>Ga0075425_100001577_pt1 | contig 22384 bp, 17 predicted proteins | sample SoiMethybrSBSTD4_FD_75300 | JGI IMG/M metagenome (GOLD analysis project Ga0075425, IMG submission 75300) | Bulk soil microbial communities from a Populus tree surrounding site in Tennessee, USA - Soil MetaG P. TD hybrid SBSTD4 | ecosystem: Environmental > Terrestrial > Soil > Tree plantation... | reverse complement strand
GACGGCGGAGTTGCAGGTGCCGCATCCGCGGATGCTGGAGCGGAAGTTTGTGCTGGAGCCGCTGGCGGAGATTGCGCCGGAGGTGAAACATCCCTCGTGGAGCGGTACGGCAATGGAGATGCTGGCGCGCACGGGCGATCGGAGCCGGATTCGGAAGGTTTGAGCAGAACGAGTGCAGGCTTAAAACCGGCACTCACCAGTGTCGGGCTTAGAAGTAAAAGGCGCCCGCCTCAGAAGGCGGCCGCTACAGCAGCATGTTAGGTGGTGCGGTGGATGAGCAGGCGGTGCAAGGTCAGAGTTTTGGGGTCGAGGGCGTCTAGTTCGATGAGGGAGAGGCGGCCCCGGTTGATCTGGCGCCAACGGTAGACGCCGGGCTCGGTTTCTTCCTGGATGCGGCCGCTGGGATTGCGGAGAAATTCCGAAGCGTCGTCGCGTGAAGCGACTTCGCGATAGCCGGGGCGGGCGAGAGCTTCAACGACGTAGCTGCGTAGCAACTTATTCCAATACTGATGAAAGAGATCGCTGGAGGCGAAAATGTCGCTCCAGGCGACTTCACCGCCGTAGGCGACGACGACGCCGACCACATGTTCGCCCTTGAGGCCCGAAGTGGCACGCGCGAAGCGGCGCTGGATTTCTCCGACGTAATTGTCGGCCGAGCCGCGAACGGTGCGTGATTCATAGATTTTTTGATAGGACTCGGTGGGCGCGTCGTTAGCGATGGTGCGGGAAATGGTAGGGGCAGCGAGCACGGCTGGAGGGGGTGGCGGAACTTTCATGGCCGGGCTAGCTGTAGTGACCTCGACATTTGCGGTAGTGCCGGCGCGGACGGCGCTCCAGACTTTGCCTTGATCGCTTTCCAGGGCCGCTTGTTCGCGGACGCTCGGGTGGACAATGGTCTTGGCGTCAGTGAAGTTCGAGCCGGCGGACCAGCGGCCGTGTTCGACGCAAAAGACGTCGAGAGGAAGAGGTTCGGCGCCGACGGGGACAAGACGGTCTTTGCCGATAATGCGGTCCTGTTTGCCGCCGCTCACGAGTTCTCCAGCGAGGAGCAGGAGCGGGCGCTTGCTGCGGTTGATGAGGACAAGTTGGTTGACAGAGGCTCCCGTCGAATATGTGGGGCGGATGATGCCGTCGCGGCCATCGCGATTGCGGGCCATGCCCTCGGAGCCTTGTTCGCGGACGACGACTTCGCCGGACGCGAGGCCTTCGTCGAGGGTGAGGAACGCGTTGGTGTCGTGGTCGTTGGAGCTGATTACCGGGAAGACGGTTAGGTTTTCATAGGTGATCGGCTCGAGGAGGCGCCAGTCCCCGGAGGGTTTGCCGGGTGGCGGAGCGGAGGGATTGGCAGAGAACACGAAGCCGAGGGCACTGGCGGAAGATATGCCGAGCAGGCCAGCAAGTAGAGATGCGAGTAGGTTGCGATCCATGGTGAGCCTCCTGTGGCGGCTGCGAGCGAGCCGCTGCATGGGTAGAACGCGGCGCGCGGGAAACCTTGCAGGCGGAACTGTCCGATGACGGAAGAAATAAGGAGAAAACCGTGTTAAAGCTTACATCTGGCAACCGGAAGGCCGGGGAGGCCGGGGAGGCCGGGGTTGGACGAAACGAGACACAAGGAAAAGGACAAAGAAAAGGCGTGGGTCTAAAAGACCGCTATTATGACTAGCGGTTGGGGTCGCCTAGATTACCTAAGGGTTTTTGCCGTTTGTTGCGGGAGAGTTCGGATTCCTGGCGCTCGTATTCGGCGAGTTCTTCTTCGGTGTAGGAGTAGGAATCGCGGGAAGCAAACATTGAATTGGTGCGGGCCGCCTGGCGCTTCTTTTTGCGAAGGCCGCCAAATTCATAGCGGACCTGACGCAAGGGCGCATCGATGGCTTTTACTTCGACGAGCAGGTCGCTGACTTTTTCGAGGAAGTCGTGCAGGTGGTATGGGCGGATGACGTAAGGGAGCTTGGCCTGTTCGAGCTGGCGCACGAATTGGCTGCCGGTCATTTCGGGTACGAGAAACAGGCAGCGAATGCGGCCTCCGTCTTCGACGGGAACGGCGGCGAGTTCGCGGAGCATCAGAAAACCAGGCGAATCGATGCCCAGTATATCCACGTTGGCGATGACCAGCGACCAGACGCCTACGCGGAGTTCGGCCAGGAGCTGCTTCGGGTCGGCAGTGATGCGGACGCGCCAGCCTTCGGAATCGAGCACCTGGCGCAGGGCCAGGGCGGAGGGTCCTTCTTCATCGAGGACGAGGATGTTTACCGGTAGGGGTTCGAGCTGAGTAGGGGACGCCATTTTTGGAGTATAGGCGGCGGGGACGTACAACGGAGGCGCATGGACTGGGCGGCGGCTTAAAGGGCACCTGTACCGAAGGGCGGGCGGGTCGGAGGCTGAGAGCAATTCCTCAGTGGCTAAAAGTCCGCATTTTTGCACGCGCCTGAAATGTAGGAGCTGTGAAGCTCCGACCCCCAAAATGCAACTTCGCTACTATTGCCCGACGACCAGGCCGCTGCCGGGGCGGATTCGTTTGAGGGCGGAGCCGTCCCAAAAGATGCGGTAGATGGCGGAGTTTTTGGCGGCGTCGCGGGAGGTGAAGAAGATCTGTATGCCGTCGCGAGACCATTCGGGCGCCATTGCGTTGAGATTCGGAGCGGTCAGGAGGACGCGGCGCTTGGATCGAATTTCGAAAAGAAAGACGTTGCTGGTGGCGCCGGCCGAAGCAGCGACGGCGAGCAGATCTGAGTTTGCCGAACAGATGCGCAAGACGTCGGTGGGGGCGACTTGGAATAAGCTGCCATAAATTTCGTGCAGGTCCATTGAGGAAGGCGGGCTTTCGGTTTTGAGGAAGTAGAGTCGGGAGGCGTCGGTGGCGAGGACGGTGTGGACGTCCTGCCAGCCGTGCAGAGCGAGGACTGGAGTGGCGGCGAGTTGGACAGCTTTGTCGGGCGCGTTGGATTGTGTGGTCCACGCATGCAAAACGCCGTCGCTGAGTCTGAGGAAAGCGATCTGCGAGTCGTCGGGGGACCAAAAGGCGGATTGGGCCTCTCGGATGAGGTCTGCGGATTTGCCAGTGGTGGCGTCATAGACAACGACCGTGCGGTCGATGGCGGAGTCTTCGCGAGTAAAAAGCAGGCGCTTGCCGTCGTGGGAGAGCGAAAGCTGCGAGCCTTTGGTAGCGACAAGTTTTGCGGATTCGCCGCGGGCCAGCAGGACTTTTCCCGCGGGATCAAGATAAGCGACGGCGACAGGCGGCTTAAAGTTGGTGATGACTGGAGGAGTGACTTTCTTTTTGTCGGGATCGTCGTCGTCGAGGTTTTTCTGCTTGAACTCGGGGAACTGGTCGGGGGCGATTTTGGCGCAGCCATGAAGTTCGCCAATCTGGGCATGGCTGACGAGGACGCGGAAGGAGTATTTGGAGTCGGACATGTTGTCGGAGCAGGCTTCGCGAGAGACGCGGACGGTGACGTCGACCTGGGTGGCAGTGTCTTTGGAGTGGTAAAGCCAAGCTTCGGCGGCGCCTTCCTGCTCGATGGAGACGGGGTCGAGCGGGATCGGAGGGTAGGCGATGCGCTCAAGACGCTCGGCACCCTTCATACCGATGCGGAGGCTCCAGAAGGGCTCGGTGCCGCTGGCGATTAAGAGGATGGGGTAGTGCTTCGATTGAGGGGCGGGCGGCGAGGGCGCTGGTTTCTTCTGGTTCGACTGGGCCGGAGCGGGTTTGGCGGGCGGCGTTTGCGAAAAGGCCGGGGAAACAGCAGAACTCAGCCCGAGCAAGAATGCACAACAGGCGATTGGCCGGGGTAGCATGACGTCTTGCGGATCCTTGGATGGCCTGAGGATTAGAGCAAATGGAGGAAAGGAAGGCAAGGCGAGAGACGCACGCGATCGCTGGCGAGCGGGTCGCGTTATCGAAGGCGAAGAAAATACGAAATAGTTCTTGACAAAGCGAACAAAAAGCGAAATACTCACCGGGTTTCGAGGTGGGCTATGTCCCCAGTGTTTCGTTCCTTTCCTTCCCCGACGGCGACGGGCTTTGCGGCCCGCCGGCGCGCTCGACTATCCTCAGCTTTGCTCTTTCCTGTTAGCCCTGAACGTAGCCCGAACCAACGGGCCGAGGAGCTTGCCCCTCTCTCAGGCCTGGGCAGCAGCGCTCTGGACAGTGTTCGTTCAGGGTTTGTAAATGCAAACCCTGAAACCCGCAAGGCGGATTGCCCTCCGCCTGCGCCGGTGGATCGCGACGAAGCAAGTTGTGATGCTCCGGTTTTCCAGAAGGCTGCTGTTGCTGTACCAGATGCAGTAGAAGGCGCTCCGGCGCCGCTGGTCGGCATTGCCCGCCTCGCTTCGATTTCACCAATGGCGCCAACGCGGCGCAAGTCGGAGAAACGGCCGGAATATTTCTTCTTGCCGGTGAAGTCGCTTTTGAACCGGTGCGAGTCGAATCGCGTGCCGTTTGACTGGACGATTAATCCCTACCGCGGCTGCGAGTTTGCGTGCAAATACTGCTACGCGCGGTATACGCACGAGTTTATGGAGATGGACGGAGCTGCGTTTGAGAAGAAGATCTATGTGAAGAAGGACGCGGCGGTGCTGCTGGCGCGGGATATCGCGAAGAAATACAAATTTGAAGTTGGCAGAGGCGGAGCGCCGGAACATATTGGGATTGGAACGGCGACGGATCCGTATCAGCCGGCGGAGCGGGAGTACGGTGTGACGCGGGCGTGCCTCGAAGAGCTGGCGAGGCACGAAGGGCTGAGCGTTTCGATTACGACCAAGTCGAACCTGATCACCCGCGATATTGACCTGCTGCAGAAGATCGCGGAGCGTTCGCGGCTCTGGGTGGACATGACGGTGACGACTTTGCGGCCGCGCTTGGCGCGAGTGCTGGAACCGCGCGCGCCGCGTCCGGATTTGCGCTTGGCGGCAATCCAGGAATTGCGCGAGGCAGATATCGCGGTTGGAGCGATGGCTTCGCCGCTGCTGCCGGGGATTACCGACCGCGAAGGAGAATTGGAGGCTGTTGCGGAGGCTGCTAAAGAAGCCGGAGCGCAGTGGTTCGTTTCTGGAGTGTTGTTTCTGATGCCGTCGTCAGCGAAACAGTTCTTGCCGTTTCTGCGGGAGAAGTTCCCGCGACTGGTGCGGCAGTATGAAGACTGGTATGTGCGGAACGCCTATGCTCCGGAACCGTACCGGCTGAAAATTGCGGGGCGGGTGGCGCGGATCAAAGCGCACTTGGGTATGACGGCGAGGCCGTGGCAGGAGATGCAGCGGCCTGTGCGGCCGCAAGCGCAGCTTTCGTTGTCGCTGGCGGGATGATCGCGACTTCGAAGGAACGGGAACCAGGCGGCTAGGGAACGATGATGCGCGGTTCTTCGCGTTTTAGTTCTTCGGCTTGCGGGAATTGGCGGCGCAGAAATTCGATAAAGCGGCGGGAACGGGGGCGGCCGTTGGAACGCAGCAGTCCCATGCGGTAGAGAAAAACGATCGCCTGAAAGATCGCGACGTCTTTCAGGGCGGCGGAGTTGCCGCTTTCCGCGGCTTTTTGCTTGATCTCGGTCAGAAACTGGGAAAGCGCGAGATAGAGATCGCGTTGTACGGGGATATCGGGAATCTTTTCATAGAGCAGGCCGCTTTGAAGAGTTTTGTAGGTTGCTGCCAGAGCGGCGAGAGAAGCGGCGACGTCCCGGTCCGCGGTAGTCGGTTGGATGCTGGCAAATTTGGCGGTTTGGAATGCCAGCGCCGCCATCAATTGTTGATGGGTGTGGAGAATATCTTGCGGGATGCGCTCTTCGAGGAACGGCGTATCTTCGGGCAGGGCACGTTGGTGTTGGTCTTCGTAGCGATGCGCAACGACGAGATAAGCGCAATCTGGCGGACAGCTGATGGTGACTTCGCGCTGCGTACCGCAACAGACCGCGCAGATTTTTTCGCCCTTGGCGGGGCAGAAGCGCGCGGTTTTGCGCTTCTCGCAGATAGGACAGTTCAATCGACTCCCCCGGGACTGCAGCGAAACCGGAAACTTGATCGCAACGCAGCAGGATACGACGGGCTGGAGCGAAAAACAAAATGCGCGGCCCGGCCGGGAAGGGCGAACGTTCACGCCATGATGACCTTGTTGTGGAAGCGGCGCGCGGCAATGATCAGCAGAAAGGCGCCGATAGCAAAAAGAGCGAGGCCGTCAAGCCAAAGATGACGGATGCCAGCGCCGCGGAGGATCACGCCGCGAGTGATGTTGATGAAGTAGCTCGCCGGGACGAAGTAGCTGATGACGTAGAAGACTTTGGGCATGGTTTCGCGCGGGAAAATGTAGCCGGAGAAGAAGATGCTGGGCAGGATGGTGAGAAAGGCCAGCTGCATGGCTTCAGATTGGGTGTTGGCCCTGCTGGAAATCAAAATGCCCAGCGAAAGTGAAACAAAGATGTACGGCAGCGACAAAAAGGCCAACAGAATCACACTGCCGTGAATGGGAACGTGAAAGGCAAAGCGCATGAAGGTGAGGATCAGCAGCAGTTCCAAAAAGCCGATGCCGAGGTAGGGAAGCAGTTTGCCCAGCAGCAGGCCCATGGGTCGAACCGGCGTGACGAAAAGTTGCTCGAGTGTGCCGCGCTCTTTTTCGCGGACGATGGAGAACGCGGTAAGAAACGTAGTGACGTTCAGCAAAAGAATTGCGGTGAGGCCGGGAAGAAAGAAATTTGGCGAGCGTGAATCGGGATTGAAGAGCAGCTTGGGGCGCATGTCCACGGCGAAGGAAGTGCTGTTCACCAAAACGCGACGCAAGGATTCATCGAGGCCGATGGCCGTCGTCACGTTAATGGCCTGGCCGGCTACAGAAGAGTCGGAGCCATCAATCAGCACCAGCACTTGCGCGCTCATCTGGTGCAGCAGCCTGTCGGAATAATCCACGGGAATTTTGATTCCGACGCGCGCCTTACCTCCGACGATCATGTTATTCATCTCGGCGTCGCTGGTAACGTAGCGGACGACGTGAAACGTGTCGGAGTTTTTCATGCGGTCAAGGAGTTCGCGGCTTTCCCTGCGGCCATCGGCGTTGAAGACGACGGTGTTGATCTGGCGGATGTTGGTATCGATGCCGTAGCCGAGCAGGAGCATCTGCAGCAGAGGAATAATCAGCGAGAAAAAGAGCGTTCCGAAATCGCGGCGGACGTGGAGTGTTTCTTTGTAAAAGACGGCGCCGAATCCGCGAAAAATATCACGCACGTTTCGCCTCGACCTGCTCCGCGGAGCCTTGCTGATGATTTCCGTCAGCCTGGTTCTTGTAGGTCAGCTCGACGAATACGTCTTCGAGACTGGCCGCGAGGGGGCGAATCTCGCCAACCGGAGCGCCCTGTTTGGAGAGTTGCTGCAGGAGCTCGTCGAGATCGAGATGGTCGTCGATCAGGGCGTGAATGGACTGGCCAAAAATCGTGGCGCTGCGTACTCCCTTGATTTGCCGCGCATGTGCGAGGGCGCGTGTGACTTCAGGGGTGGTGATTTCAACTCGAATGGTACCGGCTGGTTGGACGTCGGGCAGTTCGCGGAGTGAATTGGGAGTGCCGTCGGCGATGAGCTTGCCGTAGTAAATGTAGGCCACGTGGCTGCAGCGTTCGGCTTCGTCCATATAGTGCGTGGTTACGAAAAAAGTGATGCCGTGGCCGGAAAGTTCAAAAAGCAGATCCCACAACTGGCGGCGCGCAACGGGGTCAATGCCCGCGGTCGGTTCATCAAGAAAAAGCAGCTTGGGTTCATGCAGCATGGCACAACCGAGGGCAAGGCGCTGTTTCCAGCCGCCGGAAAGTTGGGCCGCGAGGCGGTTCAGGTAAGGGCCCAGTCCGTTCAGCTCGACGACTTCCTGCATGCGAGTTTTCAGGCGCTGGGCGGAAAGACTGTAGATGCGTCCATAAAATGTGAGATTTTCCGTGACCGTAAGGTCCGGGTACAGGCTGAAATTCTGCGACATGTAGCCGATGCGTTCGCGCACCTGTTCAGAGTCGGTGCGCACGTTTAGCCCCTCCACGGTGGCTTCGCCGCCACTCAGCGGGAGCAGGCCGGTCAGCATTTTGATGACGGTGGTTTTTCCGCTGCCGTTGGGCCCGAGAAAGCCGAAGATTTCGCCCTTGGCGACTTCAAAGCTCACGCCTTTCACCGCGGTAAATTTCCCGAAGCTGCGCACTAGCTCGCGCGCAGAGATCGCCGGATCGGTTGCGGGCGCGCCTGCGTTCGTGTTTGCTGTTTGCGCGGTCACTGGCCTGATGTTCCGCTCTTGAGTTTCACGTCGGCTGCCATGCCGGGCAGCACGCGACGCGTGGAGTCATTGATGCGAACTTTTACGCCGAACACCTGGTGCACACGTTCTTCGCGGGTTTGCACGTTGCGCGGCAAGAACTCGGCCTGCTGGTTGATCTGTTCTACGAGCCCGTCGAAAGTCTGCTTGCCCGCTGAATCTACAGTGACTTCCGCTTTGTCGCCGACTTTTACGCGGTTAATCTCAGTTTCCGGAATGTAGACGCGAACGTAAATCTCATCGCTTTCGAGCAGCGTAGCCACAGGCATGTTTGGGCCGATCAAGTCGCCGGGTCGAACGTCCAGCACCTCGACGGTGGCGGCGGTGGGAGCGACCACCTGGCGTTCGCGAAAACGTGCTTCATCGAATGCCAAAGCCGCCTTGGCCGCGTCGATGTCTTCGCGGCGATTGCCGCGCTGCATCATTTCCAGCGTTGCTTTCGCTTGTGCGTAGTGCGCCTGCGCACTCGCGATTTCCTCCGGGCGATAGCCGCGTCTCAATTCGTCCAGCTTGTGCTGGAGGTTGGCTCTCTGCGCGACGGCCATTTTCCAGTTAGCTTCGGCGGTGTCGCGTTGCTGTTTTGAGACCAGATCCTTTTCCGCCAGGGCCTGGTAGCGCTGGAAGTCCAGGTGCGCGCGAGTTTCGTCAGCTGTGGCGCGATCGAAATCGGCTTGCGCGGCGGCGATATCTTCCTTGCGGTAGCCATTTTTTCTCATATCGAAATCGGCTTGTGCCTGCTCGGCGGCGGCGCGAGCCTGGGCAATTTCTTCCGGACGATAGCCGCGCTTGGCTTTCTCCGCACTGGCGCGCGATTGCTGCAGCGAAGCCAGCAGCTCCTTGTCGTCGAATGTAATCAAGAGTTGGCCGGCTTCCACATGATCGCCTTCGCGGACCAGCACCTTATCAATGCGGCCGCCCACCTTGGAGCCGACACGAATGTTGCGCGCTTCAACGGTTCCGGAGCCTTGCATGCCCGTCTCTTTGTGAAACCAGCCGCCGTAGAGCACGCCTACCGAGAAGACTGCGGCGACAATCACCGCCACGATCAAAATACGTTTCGCCTTCATGTGCTTTTCACCGTGCCCGTCTTTTTCGCGAGGTTGCTCTGCGGTTTTTTGGCGATGCCGTCCCACAGCAGATGTACTGCGGTCCCAATACGCTCCGGCAGCGTCCCATCGCCCAAGAGCGACCAAAACATCAGCGTTCCAAAAACCATCTGGCGCCACGCCTGCGCAATTTCTTCCGCGGGCAGGTCGGTGCGAATTTCACCCCGTTCCTGGCCGTGCCGGATCAGCCGGCCAATCAGCGCGCGATTCCGGTCGTGAATTTGCAACATCGCGCCGCGAACCGGCACCGATGACAGATTTGCCTGCAGCAGTGCGCGCACGATAGCGGGATTGCGAATCGGCTCCTCGGTCATGCGCAGCACCAGCGTGCGAAGCACTTCCGGCATGGGCCGATCAGATTTCTGCGCTTCATTGACGACGGATTCGAGCTTGGAGAGCTGCATTTCGCCGAACGCCATCAGGATGTGCTCTTTGCTGGGGAAATAATTGAAGAATGTGCCTTTGCCGACGTCGGCGGCCTCGGTGATGTCCTCTACGGTAGTTTCGGCGTAGCCTTTGCTGGCGAACAGGGCCAGTGCGGAGCGAAACAGCCGTTCGCGAAGCTCTGCGCTGCGGCGTTCGCGCCGGGAAACGGCGGCTGGATTTAAAACGCCTTGCTGCCGTGGAAGCGAAAATGAGTCAGCGCGCGACATGACCTATGCTCATAAATGACTATAGGTCACCAAGATGAAGATTTCAATGAAAAAAGGCGTCTTCCGCAGCCAGCGCAGAAGACGCCGCAAAGTTTTCAGAAGGTCCGGTACTACTTGAGCGAATCCGGGTCAGACAGGTTTTTCGGCGTCTTCTGGTTCAAGTACGCGACCATCTTTTGCGCCGAAGCCGGTACCGGCACCGTGCCTTTGAAAACAATGCCCTGAGCTTCCACTTTCTTTCCATAAAGCGCCTCATTGGCGCTGTTGTCGGGCCGCACGGTGGAGCCTGCCAGCGAGATGCCGGCAAACAAGCCCCGCGCGCGCGAGTAGGTCAAAACTTCGGCTCGCAAAGTTACGTCTGTCGAAGCTTCCGCGTTGCGCCCCTTCGGCCCCGCCGCCGCTGAAGCATCGCCGCCGAGTTTCACCTTGCTGGACAGAATAGAGCGAGCGCCGCGCGGATTCATTACCAGCAAGACGAAGTCCGTCGCCTGTCCGCCAAGTTGGAAGCCAATACTGGCGCCTTCCAATGCCATCATCGTCGGTGCGCTCCAGGGCCCGGTGAAATGCTCACCGGTGCGGCACACCATCGCGCCGCGTCCATAGCTTCCGCCTATGATGAAAGCTCCCTTCACCACCGACGGATAGACGATGATGCATTCCGCTTTGTCGATCAGGTCCTGGGGAATGTCGTCCGGAATATCCATGATTTCCTTGATCACCATGCCGCAGTTCTCAAGCCGCTTGTTTTCCTTCTTGTCGGACTGGTCGTCCGCGCTGAGCGGCAATGCCATCAAGGCCAGAGCTAGAAACAGGGCCAAATGCTTTTTCATTTCATCTCTCCTCGCATCGTTGTGGTTCCGCGGCTGGGGACGTGTGATTGGCCTTCAAGTGCTGGCGGCGGAGCTCCGGATCCAGATTCGGGCGGGAAGGCGGCTGCGGGCGCCCTCTGGAGGAAGTGTTCCGTGGCGTATGGACTATACTTGGCCAGGCGGGAATTTTCCAGCGAGGGACTCTGCATTAAATGATTGCAGATAAGAAAGCTGCGATTTGCTTCACGATAGCCGCGTTCGTGTGGTGTGTTCCGGGTGGCTGGGCGCAGCAGGCGAATCATCCGGCCGGCTCGCCGGCCGCCGAAAAAAAAGGCTCCGCCGCACACGAAGGCCACGCGATGCTGCCGGCGGAACTGTTTGCCGCGCGGGCGCAACTTGTTCTCGGTAGTGGACAACCTTCCAAGGGCGACTGGGGCTTATTGGTCGCCGATGCGAAGACCGGCGAAGTTCTCTTTGAGCAAAATGCCGATCGCTATTTCGTGCCGGCTTCCAACATGAAGTTGTTCACCACGGCGCTGGCCTTGGCGACGTTAGGGCCGGAGTTCCGCTTCCGGACTACGCTCGAAGCGCTAGCATCACCTTCGCGCGACGGAAAATTGCAGGGGCCGCTGTTTCTCGTGGGCCGTGGCGACCCCAACCTTTCCAACCGCAAGTTGCCTTTCGCCCAGAAGGAGGAATTTGACGGCCCGCCGGAGCGCGCCATCGCGGAACTCGCGGATGCGCTGGTTCGCAAAGGCATCAAGCAAATTGACGGCGACATCGTCGGCGACGACAGCTATTTTCCGCGCGACCGCTATCCAAACGGCTGGGAAATTGACGACATGGTGTGGGAGTACGGCGCGGCGATTTCCGCAATCGTGGTGGACGACAACACGGTGCAACTCGCACTGACACCCGGAGCAAAGGCCGGCGACCACGTGGAAGCTGTGGTGAATCCCATAACGCCGGAGTTTGTGGTGGACAACCAGGTGGTGACCTCGGCCGCGGGGGTAAAGCCCGATCTGACCTTGAAACGGGAACCGGGATCGAATCTGGTGACTGTGCTGGGCACGCTGCCCGCGAAAAGTAATTCGCGCAAGCTGACACTGGCAATCCAAGAGCCGGCGCTGCATGCGGCTGCCATGTTGAAAAGACTGCTGGAAGAGCGCGGCATCCAAGTGGATGGCTTGCCGCGTGAGCTTTCCGTCTCTCCCGCAACGCCGCCGGACGAGCGCGTCGTCCTGGCCGAGCACCTTTCGATTCCGCTGGGCGATTCGATCAAGCTGGTGAACAAAATCAGCCAGAACCTGCACACGGAAATGCTGCTGCGCACTGCGGCGCGCCAGAAGGGTTTGTGGACCACGCCGGACGAGCTGGCAAATTTTCCGTCAGATTTTTACGCGGTGGCCGGAATTCCGCCGGGCGACGTAGTGCAGACGGACGGTTCGGGATTGTCGCGGCACGATCTGGTGACCCCGCGCGCGGTAGTGGCGCTGTTGCTTTACTCGCAGAAGCAACCATGGTTTGGCGATTACTTCAGCTCACTACCGGTGGCGGGGATTGACGGAACGCTGGAGGACCGCATGAAAAACAGCATCGCGACGGGCCGGTTGCACGCGAAAACAGGTTCCGTCGAACATGTGCGCACGCGTTCCGGGTATGCCGATCTGCCCAGCGGGCGCCGCATCGTTTTTTCATTTATGAGCAACAACATGGGTTCGAAGGGACACGAAGCTACCGATACGTTAGACGCGTTAAGCATCGCGATGATCGAAGAGTTCGACGCGCGGGGTTCGGCCTGCTGCAAGAAAGTCCAGTAACAAGACTCGGGATGACTGCAACGGAACGGATCATTACAGTGTTCGGCAGTTCGCGCCCGCGCGAAGATCATGCGGACTATGCAGAAGCGCGTACACTCGGCCGGGCGCTGGCGGAAGCGGGCTTTGCCGTGTGCAGTGGCGGATATGGCGGCGTAATGGAAGCCGTCTCGCGCGGTGCAAGAGAAGCCGGCGGAAAAACTTACGGCGTCACGGCGGAATTCTTCAAGCCCAAAGCCAATGCGTGGATCGATACCGAAATTCGCGTGACCACCTGGCAGGAACGGTTGTTCGAGTTGGTGCGCGTCGCGGACGGTTTTGTTACCTGCAAAGGCGGAACCGGCACGCTGGTGGAGCTTGCGGTGGTCTGGGAAATGCTCAACAAATCGGTGATTAGCGGCAAACCTATGGTGGTACTCGGAGAATTCTGGGCGCCCATTCTCGATCGGGTTCGCGAAGTGGAAATCGGGCATCCCGGTCCGTGGGGCGAAGCGAATGGCAAACTGGTGCACACCGCTGCAACCCCTGCCGACGCGGCTGAGTTTTTGAGCAAGAAACTGGCATGAGTCGAAGCTCAGAAGACGTTCTGGAATTTGACAAGCTGCGCGAATTGCTGCGGCAGCGCACCACCTGTGTGCTCGGTCGCCGCGCGATTGACGCGCTTGCGTTTTCGCAAAACGTTGCCTTGCTGCAGCAGCAGTTTGCGTTGATTCGCGAAGCCCGCGAATGGCTGCGCTCCGGCCGCGACCTCGGCTTCGGCACTTTGTCCGATCCGGAAACCTGGCTCGCCAAGATCGAAGGACCCGGCGCGGCGCTCGAGCCGGCGGAATTTCTCGAAGCTTCTTCGCTGCTCGAAACAGCTTCGTGGCTGCGCGTCCAGCTTCGCGAAGAAGCTGCGCAGTTTCCCTTGCTGGCCGAACGCGCCACGAGTGTGGCGGATTTTCGCGATGCGCTGGTGGCGATCCGACGCTGCGTCCTGCCAAACGGAGAAATCAGTGATGACGCGTCGCCGACCCTTCGCAGGATTCGCGTCAGCATGGTGCAAACGCGCGACGGCATTCAGCGATCACTTAAGCAGATTCTGCGTTCGCGCAATGCCGAAGCCGGCGAGGACTACGTCACCTTGCGCAATGACCGCTTCGTCATTCCAGTACGCGCGGAAAATCGCCGAAGCGTGCCCGGCGTGGTGCATGGCGCCAGCTCCACCGGTCAAACGGTTTTTCTTGAGCCATTCGAAACGGTCGAAGCCAACAATCAGCTGGTCCAGCTTGCCGAGGACGAGTCCGCGGAAATTCTGCGCATTCTCCGCGAATTGACTGCGCGGTTGCAGCGTGATTTGCCTGCCCTTCTTTCCGCAACGGAAACGATTCGCTTGTTGGACGGCATTTTTGCGCGCGGGCGCTTTGCCCGCGAGTTTGACGCCGCCTTGCCAGAGTTTTCCGATAGCGGCGAATTACGGCTCGAATCCGCGCGCCACCCCGTTTTGGAAGATAAATTGAAACGCGAACAGCGCGCGATCGTACCCATGACCCTTTCGTTGAACCGCGAAGAGCGGCTGCTCGTCATTAGCGGGCCGAATACCGGAGGCAAGACCGTTGCGCTGAAAACCACGGGACTGGCCGCTCTCGCAGCGCAGTGTGCGATTCCCGTTGCTGCACAACGCGCCGTCTTGCCCTTGTTCGATTACGTGCTCGTTGATATTGGCGACGAGCAATCGATCGCGGCCGACCTTTCCACCTTTTCCGCGCACATGCTCAACTTGAAATCCATTCTGGAAACCGCCACGCCTCAATCGCTGGTTCTGGTGGACGAGGTGGGGACGGGCACTGCCCCCGAGGAAGGCGCGGCCCTGGCGGTCGCGCTGCTCGACGAATTTCGCGCGAAACAGTGCATCGTTCTCTCGACCACGCACCACGATCGCCTGAAGTCCTACGCCGCCACAGCTCCCGGCGTGGTCAATGCGGCCGTGGAATTCGATGATGTGAATCTTCGTCCCACGTACCAGCTGATTGTCGGCGTCCCTGGGGGGTCCAGCGGTATCGCAATCGCCCAGCGGCTGGGCTTGGCAAAACAAATTATCGATCGCGCGCGCCAGTTGCTCTCACCGGAATCGCGTGAAGCGGCCGACTTGATTGCCTATCTTCACCGCAGCCGCGAAGAGCTGGACCGCATGCAGCATCAAATGGCGGCCGAGCGCAGCGAAATGGAAGCGGAGCGTGACAAACTACGGACCGAGTGGGCGGGTCGCCAGGAGAGGCGCATTCGGGAACTGGAAACGCAGTTCGCCGAAATGCAGAAACGCTTTGAAGGAAATGTTGCTCGCCTCGTGGAGGCGGTGAAAGAACGCGAACTCCGCGCGCAACTGGAAAAGACCACGCGCCGCAAACTGGGCGAAGCGCGCAGCGACGCCCGCGAAGAGCTTAACGCTGCCGTAGTGCAAACCATTTCCGGGTCGCAAGCCGACCTGGGCCGGTCCCCGGACCCGGCCGCCGCCGTCATTCCGGAATCGCTGCGGGTTGGCGCAAAGATCCGGGTGCGCGGGTTCTCCAAGCCGGTCATCCTGCGCCGCATTGAAGGCCGCAACGCGGACATCGAAGCCGGTCCGCTGCGCATGAAAATCACCACTGACGAAATCGTCGGCGTCGAAGCTCCGGTACCGGCTGCCCGAACCAGCGGAGCACTCACAACCCCTTCCGCGCGCGGTTCCGCCTCCGCTGAAATCAATGTGATCGGTCAAACCGTCGAGCAGGCGACCGAGCAAGTTGACAAGTTCCTGGATGACGCCGCATTGGCGCATTTGCCGAGCGTGCGGATCATCCATGGCCACGGTACCGGCGCTCTCCGCAAAGGCCTTTCAGAGTTTCTCCGCTCCCATCCGCTGGTAGCCGCACACGCTCCCGAAGCCGAACAGCGCGGCGGCAAAGCCATCACTGTCGTAGAATTGCGGCAATAGAAAATGGCGGAAGCTGGATCACTCGCGGAGAAGGTCAAGCAGCAGGCGGATATCGTCCGGGTCATCGGGGAATACGTTCCGCTGAAAAAAGCCGGTCAGAATTTCCGCGGCTTGTGCCCGTTCCATTCAGAAAAAACTCCTTCCTTCAACGTCCACTCCACCAAGCAGATTTATCACTGCTTCGGGTGCGGCCAGGGCGGCGACGTCTTCAAATTCGTCATGGAAATGGAAAAGTGCCCGTTTCCTGAAGCCATGCGCATCGTCGCCGAAAAATGCGGCATCGCGCTTCCGCGCCCCAAGGAGCGTTCGCCCGAAGAGCGCCGCGAAAATCAGCAGCGCAGCGTGCTCGTCGAAATCCATCGCGAAGCCCAGACGTACTTCGTCAAGCAGCTCGAAGGCACGCTGGAAGGCAAAGCCGCTCGCGCTTATCTGGAAGACCGCGGCCTCGAGCGCGACACCATCACGCGCTTCGGCATCGGGTATGCGCCCAGCGGCGGCGACCTTCTCCTTCGCCATCTCAAGACAAAATATCCGGAAAAAACTCTCGTCGAATCCGGGCTGGTCTCACGCGATCAGAGCGGCCGGCTCTTCGATCGCTTCCGCCGCCGCATCACATTTCCCATCGCCAATGAATCCTCAAAGGTCGTCGCCTTCGGCGCACGCGCACTGGGCGACGAACAACCCAAGTACCTCAACTCACCCGAAACGCCTATCTACTCCAAGAGCAACATTCTCTATCATCTCGATCGCGCCAAAGACGCGCTCCGCCGTCAGGATTTCGCCGTCCTCGTCGAAGGCTACATGGACGCTATCGCTGTCGCCCACGCCGGGATCAGCAATGTCGTCGCCAGTTGCGGCACCGCTCTCGCCGAAACGCAGATCAAACTCCTCGGCCGCTTCACCAAGCGCGTCATCGTCAACTACGATCCGGATGCCGCGGGTCAGGCCGCCACCGAACGCTCCCTCACCGCTCTCCTGGAACAGGATTTCGAAGTTCGTGTTCTCAATCTGCCCGCCATTGGCGACAAGAAAGCCGACCCCGATCTTTACATCCGCGAAAAAGGGGCCGACGCCTATCGCCAGCAGATCAAGGATTCTCCGCCTTACGTGGACTACCTCATCACCCGCGCCCGCCAGATGGACCTCACCACCGGCGAGGGCAAACGCCGCGCCGTGAATTTTCTTCTCCCCTATGTGCAAAGAATTCCCAACAGCATCCTGCGCTCCGAGTGGGCCACCCGCATCGCGCAACAGCTTCGCCTCGATGAGCCGGTTCTCCGCGCAGCGTTAAGCAAAGCCGCTTCCGAGCGGCGCAGCGAAGTCAAGCTCCGGCCGGAGCTGGTGCGCACGTCCGCCAAGCCCGCTGAACGCCGCCTGATCCGCATGCTGGCCGAGGCCGAAGGCTTCCGTCACGAGCTCGCGCAGCACCTGCAAGCCTCGCAGCTCTACCATGGTCTCGAAACCGAGAAAATCTTTGCAGCCCTGGTCGTCTCCAGCCTTTCCGGCAATCCTTTCCACGCTTCCGAAATCGGCGCCATGCTCGAAGACCGCGAACGACGGCTGTTCTTCGAAATTCTCTTTGAAGAGTCCCAGGAACCCAGCTGGGAAGAAGCGCAAAGCTGCCTGGACACGCTGGCTCGCAAGCAACTTGAACGCGAGCTCGGCGAGATCCAACGCGGTATTGAAGCCAACCCCTCTGGCCAGGCTCTGAAAGATTTGCTTACCCGCAAACAGGACTTGATGCGCCGCCTCGCCGCCTCCGCCTGAACTCCCTGCCACCCCGGCTTTCTTCCACAGATACCCACAGCCCGATTCCGACACTAAATCGTTGACGAAACACCATTTAACCATGTAACGTCATAGGGTTACGCGGGTAACGATTTCCGGCCTAAGTGCATCTATACTTATGTAGTTAGCGGCTGGGATTGGCCCCTTTGGTGATCGGCTGTGCGATACGGGCAGCACAGACGGCAGCGAAAAACGGCGGCGCGGGCGCAGAGGCTTCACAAACATTTAACCTGTGAGCAGGGAAATACTCCCAAAACGTGCTTGTGCGCGTCCCGCCTATCGTGTGTGACGACAAAATTTCTTTAAGCGAACCGGCAATTTGCCGGTCTGCTGGCCTGCCCGAAGGCCCTCAAAATGCTGCTAACCGCGGGAGGATTTGTGGCGCAGGTTCTTCTTGAAGAAAAATACGAAGCGGTAAAAGCGCTCATCGCCATTGGCAAAGAGCGCGGCTATCTGCTTTATGACGAAGTCAACGATTCGCTTCCTGCGGAAGTGCATTCCTCGGAAGAAATCGACGACCTTCTCACCACTTTTGAGCGCAACGGTATCGAAATTTACGAAGACCAGGCCGCGGCAAAAGCAGCTCTTGCCGTTGAGCTTTCCATCGAACATGGTGAACGGGAAGCCGGCGGCATCAAGGACGACGCGCATGCCGAAGAGGCAGGCGGCGCCGATCTCGACCTGACGCCGGGCTCGCTCGAAAAAACCAACGACCCTGTTCGCATGTACCTGCGCGAAATGGGCACTGTTCCACTTCTCACGCGCGAAGGCGAAGTCGCCATCGCCAAGCGTATCGAGCGTGGCCAGCTCGTGGTGATGAAGTCCATCACCCGTTCGCCCATCGTCATTAAGGAACTCATCGCCGTCGGCGATGATCTCCGCAAAGGCGCTCGGTCCATCAAGGAAATCGTCCAGTTTGACGACGAAGAGCTCACCGAAGAAAAAATCGCCAACAAGACCAAACAGACCCTCAAGTACATCGACAAAATTGCCAAGCTTTACGACACCGCTTTGAAGCAGGCCATCAAGCTCGATAAAACTCCCAAAGCCAAGAAGCGCACCTACGTTCGCGCCAAGTGGGATCTATCCCGCACGCGCGTGGAAATCTCGCTCGAGATCCGCGGCATCGATTTCAACCCCTTCGAAAAAAAGCGCCTCATCGACAAGATGCGTGGTACTGTCGAGCGCCTGCAGTCTCTCGAACGTGAAGCGGGCCGCCTCGAACGCCGTGTAGATGTCGCCAAGGGCGATGTCGCCGCCGAGGCCCGCAAGGAACTCCGCACGCGCCGCTCCGAGTTGAAAGACATCGAGGACGCCAGCGAAGTCGGCCTCACCGAACTCAAGCGCACTCTGACTTTCATTCATCGCGGCGAAGCCGAAGCGGAACAAGCCAAAAAAGAGCTGATCGAAGCCAACCTTCGCTTGGTGGTCTCCATCGCCAAGAAATACACCAACCGCGGCCTGCAATTTCTCGACCTCATTCAGGAAGGCAACATCGGCTTGATGAAAGCCGTTGACAAATTCGAATGGCGCCGCGGCTACAAATTTTCCACCTATGCTACCTGGTGGATTCGCCAGGCCATCACTCGCGCCATAGCCGACCAGGCTCGCACCATCCGCATTCCGGTGCACATGATCGAAACCATCAATAAACTGGTCCGCACCAGCCGCCAGCTGGTACAGGAACTCGGCCGCGAACCGACCAGCGAAGAAATCGCCAAGCGTATGGACATTCCGGTGTCCAAGGTCCGCAAAATTCTGAAAATTGCGCAGGAGCCGATCTCGCTCGAGACTCCCATCGGCGAAGAGGAAGATTCGCACCTCGGCGACTTCATCGAAGACAAGGCTGTCGTTTCGCCCTCCGACGCCGTCATCAACCTCAACCTGAAGGAACAAACTTCTTCGGTATTGAAGACCCTGACGCCGCGCGAAGAAAAAGTCATCAAGATGCGTTTCGGACTGGACGATGGCAGCGAGCATACGCTCGAGGAAGTCGGCCAGTCTTTCGCCGTCACCCGCGAACGGATCCGCCAGATCGAAGCCAAGGCGCTGCGCAAGCTGCGCCATCCATCGCGTTCGCGCAAACTGCGCGCCTTCCTCGAAGGCCCGTCCCGCGATTACCTATAGAAGGATGTGCATCGCAAAAGTAAAAACGCCTCCGGGTTTCGGCGGCGTTTTATTTTTCAGTTGTCCCAATCCTTTTCCGGTTACGCAAAATCTCCGCGTCGTCATTCCGAGCGAGGAATTTCACCGATTCTCCATCGGCTGCCCGAAGGTGATCCAGAATCGGTTGCAGTCTCGAAGAACGAACTCCCGCATCCCATAAAACGTGTCGTGCGGTTCCTCCACAATTTCCACCTGACTCTTCAGGCGTTGAAATATCCCGTCGATATCTTCCGTCGTAACGTAGAAATCCACTTCTCGTCGCTCTTCCAAGCTGCCCTTGCCGCCCGCGTCGAACATCACCTCACTATTCCCAAAGCGCAGCTTCGCCCAATTTATTTCGCCGTCTTCCTCGTTCGTACGGATCACTTCAAACCCGATGGAGGCATACCACTTCATGGTCGCGCGAACATCGGGTACATGAATCATTGGCACCAGGGTTTGCGACATCGGCTGCCTCCGTTTGCTTTGCTGAATACTGAACCTAGGTCTCTAAAAGCCCACAATATTCGCGTCAAACTCTGCCAAATCGCCCGCCGGAATCCAATACTTCTGATGAATTCGCCGACCGGCCGTCTGCCGCTGATCCTTAGCCAGAAAAGCCGTCTTGACCCGAAATCCTGGGACACAACCTATTTTCTCCGGGGGATCTCTGGCATTCCAATCCCGCGCGATTTGCTTCGCGTTTTCCTCATTCAGCAGTGTGTAGGAAGCCGGCCCCGGCAATCGGGGCGTAAAGGCACGAACTTTACAGTCGCGACACGCTGCAGCCCTTTGGACCCAACCGGCCGGTAGAGTATCGTAGTAGTTTCCAGGTGCCCGAACGAGCCTAGCAAATTTTCCCAGACGGAATCCGGACAATGAGATGAGACTCGCACAAAAACTCCTGGCAGCGGCCTTGCTGCTCGCCCTCGGCGCGACCGTCTATGGCATTTACCTCCTCGGCCACGCTTCCACCGTCTCCGCAAAAAAGAAAGCCGCCGTCTCCGAGTCCGCCCTGGTGGATCAAACGCCATTCAAAACCGCCCAGCAGCTCGCCCAAATGGCCGACATTCCCGAAGAGCAGGAACTCGCCAAGGAAGCCCTCCGTCTCAGTGACTACGAACTCGATCTCTCCTTTGCCGTCGCGCTGCAGGACGCCGAAGCCCATCCTCCCGATCTTTCCGCCGGGGCCAAAGAAATTCAGCAACGTCTGAGCAAAAATCAGAAACTCCAGCAAGCCTTGCAAACGCAAGTGGATCTGCTCACAGCGCAAATTGCGAAAGCTACCGGCCAGCGCAAATCCGATTTTGAGGACCAGCTCGACATGGCCAAGGCCAGCCTTGATGTCGCCAACAACGACGTGGACGACGCCAGCCGCGACCTTACCGACGCCGGCGGCAACCAGCGCGATCGCATCGAAAAGATGAAGCAGTCCCACGAAGAAGCCGACAAGTCCCGCAAAAATCCTGAGCAGATTTTTCCCTCGCCCGCCGCCGATCAGCTGGGTCTCATTCATCGTTTCCAGCAATGGTCCGCGCTCAACAACAAGAAGAAACTTCTGCAAAGCGCCAAGTCTGAAGCCGATAGCCTGGTCGCCTCGCTCACCGAACAACACAACGCACTCGCCGCCCAGCTCGACGCGGAGAAATTCAACTCCCCCGACCTCGCCGCCCATTCAAAACTTGCCCAGCCGCCGGCCGATGCAGGCTCCGCTTCCGCCGACTCTGCGATCGCTTCTGTCACCGGAAGCATCGCCAAATCGCGCAGCGCCGAGGAAAGAAAATCGGCCCTCGCCACCACCAAAGCCATCACCCTCGACCAGAAAAATCTCGTCAGCCTCGACAAGCGCGTGGACAACGAAAAAGAGCTGTACGAAAACTACGCTCAGTGGCTTGATCTAGTCTCCGACCGTCAGCGCCTCGTCGTCCGCCGCATCCTCATCGGTACTTCGATCGTCCTGGTCATCGGCCTTATCGGGATCTTTTTCAATACTTGGCTCGAAAAGGTTCTTGGCAGCGTTCACATCGATCGCCGTCAGATACAGACCTTGCGTGCCACGGCACGGGTCAGCGTTCAAGTCGTGGCTGTTCTGCTGGTGCTTCTGGTCATCTTCGGTCCGCCCAGCCAGCTCGGCACGTTCATCGGTCTGGCTACGGCCGGCCTGACGGTGGCCTTAAAGGATTTCATCGTCGGCTTTCTCGGTTGGTTCGTCCTCATGGGCAAAAACGGCATCCGCCTCGGCGATTGGGTGGAAATCAACGGCGTCACCGGGGAAGTCGTCGAAATCGGCCTCTTCCACACCGTTCTTCTCGAAACCGGCAACTGGACCGACTCCGGCCATCCTACCGGCCGCCGGGTCACCTTAACCAACAGCTACGCCATCGAAGGCCACTACTTTAATTTTTCGACTTCCGGCCAGTGGCTGTGGGACGAACTTCAGATCGTCCTCCCTACCGGCGAAGATCCCTACCCCATGATCGAAGCCATTCAGAAGCGCGTCCTCGCAGCCACGCAGGACACCACAAAAGCCGCGGCTCAAGAATGGAAAGGCGCAGCCGGCAATCGCGACATCGGCTCTTTCAGCGCCGAGCCATCCATTAACGTCAAACCGGTTCTCGGCGGTGTCGAGCTTTCCGTCCGCTATATCACCCAAGCCAATCAGCGTTACCAGCTCCGCACCAAGCTTAACCAGGCGGCCGTCGAACTCCTCGGCCACCGCGGCCTAACCCCGGTTTCTCCTGCTCCCGCAACACCGTCCACCTGAGCCCAGAATTCCCGTTTACGACGAGCTGCACCGCTTGGCGCGTAGCTATATGAGGCGCGAACGCTCAGGACACAGTCTTCAAA
>Ga0075425_100001575_pt1 | contig 22394 bp, 27 predicted proteins | sample SoiMethybrSBSTD4_FD_75300 | JGI IMG/M metagenome (GOLD analysis project Ga0075425, IMG submission 75300) | Bulk soil microbial communities from a Populus tree surrounding site in Tennessee, USA - Soil MetaG P. TD hybrid SBSTD4 | ecosystem: Environmental > Terrestrial > Soil > Tree plantation... | reverse complement strand
GCGGCTCCTCCGAGCACGTCGAGGTACTCCGGTCGGTTCGCCATCAAGACGCCGACGTGCCGCGGCGTCCTCAACCGTTCGTCCAGTGCGTTGGCGACCCGCAGACAGCGAACGAGGTATTCGCCGTACGAGGTTCGACCGTCTTCGAAGAGCAGGAAGGTTCGGTCGGGGTAGGTCGCTGCTGCTCGTCGGATCAGACCGCCGACCGTCATCGGTGTGGCGGGATCAGGCTGACGTGACCGCGAACAGCCGCCACTCACCCGGCACGCCCTTGAGCTCATGCGCGCCACGCTCCTCGAAGGCGATCGGTGACCCGACGACGAGGTCCTTGACGGTGCTCGACACGAGAACCTCGCCGGCCCCGGCCTTCGAATTCACACGGGACGCGATGTGCACGGCCATACCGCCCACGTCGTCACCCATCAGCTCGATCTCGCCGGTGTGAAGGCCGACGCGGATGTCGATGCCGAGCCGCTGCACGCCTTTGGTCATCGCGAGTCCGCACCGGATGGCGCGAGCGGGCCCGTCGAACGTGGCGAGGCAGCCGTCGCCGATCTGTTTCACCTCGCGACCGCGGTGACGCTCCAGCTCGCTCCGCAACACCATCACCTGTTGCTCGAGCAGATCGCGCCAGGCGCGGTCGCCCATCGCGGCGGCCCGCTCGGTCGAGCCGACGATGTCGGTGAACATGACCGTCGCGAGCACCCGGTCGATCTCGACCGTGCCGCGAGAACCGGTGAGGAACTCCTCGATCTCGTCGAGGATCGCGTCCATATCCCCCGCGAACAGCGCGTGATCTTGCCCCGGGAACTCGCGGTAGACGGCGCCGGGGATCTGGCTCGCCAGGTATTCGCCGGCGCGGCGGTTCACCGCTCGATCGCCTCGGCGATGCATCACGAGCGTGGGGACGTGGATCGACGGCAGGATGGACCGCACGTCGATGTCGAGGAACATCGCGTAGAACTGCTCCATCATCGCCGGGCTCACCGCGTACCGCTGGAATCGATTGAAGTCCTCGCGGGCGCCGGGCATGTCGACGACGCTCGGCGCAAGCACCTCCATGATCGCGCCCTCTTCCGCGTGCGGTCCGATCATCGTCATCGTCGATTCGATGTAGGCCTCCACCGGGGCGGCGTACGGGTAGTCCGGCGCCCACGTCGTGCGCGCCATGCCTCCGTAGAGCACCAGCGCCGTCACCCGCTCGGGATACGTCGCGCCAAAGAGGCAAGACATCGCCGCACCTTCCGATACGCCCAACAGCGCCGCCTTCTCCGCGCCGGCGGCGTCCATCACGGCTCGCACGTCGTCCATGCGGACCTCGAGCGTCGGCACTTCGGTAACGGGATCGGAAAGCCCGGTGCCGCGCTTGTCGAACAAGATCAATCGCGAGAAGGACGCCAGTCGTTCGAACATCCGCCGCACCGGTGGCCGTTCCCAGGCGAGCTCAACGTGCGACACGAAGCCGGGCACGAGCACGAGGTCGAACGGACCGTCGCCCACGACCTGATACGCGATCGAGACGTCACCCGACTTCGCGTACTGCGTCTTCGGCATGTTCATCGCGCCGGCTCCTTGGGCATCCCGAGGCCTCGCTCGGCGAGCAACGTCTTCTGGATCTCCGATGTTCCCGCGGCGATCGTGAGGCTGCGCGAATCGAGGAGGCCGTGGAGCCACGGGCCGTCGAGCACCGCGTCGGGCCCGAGGATGTCTGCGGCGGTTTCGTAGATGCGTTGCTCGAGCTCGCTCCACAGCAGCTTGGCGATCGAGCCTTCGAGCCCAGTAGCGGTCTTCTGTTCGGCGCGCGTGGCGCTCGCGTACGACAACAGCCGCAGCGCGTGAGCGTCGAGCGCGCACGCGCCGATGCGCTGGCGCACGATCGGGTCATCTTCGCGTCCGTGCTCGCGCGCGAGACGCGCCAGGTCGCGCACCTTGTCCTGCACGCGCACGTGGAACGAAAGGACGCTCGCCCGCTCACTGGCGAGCGTGGTCATCGTGACCTGCCATCCGGCGTTCTCGTCGCCGAGCAAGCTCGTCGCCGGTACGCGTACGTCGTCGAAGAAGACCTCGCCGAACTCTGCACCGCCGGTGATCTGCCGGAGCGGACGCACCGTGATCCCCGGCGTGCGCATGTCGACGATGAGGCACGAGATACCGCGATGCTTCGGCGCATCGGGATCGGTTCGCACGAGCAGCTGGCACATGTCCGCGAGCATGCCGAACGTCGTCCAGACCTTCTGACCGTTCACGACGTACTCGTCGCCGTCGCGCACCGCTTTTGTGCGCAGCGATGCGAGGTCGCTTCCGGCACCGGGCTCGCTGAAGCCCTGGCACCAGATCTCCGCGGCGGTGAGCATGGGCGGGAGATAGCGCTGTTTCTGCGCATCGGTTCCGTGCGTCATGATCGCCGGCCCAACGTGGAAGATCCCGAGGTGGTTCGCGAGACCCGGCGCGCCCGCGCGCCCGAGCTCCTCCTCGAAGATCACCTGCTGCGACGGCGTGCCGCCGCGCCCGCCGTACTCGACCGGCCACGACAGGCCCGCATAACCGGCATCGTGGAGCTTGCGATGCCACGCGCGATGGAAGTCGTGCCAGCCGTCGCTTCCACGCTCGGGGTGCGGCGGGGGCGGCGCGTTGCTCGCGAGCCACGCGCGCAGCTCGGCGCGGAACGCCCCTTCCGACTTTGACTCGCGGAGATCCATACCTACACGCCGGCCATCTCGGTGACGCAGTCGTCGATGCACACGTTGCAGATCGAGACCATCGATCCGCCGAAGATCCACTCGACACGTTCGCGTTCGGTGCCGCAGAAGCCACACTTCCGCGGGCGGCCGGGTCCCTTGTCGCGCTTCGTGCGCGCGTCGTAGACGCAGCCGTTGCAGATCCGCGCCCAGCCGGGCCCCGCGTGCATGAAACTTCGTTCACGGGTTGAGCGGCCGCAGAAGGAGCAGCGCGCCGGTCCCCCGCCGCGGCCGGGCATCTGCCGCTGCTGATGCTGGTGCTCTTCGTACCGCTCCACGTGGTCGATGGTAGTCGGCACGCAGGTCCCGGACCACCGACGGCGAATCGCTCGGGCGAAGGCAGCGAAACGAAGATCGCCGGGTCGCGTATCACCTCGTGAAGCCGAAGGAGGATCGGTCATGAGACCACGGAGCGCAGCGATCATCGCGGTGCGCGTGATCGCTTTGTGGATCGCCATCCAAGGCATCACGACCGCGATAGGCCTGATCGCCGCGGAGGCACAGTTCGGCGGGGGTGGAGGGACCGTACCGTTGTGGGCGATCATCATCGCCCAGTTCCTCATCGCATTCGTCTTGTGGAGTCTGGCGGTCGGTATCGCCGACGGGATCGCGCGAGGAACCATCGACGAGGCGCCGGCGGGCGCGGCGCGATCCGCGAACACGCACGCCGTGGCCATCTCTGTAGTCGGCATCATCTTGTTGGTTGAGGGCTTCACCGGGTTGATTGGCGCCGCGATCAGCGCCGCATCCCCGCTGCCGTTCCGCGGTTTCGGTATCCGTGTCACCGGGTTCGCCGAGGGCAGGGAAGCGCAGGTTGTGATCGGCGTGGTAGCGATCGCGCTGGGGTTGAGCCTCGTCGTTGCGGCCGGCGACATTGCCGATCTACTGTCGCGGCGGTATCCGGAGCAGGAACCGAAGATCCCGCCGGCGCCGTAGTTCAGGAGAACGCCGGGAACACCTCGCGCGCGAAAAGATCGGTGCCGCGCAGGTCGGTCGTGCGCCCGAAGTGGCACACGAGATGCGACACGCCGGCCGCGGCGTAGTCACGAATACGGGCCGTTACCTCATCCGGCGTTCCGGCGATCGCCGTGCGCGCGTAGGTCTGCTGCGTCGGGTTGTCGGCTTTCGCATTGCGCTCGATACGCGCGTGGATGCGCTCGGCGTCGGCGTCGATCCACACCGGTCCTTCGTACGTGACCTCAACCATCGGGCGGTCTTCCGATTCGCAGAGCTTCTTCAACGTCTCCACCCGTTCGGCGAGCTGCTCGGGCGAAAGGACCGGCGCGTTCCACGCATCGGCGTATCGCGCGACGAGACGCAGCAGCTTCGGGCCTTGTCCGCCGACCCAGATCGGCGGACGCGGTTGCTGAAGCGGAACCGGCGCGTCCGCGGTGCCACCTGCCTTGTAGTAGCGGCCCTCGAACCCCTCACCATCCCCGCGCCAGAAGCGCGCGATGATCTCGAGCGCTTCGCCGAGCCGCTCCACACGCTCGCCCCCGGACGCCCACGGGTACCCGTACGCGAGGTATTCCCCCTCGTACCAGCCTGCGCCGATGCCGAGGATGAGCCGCCCGTTCGACATGTGATCGAGGGTCGCCGCCGCGTTCGCGAGCCACGCCGGGTTGCGGAATGCTTCGCACGCGACCATCGGACCCCCGACGACACGCTCCGTGCCCAGCAACACGCCGGTGAGCGTCGTCCACGCCTCGTAGCACGGGCTGCCCGGCGGCGCGGCGACAACGCGGAGATGATCGGGGATCCACACCGAGTCGTACCCGAGCCGTTCCGCGGCGCGTGCGTGGTCGAGCACCGCCGAGAACGGCACTCCTTCCTGCGGGATCTGCACGCCGAAACGCATCGGCGTGAGTCTCGCAGTAGTGGTCAGCTGCGGCCAACCGTCAGGCGGGCCGGAATTCCGTTCGGCTCAAGAGGAGCAACGCGCGACGCGCGAGGGGAGGAATCGTCAGGAAAGCGATCGCCAACGCGAGCGTCCAGAGGCGGCCACCGTACCAATGCCGCAGAACCTTGTTCGACGCATGGCGCGCGGGTGGTGCGTCGAGCAAACGGAACGGCACGCGGCGCCACTGGCTCGACGCGAAGAACAGGGCCGCCGCGAACCCGACGGACAGCCCGCCACCCACGTAGCTACCGGCGATCGTCGCCCCGAGGAAACTCAACGCCGTCACCAGGAAGAACTCCGGCAGGAGCGCCTGCATGAGCATCTGAGGCTCGGCCACGAGCGCGGTAACGGGGAGCACCGCCACCATGATCGCGAGGAGCCCCGTCCCGAGCACCAGCCAGACCGCCATCCGTGCGGCGGGCGTGTGCCAGAACGGCTTGGAAGCGGTGCGGAGGACGGGCTCGGCCGGATCGATCTCGGTCGACACGATGAAGGCCCCTCCGAGCCCGAGGATGATGCTGCACGACTTCAACAGACGGTACGCCGAGTCCGTCCCGAATTGGGCCGGCACGAGAAGAGCGACGAGCGTCAGCCACGCGGCGGAGGCTCCGATGAGCGCGAGCCACGGCACGGGCCGCAACCGGTACGCGACGAGCCTCACGACGCCTGCCCAGGAAGCCGTTCGAGAGGGAGCGTCCCAGCCCGGATGCCCGCCCACACCGGACGCAGGCCTCGGATGACGTCCGCGACGGGCAGGGCCTTCATCGCCAGCGCAGCCCGGACCGAAGCGGGCGTCCATGAACCGGCAGTGAGGATCTGCACGACGTCGAAGCACGTCTCTCCGTTCGGTCCGGTGCAGGCCTGACCCGGCGGCTCGGCGAGAGCAGCCGACGCTTGGGCGGGCGTGAAGACGCCCCTCTCGAGCAAGTACCACACCTTGATCGCGTCTCGTGCATCGCTGGGTTGCGTGTCGATCAGCCCGAAGAGAGAACCCTTCGTTATGCAGTCGACGAACGCACCCTTCGCGGACGAGAACTGGTCGTTCAGGAAGTAGATGTCGCCCTCGGTGAAGGCCATCGCGCCGTCTTTCGTCAAACAATCCAATCCTTCGGCCGGGACCATGCGGATCTTCGTGGGAACGCCGGGTAGTCCGTGGAACAGCTCGGCCTCGGCTTCGAACTCGGTGACGATCAAGCGAGCCAGCTTCGGCCCGTAGGCCGGGTAAACGCAGGCGGTCAGCACTCGGCCGCTCGCGCACGTGGTGGCGCGGTGGTCGTCTGCGAACCGGAAAGGCTTGTCTGCGAACAGGGCGGTCCCCGCGTCGTAGCGTGCAACCCACGCCGTAGGATCGGAGCCGTTCGGTGCGTAGCCGTCCGGCTTCGCCAGGAGCGACCCTCCCGCAATGAGCGCGGTCGCCAGTCCGAGTACGAGAACGCCGGTGCTCGGACCGCGAAGACGTTGCCCGATCGAGCCCTGCCTCACCGCGACGATGACGAAGCTGAAGAGGAACGTCGCAACGCCGGCGAGGAAGAGTGGATGCAGCCAGAAGATGTCGGGGAAGAACCCCAGCGTCGGGGAGCGGTCCGGTAGCGTCGCCGAGGGCGTGATCCACTGGTATGAGGCGTGCGATTTCCAGATGTTGAGCTGGTACGTGAGGCCCTGCGACGACAGCAGCCCATAGATCGGGGCGGCGAACAAAGAGACGACTATCGATCGCGTGAGCGTCCCGATCCCGAACCCGACCCAGCTCGCGAGGGTCGTCGCGAGTGCGCCGTCGAGCAGGAGACGAAGGTCGGGCGAGCCGCGGCCGCCGCGCGCGAACGCGTACGCGATCGACGTGAGGAACACGAGCGAGAACGCGGCGGTGCTCACGATCGCCAGCGACAAGAGCCGCCGCCCCCGCACTGAGCCCGGAGGCGTCGGCGTTGACCCGACGAGCTCGTGCGCGCCGGTCCGGTTGTCGCGCAGCCCGAGCCACGCCCCTGCGAGCAAGGCGAACGCGCCCATGAAGTCGCCGGCGCGTAGCGCGACCCCGTCGGCGCCGGCCAGCGTCGGCCACTCACCCGAAGATCCTCGGAACGTGGCGACGACGGCGCCGACCACCCCGATCCCGATCAGGATCGATCGAAGCAGGTGTTTCGTCTCGATCCCGATGAGCGCCCAGGCGCCAGCGCCCTCGCTCTTCGCGGGCGCCTCCCGACGTTCGATCGGAGCCATCGTTCCCGCGCTCATCGCACGCCTGCCGGAGACTTCGACGTGATGAGCAGGTATCCGTCTTCGACGGTGGCTTGCACGGCCGTCGCGTCGCCGGACGGCTTCGGGCCGATGATCCGGAACGCTCCGGACTCGGTTCGCCATGCCGCGATGGCCGTCGGGGACGACTCGGGCGCGTTCCAGACCATCCCGTCCGCGGCAGCGCGAAGCTCGACGGGCGGTCCGTTGAAGAGTACCCGGCCCTGCCACAGAACTACGACTGAGGTGCACACGGCGGCTACGTCCTCGACCAGATGCGTGGAAAGGACAACGGTTCGGTGCTCGCCGAGCCCGGCGATCAGCTGACGGAAACGGATGCGCTGCTCGGGGTCGAGCCCCGTGGTCGGCTCGTCGAGGAGCACCAACCCTGGGTCGGCGACGATCGCTTGCGCGATGCCTACCCGGCGCTTCATGCCGCCGGAAAGCGTCCGGATCTTCCGGCCGGCAACCTCTTCGATGCCGACGGATTCGAGCGCGGCGCGCACGCGACGATGGCGGTCGTCGCGGTCCTTCAGCTCCTTCAGGATCGCGATGTAGTCGACGAACTCGAACGCGGTGAAGCGCGGGTAGAGACCGAGGTCCTGCGGCAGGTACCCGAGCCGTCGTCGGATCTCGGTCCGGTCGCGGACGTTCGCCGGATCCCACGCGTCGACGCCGACCGAGCCCGCGCTGGGATCGAGGAGCGTCGCGAGGATCCGGAGCAAGGTCGTCTTGCCGGCTCCGTTCGGGCCCAGCAAGCCCGTGATGCCGGGCCGAAGCTCGAGGTCGATGTCTCGCAGCGCGGTGACCGAACGATACGACTTGGATACTCCGTTCAACGTGACCAGCATCTCGAGCTCCTTAGGTGAGGTTCCGGTCGGGAAGCGGCGCGCAGCGATGCACGATCCACACGAGAACGGCGAGCAACGCCGCAGCGACGCCCGCGTGTGCGCCCTGCCACGCGGGCGTCCAGAGCGCAGGGAAGCCGTTCGTGGCGCTCATGGCTACGATCACGACGCCGAGCCACGCACCCATGCCGGTCGCCGCGCCGACGACCGGCTGGGTACGAGTTCCGACAACGGCCGCGAGAAGCGCGACCGACGCCATGGGAAGAAGCCAGGAGAACGCGTGGCCCGCGAGGAGATGAGAGCGGCCCGACGTGAGCTCGGCGGCGACCGCGACACCGACGACCGCCGCGTTGACGGCCAGCACGACCGACAGCCGGAGGAGGATCGCCAAGACGGCGGACATCGGCGTCGCCGCCACGATCTCGTAGGCGGGATCGGCCACCGGCCCGAAGGCGAACGCGACGGCTCCGGCGCCGACGAGCGGTGCCACGACGAGAAGAGGCGCGACGCGCACCGGCGCGGCGATCGACACGAGCACCGCGACGGCGACGACCCCGACGCTTCCGAGGAGCCAGGAGGCGTGGAGCGATGGAGCGGCAGCGGTGAAGCGCGCGAGCGCGGGGTCGATCCCGATCAGCCTCAGGAACCGTTCGAGCAATCCCGGCGCCGGCGCGTCGATCGCCGCCGCGACGCCTTTCCACACGTAGTCGAGGTCCAACGAAGACAGGCTCGCCAGGGCTGCGCTGCACCGCGCGCAGTCGGCCACGTGGTCCCTGACCGCGCGCTCGACGAGGCCGCCTTCGGCGATGACTGGAAGGAGCTCGAGCGGGTGCTCGGCGGTCATTCGAGAGCCTCCCGTATCCTCGCCCGGGCTCGATGCAGCCGGCTCTTCACGGTCCCCTCGGCGACGCCCATCGCCCGGGCCGCCTCCATCAAGGAGCGCCCTTCAAAGACGACGGCTTCGATGGCCGCACGCTGGTCGTCCGGAAGCTTGGCGACGGCGTTGTGCACGCGATCGTTGGCCTCGAGTCCGATGACGATCTCCTCCGGACTCGCGTCGAACTTCTCCTCCATGAGCGTCACCCCGCCCGGCTTCCGTCGGGCGAGATCGACGAGCCGCCGGCGCGCGATACCCCATAGCCACGCGGGGGCCGGGCCGGCTCGCCGGAACGACTTCGCTCCGCGCCACGCCGACACGAACGTGTCTTGAAGGGCCTCTTCGGCGAGGTCGCGCGAGCTCGTCATGCCGGCGAGCCTGCCGGCGATCCAAGGGGCGTGGCGGCGGTAAAGCGTGGCGACGGCGTCCCGGTCTCCCGAGGCCATAGCGGCGATCAACTCCTCATCGCTGGTCACTTCCACCGTATTGTCGCGCCGAGGACGGTCGAGGTTCCCGAGAAGTTTTCTGCGTTGAATCCGGCGCGCCGTAGATGCCGGCTGCTTCCTCGTCGGGCCACGCCGAAGTAGATCAGCGATCCCTTCGGCTTGAACCCGCTCCGCGCGACGTTGCGCACCGGCCAATCACCAGCGAGGCCCGAGCGTTACCGGCATCACCGAAAAGGCCCGGTAATGATGGCCACGCGGGTGCGACTACCAGGAAGGGATGGGAGAACGGGTGGATCTAGAAGAGATCTTCCGGTCCCATCAGAGGGAGATCTACGTGTACTTCCTGCGCACCACCGGGAACCGGCACCGGGCCGAAGACCTCGGCCAGGAGACGTTCGCGCGGGCGTGCTCGGCGGCTGTTCTCTTCCGCGGAGACTCCTCGGTGCGGACATGGCTTTTCTCGATCGCGCGCCGCGTGCTCGTCGATCATTACCGTCGGCGCGGGCCCGCTTCTGTCGAGATCGATACCGAAGCACCGAGCCGCGAAGCGGATCCGAGCGACCGTCTCGCGATCGAGCAGGCGCTGAACACGCTTCCACTCTCTTCACGAGAGGCGATCGTGCTCTGTGACGTGCTCGGGCTCTCGCCGACGGAAGCGGCCGGCGTCACCGGGACCAACGCCAACGCGTTCCGCGTCCGACTGCATCGTGCCCGCGCCCAGTTCCGTGAGGAGTACGGCGATGACCGCTGACATCCCCGAAGATCGTCCGCTTCAGCTCGGCGATCTCGTGACGGCAGAGTCGCCGGACCTCGTCCGCGCTGCGCTGCGACGGTTCCGCCGGCGCTTGCTGGTTCGAGGCTTGATCGTCGTGCTCGTCATCGCGGCCGGTCTCGTCCTCTACCCGCGTTACTTCGGCGTGCACGCCGACTTGATCCACGACATCCGCCACGGTCACGGAATCGAACTGGATCGCACGCTCACGGTCGGGGGCATCGACGCATACATACGGGAAGTTGCACGTCTCTCGCGTGCCGACTCACCACGGATCGAGCGGTACGGCGTCCACATCACGATCCTCGACCGCACGATCATGACCGACGAGCGATTGATCGCGAACGTAGTACCCGCGACGATCGAGTACTTCCCGACCGTGAAAGTGAGTGGGGTGTTCGAAGTCGCCCAGCAAACCGGCGGCGGCTTCGGGCACGAGCTCGATCTCTACGTCTCTCTGACGCCGGGTACGCGGACGCTAGACATCCCGATGTCGGTTGTCGCGACGCGCGGCTCAACTCGGACGCTGCGTTCGCTGGGAACCATCCATCTCGACATGCAACAGCTGAACGTGCCCGACTGGATCTGGAGGTGAACGACATGGACAGCACGTACGACGCGCTGGACCGCGCGACGATCAAGACGTGGCGCGCTTCGAACATCGCCGGATGGGGAGCCGTCGCGGTCGTGGTCGCGATCGTGATCCATCAAATGGCGGACCAGATCGTACGAACGACCCGCGCTTCCGCCGCCTTCCAGGGCACCTTGAACGGCCGCTTCTTCCCGTTCACTTTCACCACCGGTTGGGACGAGCTCCGGCGCATCTCGCTGCCGGCGGCGGTCGCTCTTATCGTCGGATTCGCGATAGGCACGATCGTCGGCAAGAAGGTGTGGCGTCGGCAGGCACTCACCGCGGCGGCGGCGGCGACCGCCTACGTGCTGGTCGCTTGGCTATGGCTCGAGAGCTCGATGCACATCCACACACTGGCTCCGGTTATCCCAGGGCAGCCACAAGAAACGACGGCCACGATTTATCACGGCTTCCCAACCGGACATCTGGAGTGGGCCTTCGCGAGCGCGTCGTTGCTTGCGGTCGTCATCGCGCCGCTGTGGGCCTGGTTCCTCGCGAGGCGCGCCGCTCGGCGGGCCGCTCGGCGGGCCGCCCGGCCGGCGTCAACCTAGGAACTGTGTGATCAACGCTTCCCAAAGCTCGGTGGACAGGCGGAGCGATTCCACGTCCACGCGCTCGTTGTCGCCGTGGAACATGCTGGCGAACTGCGTGAACGGGATGCGGTCGCTGAACAGGCCGTAGCCGTAGGACACGGTTCCGAGCTGGCGGAAGTACCGCGCGTCGGTCGCGCCGGAGATCATGAACGGCACCGTCTTCGAGCCCGGCGACAGCCGCTCGGTCAGCGACGACAGCGTCTTGTACAGCGGCGTGTCGATCGAGGAGAAGCTCGCCGGCATCGCGCTCATCGGGTCGATGTCGATGTTTTCGTAGAGGTCGCCGAGCGCGTCGCGCAGCATCGCTTGGATGTCCTCGCCGGTCTGGCCCGGCAACGTCCGGATGTCCACCTGCAGCAGCGCGTTGTCCGGGATCACGTTCGCCTTCACGCCGGCGTTCAGAACGGTCGGCGCGATCGTCGTGTGGGTCATCGCGTGCACCATGCGCGCAAGACCCACGTCGGGCGAGGTCTCGACGAGCTTGTCGATGGCCTGCGGGTCGGACAACGCGCCTGCGAGCTCCGGCGGGAACTCCATGTGCTGGATGAACTCGCGCCACTGCGCGTGCAACGTCGTTGGCGGCTTGTAGCTGGCGAGGCGACGGACCACCTCGGCGGCCTTCACGAGCGCGTTGTCCGTGCGGGCCGGCATCGAGCCGTGGCCCGGCGTTCCCTGCACGGTGATCTTGCACCAGTAGGTCCCCTTCTCCCCCACGGTCACGACGCGCTGCGGAGTCTCGGCGCCGCCGAATCGAAAGCCGCCCATCTCGGTGACGAGATAGTCGCACCGGATCGCGTCGGGCTCTTCCTCGCACATGTACTTGGCGCCGTAGATGCCGGCTGCTTCCTCGTCGGGAACGCCGAAGTAGATGAGCGTTCCTTTCGGCTTGAAGCCGCTGCGAGCGACGTTCCGAACCGCGACCGCCATCGAGGAGGTGAGATTGAGCATGTCGACGGCGCCGCGTCCCCAGACCATGTCGTCGACGAGCTCGCCGCCGAAGGGATCGCGCTCCCAGCCGTCGGGGTTCACGGGCACGACGTCGGTGTGGCCCATCAACATCAGCGATGGGGCGTTCGGGTCCGTTCCCTCCATCTTCGCGACGAGGCTCGGACGGTTCGGCAACATCTCGAACCGCTGGATGTCGAAGCCGGTTCCGTCGAGGTACGACTCGAGCAGGTCTGCGTTGCGGACCTCCTGACCCGACTCCGGCGTGCCGTCGTTGACGCAGCTGTTGCGGATCAGCTGCTGGAGAAGCTCGACGGTGTCGCTCATGCGGTCGCCTCCTTCGCGGCGCGGACGACGGCCTCGACCACGTCCTCCGGAGTTATACCCGCCGCCTCGTCCGGTTGATCGACGTCGGGCGCCTCGAAGATCGACCGGACCCGTGCGGTCAGCTCTTCACGGTCGGCGACGTTCGCCCCCGCGAGCGAAGCGGCCATCCGGTCCATCGCGTCCGGCGGCGAGACGTGCATGTCGCCGGCGACCATCGCCCGCACGATCGTCCCGGCTTCGTCGAGCGCCACCCCGCACCGGACCAGCTTTTTCCCCTTCACGTTGGCGAACCCCACGTGGGTGCCGGGCGAGGCTTCGGACCGGAACCGCTCCGAGGAGATGCGTCGGATGAACTCGTCCGAAGCGACGGCGTCGACGAACTGTTGGGTGACCGCCTCCTCGGCGTCGCTGAACGGCGACGGCGCCAGCTCGATCCCCACCACCTCGTGGGACGCGGTCGCGATCGCGTCCCGCAGCTCGTCGTAGCCGAGAGGCCCGCCGCGGATATCGGTCGGCGTGACGATGTACTCGACGATGTCTTTGATGACTTTGTCCTTGAACTTCTCCTCCGGCACGCGGGCGACGCGCCGATACAACTCCAGGTCCGGACGCTTCAGGTTCAGGAACCCGCCGATCACCTTCGTTCCCAACACCGCCTGCGTGATGCAGTTGCCGAGCTTGCGGTCACGCCAGCGGATGTCCGACGACCCTTCGAAGTGCGCTTCGCCCAGCCCGAGGTCCGACAACGCACGCTCCATCACCGGCCGGAAATGCTTCAACGCGTCGTCCAGCGTCGGGAACGCGTCGTCGCGCACCATCCACGACCACACCGCGACCGCTTCCGTGTCGTAGAAGGCGGTACCGCCGCCGAAGATCGGCCGGCGGAAGACGTCGATCCCTTCCGCGCGCGCGGCCGCCAGATCGATCGCCGAGTCCACGTCGTCGAACCAGCCGACGGTGAGGTGCCCTTTGGCCCACACCATGGTCATCAAGACTTCGGGCCCGCCTTGCACGATCGACGCCGCGATCGCCGGGAGACGTCCGTACGCCTTCGCGGCCTGCTGCGGCCCGGCGTCGATAAAGCGCCAGGTTGTCCGCTCCGCCGCCTGCGTCATTCCGTGCAGACCCGCTCCATCCCCTCCGCGACAACGCGCGTCGCGTCGAGCACCTCGCCGACCGCCCACTTCGAGCGCGCCAGCTGCTCCTCGGTCGTGCAGTACTTGCCGATGAGCTCTATCGCGCGGCCTGCGTGTTCCTCGTCGGCTTCGAGGTGCATGAAGAAGAACTCGAGGTCCTTCTCATCGAGCCCGTACTTGTCGCGGTACAACGCACCGAGGAAAGCCATCGTTCTCGTGCGGGCCTCGATCCCGTAACTCAGGGCCGCGAGCCCGACCACGAAGTGCTCCTTCTCGCAGATCGCGAGGATCCTCTCGACCCACTGTCGGCTCTCCGGGATCGGCTCGAGGTTGTACGGCGTCGGCAGGTCGGCGCCCAAGGCACGGCCGAACCGTGCCACCAGCTCGGCGTGGTCGCGGGACGGGTCGCCCTCGCCGTGTTCCTCTTCGAGGTTCTCGAGCATCAGCTCGCGGACGTCGCGCGGCTCCGCTTGCGCGTAGATGGCTGCGACGCAACGCTTGAAGTTATCGACCTGGAAGCAGTACGACGGCGCGAACCGAGCCAGCTTCTCCTTTGGAACCTTGCCGTTGACGAAGTCTTCGAGGAAAGGCGTGCCGCCCTCGAACCACACCGAGTTCATAACTTCGGTCAGCTCTTTGTGAACCCGCTCGGCGTCGACGGCCATTGGGAACCTCCTCGATCGCATGACGAGAAGCCCGATGATTGCACGTTCGCGACGCCGGTTGCTAGCGTCGCCGCACGTATCGAATCAACCTGTGAGGGAGGACCACCATGGGTCTTTTGGACGGCAAGGTCGCAGCGGTCACCGGTTCAGGACGGGGCATAGGACGTGGGATCGCTCTCGAGCTCGCGAAGGAAGGCGCTGCGGTGGTCATCAACGACGCCGGCGTGGACGTGAATGGACGTGGCTCGGACGCCGACCCCGCGACCCAAGTGGTCAAGGAGATCGAATCCGGTGGGGGGAAGGCGGTCGCGAACTACGGCGACGTCTCGAAGTGGGATCAGGCCGAAGGGATCATCCAGGACGCGGTGAAGAACTTCGGCTCGATCGACATCGTCGTGAACAACGCCGGCATCCTCCGCGACAAGTCGCTGCTGAAGATGGAGGAAGCCGACTTCGACGCCGTGATCGCCGTCCACCTCAAGGGCACGTTCCTGACCACGCGTCACGCGGCGCCGATCATGAAGGAGAAGGGATACGGCCGGATCATCAACATCACCTCGTCGGCCGGCCTGCGTGGCAACTTCGGTCAGACGAACTACTCGGCGGCGAAGGCCGGCATCGCGGGGATGACGCTGACGTGGGCGATCGAGCTCGGTAAGTACGGCATCACGGTGAACGCGATGGCGCCGTCGGCCGTGACACGCATGACCACCGGGTTGTTGCCGGGGATGGAAGACAAGATCCCGCCGGAGATGGATCCTGCGCTGAACGCGCCGCTGATCGCGTTCCTCGCCTCGCCCCAAGCGGCCCACGTGAACGGCCAGGTGTTCGGTCGTCGCGGCTACACCTACACGATCTTCCAGCAGTACAAGATCCTCGCCGGGATGGCGTCCTCGGACGGCTGGACCGCCGAGAAGGTCGCGAAGAACTTCGACACCGTGCTGGCGAACTTCATGACCACGCCCGGGATGGACATCAAGATCAAGAAGCCGGGTGAGGAGGAGAAGAAGAAATGACGATCGAGCTGACGTACGGCGAGTCGGAGGAGATCGACGCGCCGATCGAAGCCGTCTTCGAGCATCGCCTCGATTTCGTGAAGCTCGCCGACTACAACCCGAACGTGAAGAACATCCGGCTCACGAAGGAAGGGCAGGGTCGCCTCGGTGCCGGAGCGGAGTACACGTTCGACCTCACGCTGCCCGGGTGGGATCCGATGGAGGCGTTCCTCAACGTCATCTCCACCGACAAACCCAACGAGATCGTCACCGACACCGGCACCGCCGCGCTGGCAGGCCGCGAGGTGAACACGTTCGAGAAGCTGCCGAGCGGATCGGTGCGGTTCACGATCCAGTTCACGATCCTGCTGCCGGACGAGGCGAAGGACGGCATCGACTGGATGGAGAAGTCGGGACGCGACCAGTACCGGCTCGAGCTCGAGGCGATCAAGAAGACGCTCGAGGTCGGTGCGTGATGGGACGCCTCGACGGCCGAGTCGCGATCGTCACCGGTGCCGGGCAAGGGATCGGCAAGGCCTACGCCGAGCGCTTCGCGGCCGAGGGCGCGAAGGTGGTCGTCTCCGACCTCAACGACGCCAACGCTCAACAGGTCGCCAAAGAGATCGCGACGACCCATGAAGCGATCGCGGTGAAGGTCGACGTGGCGGACGAGGAATCGACGAAGGCGATGGCCGCGGCGGCGGTCGAGCGCTGGGAGCGCATCGACATCCTGGTCAACAACGCCGGGATCTTCTTCGACCTCGAGCAGCAGAACAACACGCTCGAGTACCTGCAGAAGGTGCTCGCGGTGAACATGATCGGGCCGTGGCTGTGCGCCCGCGCCGTGTTCCCGACGATGCGCGCGCAGGGCAAGGGCAAGATCATCAATCAGTCCTCCGGCGCGGCGTGGATGTACGCGATGGCCGGGTACGCGATGAACGCCGAGTCGACGGAGATCCCGAGCTACCACTACTCGTTGTCGAAAGCCGGCGTGAACGCGTACACGCACTACATGGCCGCGGCGCTGGGGCAGTTCGGGATCAACGTGAACGCGATCGCTCCCGGCGTGACGATGACCGACGCGACCCGCAAGCACGTTCCCGAGGCGATGATGGGCGCGATCAAGATGATGAGCGCGCTGCGCCGCACGCTCGAACCCGAGGAGATCGCGTCGGCGGCGGTGTTCCTCGCGTCGGACGAATCGGACGCGATCACGGGCCAAGTCATCCCGGTGGACGCCGGCGTGACCATGCTCGGATGAGCGACCGCCCCGCCGACGGATCGAAGGAGCGCAACAGCTTCAACCCTCCGTTCCACCGTGCGCTCGGGATCAAGATGCGGATGGGACCGAACCGCGAGGGCATCGCGTACATCGAGGTCGATCCCGAGGTGCACTACGGCAACCGCTGGGCGCACGGCGGGATGGCCGCGGTTCTCGCCGACATCTCCAGCGGCATCGCGATCGCGCTCCAGATGGAGGAGGACGGCCGCAAGGCCATCGACGGGACGATCGAGCTCAAGGTGAACTTCCTGCGCAAGGTCTACGACGGCGACATGACCGCGACGGCGACGGTCGTACACCTCGGCAAGCGCATGGCCGTGACCGACGTGAACGTGACGAACAAGGGCGAGCTGTGTGCGAAGGCCGTCGCGACCTTCATGCTGAGCCGCTCCAAGACATTGACCCCGAGCGCGCCGAAGGAGTAGGAACAGCACCCGATGGAGGACCGCCAGCCGACGGGGTTGCTGCTGGAGATGCTTCGGGGGGACGACCCCGCCGACGTCGAGAGCTGGCAGCAAGACGTCGCGATCCCCAAGGCGATGGCCAGTGGGTGGTTCACGAACGGCACCGCGTTCCGCAACCTCCGCCCCGACGAATCCCGATTCCCACAGAAGGTCGACCCGTTCACGCACCTGACCGTTTACGAGGTCGCGCGGCCCGACGTCGCGTGGACGTGCATGGAAGGCCTTCCCGAGGACGAAGGCGGCATCGAAGTCGTCGACCGGATCTTGTACCGGCGCTATCCACGTCCGTCGCAGGGGCGCTTGTCGGGCAAGTCCACGCTCGGACTCTTCTTGATCTTGATCTCACCAACGGAGCGCGCGCGGGCGCAGGAACTTCGCGACTGGGCCGACTTCACCCATCTGCACGGGATCGCCGCGTCGGCGCCCGACGGTTTCACCATGATCACGCCCTACGAGAACGTCGCCGGCGACGATCCGATGTTCCTGCACCTCTACGAGCTCGACACGCCGGACGTCGCGCAGGCCGTCGACGCGATGCCCGAAGCGGTCATCAAGCGGTTCGGTTTCGCGCTCGGTGACGACGACTTCATGAACTGGGCGATGCACGACGCGCTCGACATCTGGTACGTGAACGTTTTCGGCCGGGTCTGAGCGTGCCCGACGAGATCGGCCTCTACGAGGCGATCGACAGCCAGCGCAGCTTCCGCCGGTTCACCGACGCGCCGATCCCCGACGAAGCAATCGAGCGGATGCTCGAAGCCGCGCGCAAAGCGCCGAGCCCGACCAACTCCCAACCGTGGGCGTTCATCGTCATCCGCGACCCGGAGACCCGGCGCGCGCTGGCGGCGATCTACGCGAAAGCGTGGGGATTCGCGAAACCGTTCTACGGCGACCCGGCGAACGCGAAAGACGACGACGAGCGGCGGATGCTCGTCGCGACCGATCGACTGTCGGAAGCGATCGACCGCGCGCCGGCGTTCATCAACGTTTGTCTCGATCGGTCGCGCCTCGGCGCGATGGTGACGCCGGATCTGCAGACGATCCTCGAACCATCGTCGGTCTACGGCGCGGTGTACGCGGCGACCCAGAATCTGCTGCTCGCCGCACGCGGACTCGGGATCGGCGCGGTGCCTACGAACCTCACGCGCCTACTCGACGCCGAGGTGAAGCCGCTGCTGAACATGCCCGACCATGTCGAGACCGTGTCCCTTGTGTTGCTCGGGTATCCGGTCGGGAAGTTCGGCCCACCGTTGCGCCGCCCGCTATCGGATAGCGCGCACGCCGAGGTATGGGGGAAACCGCTCGCCTGAGGTTTATGCTCGGCGCGTCGGCTTTCGGCGGGGAGGCGTGCGATGCCCACGGCGGCGAAGATCCTGGTCATCGGTGGACTCGGGAGCCTGCTCTACTCGTTCGTGATGGCTTTGGTGCTGGCGCAGCAGCGTACGGCCGATCCGATGGCCGACCGACACCTTCTTCTGCAGGTCCATGTTGTTTCTCTCTGGGAAGGGTTCATGCTTCTCGGCCTCGTGTGGGCGGTCGCGCTGTCGGACCTCTCTTCGGGCGTTGAAACCCTCGCGGCGCTGCTGCTCGTCGCCGGGGCGGTGCTTCAGATGATCTCCAACACGATGGGCTGGCGGACGAACAACACCAACCTGTTCGCCCCACCGCGCGGGATGACGTTCCAGATCGCTCGACTGAACGCGATCCTCGCCTTCGCGGGACTCGTGATCTTGATCTTCGGCGCGTTGAAAGGCCTGTAGACCGGCTACGCGGTCTTGCCGCCGAAATCGACGTCCTTCGTCTCGACCGTTCCCGCCGTCCGTCCCGATGCGCGATGGTTGCCCCAGTACAGGTTCGTGTGTGCGATGACCTTGTCGGGCGGGGGTGCGCCCCACGGCGACAGGTCTTCCGTCGTGTGGGCGTCGCTCACGAGCGTGATGTCGTACCCACGCACGCTCGCGCTGTGGAGCGTCGTGCGGATGCACTCGTCCGTCTGCGCGCCGGCGAGGAAGATCCGGCCGATACCACGGTCCGACAGGATCACCTCGAGGTCGCTCTCGTCGAAGGCGTCGGGGTAGGTCTTCTCAACGCGCGGCTCGGTGTCGCTCGGTTCCAGCTCGGGGACGATCTGCCATTCGTCACTCCCCTTCGCGAGCTCGTCATCTGAATGCTGGACCCAAACGACGGGCACCCCATCGCGGCGAGCTTTGTCGACCAGGGTCCCGATGTTCGCGACCACCGCGTCTCGATCGTGAGCGCCGCCGACGACCCGCTTCTGCACGTCGACGATAAGGAGCGCCGTATTCGGCCGGTTCTCGAGAGTGGTCATGGTCTCCCTCCCCGAACGCTGGGGCTTGACGAGATCAGGGTAGACCGTCCCACCGACACAAGCGGCGGGCCTAGAGCCCGGCCAGCTGCGCGATCCGTTCGCGGTGATACGCCTCGTCGCCGAACAGCGCTTCCATCGACTTGATGCGCTTCTGGTACAGGTGCATGTCGTGTTCCCAGGTGAAGGCGATGCCGCCGTGCACCTGAACGCTTTCGGCCGCGACGCGCGCGAGCGCTTCCGAGCCGAACGACTTCGCGACCGAGGTTGCGAGGTCGGCGTCGGCCGCGTCGGTCGCGACCGCCCAGCCCGCGTAATACGCGGCCGAGCGCGAGGGCTCCAGGTCGGCGAGCATCTCCGCGCACTTGTGCTTGATCGCTTGGAAGGAGCCGATCGGGCGACCGAACTGTTCCCGCTCCTTCGTGTACTGGACGGTCACGTCGAGCGCCTTGGACGCGGTGCCGACCATCTCCGCGCACGCGGCGGCGACGCAGATGTTGAGGCCCGGCTGGAGACCCTGTCGCTCGAGCGGATCGGCGGCCGTGCCGTCGAAGGACACCGAGCCGATCGTGCGTGTGAGGTCCAGGCCGCGTCGGGTCGTGACGTTCGCGCCCTCCTCGACCACGAACCACCGGTCACCGGCCGCGACCACGAACAGATCCGCAGCCGGGGCGTCGAGCACGTAGTGGTGCTCGCCGGACAAGCGGCCGTCTTTCGCATCGACGCCGGCGCCGCTCAACGTCGCTTGGTCGAGCGCGACCGTCGCGATGCGCTCTCCGCTCGCGATCGGTGGGAGGTAGCGCGCGCGTTGCGCGTCGCTTCCGTGCCGCGCGATGACCTGGCCGGCCTGGCCGATGCTCGACAGGAACGGCACCGGCGCGACGACGCGTCCGAGCTCGCCGAGCAGCAACACCAGATCCAGGAACGTCTGGCCGAGCCCGCCCGCCTCTTCGGGGAACGGCAGCGCCATCCAACCGAGGTCGGCCATGCGCTTCCACAGGTCGCGCGACCAACCGTTCGGGTCGTCGATGAACTCGCGCACGTGGCTTGTGGGGCACTGCTGCTCGAGGAAGCGCCGGGCCTCGTCGCGGAGCGTGTACTGATCGGGCGAGAAATCGAAGTCCATGGCTAGGCCTTCTGAGCGGATCCGGCCTTGTCGCGGTCGCGCGGCGCCCACACCTCGCCGCGCGGCATGCCGAGCACACGCTCCGAGATGATGTTCTTCTGGATCTCGCTCGACCCCGCCGCGATCGTCTGCGCGAACGACATCAGATAGCCGCGCTGCCACTGGCCACGGTCGGCGGCGTCGTCGCCGTCGAGCGCTTGGTCGGGCCCGCCGAGCGACAGCGCCAACTCCTGCATCCGGCGCACCATGTGGCTCCAGTACAGCTTCGCAACCGAACCCTCCGTGCCCGGCCGGCCGTTGCGAAGGATCGACGTGATGTTGCGCAGGCCTATGTAACGCATGATCTCGAGCTCGGCGTATGCGGCCGCGATCTTCGAGCGGAACGCCGGGTGCTCGCTCACCGGAACGCCGTCGCGGATCGTCCGCTTCGCGTGCGCGATCATGTCCGCGAGCTGGTTACGGAACCGGATCTGATGTCCGAGGAACGCCGGGCCGCGCTCGTGCGACAGCGTCGTGTTCGCGTAGGTCCAGCCCATGTTCATCTCGCCGAGCAATTGCGACGCCGGAACGTGGCAGTCGGTGAAGAACACCTCGTTGAACTCCGCGTCGCCGGTCACCTGCTTGAGCGGCCGAGGGTCGATGCCCGACAGCGTCATGTCGACGAGCAGGTAGGACAGACCCTTGTGCTTCGGCACGGTCTGATCGGTGCGGCATAGCAGCAGGCACCAGTCCGCCACGTGCGCGAACGAGGTCCAGATCTTCTGGCCGTTCACGACGAAGTGATCGCCTTGCAATTCGGCGCGCGTTTGCACATTCGCGAGGTCACTGCCGGCGTTCGGCTCGGAGAAGCCCTGGCACCAGACCTCTTCCATCGACAGGATCGGCGGCAGGTAGCGCTTCTTCTGCTCCTCGCTGCCGTGGGCCATGATCGTCGGCCCGGCGAGGTTCATCCCGACGAAGTTGATGAACAGCTGCGGCGCGCGAGCGCGAGCCATCTCCTCGTGGAAGATGATCTGCTGCATGTACGTGGCTCCGCCGCCGCCGTACTCCTTCGGCCAGTGCAATCCCGCATAACCCGCCGCCGCGAGCTTCTTCTCCCACGACTTCGCGAACTCGACGCGCTCCTCGAACGAGCGCGCCTCCTTGAACGCGGGGGTGCCCCAGCCTTCGGGCAAGTTGGCCGCAACCCACTCGCGGACTTCCGAGCGGAAGGCGTCTTCTTCGGATGTCGAAGCGAGGTCCATGGCGGCGAGATTCTATAGTCGCACCCGTCGGAAGGAGGATCCGTGTCGTACGAATTCATCACCTTCGAACGCCGGGCCGGGGTCGCGTGGCTGACGATGAACCGTCCCGAGATGCGCAACGCCCTCAAGCCGGAGATGCGAGAGGAGATGATCGACGCCGTCGGCACCGTCGCATCCGATCTCGAGTTGCGGTGCCTGGTCATCACCGGCGCAGGCGAGGGGTTCTGCTCGGGCGCCGACATCTCCGGCGCCGGTGCGCGACAGGGGCAGAAGCGTGTCGCTGGGATGGCCCGCGACGCGATCAAGGGCGGTTCCCAGCGGTTGTTCCGCGCGATCTGGGAGCTCGAGAAACCGACGATCGCCGCCGTCAACGGCGTCGCGGCGGGGATCGGCTGTCACATCGCGTTCGCGTGCGACCTGATCGTCGCGGCGCAGAAAGCGCGTTTCATCGAGGTGTTCGCGCGGCGCGGCATCGTCCCCGACGGCGGCGGCGCGTACATCCTGCCGCGGCTGATCGGCTTGGCGAAGGCGAAGGAGCTCGTGTTCTTCGCCGACTCCTGCAGCGCGGTCGACGCCGAGCGCATCGGTCTGGTGAACAAGGTCGTACCGGACGACGAGCTCGTCGCCGCGGCGACGGAATGGTCGGAGCGGCTGGCGGCCGGACCGACGAAGGCGCTCGGCCTGGCGAAGCGGTTGCTGAACCGCTCGCTGGAATCGGACCTCACCACGTCGCTGGCGGAAGAGGCGCTCACGCAGGAGCTCATCAACTCCACCGACGACATCAAGGAGGGGATGATCTCGTTCGCCGAGCGTCGCGACCCGAAGTTCCAGGGGACGTAGCGGTGGC
>Ga0075425_100001574_pt1 | contig 22413 bp, 19 predicted proteins | sample SoiMethybrSBSTD4_FD_75300 | JGI IMG/M metagenome (GOLD analysis project Ga0075425, IMG submission 75300) | Bulk soil microbial communities from a Populus tree surrounding site in Tennessee, USA - Soil MetaG P. TD hybrid SBSTD4 | ecosystem: Environmental > Terrestrial > Soil > Tree plantation... | reverse complement strand
ATTGCGGCCTTTTGACCGCCAGGACCCGAACCGATGACCGCCAGGTCGAAATCGTACGTGTGCTCCATAGCGCAAGCGTGCCAGACGATTCACACCTTCGCCAGCTATGGATCCTGCGGCGCAGCCGCGCAGTCGGAGCGCGAGCGGAGCAATCAAAGTTGATCAAGGATGGCTTGCGAGCCGCCGCAGGGCCTGAATGGCAACTTGTCGATCAGTGGTCTGCCACATATTTGGCATGGAGGCCTTCAAGAATGCGCCGTAACGAGCGGTGACCAGCCGCGGATCAAGTACCGCAACCACTCCCCTGTCAGTCAACCGGCGGATCAGCCGGCCCGAGCCCTGGGCTAGTAACAGCGCCGCGTGACTCGCGGCGATTGTCATGAACCCGTTGCCACCCGCTTGGGTCACCGCACGCTGACGTGCGACTGTCAGCGGCTCATCGGGCCGAGGAAATGGGATCCGATCGATGATCACAAGCTGGCAGGTTGCGCCCGGCACATCGACGCCCTGCCACAACGACAGCGTGCCAAACAGGCTCGCCTGCTCGTGTGCGATGAACCGCCGAGTGAGCTCAGGAAGTTGCGCATCGCCCTGGCACAAGATCGTCAGCTTCGGCAGCCGTTTCCTCGCGTAGACCGCGGCGACCTCGGCAGCCTTGCGGGAAGAGAAGAGTCCAAGCGCCCGACCGTCGGAGGCGTCCAGGAGGTCGGCGATCTCGGCGAGCGAGGCATCTGACAGCCCATCACGCCCGGGAGGAGGTAGGGACCGAGCGACGTACAAGATCCCCTGCCGCCGGTACTCGAATGGCGAGCCTACATCGAGGCCGCGCCAGGGGACCGCCTGCTCCTGAAGATCATCCTTCGCAGCTGTCTCGCGCGGCTGAGCGAGCTTCACGCGCTCGAGGTCCTTCAGCCCGACGCTGGTTGCGATCGGCGTGAAGTCACCGCCGAGCTTGAGTGTCGCAGAGGTCAGCACTGTGGTGCGCTCACCGAAGACTCTGGTCCGCATCAATCCCGCCACCGACAGTGGCGATACCCGTGCCTCTCGTCCGAACCGGTCACGATCGGCCACCCACACCACGTCATGCTCGTCGAGCGCAGACATCCGCTCGGCGATGTCGAAGACCTCCTTGACGGCCGCCGCCGTCTGCCTTCTGTCAGGAGTCTGGTTGTCTCCAGTAGTCAGCTGACTCAGTGCCGCCCGGGCGGCGGTCCTTACCGCAACACAGGCTCCAACGAACGAGCCGTCTGGGTCCTCGACCCGTTCCAGAGCCGCACCGTCCAACGCGACGCGCAGGGTCTTCGCAGACTCCAGCAATTCCAGCGCGACCTCGTCTTCGAGATAGGTCAAGGCGCGACGGGCAATGCGTTCGACCATTTGCGGGCTCAGCTCCGCCGACGCTGCACCGGTCACCCGGGAGACCAACTCGTGTGCCTCATCAATGATGACAGCACTGTGCTCAGGAAGTGCAGTTCCGCCATGCATGGCGTTGATTGCCAGCAGTGCGTGATTCGTGACCACTAGATCTGCGGCGCGGGCCGCATCGCGGGAGCTCTCGACGAAGCACTCAGCACCGTAGGGGCAGCGCTGTACGCCCAGGCATTCCCTGACTGGGATTGAGACCTGTGCCCAGGCTCTTTCCGTGTGGGGCGGGGCGTCGTCGCGGTCGGCCAAGCCATCTTGCCCACGCTGCTCCTCAGCCCATTCGCGCAGGGCCACGACCTCCGCGCCCAAGGCTGACTCGGGCGCACGTTGCGGCGAGGATCGGAGGGTTTCGACCAGATCGCCCGCAGAAATCAGCGCGGTTTGATCTTGCGTAGTGCCTTCCCGCAGCCGCAGCATGCAAACATAGTTGGTTCGACCCTTGAGGATCGCGTGCCGCGGTCGTTCGCCGGCGACCGACTCCACGGCGTCGAGTGCAGCCGGAATATCGTTGTTAGCGAGCTGACTCTGCAACGCCAGCGTGGCGGTGGTTACGACGATGCGCTCGCTCGGATGCCGGACGAGCCACAACAACGCCGGAGCCAGATACCCGAGCGACTTCCCTGTTCCGGTGCCGGCCTGAACCAGGAGATGGTGACCGGACTCCAAGCTCTCCGCGATCGCATCGGCCATCTCGACCTGGCCTGGTCGTTCGGTGCCGCCGATCCCGTTGACCGCAGCCGCGAGCACGTCGCGGTGCCCGACCGTCAAGCCGGAAGCCTTGGTCGCTCCGGTCACCGCAGAACTCTAGTCATGTCGACGCCGGCCAGCCAGCACCGTTCAGTCCAGCGTCACCGTGTCACTGGTCACAAGCTCGTACGGGGCCAACTCAGCAGCAAGAGCAGGACTCACCCGAGCGGCAACCAGGGTCCCATCGGCGAGGTGCTCCGTGGTCAAGAACTCGCCTGTTTGATGGATCCGGTTGACAAGATCACCGCGCTCGTACGGGACAAGTGCGCGGATCTCTATCTCGGGCCGCGGCAGCAGTGACTCGATGGTGGTACGCAGCTCTTCGATTCCCTCGCCCGTGCGAGCCGAAACAAACAAAGCATCTCGGTAGGCGGCGTGAAGCATGTGCAAGGTTTCGGCCGCGGCACGGTCCACCTTGTTGACCACAATCAACTCGGGGATCTCGGCGGCGCCGATATCGGCCAGGACTACTCGTACCGCATTGATCTGACCGCTGGGATCCGGATCAGAGCCATCCACCACGTGTACGAGCAGATCAGCGCGGGTGGACTCCTCCAGCGTTGAGGCAAACGCTTCGACGAGATCGTGGGGCAAGTGGCGTACGAAGCCCACGGTGTCGGTCAGCGTGTAGATCCTGCCATCCGCGGCCGCGGCCCGGCGTGTGGTCGGATCGAGTGTCGCAAAGAGTGCGTCGTCAACGAGCACGCCGGCACCCGTCAGCCGGTTGAGCAAGCTGGACTTGCCTGCATTGGTGTAGCCGACGATGGCAACCGATGGAACTTGATGTCGCTGCCGTTCCGCACGTTTGGTTTCGCGCGTCGTGTCCATTTCCCGGAGCGCGGCACGCAGCTTCGCAATACGGCTATTGATCCGGCGGCGATCGGTCTCCAGCTTCGTCTCGCCGGGACCTCGACCACCGATACCAACGCCGCCGCTGGCACGCCCGCCGACCTGCCTCGAGAGATTGCCGCCCCAGCCGCGCAACCGCTGCTTGAGGTATTGCAGCTGGGCAAGTTCGACTTGCGCCTTGCCCTCAGCGCTCTTGGCGTGGGCAGCGAAGATGTCAAGGATCAACGCCGTCCGGTCGATAACCTTCACTCCTACGCGATCCTCGAGATTGCGCAGCTGCGCGGGTGTCAGCTCGCCGTCGCAGATGACCGTATCTGCTCCGGTTGCAACCACCACCTCCCGCAACTCGGCAACCTTGCCGCGCCCAATGTAAGTCGCCGGATCCGGGCGATCGCGGCGTTGGATCAGCCCTTCGAGCACCTGCGATCCAGCCGTCTCGGCCAGCAATTTGAGCTCGGCGATCGAGTTCTCGGCACTCACCTCACTGCCAGTCGTCCATACGCCGACCAGCACGACGCGCTCGAGGAGCAGTTGGCGATACTCAACCTCAGTGATGTCGGCCAGTTCGGTCGACATCCCCGCGACTCGACGGAGCGAAAGCCGATCTTCCCGGTCCTGCTGGCCTCCGTCGAAGCTCGCAGCGCCTGCTGGCCTTGGCTCGAGCCGCTCGACGAGCAGCTCGTCATCTGGTGCGGATAAGAACTGTGGGTCTGGTCTGGGAACAGTCATCTCCGGACCAGAATCTCACGGCGGCACAAGCCCCGGCGAAGCGTTTTCGCACCTGGCGGGCAGCCGATGGTCCGCAGAACTGCGTGCAACAGCTTCAGAAGAGTGTGTAGCCACCGTCGATGACCATCACTTCGCCGGTCATGAACGACGACGCGTCAGAGGCAAGGAAAACGACGCTCGGACCCAACTCGGAGGGCATTGCGTACCGGCGCATAGGCGCGTCCTCGATCCAGTAGCGCTTGAATTCTGGCTTGTCGACCGGGGCCATCTCCGTCTTGATGTATCCGGGTGCGAGAGCATTCACCCGAACACCATGCGGTGCCCATTCGGCCGCCAGCGAGCGTGTCAGCTGGTGTACAGCGGCTTTTGACGCGTTGTACGCCGGCTGCCATTGCGGTCGGTTGACGATATTGGCCGAGATCGAGCCGATGTTGACGATCGCGCCGCTGTGTTGGGCGACCATCTGTCGCCCAAACTCCTGGGAGCAGTGCCAGACGCCGTTGACGTTGACATCCATGACGAACTCCCACTCCTCGGCCGTGACCTCGAGAGAGGGCCGATGGATGCACGCGCCCGCATTGTTCACCAACACGTCGACCTGACCGAGTCGATCCATGATCTCGTCCACCGCGCGCCGCACCTGATCGAGTTCGGTGACGTCTGCTGTCACCGCGATCGCGGTGATACCAAGCGCCTCCAGCTCGGCGATCACTTCGGCCGATCCGCCGGTGTCTCGTACCAACAGCACGACGTCGCTTCCGGCCTCGGCGAGTGCCCTGACCAGGGCACGGCCGATACCGCGGTTGGCTCCCGTCACAGCCGAAACCTTGCCGGAGAGTGAAAACGCGTCGAGAACAGACATAGGCGAACTCCTAAGTACTAGACCGGGCCGGAGACGGCCGATGCGGTAAAGGTGAGGGTTTGGGTCTCGAGGACTGCTCGGTCGGGCAAGGCGAGCACCCCATGCGCGACGAGGACAGCTGGGCCCGTCAGGTATGCCTCATCATCGGTCAACTCGACCTCGACGGTGCCTCCGGGTATGTCGACGTAGTAGGTCACCGGCAACGGGGTCCGATCTTGATCATGGACACGAGTCGCCGCAGCAGCAGCCACCGTGCCGGTACCGCAGGACCGAGTCTCGCCGACTCCCCGTTCGTAGACGCGCATCGCGATGTGTCGGGGTCCGCGGCGGCAAACGAATTCCAGGTTCACGCCCTGCGGGAACTCCTCCGGTGGATCCCAGCGAGGCGCCGCATGGAGGGCCACATTGCCAGGATCCGGTACGAAACTCACCGCATGGGGGTTGCCCACGTTGGCAGTCAGCGCCTTGAACTCCGCTCCATCGGCAGTGGTGACGATAATGGATCGATCTTCAGTCGCAACCGGGCCCATCGACACGCGAATCCGACCATCTCGGAGTGCGGTTGCGATCTTGAGCCCACTCCGGGTGGCGATCGGGACGACCGGACCACTCACCAAGTCCTGCTCAAGTAAGAACCGCACGAAGACCCGGATGCCGTTGCCACACATCTCTGCGATCGAGCCATCAGCGTTGCGATAGTCCATGAACCAAAGCGGATCATCGCCTGCCCAGCCGTCGACGTGCCGTGCGAGCACGGCGCGGAGCAGTCCGTCGGCCCCAATGCCGGCGCGGCGATTGCAGATGTAGCGGACCTCCGCTGGGCCGATATCGAGCATCGACTCGCGATCAAGGAGGACGACGAAGTCGTTCTCGGTGCCGTGTCCTTTCGCGAACGACCACCTCCGCATGGAGGTCAGTCTTCCACCCCCGACGTGTGTGCCAGATCGGCCGGCAGGACGCCGGACCCCATTGGTCCGGCCAGCGCGTACGCGGCTGACACCGGATCAGGATGGTCATAAGGCACCCATGAGATTCGTGTGTCCTTGCGGAACCATGAATCCTGCCGGCGAGCGAACTTGCGCGTAGCCGCAATGGTTTGTTCCCGTGCTAGCGCCTCGCTGATGTGCCTGTCGAGAAAGCGCAACACCTGCCGATACCCCAGTGCGCGGGAGGCAGTCAGACTCTCACGAAGCCCCGTCGCGTCGAGCCGTCGTACCTCGTCGACGAAACCGGCAGCCCACATTGCGTCTACCCGCGCGGCGATCCGAGCGTCCAATTTCACACGATCGATTGCGAGGCCGATCTGGACGACATCGGGAAGCCGGTAGCGGCGGTCGGGCAGCACGGCCGAGAATGATCGGCCAGTTAGCTCGATCACCTCCAATGCACGAATGATCCGGCGGGCGTTGCCGGGTAGGATGCGGGTTGCGGCCACGGGATCGGCCTTGCTCAATCGCTGATGCATCTGCTGTGCGCCATCGCTTTGTAGCTCCCTCTCCAGCCGCGCCCGGATCGCTGGGTCTGTTCCGGGAAACTCGAAGTCATCGACGATGGCCCGCACGTACAGGGCGGATCCGCCGACCACGATCGGGATCACGTTGCGGGCTTGACAGTCGGAAATGGCGGCTCGTGCAAGTTGCTGGAACTCCGCAACTGTCCAGCTCTGGTTGACATCCAGCAGGTCGACCATGTGATGGCGGATTTCGGCACGCTCGGCGGCGGAGGGCTTGGCTGTGCCAATGTCCATACCGCGATAGACCAACATCGAGTCTGCGTTGACGATCTCAGCCTGCTGTCGTTCCGCGGCGTAACGACGAACCAGGTTGGCCGCAAGGCTTGACTTTCCGGCGGCCGTTGGGCCGACGAGCACTACGGTCACATCCACAGTGTGGCGCAGCAAGGTTGTGCGGTCGCTTGCCTGTCGACTTCTTTCGGGCTCTGGAGTAGAAAGGAATTTGCGTGCCGGACGGGTCGTACGGGCACGGACGCCAGCGCCGTGGCGTCTCGTTGACCCCTCAGAGAGGTGGCAAGGCGATGGGCATCTTCGACAAGGCGAAGGACGCGTTGAGCGGGCAGGAAGACAAGGTTGACGCGGGCGTCGAACAGGCGGGGGACATGGTCGACGAGAAGACCGAAGGCAAGTACGCCGAGCAGGTTGACCAAGGTCAGGAGATGGCAAAGGACAAACTGGGCGACCTCACTGGCAACCAGCCGGAGTAAGCCTGCCTGAGGTTCCCTCCCTTGCCGACTGGTCTCGACTCAGCCTCCCGCGATCGCCGGTGCAGTCGGGTCAGCTGATTCTCGTCGCTGCTCGCGCTGAACGTACTCCTCAATAGCCTCGACGTTCTCCCGTGACCGTCGCACGACCGCGACCAGGTCACTCATGGTGGCGACCTCTTCGACTTGCTCTTTGATGAACCACTGCATGAACTGATCAGAGGCGAAGTCGTTCTCCTCCCGCGCGATTCGAGTCAGCTCGTTGATCTGAGCTGTGACCCGGCGTTCCTGCTCGAGCGCGAGCTCGACCGGTGCGACGACGTCAGGAAAATGCACCTCCGGAGCCGTTACGCCAGGAACGTTCGCTGCGGCGTCCTGGTCGACCAGGTATTTGATCATCATCATCGCGTGATCGCGCTCTTCCATTGCCTGCGCGTAGAAGAAGCCCGCCATCTGCGGCATCGTCAGTGCGTCGTAGAACACCGCGCACGCAACATATTGCTGATGGGCGGCAAACTCATGCTCGATCTGTACGTTCAGCTGCTCGACAAAGCGGTCGGCGGGCATTCAGCGGCTCCTCGGACGGCGCAGATCAGTGTGCGATGCAGTTCTGGGCGCGCTGCACGATAGCAGGGACCCCGACCGCAGGCATGCCGAGATTGACCGCTGGCCGAGCCGCTGCGGCTTCCGACCGTCCGGCCTGCCACGCATCGCCGCCCCGGGTCCGGCGCAGTGCGACGAGCCCCGCGTCGGCGGTCAGGTGATGCGGGGCCGCATGGGTGATAATCACATCGGCAATGTCGCCAGGACGCGGCTGCTGAGCCAGCCCTTCAGGCACCGAGACATGGATGAGACGGTTGTCGCGGGACCGCCCGGACATCCGATGGGTGAGCGCATCCTTGCGCCCCTCGCCGTCGGCGAACATCACCTCGACCTGCCGGCCGAGTTGCTTCAGGTTCTCCTCCAAGGAGATTTCTCCCACGAGGTCCACTAAACGGTCGTAGCGTTCCTGGACCACCGGCTTCGGGACCTGGCCATCCATGACTGCGGCCGGGGTTCCTGGTCGAATGGAGTACTGGAAGGTGAAAGCCGCCGCGAATCGTGCCGCAGCAACCACGTCCAGCGTGGCCTGGAAATCCTCTTCGCTCTCTCCGGGAAAGCCGACGATGATGTCGGTAGTGATTGCCGCCTCTGGCATCGCCGCCCGCACTTTGTCGATGATGCCCAGATACCGCTCGCTGCGGTAGGAGCGGCGCATAGCCCGCAGAACCGCATCCGACCCCGACTGCAGCGGCATATGCAACTGGGGCATCACATTCTCTGTTTCGGCCATTGCCGCAATGACGTCGTCAGTGAAGTCCTTCGGATGTGGAGAGGTGAAACGGACTCGTTGCAGACCGCCGATTTCACCGCAGGCACGGAGCAGCCGTGCGAAGGCGCGACGGTCGCCGAACTCCACTCCGTACGCGTTGACGTTCTGACCGAGCAGCGTCACCTCCTGCACCCCCTCGGCCACCAATGCTCTGATCTCGGCGAGGATGTCGCCCGGCCTGCGATCGGTCTCCCGACCTCGCAACGCTGGAACGATGCAGAAAGTGCACGTGTTATTGCAGCCGACGCTGATGGAGACCCAGGCCGCGTACGCCGAATCTCTACGTGTCGGCAGGTTGGACGGGAAGGTCTCCAGGGCCTCCTTGATCTCGACTTGCGCCTCGTGCTCGATCCGCGCGCGTTCCAACAGCACCGGCAGCGAACCGATGTTGTTCGTACCGAACACGACGTCGACCCAGGGCGCTCGGGTGAGGATCGAATCCTTGTCCTTCTGCGCCAGGCAGCCACCGACGGCAATCTGCATGCCAGGTCTTGCCTTCTTGGCTGGCAGTAGATTGCCGAGACTCCCGTAGAGCCGGTTGTCTGCGTTCTCACGTACTGCGCAGGTGTTGAAGACCACGACGTCCGGCAACGTGTCCTCGGCGGATCTGTGATAGCCCGCTTCCTCGAGCAATCCAGCAAGGCGCTCCGAATCATGCACATTCATCTGGCACCCGTAGGTGCGAATTTGATAAGTGCGCGGCCCAATCGTTGCGGACCCCTCGGTCATGGTCGACATAGCAGACCAAGGGTAATGCTCGCGTGTCGATGGCGATAAAGTGCCAATTCGTGAGCGCCGCACCAACCGGAGAGCAGTACGAAATCAGCTCTCGACGTCACCGCGCAGTAATCACCGAGGTGGGCGCGACGTTGCGCAGCTTCTCCGTCGACGGTCGTGATGTGGTCCGCGGCTTCGGCGTGCAGGACATGATCAGCGGCGGCCGCGGGCAGAATCTGATCCCGTGGCCGAACCGAATTCGCGACGGCCGCTACACCTTCGGTGGAGCCACTCAGCAACTTGCGCTCACCGAACCTGCCCGGCACAACGCCAGTCACGGGCTCGCGCGCTATCTGCCCTGGGTTCTGATCGACAAGAAGGCGGACGCGGTCACGAACCGGGTACGCATCCATCCGCAACCCGGCTGGCCCGGCACACTCGAGTCGACGATCACGCACCAACTCACCCAGGATGGCCTGATGATCACCGTGGAAGCGACCAACCTCGGTGCCACTGAATTGCCGTTCGGCTACGGCGCTCATCCGTACCTGACCGTCGGCGAGTCGACGGTCGACGAGATCGCCCTCACCGTGCCCGCGGCTTCCTACTTGGAGGTGGACGACGACCGACTGCTTCCGCTCAAGCTTTCGCCTGTTCAGGGAACGGCCTACGACCTCCGTGACGCTCGCGTTCTCGGCTCGATGAGCCTGGATACGGCGATGACCGACCTTGCTCGCGACTCCGACGGGCGCTGGCGAGTGAGACTCGTGCTCGGCGACCGTTACGCCGAACTATGGGGGGACGAGACGATGCGATGGACCCAGGTCTTCACCGGTGGGCCGAAGCGCGACGTGTCCCTCGCGGTCGAACCCATGACGTGCGGTCCAGATGCGTTCAATGCAGGCCCAACTCACGATGACATGAGGGTGCTTGCACCGGGCGAGACCTTTGTCGGCCAATGGGGAATCTCCGGTATATAGCCTAGCTATCAAAAGACTTTGCGGTTGTGACCGAAAATCAACACGTATCTCATGCCGTTTGGCCAGGCATTCGTCTAGGGTCGGCCCATGACGATGCACGAAATCTCGTCAGAGGGCGTACCAGAGCAAGAGCCCTCACCATCTGATCCGGTTCCGGATCCGACAACTGGTCCGTCGGTGGCACCAGATCACCTCGGTGAGCCTTTGGTGGTGCTGAAGGATGTCGACAAGCACTTCGGTCAGCTCCACGTGCTCCAAAAGATCAATCTCACCGTACGCAAGGGTGAGGTCGTCGTCGTTCTGGGACCGTCAGGCTCGGGCAAGTCGACCCTGTGCCGGGCTATCAACCGGCTGGAGGCGATCGAATCCGGGACCATCACCATCGACGGTCAGCAATTGCCCGAAGAAGGCAAGGCATTGGCTCATCTGCGCGCCGATGTCGGGATGGTGTTTCAATCCTTCAACCTCTTCTCCCATAAGACGGTCTTGGAGAATGTCACGCTCGGCCCGATCAAGGTTCGCAAGAAGCCGCACGCCGAGGCCAAGCAACGTGGCATGGAGCTGCTCAAGCGGGTGGGGGTCGAGTCGCAAGCTGAGAAGTATCCAGCACAGCTGTCCGGCGGCCAGCAGCAGCGGGTGGCGATTGCCCGGGCGCTCGCGATGGATCCCAAGGTGATCTTGTTCGACGAGCCGACATCGGCGCTGGACCCGGAGATGGTAAATGAGGTGCTGGATGTGATGGTCTCGCTGGCTCGCCAAGGTATGACGATGATCGTGGTCACCCACGAGATGGGCTTCGCCCGTAAGGCCGCGAACCGGGTTGTTTTCATGGATGACGGTCAAATCGTCGAGGAGGCGGACCCGAACTCGTTCTTCACGAACGCGCAGAGCGCACGAGCAAAAGACTTCCTGAGCAAGATCCTGACCCATTAACAACGCAAGGAGAGCAATGCACCTCAGTAAGAAGATCCTCGCCGTAGCAGCGGGATCGGCCGTCGCGCTGACCATGGCTTCGTGTGGTGGCGGCGGCGGCGCCGGAAGCACCACTGGTGACACCATCAACATCGGCATCAAGTACGACCAGCCCGGCCTTGGTCAGAAGGTCGGCGAGGACTACAAGGGCCTCGACGTCGACGTGGCGCGCTACGTTGCCAAGGAACTTGGCTTCGAGGGCGACAAGGTGACCTTCAAGGAAACTCCGTCGGCCCAGCGTGAGACTGCGATTCAGGGCGGTCAGGTCGCACTCATCTTCGCGACCTACTCGATTACGGACGAGCGCAAGAAGAAGGTGTCCTTCGCCGGCCCCTACTTCATCGCCGGTCAAGATCTGCTCGTTCGCGCCGACAACACCGAGATCACCGGTCCGGACGCGATGAACGGCAAGACGCTGTGCTCGGTTACCGGCTCGACCCCGGCCGAGAAGATCAAGAAGGAGTACGCCACTACGGTGAAACTGTTCGAACAGGACACCTACTCCAAGTGCGTCGAGGCGCTGGTTGGCGGCACCGTGGACGCGGTAACCACCGACAACGTGATCTTGGCCGGCTTCGCCGCACAGCCGCAATACGCAGGCAAGCTCAAGGTTGTTGGCAAACCGTTCTCGACCGAGAGGTACGGCGTTGGCCTGAAGATGGGCGACACCGAGCTATGCAACAAGGTGAACGCTGCGCTCGAGAAGATGGTCTCCGACGGATCCTGGCAGAAGGCTATCGACGCGAACGTCGGCCCATCGGGGTTCAAGGTCGACACCTCGACGAACCCACCAAAGCCTGACGCCTGCGCGGCGGCCTAGGGCGTACTCGAGTGTTGTCGGGGCCGGCAATCGTCCGGCCCCGAGAGGCCCAGGAGGCGTATTGAATGCTTAACGGTCTCAGTGAACTCTTCGCCGAGTACAACGTGCTCGCCGCATTCTGGATGACGATCAAGCTAGCCGTCGCAGCCGCTATTGGAGCGCTGCTGATCGGCACGATCGTGGCAATCATGCGGGTATCTCCGGTCGCAGTGTTCAGGTCCGCTGGGACGGCGTACGTCACGCTGGTGCGCAACACACCCCTGACACTGATCGTGTTCTTTTGTGCGTTCGGCTTCTACATCACCTTGCAGTACCGAATCGGGGCACAGGACTCACCCATCGACGTACAGAACTTCCGCTGGGGAGTTCTTGGGCTCGCCGTCTACCACGCGGCCTTTGTCGCCGAAGCGCTGCGAAGCGGCATCAACACAGTCCCGAAGGGTCAGGCCGAGGCCGCTAGGGCCATCGGCCTGGACTTCCGCCAGAGCTTGTCCAACGTGGTGCTGCCCCAGGCGTTCCGCGGAGCGATAGCCCCGCTGGGGAACGTGATGATCGCGCTCACGAAGAACACGACGGTTGTGGCCACCATTGGCGTGGCCGAGGCGTCCTACCTCATGAAGGGCATGATCGAGTTCCGTCCCGACCTGATCTACGTCATCTTCGGAATCATGGCGGCCGGGTTCGTGATCTTGACGCTTCCCCTCGGAATTCTTTTCACCAGCTTTTCACGGCGACTGGCAGTGAAGCGATGAGTGCCGAAACGAGCGTCCTGTTCGATGCTCCCGGCCCCAAGGCCCGCGTCCGCCACCGAGTCATCGCAATCGCCGGCGGCCTCGGGATCCTTGCTCTGCTCTTCCTACTGATCAGGGCGCTCGCCGCCAAAGGCCAGTTCACTGCCGAGAAGTGGAGCCCGTTCCTCGAGCCGGTGACCTGGACCTCCTACCTGCTGCCAGGCCTGCGGGCCACTTTGGTGGCAGCCTTCTTCTCCGTCATCCTCTCGATGATCTGCGGGATCTTGCTCGGAATGGGGCGTTTGTCTCAGCTGAGATCGGTGCGGGTGGCCTGCGGTGTCTTTGTGGAGTTCTTCCGCGCCGTTCCGGTGCTGATGATGATGCTCTTCGCCTATTACGTCTTTCTTTTCGGCATCCAGATCTCCGGTGAGCTTCTTCCGCTGTTGGGCGTCATTGCGGGTCTTACGTTCTACAATTCCAGCGTTATCGCTGAGCTCATCCGCTCCGGTGTCGGGTCGTTGCCAATGGGTCAGCGGGAGGCGGGCCTGGCCATTGGGCTCACACCCTTCGCGACGCTTCGGCTCGTGCTGTTGCCGCAGGCCATCACCTTGATGCTGCCCTCTATCGTCAGCCAGCTCGTCGTCATCTTGAAGGATTCTGCTCTGGGGTTCCTGATCTTGTACCCGGAACTGGTTCGCAGTGGGCAGACCCTGGCCTCGCTCAAAGGGAACCTCATCCCAACCTTCATAGTGATAGCCGCGATCTTCATCATTATCAATTACTTGCTGACGCGGCTAGCCCGATACCTGGAGCGCCGGCTACAGGCCCGGGGGCGGGGGCGTGGGCCGAACGTATCGGAGTTCGAAGAGCTCGTGAGCCCATCGGTGGCGCCCGGCGGTGCGCTAGCAGCGCCTGGTCAGACCTAACGAGCAGTTTCGGTTGCTCTGGACTCTCGTACGACCGTCACCTTGATCTGGCCAGGGTAGGTCAGCTCTTCCTCGATCTGCTTGGCGATGTCGCGGGCCAGAACCTGCGCCTCGATGTCGTCGACGACGTCGGGTGCCACCATCACTCGAATCTCTCGACCCGCCTGCATCGCGAACACCTTGTCCACACCGTCGCGGGCACCGGCGATCTCTTCGAGCCGCTCGAGTCGCTGGACGTAGGCCTCGATGCTCTCGCGACGGGCGCCTGGCCGGCTGCCACTGATCGCGTCGGCCGCCTGCACCAGGACCGCCTCCACTGTGCGTACTTCGACCTCGTTGTGATGAGCCTCGATCGCGTGCACGACATCGGCGTGCTCGCCATACTTGCGCGCCAGATCTGCTCCGACGATGGCGTGCGACCCCTCCACCTCGTGCGTCAATGCCTTGCCGATGTCGTGCAAGAACGCTGCACGCTTGCAGTGCGCGACATCGAGGCGCAACTCGGCTGCCATGAGCGCAGCGATGTGAGCACTCTCAACCAGATGCTTGAGCACGTTCTGCCCGTACGAGGTGCGATAACGCAGCGTGCCGAGCACCGGCACCAGTGCTGGATGCAGATCGGAAATGCCAACCTCTGCCATCGCGTCCTCGGCCGCGCGCAGGCACTGTGCTTGAATCTGGCTCTTGCTCCGCTCGTGCACCTCCTCGATGCGAGCGGGATGAATTCGGCCGTCAGCCACCAGCTCAGTCAGAGTCATGCGGGCCGTTTCCCGCCGAACCGGGTCGAAGCATGACAGCAATACAGCTTCCGGCGTGTCGTCGATCATCACGTTCACGCCAGTAACCTGCTCGAATGCCCTGATGTTGCGGCCTTCCCGACCGATGATCCGGCCCTTCATGTCGTCGCCGGGTAGATGGACCGCCGAGACGACCGACTCAGAGGTCAGCTCGGAGGCCAGACGTTGGATGGCCCCGACTGTGATCTGTTGCGCCCTCGCGTCTGCCTCCCGCGTCGCCTGCCGCTCGATATCGCGAGCAAGAAGAACCGCCTGCCGCTTCGCATCGTGGGCGACTCCGGCCACCAGTTCCGCCTTTGCCTGCTCCGCGGTCAAGCCTGCGATCCGCTCCAACGTGACCTGATGCTCCGCCTCGAGATTTTCCAGCATCCGTCTCTGGTTCTTGAGCTCGTTCTTGAGCTCCTCAAGCTGCCGGCTCTTCTCCTCTAAGGCGCGGATGTCGGTGTCGAGACGCTCTTCTCGATCGGAGAGCCGCTGCTCCCGACGTTCCAGGTCGGCCCGCTGCTCCCTCAGCTCGGTTCGGCGAGCCCGTGACTCCTCTTCGGCCTCGGCCCGAGCGCTCTGAGCCGAGGCAAGCAACTTTTCTGCCCTTGCGCGTAGTTCCTCGACTTCTGCCTCTGAGCGGACAGACTCCTCGGCAGCCGAGTCGCCATCGTCCAAGTCATTCTGGGCGCCAGAAACCAGGTTGGCACCCGAGCCAGACCGAAGCGCTGCCACAGTTGGGTTGCCTGATCCGGTTTGGTAGGGGCTCGCGCTGTGGCGTACGCGTCGAGCCATCACTATCGTGGCCAAGCCGACTACGGCGATCAGCAAGAAAAGGCCGACAACTACGAGTGCTTGAAAGACCCCGCTCACCGTCGCGCTCCTGTCTACACGCTTCGCGTGTACTCAAGAGGATCCGCAACGCGAGATGCAAATCGGCCGACGTTCAGTCAGTGAACGCCGGATTCCCCTATAACTCGACTGATTTGAAAAAAGTACTTCATTGGAAACTGATCCGGAACATTCTTTGAACCGGCTTTCGTCATATCGTTCAGGCGTTGTCAGATACCTCGTGTTCGCAGAGTATGTCCGGTCACGGTCTTGGTCAAGCACAAATGTGAGATCCAGCTACTGGACCAGTCGCCCCAGTTGCTCACCCTCCCAGCACGTCAGCCAGCACCCGGGTAATGATGCCTGTATCGAATCCGCGGCGGCCGAGGAGCCCGGCCAATCGCCGATACTGAACCTCGCGCGGAAGTGCATTCATGGCTGTTCGTCTGCGCTCGACCAGATCCCGAGCAGCGGTGAGCTCGGCGTCGAACCCCACATCGTCCAGAGCTCGATCGATATCGCTGCGATCGACTCCCTTAGCCTGCAGTTCTCGGCTGAGTACCCGACGGGACAAATGGCGGCGCTGCTGACGTGAAGTAACCCAGTCAAGCGCAAACGAAGCATCGTTGATCAGACCGACCTCCTGCAGTCGGTCAAGGACCGCCTCCGTCACGTCTGGTGCGACGTTCTTGGCCTGAAGGGCCTGATCAAGTTCATGTCGGGTGTACGCCCGCGTCGTCAGTCTGCGCAATGCAATGGCGCGGGCCACTGACTGCGCATCCGCATCGGGATCATGCAATCCCGTGGCGCCGTCAGGCTGAGGCCACGATGATGCCCGAGGCCGGCCGGCCGACTTGGCTCGGCCGACTTCGGACCGCCGCTCAGACGACTGCGGGTCAATCGACACCGGCTAGAACTCCACCTCGCCGGTGACTGGATCGATGCCGGCGGGCAAGTCGATCTTGGGGCCGATGCCCATGCGCTCCTTGATCTTCTTCTCCAGCTCATCGGCCAGATCGGGATTGTTCCGCAGGTAGCTGCGGGCGTTCTCGCGCCCCTGACCCAATTGGTCGGCATCATAGGTGAACCAGGCCCCAGCCTTGCGAATGATTCCCGTATCCACACCCAAATCAATCAGGCTGCCTTCGCGGCTGATTCCCTGCCCATAAAGAATATCGAACTCAGCCTGCTTGAATGGTGGCGCCACTTTGTTTTTGACCACCTTCACGCGCGTGCGGTTGCCGACCATTTCCTGTCCGTCTTTGAGCGTCTCGATACGACGCACATCCAGCCGCACTGACGCGTAGAACTTGAGTGCACGACCACCGGTCGTGGTCTCGGGTGATCCAAACATCACCCCGATCTTCTCCCGAAGCTGGTTGATGAAGATCGCTGTCGTGCCGGCGCCGCTCAAGGCACCGGTCATCTTGCGAAGGGCCTGGCTCATGAGCCGTGCTTGAAGACCGACATGGTTGTCGCCCATTTCCCCCTCGATCTCGGCGCGGGGTGTCAACGCAGCCACCGAGTCGATCACAATCAGCGACAGCGCGCCTGAGCGGATCAACATGTCGGCGATCTCCAAAGCCTGCTCGCCGTTATCGGGCTGGCTGACCAGTAGTGAATCGGTGTCAACGCCGAGACGGCCCGCGTACTCCGGATCCAATGCGTGCTCGGCATCGATGAACGCGCAGATGCCTCCGTCAGCTTGGGCGTTCGCGATTGCATGCAGAGCCACGGTTGTCTTGCCGCTGGACTCGGGGCCGTAGATTTCTACTACTCGGCCCCGAGGCAGGCCACCGATGCCCAAAGCCACATCGAGAGCGATGGAGCCGGTCGGAATGATCTCGATAGGAGCCCGAACCTCATCACCGAGGCGCATCACCGATCCCTTTCCGTACTGCTTGTCGATCTGCGCGAGTGCCGCCTCTAGTGCTTTCTCGCGGTCTGCCGTGGCCATCGTGATCCTTCCCCATTCGTCGGGCCCATCCGTCGGGCACTGCTCATGTTGTCCGAGCTGACATCCGAGCTGACATCCGAGCTGGTGCCGTCTGAGCTCATACCGTCCGAGCTTGCTGATTTCTGAAAGTCTTGCGCTGTGACCCTAAGGAGAAGCACTGACAATCGTTCGGTCGCACCGGATTCTGTGGATAACTGATCCCGACGCCTCGTGGATAACCTACCGAACGTTTGTTCGAACGGTATTCGACACGCCGGGTTCGAAACACCTATCACGCCGGGTTCGAAACACCTATGCAGCCTGCTGGTGCCAGGAGTCGGTGCCTCGCTCGATCTGCGTTTCGCGTCCCGAGGCGGCAAACGAGGGTGTCTGACGGCGAGGTGTGTGACTTTGTCGTCACCAGATGGCAAACGTCGCAGGGCATGCTCAGCGGTCGCGTACCGGCAGCTCCAAGGCGGACCACACGGCACGCCAGATGATCTTGCACGGCACTCCGTCTGACAGCGCTTCGACGACAGTTCGCTGGCCAAGCGCCGCGAGACTGTACTCCGAGGCCCACACGCGGAAGTAACCCGCACCGAGGTGCAGCTGCAGGCGCTGCCACAGCTCGGTCTCCTTCATGCCGTCATTGTGCCTGTGGCGGCGAGCAGGCGGGTCCAGCAGGCGGAACATGTCAGACCCCGAGGGCAAGATAGACAACGTGCTTGCCGATCCATTAGAGGTTTTCTCCCCGGCGACTGCAACCTGGTTCCGGGAAGTTTTCGCGCGCCCGACGCCCGCACAGGTCGGGGCCTGGCAGGCAATCTCCGCCGGTGAAAACGCCTTGGTGATCGCACCGACAGGTTCTGGCAAGACTCTCGCAGCTTTCTTGTGGGCACTCGACGAGTTGACCCGCGCACCGCAGCCCGGCCCCAAGCAGCGCTGCCGAGTCCTTTACGTCTCACCGCTGAAGGCACTGGCGGTCGATGTCGAGCGAAACCTCCGGGCGCCGCTGGCCGGCATCACGCAGACAGCCCTACGCCTGGAGCACACGCCACCAAATGTGACAGTCGGCGTACGCTCCGGCGACACGTCGGCCGCCGAGCGACGGAGTATCGTCGCCCGGCCCCCGGACATCTTGATCACAACGCCGGAGTCGTTGTTCTTGATGCTGACCTCCGCTGCACGCGATCTCCTCCGATCGGTCCGTACCGTCATCGTCGATGAAGTGCACGCCCTGGCCGGGACGAAACGCGGTGCCCATCTCGCACTCTCGCTGGAGCGACTGGAGGCGCTGGCCGAGTCCCAGGATGCATCGGCGTCTCAGCACCATCCCCTACAGCGAATCGGCCTGTCTGCGACCGTGCGACCACCTGAGCGAGTTGCAGCGTTTTTCGGTGGGTCGCATCGCGTACGGGTGGTGGCGCCTCCGGCGGAGAAGGCGTGGGACTTGTCCATCGTGGTGCCGGTCGAGGACATGCGTGATCTGGGGGCGACGGCATCGTCGCCGAGCGTCGGAGCGCCCTCCAGCCTGGACGATGAGCAGCCGCCGCCAAGGCCCCCCTCGATCTGGCCACACGTCGAGAACCGCATTCTTGACCTGATCAGCCAGCATCGCTCGAGCATCGTTTTCGCCAACTCACGTCGGCTGGCCGAGCGGCTGACCGCACACCTCAACGACCTGCAGGCCGAGCGTCTAGGAGAGATCGACGATCCGTTCCCACCACCCGCGCAAGTGATGGCTCAATCGGGTGCCTCCGGCGGCCGTGACGGCAGCCGCGGCCCAGTGATCGCGCGAGCCCACCATGGCTCGGTCAGCAAGGAGCAGCGCGCCCAGATCGAGAACGACCTCAAGACTGGCCAGTTGCCGTGCGTCGTCGCCACCTCGTCACTGGAGCTCGGGATCGACATGGGTGCGGTCGATGTCGTGGTGCAAGTCGAGGCACCGCCGTCGGTCGCCAGCGGGCTGCAGCGCGTGGGCCGGGCAGGGCATCACGTCGGGGCGACGTCCCGCGGAGTGTTCTTCCCCAACCATCGTGGCGATCTCATCGCGTCGGCGGTCGTCGTAGAACGGATGCGGCAAGGCGCAATCGAAGAAGTCGCCGAGCTGCGCAATCCATTGGACGTGCTGGCACAGCAGATCGTGGCGATCGTCGCAATCGAGGAAGCCAAGGCGGAGGAGCTCTACGCCTTGGTGCGCCGGGCGAGCAGCTTCCGAGAGCTCCCGTACAGTGCGTTCGAGGCAGTGCTGGACATGCTGAGCGGGCGCTATCCCAGTGAGGAATTCGCCGAGCTCAGGCCGCGTCTGGTCTGGCATCGGGACACCGGCGTACTCGTCGCTCGTCCGGGTGCTCAACGGCTTGCTGTGACCTCCGGAGGGACGATCCCTGACCGCGGCCTCTTCGGAGTCTTCCTCGTCGGTGAAGGCAATGCCTCGGGGCGCCACGAACCCGGTCGTCGCGTCGGGGAGCTCGACGAGGAGATGGTCTACGAGACTCGAGTCGGCGACGTCTTCACGTTAGGCACCACGAGTTGGCGAGTGGAGCAGATCACTCACGATCAGGTGCTGGTCTCCCCGGCCCCAGGTACGCCGGGACGGTTGCCGTTCTGGAAAGGCGACGCGCCGGGCCGACCGTTGGAGCTGGGACGGGCATTCGGCACGTTCGTGCGTGAGGTGGGCGCATTGCCGCCGGAGAGTGCCCGGATCCGACTGCGCGAGGCTGGGCTAGATGAATTCGCCGCCAGCAACTTGGTCTCTTACCTTGCCGAGCAACAGGCAGCCACCGGCGCACTGCCAACCGACCGGACAGTGATCTTCGAGCGATTCCGCGATGAGCTGGGTGACTGGCGAGTGTGTGTCCACTGCCCGCTCGGCACTGGCGTCCTCAGCCCATGGGCGCTCGCTGTCGAGCACGCGGCACGCGAGCGCTACGGCATGGAGGTGCAGGCAACGGCGACCAACGACGGCATGGTGCTCCGGATCCCTGACACCGCGTCGGAGCCGCCGAGTGCTGAGCTGCTCGTTTCCGATCCTGAGATCATCGAGTCGGTCATCAGCGACGAGGTGGGCTCATCGGCCCTGTTCGCCGCCCGCTTCCGGGAAAATGCGGCCCGCGCCCTGCTGCTGCCGAGGCGCGATCCGCGGTCGCGTTCGCCGCTGTGGCAACAGCGGATGCGGTCCGCCCAACTGTTGACCGTCGCTGCGCAATACCCGGAATTCCCGATCGTGCTCGAGACCATGCGGGAATGCTTGAACGACGTTTTCGATCTTGACGGCTTGCTCGAGGTACAGCGGCAGATCGCGTCGCGGTCAATCCGCCTGGTTGAGGTGGAGACAAAGGAGCCGTCTCCGTTCGCCCGTTCCTTGCTCTTCGGCTACGTTGGCGCATTCGTCTACGAGGGCGACGTCCCGCTCGCGGAGCGGAAGGCGGCGGCGCTCTCGTTGGACGCCACCCTGCTGGCCGAGCTGCTCGGTAAAGACGGCATCAAGCAGCTACTTGACGCGGGTGTCATCGCCAGCATCGAGGCTGATCTCCAGTGCCTCAGCGCCGAGCGGCAGGTAACGACCACGGAACAAACCTTCGACCTGCTACGCACAGCCGGACCGTTTACCGCGCTCGAGCTCGCCGCTCGTGCCGCGCCAGAACTCGACGTTGCAGAGGCCGTCGGCACCCTCATCAACGATCGTCGGGTCGTCGAAGTACGGATCGCCGGTCAGGCGATGCTGGCGGTGGCTGAGGACATTCCACGACTCCGTGACGGCCTCGGCATTCCAGTTCCGCCAGGCGTTGCGGCCACGTTCACCGAGGCTGCCGCGCATCCCATTGATGATCTTGTACTGCGTTGGGCGCGTACCCACGGCCCATTCGTCGTCTCGCCGCTGGCCGAGCGATATGGGTTGGGTCGCGCAGTTGTCGAGTCTGCGTGCGACGGGTTGGTCGGGACCGGCACCCTGGTCGCCGGCTCGTTCGTCGACCTGCCAGGGGAGGCAGCCAGCGAACGTCGCCAGTATTGTCACGGCCAAGTGCTGGCGTTGATCAAGAGACGCACCTTGGCGTTACTGCGCAAAGGCGTCGAGCCGGTCGAGCAGGTCGCATTCGCCAGGTTCCTCGCTGAGTGGCAAGGCCTTGGCTCAGGCAGCCGCGGCGTCGATGCAGTGCTCGGGGCGATCGAACAGCTCTCGGGTTATCCGATTCCTGCCAGTGCCGTGGAGTCGATGATCTTGCCGGCGCGGGTCGGCAACTATGCACCTGCGATGTTGGATGAGCTGACCGCAGCGGGCGAGATCTGTTGGGTCGGAGATGGCCCCATCGGTGATTCCGATGGCTGGGTGCGTTGGTACGTTGCGGATCAGCAGCAGCATCCCGCGCGCAGTGAGCCGGAACAGTATCGCAGCCAAGAGATTCTGGCGGCACTTGCCGAGCGGGGCGCCTCTTTCTTCGACAATCTGCTTCCGTCCGGGTCGGCAGTCGCCGATCGCGAACAGTACGTGGCCGCTTTGTGGGAGCTCGTCTGGGCCGGTCTGGTCACCGCGGACACCTTTGCCCCTGTACGCAGCCTTGCGACCAGCGGAGTCCACAGGAGACCCAATAGACCAGTCGCGCGAACCCATCGAGTCCGGCTCGCCGGCGGCGGCCTTGGTCGTCCACCGCGAATCCCGCGCCTGACGACTCCGACAACAGCAGGCCGCTGGTCCCTGATCGAGCGGTCCTCCCCGTCCACCGCAGACCGGTTGGCCGCAGACATCTTCGCCCAGCTCGACCGCTACGGGGTGGTAACCCGCGGCAGCGTACTCACCGAGAACGCCGAAGGCGGCTTCGGTGCTGCCTATCGCGCGCTTAGCCTGCTTGAGGAGTCTGGCCAATGTCGTCGTGGATACTTCGTCGAAGGCTTGGGCGCAGCCCAATTCGCCCTCACCGGTGCAGTGGATCGGCTACGCACTCATCAGCGAGAACCGGAGGAGCCGACGGCTGTAGTGCTCGCAGCATGTGATCCGGCCAACCCCTACGGCGCCGCTCTCCCCTGGCCTGACCGTGAGGGCCATCGCCCCGGGCGCAAGGCGGGAGCCTTGGTCGTCTTGGTGGATGGCGCTCTGATCTTCTATGTGGAACGCGGCGGCAAGACTCTGCTGTCCTTTAGCGAGGACTCGAGCCGTCTGACGCCAGCAGCGTCGGCGCTTGCCATGTCGGTGCAACAGGGTCTGCTTGGAAAGCTAACAGTGGAGCGAGCCGACGGAGCTCACATCTTCGGTTCGGTACGCGTCAGCGAGGCGCTGCAGGCTGCCGGCTTCCGGATGACCCCACAAGGTCTGCGGCTGCGACCGAGTATCTAGTGCAGTGCTAAGAGAAGAGACTCAAGCGGCGGCTTGGGCCATGGCCCGCACGTTCGGCAGCGCGGTCACGCCTTCGTAGACAGCCATCTTCTCGCTGACGACGTTAAGCACAACCGACAACGGAAGATCAAGAGCTGCACAGATCGCGGCGAGCAGCTCGCTCGACGCTTCCTTCTGGCCGCGCTCCA
>Ga0075425_100001572_pt1 | contig 22419 bp, 18 predicted proteins | sample SoiMethybrSBSTD4_FD_75300 | JGI IMG/M metagenome (GOLD analysis project Ga0075425, IMG submission 75300) | Bulk soil microbial communities from a Populus tree surrounding site in Tennessee, USA - Soil MetaG P. TD hybrid SBSTD4 | ecosystem: Environmental > Terrestrial > Soil > Tree plantation... | reverse complement strand
GGGCTAACCGAAAGCGACTTCATCATGGCGGCTAAGATCGACCGTCTGGCTACCGGCTAATTCGTGTACCTAGTAGTGAATACAGGGCTTTACCCCTTCCCAGGCCGCTCCGGGGAGCATGCAGAAATTGCAAAGCACAAAATGTGCAGGAATTTGCAGTGTTGAGGGTAACCAACCTGAGACAAAGCTGTTTATTGCTGCTTAAGGCCCATACCATCAACAACTTACGATATTATATTTTTTAACAAGGAATGGCATCTCTCGTGCCAATAGTAATGCGTTACTGAAGTTTTGTGAAACCTAGAAGGGGGAATTTATCGTGCGAAGCATCAGCTTAAAACTTGCAACTCTGGCCTTCGGCTTCGTGGCACTAGTGCTTGCTGCTACGCCACGCGCTAATGCGACTACCATTACCGCGACTGACGGCTCAAACACTTTCTCAATTACTTTCACGGTGGTCGGCGATCAGCTGACCATTACCGGTTTCGACTTGAACGGCCTTGGCCTCGATGGCGGGAAGTTATTCGCTGTCGGCGTCGACAACGGAGCGGATCTCCTGACAAGTTTGCCCTCAGGTTGGAGTCTTGACAACGCAACTCCGAATTGCGATGGTCTGAGCCACACCTGCAACCTGGTTAAAGGTCCCTCAAACGTTGTCTTTTCATCGTCACTTACGTTCACCATTACGGGAAGTCCGACCAACATCTTTTTCCATCTTGGTGGCTTCAACAGCTCTGAATGCTCCGTCTGGATCGGTGGACCGATTGGCGGCGGCACTGGACAATCGAGCGGCCTAGGCGAGTGCGGTGGCACCACTCCTCCAGTTCCGGAACCCGGCACGCTGGGCTTGCTTGGAACCGGCCTGGTTGGTATCGCTGGTTTGATTCGTCGGCGCTTCGTCTCGTAATTGCCGTTCGGAATGCCCCTTCTTTAGGGAAACCCCGGGAGCGATCCCGGGGTTTTTGCTTTTCTTAGCGAGGGGGAGCAACAGAATGAAGCTTACTTGCTGACTGGTTATTGATTTCGCAGCTGCTTACTTAGGTGTGTCGCGATCTGCTGGCCATGGAAGCGGCCATTCTCGATAAAGATTTCGTTGGTCCGCGATCCCGCAACAATTACACCCGCCACATATACTCCCGGAACATTACTCTCTAGAGTAATTGGATCGCACACCGGGCGGCACTGCTCGCTTGACAGTTCAATTCCCATAGCCCGCAGGAAGTCGTAATCGGGGTGATACCCCGTCAAGGCAAACACAAAGTCATTCTTGATCCGTATTTCGCCGTCCGGCGTTTGCAAGACAACGTAGTCAGCCGCTATCTGCTGAACGCTAGTTTCGAAGTAGGCGGTGATCTCGCCGTTCTTGATGCGGTTTTCGATGTCCGGCAAAATCCAGTACTTCACATGGGAGTGCATCTTCGGTCCGCGATGGACCAGGGTCACACGGGCCCCATGTCGCCATAAGTCCAAAGCTGAAATCGCCGCCGAGTTTTTTCCCCCAATCACCAAGACATCATTGTCGAAGTAAGGATGAGGCTCCCGGTAATAATGGAACACCTTGGATAGATCTTCGCCAGGAATGCGCAGCAGATTGGCGCGGTCGTAATATCCGGTGGCGACGATCACTTTCCGGCAGTGATAGTCATAAACCCGTCCCAGCCGGTCGCAGGTAGTGATCTCGAAAGCATTGTCGCCACCGGTCACCGTTTCGACTCTCTGGTATTGGCGAACATCCAGCTTGTAGTGTTCCGCAACCTTGCGGTAGTACTCAAGCGCCTCGGGCCGGTTCGGCTTGGGATTGGCGGTGCTGAACGGAATGTCGCCTATCTCCAGCAGCTCCGGCGTGGTGAAAAAAATCATGTTTGCGGGGTAATTGAAAAGTGAGTTGACCAGGCAGCCCTTATCGATACAGATGACCTTGAATCCTGCCCGTTGGACCTCTATGGCGCAGGCCAATCCGGTCGGCCCCGCACCGATGACAATGACGTCTGCCCGCATCTCCGGGCGTTCTTGTAACTGTGGTTTGGGAAGTGTGTCTGGGATGTGTTTTGTGAGCAACGGTGACTTCCTGAGGCCACGCAGCGCCGGCTAAGAGCCTTAGATTCTAGCACGCACGTGCACGTGAAGATTGGGAGTCACCATTGCGGTTAAGGCACAAATACGATGGCGTGAGGGCCATTTCCTCCATCCGGAAATGGCGAGCCTGAAATCGCCGTTAAAGCCCCAGTAGCAGAGGTTATGGAGAAAACTGAAATGTCATTCGAGGCATTGCACACGTATACAAACGAACCGGTAGTGCTAGTTGTGATTCCAAGCGGCCCGTTAATGTTTCCGTTCCCGCCGCTCGGGAAGGGCGATCCCGTCACACCTGAGAGCGCTCCGGTGGCGCCGTCGAATTTGAATGCAGAGATAGTGACGTCCGCAGTATTTGGGATATATACGTAGTTTCCGGAAGCATCTTCCGCGACCCCGGCGGGATCGTCCCCCACCTGCAACGGGCCTGAGACCAAAGTCAGCGCACCCGTCGAGCTGTTCAGGCTGAATACCTCAATTCCACCTTTGGTTGCGAATTCATTGGTCCCGGTGAGCAATAGAAAATTCCCTGTGTGGTCAAATGCCCCTTGATTGGCAAGGCCTGGTATGTCGAAAGGGAAACCGGAGAGTGGCGTCAACGCACCGGTCGTGTGGTCGCGACTAAATCCATAAACCTTGGCTGATAAAGAATCCGCAGCGAGCGTATACAGATATGTGCCGGTCGGGTCCATGACCACCGCACTCGATTGAACGCTTCCCGGAGCAATGACGATCGGTGAACCTAGTTGCCCGAGTCCTCCGCTTGCGTCAATGGAAAATGCCCATAAGTTCGCTGAGGTTCCACTAACGGCGTACGCAAAGCCACCATCCGGAGAGACGACCAGCGAGTTAACGCCCGCCGCCGGTCCGAAAGGAGATGCGGGAACCTTACTCAGCACGCCAGTCGACAGATCAATAGTAAAAGCAGAAATGTCGCCGGATAAAGTGTTAGCAACATAAATTCGTCCACGTGTCGGGTCGGCGGCAATTGCAATCGAACCCGAGCCTGTGTTGTAAGGCGACCCGCCAATAGGACTCAGTGTTCCTGTCGAAGGCGAAGTTGATAGCGCAGAGACCGTCGACGGGTTCCCTGCCGAGTTTGCCGTGTAAACGAAGTGCATGGGTTTCGGCACTGGAGGGCACATGTGACACCCGCTGAAGAAACTTCCGCAGGCAGGCATCCCGATGACTACCCCCAGCAGTAACAAGAACAGCCAGAATTTAGCCCAACGCATAATTGTCCTTTCGTCGAAGGCTGGTCAGCATGCGTTCACAGCGTTATACATCGGAACCGACGTATCCATAGGTATCAAGATCGCGACCTCAGCACTGACTTGAACCTCTCTTGCGCGGCTTCATAACCTCGGCGATTGAAAGCGGCTTCGCAGCTGGCGAGAGTGCCAAACAGCCGGTCAAACAAGAAGAAGCCGATGCCGAAATTTCTGTGCATGAGTCCGTGATCATTGATCACATGGTGATGGCTGTCGTGCCGGCGGCGCGCCGAGACGAACCAATGATTCAGCCATTTGTTTTTTTCCATCCAAAACCCCTCGACATGCATAACGTCGTGCAGATAGCTGAACATCACGAAACTCCACAACAGTGTGGTTGCGAAGTAGATCCATTGATAAACCGCTGAAACACCGAGAATGCGAAAAACTACCAATGCAAAACTGATCAGGATTCCGGCGGGCAGCAGCCACTCCAAACCGACGTTCCCCAGCGCAGGAGTATCGGTTGTAGCATCGCGGTACTTGCTGGAACGCTGCTCCTGGAGTGGACCGTACAGCACCATGTGGTGCCGCATGTGATTGCGGCTGAGAAATTCGATCAGGCCGCTGTGAAGCAATCGGTGCAGCCAATAGCCCAGCAGTTCGGCTGAAAGACACGAACCGGCTATCCAGCAAGTGGCCTCCAGCGTCATCTGCCATCCACGGCGCGCAAAGAAGGCCATTGCCACTCGGAACAGCGAATCAAGGTTTGCCATTGAGCACCTCCCGTAATATTCCGTAAGAAAAATCAATCCGGACCTAGAAAAGCTTGGCTTCGCTCAAGCGGGCAGCGATCTTGCTGGCAAAGGGATGTGCCAGTTCCCCAACCGAGCCGGCGTAAGCATTGCCCCAGAATTCAGCGCGAATCGTGTCCTTGTGTTCAAAGATTTTCTTTCCCTGCTCGTCGGTGAGCCAATAACGGATGTCCGCAGATTCGCGTCCGGAACCCATCCCGACCATCATTCGCTTGGCGCGATTGCCTGGATGCCAGGAAACGATTTCGCCGGCCAGACTGTAGGTGTGGGTACGAGCTGTGGCTGGAGGGCCGACGAGCACGTCCAGGTGGTCACCGGATTTTGCCCTGAGTTCCGCGACAGTTTGCGACTGAAGCTGCTTGACGTCGTATGGCCAGCCAACCTTGTCGCTGACCGTGAATTCCTGAACGATAACCGCGCCTCGGGATTCAACGTGCGAAGCGTTTCCTGGTTGCGGTGCTGTTGGATCCTGCGGAGTGGGGCTTTGTGCTCCACACCACATCGCCGCGAATACTGATATTGCCACCAACGCCTTGTGCCTCATTGAGAGCTCCTTGAAATTCAATCTGCGCCATTACGCCTACTGGCTGCTGGCGGGTTCTGGCTCGCAATTTGCGCCTCAAGACAAGTCCGGTCAATACCACGGGAATCATCACCCTTACATTTGTGGCTCGCGAGATAAGTGTCTGAATAAAAAACCTTTGTAAGAAAGCTCACGGGACCGAAACAGATCGTGCTAAACTTCTGCCACTCTGGGGGGTAGCGGTAACTCGGGGACAATCGAGCTTCTCATGCCGCCGTCGCAAGTTTCCCATCTGATCCGTTTTGATAATTTCGAGCTCGATTTGCGCGCCGGAGAGCTCCGCAACGGCGGCCTGCGTATCCGTCTTCAGGAACAGCCGCTTTTAATTCTTCAAGTGCTTCTGGAGAACGCCGGCGAAGTCGTCACCCGTGACGAACTACAAAAGAAAATCTGGCCGGCAGACACGTTCGTAGATTTTGATCATGGTCTCCACGCCGCGGTGAACCGCCTGCGCGCCGCGCTGAATGATTCTGCCGATCGCCCGCGCTATGTCGAAACCGTTGCCCGCCGCGGATACCGGTTCATTGGCAAGATTGAAAACCCTCAGCCGCCCGCGCCAGCGAACATCACTCCCGCACCGCTACCGGAGAAGCCGGGTCCTGGATTATGGAATTCCTGGACCGGAGTCCTTGTTGGCTTCGGGATTGCTCTCGGAATCGCAGCAGTCTTGGTGGTGGGAAACTTTCATGGGCTAAAGACGTGGCTCATGGGGAGCGCCGCCAGGCATCCCTTCCACTCACTCGCGGTTTTGCCATTGGAGAATCTGAGCGGCGACCCTAAACAAGACTACTTCGCCGATGAAATGACGGAAGAGCTGATTACCCAATTCTCCAAGCTTGGAGATCTGAAGGTGATCTCGCGTACCTCTGTCATGCAATACAAGGGAACCAAGAAGTCATTGCCCGAGATCGCCAGCGAGTTGCACGTTGATGCGGTGCTGGAGGGCGCGGTACAGTTGGTGGGGGATCGCGTACGGATTTCCGCGCAGCTGGTGAATGGCGCGACCGACGAACATCTCTGGGCGGAAACCTACGATCGAGGCCTCAGCAACGTTCTTCTGCTGCAAAGCGAAGTTGCCAGCGACATCGCCGAGCAAATCGATTTGCGGTTAACGCCACAACAGCAGCAGCGGCTTCATTCAGGCGCGCATCCCGTCAATCCAGAAGCATATCAGGCTTATCTTCTCGGCCGCTATTACTGGAACATGAGGACCGCCGAGGGCTTGGACAAAGCAGGAAAATACTTTGCCGAAGCAATCGCGAAAGATCCGAATTTTGCCCTCGCCTATTCTGGCCAGGCTGATTATTTCGCTTACCTGACGGTCCTGGGCGGCCCAGAGGTCCTGCCGCCGGCCACGGCGATGAAGCAGGCCCGGGCTGCAGCCAGTAAAGCTCTGCAACTCGATGACGGCCTGGCCGAAGCCCACGCTTCCATGGGGAATATTCTGCACAATTATGACTGGGATTGGACAGGGGCCGAGCGCGAATTCAAGCGCGCCATCGAACTGAATCCAAATTATGCGATGGCGCACCACTTGTATGCGCACCTTCTTATTGAAACCGGACGAAAGGATGAGAGCTTTGCCGAAGCCGGTCGCGCGCTGGAACTGGACCCCTATTCGCCGTTTGTGAACAACGGAGTCGCGCGACAGTACTATCTTTCCCGCCAATACGACAAGGCCATTGCACAATGCCAGGTAGGACTGCAGATCAATCCCACGTATCTTCCCGCGCGCATACAGCTGGCGCTGGCCTATGAGCAGAAGGGCAAACTCCCTGAAGCTATTTCGGAGCTCGAACAGGCGGCAAAGTTAATCGCAGCGGCCAACGCCGCCGGAGCCGATCATCCCATTGACCTGCCTGTCTTGCACGCACTGCTGGGGAACGCCTACGCGGTTGCAGGCAGGCAAGCGGACGCAACCAATGAATTGAAGAAGCTGCAGGCAGAAGCAGCCAAGAAACGATATATTCCGGCTGCCTACTTTGCCATCATCTGGATGGGCCTGGGCAATAAGAACGAATCATTCAACTGGTTGGAACGCGGATATCAAGAGCGTTCCGAGCACGTTCTCTATCTTGGGATCGAACCCCTGGTTGATCCCTTACGCAGCGATCCCCGTTTTGATTCCCTGCTGCAGAAGATCGGTCTCAAGTCCTACAAGTACAACTAGGCGCGGTTTTCGAGAAGCTTCACCAGAGCGTACAGCGCGTGATTGACAGGCGTCGGAATGCCCAGTTCTGCGCCGCGCCGTGAGATATACCCGTTCAGCGAATCGATCTCCGTGCGCTTGCCGCGATTTATGTCTTGCGCGGTTGATGACATGGCCTCCGCCATTTGCGTCGCGATTTTCATAGTCATTGCGAAGGCCTCGCGCGGTTCCTGAATGCCAGGCAGAACGATGTGAGCTGCGCGGGCCACCGCTAACACTTCATTGACCACGGCTTCGACCACCTTGCGGGCCTCTTCACTCTCGGCGATCTGGCGATATCTTGCGTGCCCCAGGGCTGAGACCGCGTTCAACGCGCAATTTGATATGAGCTTGATCCAGAGTTCGCCTTCGATATTGTCGGAGATGCGGCAGGGGATCTTCGCGCGCGCGAAAATTTCGGACACGCGCTTGACATTCTCGCATTGCGGGCCCAGGACTAAATCGCCACGGCCTACGTGCTTCACATGGCCAGGCTCCGGCACCGAAGCTGCCACGTAAACTACCGCCCGTAACACCTCGATACCCGCTGCCGCACGAATCTGCTCTGCGTTGTCCACACCGTTCTGCAGACTGAGGACGATTGCATCAGGCGCAAGAAGCGGCGCAAGCTCGCGGGCAGTGGTTGCGTTATCGGTAGTTTTTACGCAGAAAAGGACCAATCCAGCCCCACGGACGGTGCCCAAATCGGTCGAGGCTTCTATGCGCACACGCTTCTTGAACTGAAGCGTATCCAGCAGCAGCCCTTCGCGAGTAACGGCGTTGACAAAGTTCTGGCGGCCTATCGTCACGACCGGCGCCCCTGCGTCGGCAAGCAAGCCACCGAAATATCCACCCACAGCTCCCGCGCCGAGAACTGCGATCCGCGGCCAGGGGTTCTGATCTGTCATTTCGAAATGTTACCGTATAAATCCGTTGCCGCCCGGTCGGCGAATTCCGATCTGCCACCGCACATGGTTTTGATTTCATCTTCTTATATAACCCTAGAGTTGTATAACCCTGGAGACAGTGCTTGATAATACGAACGGCCCGTTTGGGAGATTGCGACAAGAATCAGATGAATCGCGCCATTTTGCCTGCGATAACCCGCGGAACAACGATTCACGGTGCATATTACAAAGTGCCTGATGAAACGCCTTAACGACAGCGGACGAGACGTGAGATGTAGACGGATCATCGTCGTGGTTGTACCACCCATTGAAGAGCTGGATCTGGTCGGCCCGTTGCAGGTCTTCAGTTCGGTGAATCGCTTGGCCGCCAAGCCCGTGTATTCAGTCGAGATTGTCACCACTGAAGAACAACTGCGAGTGGATGGCGAAGGCGGGCTATTGACGTTTCTTGCAAAACGCCGTTTTAGCAGCGTGCAGGGCCAGTTCGATTCAGTCTTGCTGGTATGCGGCGTCGGTACCCGCAAGGTGCGCGACGATTTGCTGTTTGCGTGGCTTCGTGGAGTGCAGGCGTCGGCCCGCCGGCTGGGTGCGGTATGCGTTGGCGCCTTCCTTCTTGCCGCTGCTGGATTGCTGAACGGAAAGAAAGCCACCGCGCACTGGAGATTTGTGCGAGAGTTGGCAAGCCTCTATCCCAGAGTGAAAGTCGAGTTGAATCGCCTATGGGTAAAAGATGGCAACATCTACACTTCAGCTGGTATTTCAGCTGGCATCGATCTTGCCCTGGCATGGGTTGAAGAGGATTGTGGTAGCGCGCTGGCACATGAGGCCGCTCGGGAGCTTGTACTATTTCTGCGGCGGCCTGCGGGACAGGACCAGGTGAGCGTGTCGTTAAGTTCGCAGGCGTCGGAGATGAAAACCATGCAGGAGCTTCAGGTCTGGATTGCAGAGAACCTGCATCGCCCACTCTCAGTAGAGCATCTGGCAAACCACACCTCAATGAGCCTGCGGAATTTTCAGCGCGTGTTCACCAGAGAAGTCGGTACAACGCCGTCGCAGCACGTCGCACAGGCTCGGGTGGAAGCAGCACTGCGTCAACTTGAGCGAAGCGATAAACCGCCAAAGAAGATTGCCCTCGATTGTGGATTCGGCAGCGTTGATGTTATGCGGAGGGCTTTCGTTCGCCACCTGGGGATCACGCCGCACGCTCTTCGTAGACGGTTGAAGATCGAGGCGTTAACAGAATGAACTCTGCTCCCTCTTCGCTTGCGTATCCCGAAACCAAAGGGGTGCCGCTGGAAGAAACGCAAAACAGGCTGGCAACCAGCCACCCGCATTGAAAGGCACTGACCTCATGAGAACCCGATTAATGCTTTCGACAGTCGGCATCCTGTTCGCACTTGCGACCTGTTCCTCCGCGCAAACCGCTAAGACTCGCATCGCAATTGTCGGGCTCGACCATGATCACGTCTGGGAGTTGCTGCAATACATCGCCGTTGAACCGCAGGCCGAACTGGTGGCAATCGTGGACAACCACCAGGACTTGGTCGAGAAAGCCCGAACACAGGTCCCAGCAACAGTGAAATTCTTTCCCGGATATGTCGAAATGCTGGATTTAATGAAACCCGAAGCAGTGTTTGTCACTACAGAGACCGACAAGCATCTGGATATCCTGCGCGAATGTGCGAAACGGCACATCAACTACTCCACCGAGAAGCCAATGGCGACCAACGCCGCCGACGCTCTCACCATGGCACAACTGGCCGAAACCGGCGAAATCAAGCTGATGGTGAACTACTGGAATGCTTGGACGGCATCTACCCACGAACTCTTTCATCGTGTGAAATCGGGCGAAATCGGGACCGTCAAGAAAATAATCGTGCAATACGGTCATCAAGGGCCGAAGGAAATCGGTATCTCCAAAGAATTCGGCGACTGGCTCTACGACCCGGTGAAGAACGGCGGCGGCGCCATCATGGACTTCGGTTGCTACGGCGCGGAAATGGCGCTGCTCCTCCGCGGGCGACCTATGCGCGTTTATGCCACCACCCGAAAGCTAAAGGCCGACCAGCACAATAAAGTAGATGACGAAGCCACTATCCTGCTCGACTATCCCGATGCCACCGCCGTGATTGAACCCTCATGGGACTGGTCTTACAGCATGGATCGCACATATGTTTTTGGCTCGAAGGGAAGCCTGCTGTCCACGCGCAGCGATCTGTTCGAGCGTGTTGCATCCGACCAGGGCACTCCCGCTACTCCAGACGGCGCGCGTCTGGCGCTTGGTCCAGTGCCGCATGAGATGAGCAACCCCATCGCTTACATGATCGATTGCATTCGCAACAACAAGCCGGTGGAAGACCCGCTTTCAGCGAAGCTTAACGTCCAGGTGATGGAGATCCTCGATGCGGCGCGGGAATCCGTGCGCACAGGGAAGGCGGTGGATTTGCGCTGAAACCGTCGTTCACCAAATGATCTGAATTAACTCCACGGGGAAAGGATTGATTTAAGAACGTCTCTGAAATCAGACACGTTGCGTGTGACCAGAGTCAAACCATGAACTTCCGCTGTGGCCGCAATGAATGCGTCGCGAGCTTCGATGGGATGGCCGAGAGAATCAGCATGCGCACTAAGCCTGCCGCATGCGTCTGCGACTTCTACGTTCACCGGCAGAATTCTTCCCTCGAAGCGCGAAAGCAGGTCGTTCCTTAGCCACGCATCGAGGCGCGTTCGCCGTGCTCCTGCGGGAAGACGTTCAATGCCATAGCGCAGTTCGGAAATCGTAATTGTACTGATGAATACACTTTCCTCATCGACCGAGGCTAGCCAGCCGAGGAGTCCTTGATTCGGACGCGGTTTTGTTGGCTCGGAAACAACATTCGTATCGAGCAGAAAACTCACAGCTCAGCCTTGCGCAGGCGTCCAGAAAGACGTTTGATCTTAAGCCTGGAACCCCGCAGCGGGGATGTCATCAAAAACTCTGCCAGGTTACCTTCGCGCGGAATTCTCCGATGCCATTCATCGGCGGCAACCACAACCGCGGTTGTGCGGCCGTGTTTGCTAATTCTCTGCGGCCCCTCAGATTTTGCCTTCTCCAGCAGTTCGCTGAATTTTGCTTTCGCCTCAGCGACCGTCCAGGTATGTGTGCTCATGGCTATACCCCCTCCCCAAAGCGATTATAGTCATAATAGTCATTTTGTCACTGGAAGGCAACTGGGGGTGAACCTGAGCGAAGAAGAGGAGAGCCTGAAGTGTGGGCGTTCTGAAACCGGGAGCGAGCGAATTGTAGTCGTTACGACGCGGTCTGGAGCGTCTTTAGTCTGCGGCCATCTCCTGAATCTCGCGCTGCGTTTCCACCCGCTCAAACGGCGGCAGTCCGGATTCTGCAGTATCCGCTTCCGACGACGTGACGCCCGCCTCCCGCCGCAACTGGGCTTCCAGAGCGGCGAGTTGAGCTTCAATGTCCTCCGCGGCTTTGCGCTTGCGGATCACATCTTCGCGATAGCGGCGCAGGAAATAATCGATTGTCTCCACTCGAATCCTGATTGAGCCGGTCGGCTTGTTCTCATCGAGGTCCTTAAAGCAAAAATATGGCGTGCCGGAATTCTCAACGATACCTTCAACCACTCCATAAATTGGGGCATCGTGACCGCACTTGAAGCTGGAAATTTCAAGCGCCACCAGATTGGGATGGCGCGCGGTAAACTTCGCTGCCCACACCTTGTGATTGGTGCTGCACGAGTAGGAATTTTTCCAGGCATCGCCGATATCGAGCGGACTGCTGATCACGCCCGCGCGAACTTCCTCGCCAAATAGCCGCTCCAGCATGTCTTCGTCTAGCGGCAGCGTATTCTGGGAAAAGATTGGATAGCCGAGCTTCTGGAACTCATCGAGAATTTCATGATTCAGGCCTGGATCATGGTGATACGGTCGTCCCAGCATGACGATCCCGATGCGGTCTTCGCGCTCGAGTTGATCGATCACTTCACGCGCGCGCCGGCGAATGTTGGCTTCATAAGCCTTCAGGGCATTGAATCCGGCTTCGCATGCGCGATCGTTTTCTTCTTCGCCGAGCCCTAGCAGCGACTGCAATGCTGAAAGCATTTGGAAGGCAAACAGCTTGCGGTCAGCAAAGTTAAGCACCGGGTCAACGTATTTCAAATTATTTTCTGTGAAGACATCGTTCTCTTTGGTGAACGCAGCCTTCACGGTCTCCGGCGTTGCAGTCACAGTCGGGCAGGCGTTCGCGCCCTGCAACTTCACCAGAGGCGAGTGCAGAACGTCGTACATGGGGAAGAAGATTGCATCCAGGGGCTTCTTGCGATGCTTTTCCTGAATGAGGTTATAGACATGCGAAATTCCGATCTTCGCCGGGAAGCAGGGATCAATGGCACCGCGGCTAGCACCAGCGCGATACAGGTCCGAACTGGTGTAGTCGGAATAAATAATGTTCTCTGGCTGCACGCCCAGGCTCTCGAAGTATGCGTTGAAGAGAGGCGCGTAGGTGTAAATGTTCAAGACCCGCGGAATGCCGATGCGGAGCTTGCCGCGGTTCTCCATGAGCCCGCGCCGTTCTTTCGCACCTTTGCTCCACCCTGCCCAGCCCTTTGTTGGCAGCGGATCGGCGACATTCTTGGCGTTAGTCGGGCGGAAAACTTCTTTCGCAGCATAGTCCACGAAATTCGGATATTGATCGCGCAGCTTGTCCAACCCTGCTTTGATGTCCTTCATTTCGTTGACATCTTCGACCAGGCCCTTTTCGCAGGTCGCGATAATCAGGCGCTGCTCGCCCAGCATCAGCGGCACCTTTGTGACCTTCTTGATCGGAACGAAATTCTTGGTCGGCTCGGTACGGACGTCGATAAACGTGCGCAGGCAATTATTCTTGCAGAAATTGCAGCGCGTCGATTCATTGCGCGTGGTCCGGTACTCGATTCTGCGCACTGCATCCAGGCCGATGAACGTTGTCTGCTGACCGTTCTTCCATAAACGCAGCGCCTCTTCAGCTGCGCCGATTGCACCTGACTCGCCGCAGTGCTCGTGAACGATAATCTCCGGGTGCCTGCCTGCCGCCCGGAAACTGTTGTTGATGAAATCGACTTCGGCTTTCACGACCGCAAGGTTGTTTTGCGTTCCACCCTGCAGCACAAATCGCGTGCCCAGCGCGGCGAGGTTTGGAATGCTGGCCACGTATAAGAAGACGTTCTTCGGCAGCACAGCAGCGAGCCCGGCGAGAATCTCCTGCGCCTGCCAGCCCTGTCGCTGGAAGTTGACGATGTCAGACTGCATGAAAACCGCGCACCCGTAGCCAAAAACCGGCATAGCTTTCGCCGAGAAGGCAAGGTCGGCATATTGATTTACGTCCAGCCCGAACCCTTCGGCCGTCGACTGCAAGAAATATCCATTCCCCGCCGAGCACTGCGTGTTCAGCTTGAAATCTTTGACGCGGCCATTGTGCAGGATGATGATCTTGATGTCCTGCCCGCCCACATCCACAATCACGTGCGGATCGTCGTAAAACTTCAACGCCGATTGCGTGTGCGCCACGGTTTCAACCAGGCCCACATCGGCCTTGAGCACATCTTTCAAAATGTCCTTGGCATATCCGGTGGTAGCGACGCCAAGCACTTCCATCTTCGCGCCCTGCGCTTCGACCTGACCGCGCAGGCTCTCGAACATTTCTATGGTGTCCTGAATGGGATTGCCGTTCGAGAGCTGATACGACTTGCAGAGAATGTCGCCGTTTTCGTCGAGAAGAACGGCTTTTGTGGAAGTCGATCCGCCGTCAATTCCGATAAAACCACCGACGGTGCTGCCTTTCTGAAATGTTGAAGCCGTGAACTTCTTGCGGCGATAGGCTTCCTTGAAGGAATCGAATTCGTTTGGATCCTCGATCAGGCCCTTGCCACCAGACTTGGCCTTTTCTTCCTGCCGGCCATAATCGATGTAATGAAGCAGCTGATCATATCCGCGATAGCAGCCGATACAATCGTCTTCGCTCTTCCCAAATTCCACGGCGCCGATAGCGGCAAAATACTGCGCGTTCTGCGGAACTTTGATCAGGTCCTCCGGCTTGGATCCTTCCGGAACCTGAACTTTTCGTTCCTGCCACATGCGCGGAATATTCGCCTGCCAGGCCTCGCGCATGCCGCGAATAAAACTGTTTGGACCGCCAAGCAACAGCACGTGCGGCCGAAGCGTATTCCCGCGGGTGAGCACGCTGAGATTTTGCAGAACAATGGCCTCAAACAACGACGCCATCAATTCGTTCGGCGGCGTCCCGACCTTTTGCAGGCCGTTGATGTCGGTTTCAGCAAACACTCCGCACTTGCCCGCTACTTTATGCAGCTTGATTCCGTGGTAGCCCTGCTCGCCCAGTTCCAGGGTAGGAATTTTCAGTTTGGCATTGATCTTGTCGATTACGGCACCCGTGCCGCCCGCGCACTTGTCATTCATTGAGGGAATTTTTTTCTTGCGCCCGGTCTCTTCGTCATCTTTGAAAACGATGATCTTCGCGTCCTGCCCGCCGAGCTCGATCACGGAATACACTTCGGGATGGAGTTTCTCGACGGCCAGCGAAACCGCCGTCACTTCCTGCACAAACTTGGCGCCGATCTGTTCTGCGATCCCGCCTCCGCCCGAACCGGTGAGGAACATACGCGTGTTGTGCCGATTAATGCCGGTATCGGCTTCCATGCGCTTCAGGAATTCCAGCGTCTTCTCTGGCTGCTTGGTCTCGTGACGTTGATAATCCTGCCAAAGTATTTGATCGGTAGCCGCGTCCACGACGATTGCCTTCACTGTAGTTGAACCCACGTCGAGACCCACCATGAACTTGGTGACGTGGTCGTGGGGCTTCTGCGCGTGCTTAATCTGCTGGATCGCAGGCTTTGGTTCGAGACCCGTGATCTGAATCAGCGCCGGACCTTTATGGTCGTGCATTTAAATCCTCTTTCACTTTGACCAACTATTGAATCCATGTCATTCCGAACCGCTTTAGCGGTGAGGAATCTGCTTTTCTTTGCGAGAAGAAGATCCCTCCCGGAACTTGCACCCGAATCAGTCGCCCGACATCGCTGGCGCTGCCTCGTTCACCCTGACCCGTGACTTCTTCCAGAACCGCGTGTCTTTGTCGATGCGATCGCTCACGTGCAGAATGAACTGTGCCGCGGTTCCGGCAACACCTACGCGGTGTGGCACGTGATAGAACGGCCGCTTCAACTCCGGATGCTCGTCGATGTACTCGCGAATTTCGGCCATGGTTTTCCCAGTCGACTTCAGGCACTGCTCGAACTCCGCTTTGGCTTTCACCTTGGCTTCGCCCAGCGCCATCTGCACCCGGCTGTGAGCGTTGACCTCACCCTCGCCGGAAGTTTCGATGGGCAGGAAGATCATGTCTTTAAATTTGTTGATGACCGCCGACTGCACGCCGTCCGACTGCGATGACGGCATGCACCCGAACGGCTTCAGCGCCAGCACCATGTGCGCGAGCTTGTGGATTGTGTAATAGACATTCTTGCCAACTTCCAGGTGCCCTTCGCCGCCGCGCGCGAACTGGTTATAGAAAGGATTCGCCAGTTCGGCCAGTTCTTCCTGCGGCGCAAGATGATGTGTGATTCCACCCAGGTTCTTCGCCGTGCGGTGATAGAAGTAGTTCCACATCCGCTGGCCGGCGCCAATGCCCCAAAGTTTCTTGCGCAGGCCAATGTAGTTGGCGAACTGCTTCTTGAACTCGTACCACTCGGGATGTTTGTGCGGCTGATTCACCGGCCACTTCGCCGTCGCATGCGCCTTTGCCTGATACATGAGGTACGCGACCCAGGTGGCAATCGGCTCGACCAACACCTGTGCGCCTTCCCGCTCCAGGAAGTCGAACATGTGGAAGTTGCCGTCGCCTTCGGTGATCTGCGCCCAGAACTCACCGGTGATTTTTACCGTCGGTTTGACGCGCGTGCGATCTACTTCTATCGCGTTCATGCGTTCGCGGGCGGTTTTCAGGGCATTCAGATAATCCTTGCCCCACATGTGCTCATGCCACTTTCCGAAAACGTTAAATGTGTTGCGCAGAATCTTGTTCGCCTTGACCTTTGGCTTCAGCCACTCCGGCGCACTCTGCTCAATCTCAAATGCCTTTCGTTTGCGCAAATCTTCACAGAGGCCATCAACCATCTCGCGGAAAACCCGGTCGGTCTCGCCCTGATGCACTTCATATGGCCGAATCTGATAAATCAGATCGTTGATCACGTCGCCCAGGTGCATGGCATTCAGCATGCCGAAACCAAAATCGACGGTGAACTTCAAGCCAGGTTCACCGGATGCTGCCTTGATTCCATCGCTGTCTTTGAACAGCAGCACGCGGAAGCCATCGAAGCCCGCGTTCTTCAGCGCGAAGCGATACTCGGCCTCGTACATTCCAAAGCGGCAGGGGCCGCACGAGCCAGCAGTGAAGAAGACGTAGTTGTCCAGAATCTGCTGGCGAGGAATTCCTTCTTTTTCCAGGAATTGCAGATACTGCACCAGATTGCCGACGGTGAAATACGTGGGATTACACTGGCCGTTATTGCCGTACTCCTTGCCCTTCTGAAATGCCGCGACATCCGGCACCGGCAATTTTTCACACGTGTACCCGCAGCCCTGGAAGACAGCGCGAATCAGGTCTTCGTGCTTCCAGGTGAATCCGCCGAACAGAATTGTGGTGTGAGGGCGCTGGTCCGCGGTAAACGCACGCTCAATCGGACGGTGAAAATGTGTGGGCTGGTCAAGTCCGGCAATCTTGCGCAGGCGCGCGCGTTCGGCTTCTAAACGCTGTTTGATCTCGGCATCGCTGTCAATCTGGACGAAATTCGTCGCCATATCTTCCTCCGGCGGTGTGTAAGTTGTTTGCGTGATTAGAAATTATTGAAAGGCGAGTGGAGAGGCGGTTGTGACAGTTTTCGAAGGTGTACACACGACAGGGAAGACTTCCCGTCCCATCAGGTCTTTTCGAAAACAACATCCGAACTCCAAATGTGGCTAGGAGGTTCGAAGTCTTACACCGGCGGAACCACTGAGAGGAAGTTCCGGAGGCGCCGGATATTGCGACTGGCAGTTCAAGTATGTGATGCAGACTGCCAAAACTCGGTCACCCAAAATTTCTGGAAGCGCGCGTGGCCCACCACGAATTGGCCAGCGACACAGACAAAATTTCTATCACAGCGCGTACTCTGATTCAAGTTCGCGCGCCCGGCTCATATCCCAAAACGGAAACGTCGCAGAAAGTGGCTTGTGGCGGAAACCCCTTTGTTTCTGCAACAAAGGGTGTGACCCCCGTCACAAAGAACCGTGAGCTACCGCACCCAGATTTCGCCCCCTTACTGAAACAATCAGGGTGTCGATGGAGGAAGAAGTGACAGCTGCCGAAAAGCCTCGAAACCGGCACCCGAGAGTGCGTGGAGTCAAGCCGGCCCCGGAGAGAGCGCTCCCCTTGTCAGCCTCTTCAACCCGTGTCAGCGCAGCGGCTGCGCCGGCACTCGCCGCGCAGCCACCAGCCACTGAGGCATTCAGCGCCCGGCATGATGCCCGAGCTCGGGCAATGCCCGCCGCGAGACTTGGGGAACTTTTTCAGGCCCTTGTTGCCAGAGGCTTTGAAATTGTTGGACCCACCGCGCGCGACGGCGCGATTGTATATGACCGAATCAGCGGCGTCTCAGATCTACCCGCCGGCTGGACCGACGAGCAGGAGGCGGGACATTATCGGCTGATCCGGCGCAACGATCAGGCGTTATTTGGTTACGTTGTCGGGCCGCAAAGCTGGAAAAAATATCTGCATCCTGCCGAGGTCAAGCTGTTTGCCGCCGAGCGCCAGAGCGGAGCGTTTCGGATCCTCAACAATGAGACCAAGCCTGCCCCACGCGCCTTCATTGGGGTGCGCGCCTGTGAACTGGCAGCCCTGAAGATTCAGGACCGAGTACTGCTGGCAGACAAGTATACCGACCCGATCTATGCCGCGCGACGCGAAGGTGTGTTCATTGTCGCCGCGCAGTGCACGCAGTCAGCCGCAACCTGCTTTTGCGCATCAATGGGCACCGGACCTCAAGTCAAAGGCGGATTTGACCTGCGTTTGACTGAGTTGCTCGACGGCGCGCACCAATTCTTGATTGAAGCTGGAAGCGAGCGCGGCGAACAGGTCCTCCTCGAGTTTGAAACAACTCCCGCCGGAGACAGCGAGTTACGTCAGGCAGAGGCGGCTGTCGAAAAAGCAGCGCGCGATCAGGTGCGCAGTATTGATCAGGACGGAATTAAAGAACTGCTCTATCAAAATTTCAACAGCCCGCGTTGGGACGACGTTGCCGCTCGCTGCTTGACCTGCGCAAATTGCACCATGGTTTGTCCAACCTGCTTCTGCACCAGTGTGGAAGACGTGACCGATGTTACCGGCGACCATGCTGAGCGCTGGCGGCGTTGGGATTCATGTTTCACACTGAATTTTTCTCACATTCACGGCGGCAGCATTCGTGTTTCCTCAAAAGCCCGCTACCGCCAGTGGATGACACACAAGCTAGCCGCGTGGATCGATCAGTTCGGGAGTTCCGGATGTACCGGGTGCGGGCGCTGCATCACCTGGTGTCCGGCAGGGATTGACATCACTGAAGAAGTCCGCGCCATGCGCGAAGGAGACACCCATGGAAACGCTTGAACGCATTATCCAAGAGCATCCGTTCTTCGCCGGCCTCGGTGACGAGTTCATGGATCTGGTCTCGGGCTGCGCTTCGAACGTGCGCTTCGCCAAAGACGCTTACATCTTTAGAGAGGGGCAGGCGGCGAACACCTTCTACCTGGTTCGCGAGGGGAATGTATCACTGGAAATTTATGCACCCCAGCGCAAGCCCATCGTTGTGGCGACCGTCGGCGTTGGCGAGGTTCTGGGCTGGTCGTGGCTTCTCCCTCCGTATGAGTGGAAATTTAACGCCCACGCGACCGCTAACACCCGGGCCATTGCGCTCGATGGAAAATGTTTGCGCGAAAAATGTGAAAAGAACCATGACTTGGGGTACGAGTTCCTGAAGCGCTTCGCTCAGATTGTCGTCAACCGTCTGGAAGCAACCCGGTTCCAGTTACTTGATGTTTACTCGGCACAAAAATGACTGCAGCCGCCGCCCAACTCGATGCAATGGTTCCCTGCCCCGGCGTAGTAAGGCAAGTGGCCAAGGACACGCCGGACACATTTACGCTCACCGTCTCGCGGGAAAACGAGCGCGAGCAGAACGCATTTAAGCCCGGCCAATTCAGCATGCTGTGGATGTTTGGCGTCGGCGAAGTTCCGATTTCAATCAGCGGCGATCCGGCCAACTGCGACCAGTTGACCTATACCGTCCGATCTGTTGGAAAAACCACTGAAGCGCTGGTCAGCCACAAGCCGGGCATGAGCATCGGCATTCGCGGCCCCTTCGGAACTGGCTGGCCCATGGAGGCAGCACGAGGCCGTGAGGTGGTGATCGTTGCGGGAGGAATCGGCTTGGCTCCATTGCGGCCTGCAATATATGAAGTCCTCAACCATCGCGATCTCTATGGCCGACTGGTGCTGCTGTATGGCGCTCGTAGTCCTCGGGAACTGCTCTATCGCAAAGAATTGGCGGCGTGGGCACGGCAGCCGAACACACAAGTCCTGGTCACCGTGGATTACGGCGGCCTGGGCTGGCACGGCAACGTCGGCGTGGTCACGACGCTATTCAAATCCGCGAAACTGCAACCCGCGAATTCTATTGCCATGATCTGCGGACCGGAGATCATGATGCGTTTTGTCACCCGGCAACTCGGGGAATGCGGGGTGACAACCGAATCCACATATCTGTCGATGGAACGGAATATGCAGTGCGCCGTCGGTTTCTGTGGTCACTGCCAGTACGGCCCGCACTTCATTTGCAAAGACGGCCCGGTGTTCCCTTATGCCAAGATCCGACCCTTATTGGACAAACATGAACTCTAAAAGAAAAAACGACACCAAACGGGCGAACGGTAAAGCGGTCGCTGTAAACAGCGTTACACCGAAGAAGCCGAGGGTTGCGGTCTTCAAGTTCGCCTCCTGCGACGGCTGCCAGCTCAGTTTGCTAGATGCTGAAGACGAATTGCTGGCGATTACCGGAGTCATCGATATCGCCTATTTTCCCGAAGCTTCTCGCGCCATGCTGAAGGGGCCGTACGACATTGGGTTGGTCGAGGGTTCAGTAACCACCGTTCATGATGCACGCCGCATCCAGCAAGTACGTCGTGAATGCAAGACCCTTATCACTATCGGGGCCTGTGCGACCGCTGGCGGGATTCAGGCGTTACGCAATTGGAAGGACGTGGACGAATACATTCGCGTGGTGTATGCCACGCCGCAGTTCATCAGCACGCTGAAGCTCTCGACGCCGATCTCTGAGCACGTCAAAGTAGATTTTGAGTTGCGTGGCTGTCCGATCAACAAGTACCAACTAGTGGAGCTGATTACGGCCACGCTCGCCGGCCGCAAACCCAATATTCCAGCCAACAGCGTATGCATGGAGTGCAAGCGCAAAGGCAATGTCTGCATCTCCGTAGCGAAGGGAATCCCCTGTCTCGGCCCGGTTACACATGCGGGATGCGGCGCATTGTGCCCGAGCTTCGATCGCGGGTGTTACGGCTGCTACGGCCCCATGGAGAGCCCGAACACGGAGTCTCTTACCGCTCAGCTGCGCATCCTGGGCCAATCAGACAATGAAATGATGCGGGCGTTTCGCGGATTTAATGCATGGTCGTGGGAGTTCCGCAAAGCTAGTGAGGAGTGTGAGCACAAATGACGCGCAGTGTCGGACGCACAATTCGAGTGGATACTCTGGCCCGTGTGGAAGGCGAAGGCGCCATGCTCATCAAGATGTCGGGCACCCGCGTTTCAGATGTGAAGCTGCGCATTTACGAGCCGCCCCGGTTCTTTGAAGCTTTCCTTCGCGGCCGACATTTTTCTGAAGTAGCAGATATAACCGCGCGCATTTGTGGAATTTGCCCCATCGCTTACCAGATGAGCGCGGTCCATGCCATCGAGCGTGCCCTGGGAATTCAGATCAGTCCCGAAGTTCGCATGCTGCGGCGCTTGTTTTATTGCGGCGAGTGGATCGAAAGTCATTCATTGCATGTTTACATGCTTCACGCTCCCGACTTCCTCGGCTATCAGGATGCGATTGCAATGGCCAAGGATCACCCGGAAATCGCGAAGCGCGCGTTGCGTCTGAAGAAGATCGGGAATCGTATTGTGAGCCTGCTCGGCGGACGCGAAATTCATCCCATTTCCGCTGCAGTGGGCGGCTTCCACAAGGTCCCGGACAAGAACCGATTGCGCGAACTGGAAGAGGACCTGAAGTGGGCGCTCGACGCTTCCATCGAAACTGTTCGCTTTACCGCAGGTCTGGAATTTCCCGATTTCGAGCAGGATTATGAGTTTGTCGCCTTGCGCCATCCCGGCGAGTATCCATTCAACGAAGGAAGGCTGGTTTCAAACCGGGGACTCGATATAGATGCGGCCGAGTATGAAGACCACTTTATCGAGCAGCATGTAAAACATTCGAACGCGCTGCACTCGGTCCTTCGAGGCCGAGGGGCTTATCTGGTCGGCCCCATGGCAAGGTTCAATTTGAATTTCGATACCTTATCGGAAGTTGCGCGCCAGGCGGCCAGCGACGCCGGCCTGAAACCTCCGGTCAAAAATCCGTTCCGCAGCATCATCGTACGCGCTGTCGAAATCGCATTCGCCTGTGCTGAGGCGCTGCGCATTGTGCGCGAATACGAACCTCCATCCCTGCCGCGAGTGGAAGCGCCAAACCGGCCTGGAGTAGGGTATGCCATCACTGAGGCTCCGCGAGGCATTCTGTATCACCGCTATGCGGTCGACGAGGCAGGCCTGATCGTCACCGCCAAAATTGTGCCGCCGACCTCACAGAACCAGAAGCAAATCGAGGATGACCTGCGCCAATTCGCGCCGCGCGTTGCTAATCGGTCACTCGAAGACGCCACTTGGCAATGCGAGCAAGCCATACGGAATTACGACCCGTGCATCTCCTGCGCCACACATTTCCTAAAGCTCACCGTTGAACAGGAGATAGGTCAGGAGGTAGGTCAATGAGCACTCGAATCGTCGGCTGTGGCAACCCTCACCGGATGGATGACGCTGCAGGCGTGCTTGTCGCCGAGCGTCTGCGGAAATTGGGCGTCTCAGCAGAAATCCAGTCAGGCGGTGCTTTTGAACTTGTTGGAAGCTGGCACGAAGACGATGACATGATCTTGATTGACGCTGTAGTGACGGGGTCTCCGGTCGGAAAGGTTCACGTCTGGGATGGAAATCCTCCGCAGGTCCCCAGTAAGGCGCAGCTTTCGAGCCATGGCTTCGGAGTCGCCGAGGCAGTCAACCTGGGCCGCATTCTAAGACTGCTTCCACGCACCTTGCGTGTTTATGGAATCGAAGGCAAAAACTTCGGCATTGGCGAAACTGTCTCGCCGGAAGTCCTGCACGCCGTCGAAGAAGTCGCGCAACGGGTTGCGCATCTCCCGCGAGAGGCTTCAGCTCACAGCCTGCAAATCAGCAGTTCGCGCTCGTAAACCAACTCGGGCGGAAGGTGGGCGTGGAGCAGAATAAACAGCTCCTCGTGATCGATGA
>Ga0075425_100001569_pt1 | contig 22437 bp, 25 predicted proteins | sample SoiMethybrSBSTD4_FD_75300 | JGI IMG/M metagenome (GOLD analysis project Ga0075425, IMG submission 75300) | Bulk soil microbial communities from a Populus tree surrounding site in Tennessee, USA - Soil MetaG P. TD hybrid SBSTD4 | ecosystem: Environmental > Terrestrial > Soil > Tree plantation... | reverse complement strand
CATGAAGGACTTCGTCGTCGAATGCTCGCAGTTGGTGAACGGCATCGCCGCCGGCGCGGACGCGATTCTGCTGCTCGCTTCGCTGCTCGACGGCCGGCGCATCGCAGAGTTCATTTCTCTTCTCGATGCTTACGGCTGCGACGCCCTCGTCGAAGTGCACGGCGAGCGCGAGCTCGATCGTGCCATCGACGGCGGCGCGCGAATCATCGGCATCAACAACCGCAACCTGCGCGACTTCAGCGTCGATCTCCGGACTTCGGAAACGCTGGTGCAGCGCATTCCGAACGGCGCGGTGAAAGTCGCGGAGAGCGGGATCAAGACAAGTCAAGATGTTGACCGTCTGCGCAACGCCGGCTTCAACGCGTTCCTCGTCGGCGAGTCGTTGCTGCGGCAGAGCGATCGCACGGCCGCGGTACGGGAGCTCGTGCGATGAAGATCAAGATCTGCGGACTGATGCGCGTCGAAGACGCCGTCTTCGCCGCCGAATCGGGCGCCGACTTCCTCGGCATGATCTTCGTCCGCGAGTCGCCGCGCTGCATCGACGTCGAGCGCGCCACCGAGATCGCCGACGCGGTGCGCGGCAAAGCGAAGCTCGTCGGCGTGTTCCGCGATGCGCCGAACGAGAACGTGCGCGAGATCGCCGAGAGCGTCGGTCTCGACTTCGTTCAACTGCACGGCGCGGAGAGCGATGACGACATCGCGGCCATTGGCGTGCCGGTGATCAAGACGATCAATCCTGCGGAAGGACTGCCGGCGTTTCCGCATGCGGAGTGGATCCTGTTCGATTCGAGCAGCGGCACGGGACGCCGTTTCGACTGGTCGCTCCTCGCGTCGTACGACCGCACGAAACCGTTTCTTCTCGCGGGCGGCATCACGCCGGAGAACGTCGCCGCGGCGATCACGTTCGTGCGGCCCGACGCCATCGACGTCGCCAGCGGAGTCGAGTCGTCGCCCGGCGTCAAAGACCATTGGAAGATCGCGAGACTGATCGAGAGAGTGAGACGAGCATGAGTGCATTGCCCGATCGACAAGGATTCTTCGGCGAGTTCGGAGGAAAGTTCGTTCCCGAAACGCTGATGGCGGCGCTCGACGAGTTCGAGAGCGCTTACAAAGCGGTGCGCCGCGACAAGAGCTTCCGCGCGGAGCTCGAGGACATCCTCAGCAACTACATCGGACGTCCGACGCCGCTCAGCGAGGCGAAACGGTTCGCGGAGCTGTGTGGAAATTTTCGCCTTTTTTTCAAACGCGAAGATCTCAATCACACCGGTGCGCACAAGATCAACAACGCCATCGGACAAGCGCTGATCGCGAAGCGGATGGGGAAGAAGCGGATCATCGCGGAGACCGGCGCGGGACAACATGGCGTCGCCACCGCGACCGCGTGCGCGCTCCTCGGGCTCGACTGCGTCGTCTACATGGGCGAAGTGGACATGGCCCGGCAGGAGCTCAACGTCTTTCGCATGCACCTCCTCGGCGCCGAAGTCGTGCCGGTCAAGAGCGGCAGCCGCACGCTCAAAGACGCGATCAACGAAGCGATTCGCGACTGGGTGACGAACGTGCGAACGACGCACTACATCATCGGCTCGGTCCTCGGCCCGCATCCGTATCCGATGATCGTGCGCGACTTCCAAGCGGTGATCGGCGCCGAAGCGCTCGCGCAGTTGAAGAAGCGCACCGGCTCGCTGCCCGACGTCGCCGTTGCGTGCGTCGGCGGCGGGTCGAACGCGATCGGCCTCTTCTACGAAATGCTGAAGCACGAGTCGATTCGTCTCGTCGGCGTCGAGGCCGGCGGACGCGGTCCGAACCTCGGCGAGCACGCGGCGCGATTCTCCGGCGGCGCGCTCGGCGTACTGCACGGAACGCGGTCAATGGTGCTGCAGGACGAGTTCGGGCAGATCGCGGAGACGCATTCCATCTCGGCTGGACTCGACTATCCGTCGATCGGACCGGAGCACGCGCACCTGCAATCGACGAAGCGCGTCGAGTACCACGACTGCAACGACGATCTCGCGCTCGAGGCGTTCCACAAATTGAGCGAGACCGAGGGGATCATTCCGGCGCTGGAATCGGCGCACGCGGCGGGATGGCTGCTGCGATATGGGAACGGGATCGCCAAGGATGCGATCGTGGTGGTGAATTTGAGTGGGCGGGGCGATAAAGACGTGCCGCAGGTGAGGGCGCTTGAATCGCGTTAAACGTCTCTTCAAACATCTTCGCAACGAGAATCGCTGCGGCGTCATCGCGTACGTCACGTGCGGCGATCCCGACGTCGCCACCACCTCGCGCATCATCGAAGAGCTCGAGCGCGCGGGCGCGGACGCGATCGAGCTCGGGATACCGTTCTCCGATCCGATCGCGGACGGTCCGGTGATTCAGGCGGCATCGCAGCGCGCGCTGCAGAGCGGCACGACGACGAACGATCTCTTCGCCATCGCGCGCGAGATCCGATCGAAGAGTGAGATTCCGCTGATCGCGTTTTCGTATCTCAATCCGATTCTTCGCTACGGACGCGAGCGATTCGCCGCCGCCGCCATCGCTGCAGGCATCGACGGGGTGCTGCTGACCGATCAACCGCCCGAGTCCGCGCAGAAGCTCGACGGGCTGGCGAACATCTTCCTGCTCGCGCCGACGTCGAGCGACAAGCGCATCGCAGCGATCGATCGCGCCAGCGAGGGATTCGTCTACTACGTCTCGACGACCGGCGTGACCGGCGCGCGTCGCGATCTCGATCCGTATCTGCTCGAGCGGCTCACCGAAGTCCGCGCGAAGCTGCGCAATCCGATCGCCGTTGGATTCGGCATCTCGCGGCACGAGCACTACGAGCTGCTGCGCGACAAGTGCGATGCGATCGTCGTCGGCAGTGCCGTCGTGCGCGCGATCGCGGACGGCGATGCGGCCGGCGCGCCGCAGCGCGCGGGCGACGTCATCCGATCGATTCTTGCTCCTCGATAGGCGGCGGCAGAAGCGACGGATCGATGGCGGGCTCGATCGGCGGCTTCTCCGCCTCCGCGATCAGCCGGTTCGACTCTTCGATGTTCTTCTGCACCTGACGCGTGCGATGGCAGAGGCGCCCGTAGACCTCGCGCGCCTTCTCTTTCTTGAATGAGAAGCGGATCGTCGCGCGCGAACGTTTCCCGAAGATGGAGATCACGTCGACGCGGTAGGCCAGTCTCACGAAAATCGCGATGATCGATGGAATGGCGAACGCGCTGATGATCGCCGCCGCAATCCATCCTCCGCCTGCGGCGTACGTGACTTCGGCGATGGCGAGAAAGATCACGGCCACGAAGATGTTCGCAGAGAGAAACGCCCATCCGTACTCGCGGTGGTAGGTGATCAACGCGATGTCTTCGAAGAGCACGCGCTTGCGCGAGAGCTCGTAGTGATCGCTCGCTTCGACTTCGATGGCGTCATCGCTCTCGTAGACCCGCTCGCGCGTGCCGAATCCGAAATTGCGTCCGAGAGGTGTGCGGCTCATGGGTGTGTCTTCGTGAAAAGACTGGCGATCAGGACGCCGTCGACGATCGTGCTGCCGGCGAGGACGATGATCGCGAGCAGCATCACGATGATCGCACCGGCCGTCCAGGGATCGTCGCCGCGCGCCCGCAGGTCCTTGCGTCCCTTCGCGTGATAGTAGAGGGCGAGGATGCCGAAGAGCGGTCCGATGAGCAAGAACGTGAAGAAGATTCCGGCGATGACGGCGATGCGCGCCATCGAGTAGTAGTCGCGCATCTTTCCCGCGGCGGCTGGGAGCGCGTTGTCGCTGCGCATGCGATCGAAGCACGACGGGCAATACGTGACGTCGCCGAGGTCCATCTCGCACAAGGAACAGATGAAGAGACCGCAGCGCGTGCAACTCGTCACCGCGGCGTTGCGCGCGTGATTCGCGCAGGCATTCGCCCCTTCCGGGCCGCTCGTCGCCACCTCGGCCACGCGCAGCTTCGGCGTGACGGGATTGAAGGCGGTGGCCTCGAATCCCTTCTTGCAATCGGGACAGACCACGACGCCGGTGCGGATCCAGTCCGCCATCAGCTTGGCCGCGCAATACGGGCAGCACGGTCCGTCGTACGGACGGACGATGTCGCGCTTTCGTTGCGCTACGGAGCTGAGCATCTCAGGTCCAGTTTACGACGCGAGTCTTCGCGGCCATGTCGTGCAGCGTCGTCTTCTCCTGCGTGAAGAGCGCGGGAAGATAGTCGACGATGTAGAGGAAGCCGAGGACGGCGCGGACGATCTCGCGTCCCCAGGCCTGTCCCGTGCTCAGCGGCGAGCCGTCGACGTTGACGACTTTCACCTTCATCGCCATCTTGCCGAGCGTTTGGCCGCGCGCAGCGAGCATGAGCGCCTTGTAGACGACCGCGGCGAAGCTCACGAGAATGAAGCCGAGATTCGCGAAGCCGTTCGACGGCGCGGCCATCGTCGTTCCGACGAGGATGACGATGATCGGGATCATCAGAACGAACCCGTCGACGAACTCGGCGCCGAAGCGCCGTCCGACGCTCGCGAGATCGAGCACTCCGGTTTGCACGCCGGAGCGAACGTCGAGAATCTCTTCGCTCTTGCACGTCGCGCAATACGGTTTGCCGCCGATGTCGACGAGACAGCTTTGACAGAACGGCGATCCGCATCGCGCACAGCGGCGTACGCCTTCCGACACATCAAGATGATTCCTGCACAACATACGTGCGTCCCCTGTTTGTTGGTGTGCGGAAATGCTACATCACTTTGTGAAGAGGACGGCAGTGAGATCGCGCACGAGGTTCTCGCCGCTCATCTGCTGCTCTTCGATGTCGAGCTTCTCGCGGTACGCCGCGGCGACGTTCTCCATCAGGTCGTAGCGCGCGCTCGGCGTCAGTTTTTCGGCGCGCATGCAGAGCGAGAGGAGGAACTCGCGCTCCTCGAGGCCGACGCGATGCTTGATCAGGCGCATCACGCGCGGCGTGCGGAGGCTGTTGTGGCGCCGCGTCGCGGCGATTTGTCCGCGGACCGCGAGCGGCTGCGCATCGCGGATCACGAGCGTGCCGGCCACGACGTCGCCGAGCCTGCGCCGCAGCGGCGACGCCAGCGCAACCATCGATCCCACGCCGTAGAACGCCGGGATGAAGTCGACGACGCGCATGATGTTGCGCACCAGCGATTGGTAGAGCGAGACGGGAAGCCCGCGCTCGTCGATCACGCGCAGCTTCAGCGCGCGCTTTCCCGGCGTCCGTCCGTTCGATCGCATGTCGAACCAGACGTGCCACGCGAAGGTGAGGAAGAACGAAGTGGTGATGAAGATCGCCGCCGAGACGCCCCGCGGAAGGATCGCGCCCGCGATCATGCCGACGAGCGACGAAATGCCGAGCGTGATGAGCGCGTCGATCATGAGCGCGAGGAAACGGCTGCCCGCCCCCGCCGCTTCGAGGCGGATGGGAACGTGCTCGGGCGTTTCGATGAGGAGCTCGCGCATGAGTGTCAGCGAAGGGGGTCCCTCGACTCGCTTCGCTCGCTCGGGATGACACGTATGAACAAGTACGTCATCAACCCCGCAAACAACACGATCGCGACGCCGATCTTCAGCGCGTACGGAATCGTCTTCGCCGAGAACTGCGAGAACGATCCTTCGATCAAGCCTGCGCACACGAGCGTCAGCGCGGCGCCGATCATCATTCGCCACACGTCGGGGAGCACGCGGCGCACGGACGCTTGTCGCGTGAGATTGCGCGGCATCAAGAGCGCGCGTCCGGTGAGCAGGCCCGCGGCGCCGGCGAAGATGATCGACGGCAGCTCGAGCGCGCCGTGCGGGCCGACCCAGGCGAAGAAAAAGACCGACACGCCGTCGAGCAGATACATCATCGCGATCGCGCCGAGGATCACGCCGTTGTAGAAGAGGAGCCAGAGGCCGCCGATGATCGTGAGCGCGCCGGCGCCGAACGTCAGGCACGCCACTTTGATGTTGTGCGTGTAGAGCGACGCGCCGAAGTACGCCGCTTTGTCGACGCTGTCGATGCGCTCGTCGCCGTTCTCGATGTGCTCGACGCGCTCGTGCGGGCTGCGCGTGAAGAACTCGCGCGGCACGAGGCGCGGACCGTTGGCGCTGTCGGCGATCACCGCGATCGCGCCGAAGAGCGTGCCGAGGAGGAAGATCGACGCGGCGACGAGGACGGCGATGCGCTCGCGGCGGAAGGCGGCGGGAATCTCGTGCGCGACGAGCTTCGCGAACGCGGCGCCGATGCGCGTCTCGTGTCCCGCGCTGTAGATCGTGCGATAGGCGCGGCCGGTGAGCTGATTGAGATAGCCGAGCAGCTCTGGATTCGCGGTGTGCGAGCGCGCGCGATTGAGATCGCTGGCCGTGCGGCGATAGAGCTCGACGAGCTCGTGAAGCTGCTCGCGCGACGGATGCTGCGCGCTCTCGACGTCGCGCAGCAGGTCGTCGAGGCGCTGCCACACCGGCGTGCGCTCGGCGATGAAGCGCTCGATGTTCACAGGAGTTGCCTCCGCTTGACGTCGATGTAGGCGTTGACGGAATCGACGCCCGCTTCCTCCGCGGTGGTGTCGACGACGAGCGCGCCGCGCGCGCGCAGCTCGCGCATCAACTCGACGCGGCCGAGCCAGAGGTCGCGCGCGACGAGCGTGCGCGACAGCTCTCCGCGATCCGCCGGCAGCGTCTCCGCCGCGGCGCGCAGATCGCGATCGGTGATGGTGATGAAGAGCGGGAGATGTTGCGCGGCGAGCATGTCGACGGCGCGCAACAGATCGTGACGCTCTTCCCGCTCGGGAAGCACCGTCATGATCAGCACGAGCGACCGATGATGCAGCCGCTTGCGCAATCCGCCGGCGAGTGCGAGGTAGTCGGTATCGCGATACTCCGCCTCGAGCTGGCTCGTGTACGCGGTGATGGCGCGCAGGTGCGCGGCGCCGCGCGACGTCGGCAGTCCTTTGTCGGGCGCGGTGTCGAATGACAGCACGCCGACTTTGTCCTCGAATCGATTGCAGATGTAGCTGAGCAGCACCGACGCGTTCACGGCGTGATCGAGCCGCGTGATCTGCTCGACGCGCGCCGCCATGCGATGCCCTCTGTCGATGCAGACGACGATCTCCTGCGATCGATCGAGACGGTACTCCTGCACGATTAATCGTCCGTGTCGCGCCGATGCTTTCCAGGCGATGTCGCGGAAGTCATCGTCGGTGACGTAGTCGCGCATGCGATCGAACTCGCGTCCCTTGCCGATGCGCGGCGCCGCGCGCGCGCCGATCGAGCGCAGCGCGTACGAGTTCAGTTGCTTGTGCAGCCGCTTCACCGCGCGGAGATTCGGCAGGACGTGCATCGTCGACTCGCCGCCCGCCGCGGCGATGCGCTCGACGAAGCCGCGCGAGGTGAGTGCGACGTACGCGCGATCGATCGTCGCCGCGCCGCGCGCGATCGCGCGAAGGTCGAGATCGAAAGAGACCGACTCGCCGGGACGGCAGATCGCATGCTTCGTCGTCGATCGCGGCGCAACGAGATCGGGCCAGTGTTGACGCAGCATGAGCCGCAGCGGACGCGATGCCGAGGTGGCGATGCGAATCGGCGCGGTGTCGTTTTCGCCGAGCGGCAGCGCGAGCTTCAGCGGCCGCTCGACGACGAGATCGACGCGCTTCAATGAGATCGCTTCCGCGGTCGCGACTCCCGCGACGACGATCAGCGCAGCGCCAATGACCCACGCCAGCGCCGGCACGATCGGCACGAGGAGTGCCGCGATCGCAATCGCCGTCAAGGCGCGGATAAGAAGAGGGCCGGGGCGCATTACCTTGGTACTTCCACCTGCTCGAAGATGCGCGTCAACAAATCATCCAGCGCCATCCCCTCCATCTCCGCTTCGGGACTCAGCGTCACGCGATGCGCGAGGACCGGTGCGACGAGCGACTTCACGTCGTCCGGCGTGATGAAGTCGCGATTCGCGAGCGCTGCCGACGCGCGGCTTGCTTCGAGGAGTGCGAGCGACGCGCGCGGACCGGCGCCGATCTGCACGCTCTCGTCGTTGCGCGTTTTCGCGACGAGGCTGCGGATGTAGGTGATGATCTGCGGCTCGACGCGGACGCCGTTGGCTACGGTGCGCCGCGCGGCCTGCAAATCCTCCGCATTCATCGTCGGCTGCAGCGACGCGACGATCTCGTCGTGGAGGCGTTTTCCCGATGCGTACGCGGTCAGCATGCGCGCCTCGTCGTCCGCCTCCGGAAAATCGATGTTGATCTTGAAGAGGAAACGATCGCGCTGCGCTTCGGGCAGCGGATACGTTCCTTCGAACTCGACGGGATTCTGCGTCGCGAACACGGTGAAGACGGGCGAGACGCGATAGCGCACGCCGTCGATCGTCACGGCGTTCTCCTGCATCGACTCGAGCAGCGCCGCTTGCGTGCGCGGCGGCGTGCGGTTGATCTCGTCGGCGAGCAGCACGTCGGTGAAGACCGGCCCGGGACGCAGCGCGAACTCCTGCGTCTTCTGACTGAAGATGTTCGCGCCGAGGAGATCGGCGGGCATGAGGTCGGGTGTGAACTGGATGCGGCGGAAGCGGCAGCCGACGAGCCGTGACAGCGCCAGCGCGAGCAGCGTCTTGCCGGTGCCGGGCGCCCCTTCGAGCAGCATGTGGCCGCCGGCGATGAGCGACGTGATGGCGAGCGTCTTCACGCGCTCCTGCCCGATGATGACGCGATCGAGCTGTTCCCGCAGCGCGCCGAAACGCGCTGCGACGTCAGCGATGGTTTGCATGGTGATGACCTCCTGCGGGCGCTTTGAAAGCACGGAATGCTTCATTGAGCGCGTCGAGCTGCTGTTTGAATGTCACGCGTCCGGTGCGTGGTGAGCGAATGAGTGCGGCGACGCGTTGATGCAGCGCGTCGCCGCGAAGTCCCGTCTGCGCGGCGACGCTGCGCGTGAGCGCGTCGCGATACATGGCGATCGCTTCGTCGTCGTTCGTGGCCGATTCGTACAACGCGCCGAGGGAGCGGACGAGATCGACGGCGTCGGAGCGCGTCTCGCGGTAGTCGTCTTCGCGCGGCCCGATCGATTTCGCGTTGCGCCAGAAGTAGACGATGCCGATGAGGGAGAGGACGAAGAGGAATGGTCCGAGTCCCCACTCTTTCATCAGCGAGACAGCGCCGTCGCTCGACTCGAATCCGTGAATCGATTCATCGAAGTAGACGGGACGATTCGATCCGGCCAGCGCGGTGAGGAGCGGTAGCCCGTTCTGCGCGCGTAGATGCTGGTTCTGAAAAATCTCCGGGATCGAGATCAGGAAGACGTCGCCGCGTCCGATGGATTGCCGTGCCACGACGGGAGCGCCCGATTGCGTGAACACGGCGTGCATCGTCGTCGGAAGCATGCGCGGACTGAGCTGCCGCGCGACGGGGATGGCGATGGTCTCGAACTGCGGCCAGATGGGGAAGACTTTCTTCGCGATCTTGTCGCGCGGATCGACGCGGAAGTCGATCGGTCCGAATCGCTCGTTCGTCGCCAGCACGAGCCGTCCGCCGCCGCGCACGAATTCGTCTTCGAACGGCGTGAGAAGCGGCGCGACCGGTTTTCTGCGCTTGATGAATTTCGATTTCTTCTCGGTTCCTTCTTCGTCGTCGAAGAACGAGGCGTCCATCATCTTTCCGACGCGAATGAGCACGGCGTTCGACGGAATCACTTTCGGGCGCAGCGGCTCGTCGAGCCGCATCGTGCGATGTCCCGTGCGCTGCAGATAGCGAAAGGCGAGCGACAGTCCGTCGTCCGCGGTGTTCTCGACCGAGAACTCGTCGAACGCGCGCTCGCCGACGGTGCGGTCGCTTCCGATCCACATCACCGCCACGACGAAAAACGCAGCGATCGCCGCCACCATCCACACTCCGCGCCTCACGCCGCACCTCGGCTCACGCGCGCGACGGCGGAGAGAATCGACTTCGCGCGGCGGCTGCAGTCGTCATACGCTTCTTCGTCACTCTCGAATGCGCCGTACCACTCGTGCTCGAAGCGCCGCGTCAGCTCGATGAACTCGCGACGCCACGCCAGCGACGGCGAGAGCATCGCGATGTACTCCCAATTCGTCCGCCCTTTTCGATGATGCAGAATCGCGGCGCTGTACAGCGCGACCAGCACCGCGTGATACCACGCCCGAATGGCCTCGCGATATCGACGCGCGTTCGCAAGCTGCACCGCGTAGCGCTCCCATTCGTTGGCCGCGCGCGACAGCGGATCTTCGTCCGCCTTCGATGCGATCGGCGCCGCCGACTCCACCACTTCCGGCTTGGCCCGCCTTCCTCGGCGAATGGCGATCCACGCCAGCATCACCACGACGATGGCGATGGCGATGGCGATGCCGATCACCATCCCGTGGATGTCGCCGCCGTCGACTTCGCGCCGCCCCGATTTCGGCCAGAAGCTGCGCAGCCAATCGAAGAACTTCTCGAGCTTGTCGCCGATCCATTCGAAGACGTCGCTCATCGCCTTCATCATCCGCGTCGTCCAGTCGCCGGTGAGGTCGTCGGTGGCGATGTTGCCGCCTTCTTTCGGCTTCGCAACGCGTTGCTCCTTCTCGATCGTCTCGAGAAGGTTCTGATCCGGCTGGATGACGTTCTTGTCGCCGTTGACGCGCCGCAGCTCCGCGATCGTGGCGGCCAGCCGCGGCACGATCCGCACTTCGATCTTCTTCGGATCGGAGAGCGCGCCGAGGAGCGCGTCGTCGGCGTGAAAACGTCCGTTCGGTGACTCGATCGTTTCGCCGGAGAGCGTGCGAGCGATGTTGCTTGCGGGCTCGTTTTGCCCGGAGGCGACGAGCGACTGGATGCGCTCGAGCGCGCCGATGTATTCGGTGAGCGTGAGCGCGTTCGCGGAGAACGCGATCAGCGCGAGCGCGAGCGTCATCGCCAATCGCCTCATGCGTTGCGCAGCTCCTCGAACCAGGCGCGCAGATCGTCGCCCGTCTCCTCGGCGCCCGCCTTGCGAACGAGCGTGACGTGCGCCGCGATCCAGAACGGCTCGAGCGCGATCACTGCGCCGGCGATGACGACGAGCATGAAGCGGCGATTTTCGGGACTGATGAGCAGCCCCCAGCGATGCGCGTCCCATCCGCCGATCGAGCCGGCGAGCCAGAATCCGAATCCGAATGCGGCGGCGACGTTGAGCATCGCCACGACGATCGCGCAGATGAAGATGAACATCAGCGCGGCCACGATTCTCAGGTTGCGGCCGTAGCGCGCGATGCGGCGGAAGGGGGCGGCGAACGACGGATGATCGTTCATCTCCGCCGATCCGATGGCCAGTCCGGAGAACATCGTGAACAGCGCCGGCGTGATGCAGATGATGAGCGTCATCAAATTCGCCACTTCGGCGAATGCGGAGACGTAGAGATAGTTCAGGAACGTGGCGAACGGAATGCGCACCGCTTCGCGCTTCGGCGACGCACCGCTCTCGCTGGCGAGCCGCACGGCGCGCGCGAAGACGAGGCGCCCCCATCGCGAGACGACGAAGGCGAGCATCGTCATCGTAGCGATCGACGTCAGATAGTTGCCGTAGCGCGACGCGTTGCTTCCGAGCTCCAGCAGGCGATCGACGAAGAGCGCCTGCGCGAATCGATACGGAATCGAGGTGAGGATCAGCACCGCGACCCACGGCGCAGCGGCGATGCGGACGGCGTCGGCGGCTTCGTCGAGTACGGAGGTGGTGGAGAGCGGCGCGCGAATCAACGGAGTCCCGCGAGCAGCGCGCCCGACCAAACCATGAATTTGGCGCTGAGATAGAGGAGAAAGAGCGATGCGGCGCTCACCCCGATCCACGCGCCCGCGTGCGACTCGCGCCCGACTGCGCCGCGTTTCGCCGCAAGGCACGCCGCGCAGTGCCAGATGCCGTCCCACTGCGTCGCGCACTCCTGGCAGAGCGTCTTCGCGCAAGACATGCAGACGGCATACGCCGGACGGTCCGAATGAAACACGCAGAATTTGGGCTGGGGCATGGAGTTCGCGGGGAAGTGTAGCAGCGGTCAGTTGGACCAGGGATTGAGCGTGGCGGCTCCGGCGACGGTGTACTCCTTCGTGTCGCGGGAGACGATGGTGAGCCCGTGGTGCAGAGCGGTGGCGGCGATGATGAGGTCAGGTTGCGAGTAGGTGTGGCCGCGCTTACGTCCCTCTTCGACGAGCAAACGCCATTTGAGCATCACGTCTTCGCTGATCTCGAGGACACGCTCTTCGAACATCGGCCTCAGCTTGTGATTGAGCCAGTCCGTGAGCTCGCTTCTGCGAGCGACGTCCTTCACGAGCTCGATGCCAAAGCGAATCTCGGCGAAAGTGACGACGCTGATGTAGAGCAGATCGAGAGGTTGAGAGGCAACGAACTGTCTGACTCTCGCGTCCGGACGCGGGCGGCGCAGTTCCGAGAGGACGTTCGTGTCGAGAAGCCAGCCCGTCACAACTTCACGCCGCGAACGCGAGCGCGCGTGCGCTTTCGGTCGAGATCGAGATCACGCAGCGGCGAGTCGTGGAGGAGCTTCACCAGTGCCTCGCCGCTCCGTTGACCTTTCGCGCGTCGATAGTCTTCGACTGATACGACGACGACTTCATCGCGGCCGTGGACCGTGATCTGCTGCGGCCCTTCCGTTTTGGCCTTTCGGACCAACTCGCTGAGATGCGCTTTGGCGTCGTGGAGCGCCCATTTCTTGGGCGATCGCGTTCTGGTCATTATGACTACTATACCGCCTCGGCCGCAGAACGCGATTGACGCCCCCCGCTCGCCCGCGCTACCCTGTCGCCCTCAATGTCCGCCGCGCACCTTCGTTACGGGTATACCTACTTCTACTTTACGTAGCGTGGGGCGGCTCTGCGCCCCGACGCGAGAAGGGGCGCTCCGAAACGATCGATTCACCGCAACCCCTTCTCGATGCCGGGAAGGGGTTGTTGCTTTTATGAATCGAATCGATGCCGAAGCCGAGTTGAAGCGACTGCGCGACGCGATCGACCGCGTCGACGAAGTCATCGTCAAGCTGCTCAACCAGCGCGCGAAGTACGCGGTCGAGATCGGGGAGATCAAAGGTATCCTCGATCTCCCCATCTACGTCCCCGAGCGCGAGAAAGAAGTGCTCCGCCACGTCGAGGAGATCAACGCCGGACCGCTGGATGAATCCGCGGTCCGGCGTCTTTTTGAACGCATCATCGACGAGTCGCGGCGCGTGGAGCGGCTGTCGGCGCAAGTAAAGGAGAGCGCGTAAATGGTCATCGTCATGGAGAAGCACACTGCAGAAACGAACATCGAGCACGTGATGTCGGAACTGACATCGCGCGGCTTCGACGTCCACCGCTCCACCGGCTCCGACCAAACCATCCTCGGCGTCGTCGGCGACGTCGCATCGATCGATCCGCGCGAGTTCGAGCTGTTCGACGGCGTGCAGGAAGCAGTGCGCGTGAGCGAGCCGTACAAGCTGTCGAGCCGGACGTGGCGGCGCGAGAAAACGATCGTCAATGCGCGCGGCGTCGAGATCGGCGGCGACAAGGTCGTGGTCATGGCCGGACCGTGCACGATCGAGAACGAGACGCAATTGTTCGAGACGGGGCGGCGCGTGGCGCGATCGGGGGCGCGCGTGCTACGCGGCGGCGCGTACAAACCGCGCACGTCGCCGTATGCGTTTCAGGGGATGGGAGTGGAAGGACTGAAGCTTCTCCGCGCCGCCGGGGACGAGTTCAACATGGCGGTCGTCTCCGAAGTGATGGAGATCTCGCAGATCGAGAAGATGCTCGACTATGTCGACATCCTGCAGGTCGGTGCGCGCAACATGCAGAACTTCAACCTGCTCTCCGCCCTCGGGCAAGTGCGACGGCCGATTCTGCTCAAGCGCGGGATGTCGGCGACGATTCAGGAGTGGCTGCTCGCCGCGGAGTACATCATGTCCGGCGGCAACTACGAGATCATCCTCTGCGAGCGCGGTATCCGCACGTTCGAGACGGCGACGCGCAACACGTTCGACATCTCGGCGATCCCTGTGATCGAAAAGCTCTCGCATCTGCCGATCGTCGGCGATCCGTCGCACGCGACCGGCCGGCGCGACAAAGTAATGCCGCTCGCGCGCGCGATCGTCGCGGCCGGCGGCGACGGCCTGCTCATCGAAGTGCATCACGATCCGGAGAAGGCGCTGTGCGACGGACCGCAATCGCTCTATCCCGACCAGTTTGCGCGTTTGATGGATGAGTTGCGTATCATCGTCCCGGCAGTTGGCCGCGCCCTCTGAATGAAGAAATGGATCGTGATCGCCGCGAGTGCGATGCTCGCGGCTTGTGCATCGACGACGCCGGCGCCCGCGCCGGAACCGGTGCCTGCTCCCGCGCCGGTGGCGCAGCCGGTCGTCGAGACGGCGATCGGCAGTGCCAGTGTGAAGACAGCGACGCTCAACGTGCGCAGCGCGCCGTCGCTCGACGGCGAGATCGTCACGCAAGTGAAGAAAGGCGAGCGCCTCGCCATCCTGCAGAACGGCGACGACTGGATGCGCATTCGTTTGAAAGACGGAACGGTCGGATGGGTGTCGCGTCCATTGATCTCCATTGACGGAGAAAAGATCGTCAAGACGTCGAAGCCGCGTAAGAACGGCTGTCCCGCCGACTCCGACTTTCATTTCGCGAAGACGCCGACACCGGCATTCTCCGATTCGAGCAAGCATGGCCTCGTCGTCGTCGAGGCTTACGTCAACACGAAGGGCGACGTGACGTCGACGCGAGTGGTGAGCAACACCACCGGCGAGGAGGCGCTCGCGTTTCTCGCGCAGCGGGAGATGAAGGAATCGAAATTCGTGGCGCCGGTGAGAAACTGCGTGACGCGCGAATTCATCTTCACGTACCGGCGCTCGTTTTGATGTCAGAGAAGCAGTCCCGGATCGACTGCGCTCCAGCTCTCCTCCGCATCCTGCGCAACGAATGCCTTCACGCTGCCATCGGTCAGTCGTACTTTCGTAAGGGCAGACAAGACCTTCGAGACTCGAGCCGCATCCCAATCGGTGTCCGGCTTCTGCCGGATGAGCGCTTCGGCAATGCGCGCGGACGCCAGCGGGCGGCCGGCTGCTGTAAGCGCCGCGAGCACCGCCATTTCATCCTCTGATAACGCCGCGCCTTTCTTCCACGCTTGCCGCAGCAGGGTCAGGAGCGCAAAGAGAACACCAACGACGGCGCCGGCCGCAGGCGCTGCCGCAGAGGCTGCGAGATTGACGAAAAATCCCGCGCCGGCGGCGGCCTTGACTCCGTCGCCGATCGCTTTGAGCGCTTGGAGATCGTCTGCCTGTACGACCCAACGACAACGCCGTACGAAGAGTCCACGGATTTTCGCGGGCGCACGACCTGCGTCCATGACTTCGATGGCGAATGGCGCCGCAATCGCGTCGGCAACGCCAGGTTGTTCATGAATCAGCTCCGAGAGCAACGGAACCTCGGCGGAAAGAAACCGCAGGACGTCGCCACGTCGCTCGAACGTGTTCATCGACGCATACGACTCTCGACCAGGTTCACGTAGGTGCCGATGATTGCGTCCATCAACGCCCCGACGGCGACGCCGGCGCCGAACTGTTTCAGCAGAAACTCCTGCTCCGACATGCCGCAGCGCCGCGCCTGAATGTGAACGAACAATGCTCGCCGCGCGGAGGCCGGCGGATGCGTTTTCACGCTCACTTCGCCTCCGGTCATCTGATTGAAAATCTCGAGTAGTGTGAGCAGCGAGAACAAGAGCGCGATGAGGATGAAAGAACGTTGGAGCTTTTTCGCCGATTGGCTCCACCCGCCGTGCGTGCTGCTGGCGTGAAGGAAATCGAATGCGCCGCAATCGGCGTGAACCTCGTGCGTCCAGTTGTCGAGGACTTCGGGATCCTGAAGCAGCCCGCGAAGCCGGCTCATGACCTGCGGCCGCATGAGGAGCGTCTCTTCGCCGAGCCAGCGTTGCACGTCGCTCTTCGTCTCGGCGATTCTTCGCTCCCATTCGCTTGGTCTGTAGACCGTCTCGAACCAATGTGTGAGCTCGTGGCCCGTAACCAGATGCGCCATTCCGTCGCTCATTTTCCGATAGAGGCCGAACTGGCTGTCGGTCGGGAAACTCGATACCCGCACATGCTGCCAGCCCGATTTTGCGGAGGCGTCCCACGCCGCCATGAGACGGTCGACCTCCGCGAGCACATTCTCCGGCGGCTTGAAGGTTTGGAGGTGTGACCATTGAAGATCAGGCGTGTCGATGACGCTGTGCAATAGCTCGAAGGTCGCCGGCAGCGAGGCAAAGGCGGCGAGCATGCCGAGGTGAATGGTCAGTGTTCCTTCGACGTCGATGCGCGTCTCCGCGTTCGGCATTCCGCTGAAGGTCAAGATCGTCTTCGGCGAAACGTGACGCTGAGGATTCGTCATCGTGCTGGGATCGGGTACGACGATGCGTTCCGTCGCCTGTGCCACGGGCCGCATCAGGTGCATGAGGTACATCGCCATCTCCGGGTCCACCGGCGTTCCATCCATCTGCCGGACGTCGCCGTGAATGGACACGTTCTTCGGAAAGAAAATGAGCCGTTCGGCGAGCATTTCTTCAAAGGAGCTGCGCGGCATGGCACACCTCGTCCTTATGGAAGAAATGCTATAACGAACGAGCGGCTCAGTCCTTCTCGATCGAGATGTTGCCGTTCGCGTTGGCGAGATCGAGGCGGCAGCCGCCGCCGTTGATCGTGCCGGTGATGCTCTCGCTCGACGCGGTCGTCGTCAGGATCGGGAACGCGCTGCTGATGTGGCCGAAGCTCGTGCGCGCGTTGACGTTGTAGCTGCCGCCGGGAATGGCCACTTTGATCGACGAGAACGTCGTCTTCAGCGTCATGTCGTGGCACTTCCCCGCGGAGAGGCCGCCGACGACGATCGATCCGTTCTGATCGTCGACGTCGGCGCTGCCGGCGACATCTTTGAGGAACACGGAGCCGAACGACGTGCGCACGCGCGTGTTGCCATCGATGTCGGTGAGCATGACGTTGCCGTTGGCGTTGTCGACGTCGGCGGAGCCGCGAACGTGCTCCGCCTTCACCAGTCCGAATCGCGTGTCGACGTCGAGATTGCCGCGGATGTCGAGCGCGGTGATGCCGCCGTTTTCGTTGCGCACCTTGGCCCAGCCGGCGATGTCGCGCAGATCGACGGTGGCGAAGGACGACGCCACATTGGCCGGTCCGCGGATGTTCGCGACGCTCACGCGCGCGTTCTGCCCGACGATTGTCAGCTCGCCGGTGTTGGTCGCGCTTATGTTGGCGAACGAGTTGCGGATGGCGGTGCGGCCGCTGACGTTCACGACTTCGACCGAGCCGTTGCCGTTGTTGAGATCGAGCGTGCCGCGCACTTCGCGCACGCTGACGCTGGCGAACGAGTTCGTGATCGTGGCCGAGCCGCCGACGTCCGACACGTTGACCGATCCATTCGCGTTCGTGATCTTCACGCTGCGATCGGCGTCGGATACGGAGACGGACGCGAAGCGGTCGGAGATCTCGAGATTTCCCTTCACGTGCTGCGCGGTAACGGAGCCGTTCTGATTGCGGATGATCGTGTCGCCGTCGCTGTCGGCGAGGTCGATCGACCCGAACGAGTTCTCGATCTCCTGCGGGCCGCTGCTGTCGCGGAACACGACGTGCCCCATGGCATTCGTGATGTCTCCGCGCGCGTGGAGACCGCTGATGTCGAGATGTCCGAATCGATTGCGGACGACGAGCGGCGCGCTCGCCGGCATGTCGATCTCGTAGTCGACCGAGTACGACATCTCGCCGCCGTGCCGGTGGATGTCGGGATACGTCGTCGAGATCGACACGCCGCTGGCGTTCTCCGACGTGTTGATGGCGATCGCTCTGCCGATCTCCGGGCTGGACGCGCGAACCGTCGCGTGCACGTCGACGGTGTTGCCGCCGTGCGTGCGCACTGTGATGTTTCCGAAGCGATGTTCGATGGAGACGTGGCCGCCGCGGAAGGTGAGCTTCCGGTTGACGCTGACGATGTAGCGATCGCTGTCGGCGAAAGCGTTGACGGCCAACAGGACAACGAGACAGACGAAGGCGCCTGTCCTCCACTTACGGATTCGAGACATGGGTTTCCTCCCGCAGCACGTCCTGAAGCGTCTGCCGCTTCGCGTCGTAGATCGCGAGGAGCTGGCGCCGGAGATGCGCGTTTCTGCGATTGCGTTCGATGTTGGTCTGGCACTCGGCGATGGCGTCGTCGAGCACGACGAGTTTCTCTTTGTAGCTCACCATGAGCGGCGTCGTGGGCTGTTCGAGCTTCGCGTCGGTGAGCTTCTCCAGCCGGTCGATGGCGGCGACGTGAGCGCGCTCCGCTTTCTCGACGTCGTTCAGTGCATTGTCGACGTAGATGTGTTTGTCGAAGTCGCGCTGTTCCTTCTGCTCGCGCAGCGCGAACGCGGCCATCACGCCGAGGCCGATCATGATCACGACTGCGGCGGCGATCTGCATCCATCGAAACGACGGCGTACGCCGCTCGCTGCGCAGCTTGCGCTCGATGCGGGGCCAGAGCGTGTCGCTGTTCCACGTCGCGTGCAGGTCGCGCGCGGTCGTCGAGAGGTCGTTCCAATCGGCCAGCAGGTCCGCGCATTCGCCGCAGTTCGCCGCGTGAATCGCGGCGGCCTGCATCGAAGCGTCGTCGCCGTTGGCGAGAAGTTCGTCGATATGAGTCATCGTTTCTTCCACTGTTCCTGGAGCTGTTTCTTGGTGGAGAAGAGAATCCACTTCGAATTCCCTTCAGTGATGCCGAGGATGTTGCCGATCTCGGCGTGCGAGAGCCCTTCGATCTCGAACAGCGTAAAGACGCTGCGGCGCTGTTCCGGAAGCGCGTTGAGGAGCTTGCGCAGCGCGATCCGCTTGTTGTCGTCGACCGCGGGCGCGGTGCGCTCGAACGAGCCTTCGTCTTCCTGATCTTCGGGGCGGCGCTGCCGCTTGCGCAGAATGTCGTAGCAGGTGTTGATGAGGATGCGGTACATCCATGTCGAGAACGACGCCTCGCCGCTGTAGGTCGATGCGGCGCGGTGGATCTTGAGGAACGTCTCCTGGACTGCGTCTTCAGCGTCGCTGACGTTGCCGAGGTGGTTGTATGCGATGCTCTTCATCCGTTCGCCGTGCGTGCGGTAGATCCGCTCGAAGACTGCGGTGTCACCGTTCGCGCACTGCGCGGCCAGACGGCGGTCGTCATCGGTCGATCGAGTGGAGGCCTCTTCAGGGACGATCGTTTGGGTCGCTGCCGCGAGCGTGGCTCCGAGCATGTCTTCTGGGGACATAGACGCTTCGGAGCTTACGACGTTAGAGGGCGGACGAGGGCGTCCGCCCCTCCGGGGTTTACGGGTTTGCGTTTGGTGAGGGACCGATGACGGTGATTCCGCCGTACGCAGTCGACGTCGCCGCGCGCGGCGAGCAGCCGTTACCGAGGGCCATGGCGTCGAAGGCGGTGCCGAAGAGGCCTGCGTTCGATCCGCCGCCGGTCATCGAGATCACCACCCAATTCTGCGACGGGCGTTTCGTGAACGCCGGATGCACGGCGGTGTTGATGGTCTGCTCCGATTTTCCGCTGTCGAGATTGAGATAGATCCAGCCGCCGGTGTCACCGGCCGGCGAATTCATGACCGGGAAAATCGAGCTGCTCGTCGACGAACGCGAGGTGGCCGGCGTCACGATGGTGGTCGGAAGCGGGAGAGGGAGGAACACATTGTTGAAGATCATCGGATTCTCATGCTCGTCGAAGCGGACGATCTCCGGAACTTCGAGCGCCGAATTCGACGACGCGTTCGCGCACGTCACCGGTCCGGCCACTCCTTCGCGCCAGATGAGGAGATCGGTGTTGAACGCGATCGGTCCGCCTTGAATGAAGCGCGCCGCGAACGTCGAGGAGAGCGGCTGGCGGCGATCGAGGTGCGGCATCACCGCGATGTTGTTGATCGACTGTCCGTTGATGAAGCGGCCGTAGAACGTGTAGGGGAGATTCGTGACCGGTTTTCCGCGTGCCGGCGTCGCTCCGGCAACGCCGCCTTCCGGAACGGCGCGAATGTGGACGAGCGGACTGCCGCCCGCGTAGTTGCTGCCCGCGGTCTTGTCGAGAATCGAGAAGTCGCCGGTGAGGACGTTGTCGAAGAGGATCTCGTTGACGAAGTAGCTGGGATCGATCGGCAGCGTCGGTGTGCACTTCGACGTCACGTCGATCGTCAGGTAGCCGACCGCGGTCGTCGCCGTTCGATGCGTCGCCGCGGAGCTCCCGACTTGCGACGCGCCGCAGCCGGTGGAGAACGCGGCCGCGTTGTAGATGCCGTTCACGAGCGCCGACTGGATCGCGGCGCGCACCGGAGCGGTCAGGAGGCCGGGGAGCAAGTGGTCGCCGCAGTTCGTGATGTCGATCTGCGGATTGGCGGCGCTGCTGTTCGCGTTCGAGAGCGATCCCGGAGTGACGTCGCTGCTCGTCCCGCCGGCGGTGAGGCTCGCGTTCGTCGGCGCGATGATGCCGTTCACGACGATGTCGAACAGCGAGATCGACTGCACGTCGTAGCCGGTAAGAAAGAGGTTGAAGGTGAGGACCGGGAACGACCAGTCGGTCCAGATCGTCACGTGCGCGATCTGCGGATTGCGCGAGACGTTCGTGACCGTGAAGAAGGTGTCGACGCCGCGATTCGCCGTCTCCACCTCGAAGTACGGCAGAAGCAGCGTGGCGGCGGGATAGGTTCCGATGTCGCAACTGTCGTCGTTGTTCGTCGTCGATTGCGCGAACGCGACGATCGGCATGAAAAGGGCGAGTGCTGCAATTAGTTTTCTCATGGGTTCACGTTCGTTCCCTGGCCGATGCACGGCTGCTGGCCGATCGCAACGCTGAATCCTGGAGGACAGACGGGCGTACCGCCCGCGGGTCCGATGGGAACGAAGCCGCCGTACGCCAGCGACTGCGCGGCCGGCGGCGAGCATCCGTTGCCGAGCGCGGTGGCGTCGAGCTCGACGCCGAAGAGACCGGCGGTGCTGCCGCCGCCGTTCATGGAGACGACGATGAAGTTTTGCGACGCGCGCTTCGGTCCGAAAGCCGGATGCGCGGCGGTGTTGATCGTTTGATCCGATTTGCCGCTGTCGAGATTGAGATACATCCAACCGGCGATATCGCCGGACGGCGAGTTGAACGGCGGGAAGAGTCCGGACACCGTCGGCGTACGGCTCGACGCCGGCAGCGTGATCGGCGCGAACGGGATAGGGAACGGGGACGGCGCGAACGTGTTCGGATTCTCGTGCTCGTCGAAGCGCACGATCTCCGGCACGACCATGTTGCTGTTCGACGACGCGTTCGTGCAGCTGATCGGACCGGCCACGCCTTCGCGCCAGATCTTGAGAGCGGTGTTGAAGCTCGTCGCGCCGCCTTGAATGAATCGCGCCGCGAACGTCGAAGAGAGCGGCTGCCGCCGATCGGAGCGCGGCGTCGTGCCGTTCACGTAGCGCGCGTAGAACGTGTACGGCAGGTTCGTCCCTATGTTGTTCGCCGATCCGGGCGGCCCCCCTTCCGGAATGGCGCGGATGTGGACGAGCGGATCTCCGCCCGCATAGTTGCTTCCGGCCGTCTTGTCGAGCGTCGCGTAGTCGCCGATCAGGACGTTGTCGTAAAGGATTTCGCTCGCGAAGTAGGCGGACTCGGTCGGGAACGTCGCCGTGCACCTCGATACGACGTCGATCGTCACGTATCCCACCGCGGTCGTCGCCGTCCGATGCGCCGCCTCGGAACTTCCCACTCTTGTCGTCCCGCAGCCGGCGAAGCCCGTTCCGCTGAAGAAGCCGGATACGAGCGCATTTTGAATCGCGAGGCGGATCGGACCCGCAATGATGCCCGGCAGTTGATCGCAATTCGCGAGCGAGACGTTCGGGTTCGCAGAATTCGCTGCCGAGAGACCGCCCGGGGTTGTGTTGCTCGAGGTGCCGCCGGCGGTGAGCGTCGCGTTCGTCGGAGCGACGATGCCGTTGACGATCACGTCGTACAACGAGATCGCCTGCACGTCATAGCCGGTGAGAAAGAGATCGAAGGTCATCACCGGATAAGCCCAGTCGGTCCAGATCGTGACGTGGGCGATCTGGGGAAGATTGCTGACGCTCGTGACCGTGAAGAACGTATCGACGGCACGAGCATTGGTCTCCACCTCGAAATACGGCAACAGCAGCGTGGCCGCGGGATACGGCCCGATGTCGCAACTGTCGTCATTGTTCGTGGTGGATGGACCGGCGGCGAGCGTGAGGGCGAGAAGAAGTGCGGCGCTCATGGATTCACGTTCCCTCCATTTCCGATGCAAGGTTGTCCGAGAGGACCGCGCTGTTGGCTGCGGAGAGCAAACCGGGAGCCGTCGCGCTCGAAGTTCCGCCCGCGGTCACGTTCGCATTTGTCGGCGCGAAGATGCCGTTGACGATCACGTCGTACGATGTCGCAACCGTCGTCGTTGTTCGTTGTGGATGGACC
>Ga0075425_100001565_pt1 | contig 22462 bp, 21 predicted proteins | sample SoiMethybrSBSTD4_FD_75300 | JGI IMG/M metagenome (GOLD analysis project Ga0075425, IMG submission 75300) | Bulk soil microbial communities from a Populus tree surrounding site in Tennessee, USA - Soil MetaG P. TD hybrid SBSTD4 | ecosystem: Environmental > Terrestrial > Soil > Tree plantation... | reverse complement strand
CATTCTGCATTTTGCATTTTGCATTTTGCATTCTCGTCGTAGACGAGCCCCAGTCCGTCGTACGCGATGTGAATCCCCGGCGGCATCTTCGCGTCCATCTCGGCGTGCAGGACTTCGTGCGCGAGGTGGATCAGCCACGTTTCGCGCGCGCCGACCTGCTGCGCGGCGCGCACCGCCTCGTCGATCGTGAAATGCGTCGGATGCGGCGGCGACGGCCGCAGCGCGTCGAGCGCAAGGGTGTCGACACCGGCGAGCAACTTCATCGTCGGCTCGGGGATGCCGTTCGTGTCGGTGATGTACGCGAACGGGCCGATGCGAAATCCGAGAATCGTCCAATCGCCGTGGGCGACGGGCAGCGGCGTGACGTCGATGCCTTCGTGAGTGAACGCGCCGTCGACGTCGTGCAGCTCGAGCTGCGGTTTTCCGCCGCCCACCTGCGAACGGTCATCCCAGATGTACGAGAACGCACGGCGCAGCGCCTTCGACGTGCGCGCGCCGGCGAACGCATGCACCGGCTCGCGCTGCCGGAAGTTGAAGGGGCGGATGTCGTCGAGCCCCATGATGTGATCGGCGTGCGAGTGCGTGTAGAGGATGAAGTCGAGGCGCGGAATCGGATCGCGGAGAAGTTGCAGCCGCAGATCGGGCGTCGTGTCGATGAGAAAGTGCTTGCCGTTCGCTTCGATCTTCACCGACTGCCGCAGCCGCTTGTCGCGCGGATCGTCCGACGTGCAGACCCGGCAATGGCAGCCGACGACCGGAACGCCCGTCGAAGTGCCCGTGCCGAGGAAGGTGACGATCATACGGTCACGAACTCGCTCTCGCCCGTCTGCTCGTCGATCACCATCGCCTCGCCCGTCTCGTACCACGGCGGGAGCACGGTCACCGTCGCGCCGCCCTCGGTCGGGATGACGACCTTCTCGTGAAAGTGGCCGAGGACGACGTCGGTGAAGCCTTCGGCGGCGCGCTTGCGGGCGTACTCCTGCATCGTCGCGATCGGGAGCTGCGACTTGTGCTTGAAGTTCGAGCGAGACAAGCGCGCTTCGACGCTGTCGACGAAGCGGCGCGCGATCTTCTTCGGGATGAAGTTCACGCCTAACTTCGACACCGGATTCTTCGATGCGCGGCGCCAGAAGCGATACGGCAGATCGCGGTCGTTGATCATGTCGCCGTGCACGATGAGGTACTTCTTCGCGCCGGCGACGATCGGGTACTCGAGCGCGATGTCGGTCACCGCATCTTCGACGAACGACTTCTTGATGAAGAAGTCGCGATTCCCTTCGACGTAGTGCACGGCGACTCCGCTGTCGCGCAGCGCGCGGAGTCGCGCGAACACCTTGTCGACGGACGAGGTGCGGAAATTCTTGTGCGCGATCAGGTAGTGAAAGAGATCGCCGTTGAGCACGAGCGCCTGCGGGCGCTTCGCTTCGAGACGGTCGATCCATTCGACGATCGGTTTCTCCTGGCCCTCGGCGAGGCCGACATGCGAGTCGCCGATGACGAAGATCAAAGCGCGGTCCTCAGATTCGCGCGCGGATTCTCGGCGTACGCGCTCTCGATCGCGTCGATCGCCTCGTCCGGCGCGGACTTCGGCACCATCACCTGCACCTCGTAGTAGTGATCGCCATATCCGGCGTCTTTTCCTTTGCGCTTCACGCCTTTTCCGCTGATGCGGAACGTTTGCCCGCCCTGCGTTCCGGCGGGGATGCGCGCGCGCACGACGCCGCGAATCGTCGGCACTTCGACTTCGCCGCCGCGCAGCGCTTCGCCGACCGTGATCGGCAGATCGATGTAGATGTCGTCGCCGCGCCGCTCGAAAAACGGATGCGACTTCACGTGCACGAGGATGTTGATGGCCGGCTCGCCTTTGCGCGGCACACGAATGCGCTGCCCTTCGTCGACCCCTTCAGGGATCTTCACCTTGATGCGGTCGCCGTTGACGGTGAGCTCCATGGTGGTGCCGAGGACGGCGTCGCGAAACTCGATGGTGAGCTGCGCTTCGACCTCCTGCTCCGGCATCTCGAAGCCTTGCGCCCCGCCGCCGCCGAACAGATCGGAGAAGATGTCGGTGAATCCGCCGCTGCCACCGGTGCGCTTGCGTCGTGCGCCGCCGCCGAACTGCTCGGTGAACTGCGAGAAGTCGAATCCGCCAAACGGATTCGCCCCTCCTGCTCCGCCGCCCGCGCCGCGAAATCCGGAAAAGGCCTCGCGCCCCAACCGATCATATTGGGCCCGCTTCTCCTTATCGCTCAGCACCGCATACGCCTCGGAGATCTCCTTGAACTTGTTCTCCGCGTCCTTGTTCCCCTTGTTCTTGTCGGGATGAAACTTCTTCGCCAGGTTGCGATAGGACTTCTTGATCTCGTCCTCGGTCGCGGTTTTCTTGACGCCGAGAACTTCGTAGTAGTCGCGGTCAGCCATAGTCGTCGGCGCGAAGTATAGGACTGAGGACTGAGGACTGAGGACTGAGGACTGAGGACTGAGGACTGAGGACTGAGTAGAGGGGCGCGAAGCGACTCAGTCCTCAGTCCTCAGTCCTCAGTCCTTCAAGTCGGCATAGAATCCGCGAGAGCAGCCAACGATGTATGGTTCGTTAGTCACTCGTCGGAACATCCTGACGATGATTCTCGCGGGGGGCATGGGCGAGCGGTTGTATCCGCTGACGCGCGACCGTGCGAAGCCGGCGGTGCCGTTCGGCGGCCGCTACCGGATCATCGACTTCGTCATCAACAACTTCATCAACTCCGGACTGCACAAGATCAAGATCCTGACGCAGTTCAAGTCGAACTCGCTCATCGAGCACATCACGCGGACGTGGCGGCTGGTTCCGGAGATCGGGCAGTATGTCGACGTCGTTCCGGCGCAGATGCGGAAAGGCCCCTTTTGGTTCCGCGGCACGGCCGACGCGGTCTTCCAGAACCTCGAGCTGATCTTCGACGAGCAGCCGGAGTACGTCTGCGTCTTCGGCGGCGATCACGTCTACAAGATGGACGTGATGCAGATGATGCAGGAGCATCTGACGAACGAGGCCGACCTCACCATCGCCACGATTCCGGTGCCGGTGGAAGAGGCCCATCACTTCGGAATCGTCGAAGTGGACGACGACTGGCGCGTCACCGGTTTCGTGGAGAAGCCGAAGAGCGGCGCGAAGACGATTCCGCATCAGCCGGACATGGTGCTGGCCTCGATGGGGAACTACATCTTCAAGGCCAACGTGATGATCGACGTGCTGCAGCGCAACGCCCTGCGCGACTCGGCCCACGACTTCGGCAAAGAGATCATCCCCGACATGTATCCGCGCATGAAGGTCTTCGCTTACGACTTCGCGAAGAACCACATCCCCGGCGAATCGGAGAACAACCGCGGCTACTGGCGCGACGTCGGCACGATCGACTCGTACTTTGCGGCGTGTCTCGATCTCGTCTCCGTCACGCCGGCATTCAATCTGTACAACGCGCAGTGGCCGATCGTCAGCGCGCCGATGAATCTGCCGCCGGCGAAGTTCGTGTTCGCCGACTCGATCTCGCAACGCATCGGCATCGCCACCGACTCGCTCGTGTCGGACGGCGTCATCATCAGCGGCGGCACGATCAATCGATGCGTGCTGCATCCGCGCGTGCGCATCCATTCGTACTCGGATGTCGACGAGTCGATTCTGATGGACGGCGTCGAAGTGGGGCGGCACTCGAAGATCCGCCGCACGATCGTCGACAAAGGGGTGAAGCTGCCGGCGAACACGACGATCGGATACGATGCCGAGCTCGATCGCCAGCGCTTCACGGTCACTGATACCGGAATCGTGGTCGTGCCGAAGGGAGCGGTGATCGAAGAGAAAGTGCCCGCACCCGTATGACCGCAGCGACTCCCACGAAAACCCGCTCCGACGGCCGCGCCGCGAACGTGCTCCGTCCCGTCAACATCACGCCGAACTTCGTGAAGCACGCCGAAGGAAGCGTGTTGATCGAAGTCGGCGACACGCGCGTGATCTGCACCGCATCGGTGCAGGAGAAAGTGCCGCCGTTCCTCTATCGCAGCGGCAAAGGATGGATCACCGCGGAGTACGGAATGCTCCCGCGCGCCACGACCGAGCGCACCGAGCGCGAAGCGGCGAAGGGAAAACAGGGCGGGCGCACGATGGAGATCCAGCGCCTCATCGGACGCTCGTTGCGCGCCGCGGTGAATGCGGAGATGCTCGGCGAGCGCACGATCTGGATCGACTGCGACGTCATTCAAGCGGACGGCGGAACGCGTACGGCCTCGATCACCGGATCGTTCGTCGCGCTCGTCACGGCCCTCGGACGCATGTACGTCGACGGCCACATGAATAGCTGGCCGATCAACGATTTCGTCGCCGCCGTTTCCGTCGGCGTGATCGGCGGAACGCCGGTGCTCGATCTGAATTACGAAGAGGACTCGAAGGCCGCAGTGGACATGAACATTGTCGCCACCGAGAAAGGCCGCTTCGTCGAGATTCAGGGAACGGGCGAAGGGACGACGTTCAGCGACGAAGAGATGCAGGCGATGGTCGGGCTGGCCAAGAGCGGCATCGCGCAGCTCATTCTCAAGCAGCGCGAAGTGCTGGCGCCGCTGCTGACGCGCGTCGACGGCGTGGCGCGCGAGCGGCTCAATCGCAAGTTCCGGTAGCGCTAATCCTTTTGCAGCGTGTACATCACGCCTTGATGCATGCCGAGCCATCCGCTGAACGGATGCCGCGCGATGACGTGCCACTGCTCGCGCGTGTTGAACGCGATCATGTAGTGCTTCGGTCTCCACTTCAGCTTCTTGCGCAGCCGGCGGTATTCGACGTCGGTGATGTACGGACGCTCCAGCATGAACTCCGCTTCCATGCCGCCTTCGATGTCGGTGACGTTCACGCCGGCGCGCCGCAGCTCGCCGTACGCTGCCCATCGCGCGCGCTGCCACGAGAAGTATTCGTTGACCCCGAGAATGCCGAACGTCGCGAGGACCGCGACGACGACCAGCGCGCGCACCTGCGCTGCGCGATGCCACGGCGCCACCATCGCGCCGGCGATCACGAGCGGCCACGCGGTCGTGAGCGAGTAGCGGTCGAAATACGTTGCGGTGAGGAAGAGTCCCCCGATGTGTGCCGCGCAATACGCGATCGCGAGGAGGAAGACGACGTCGTTTCGTGCGCCGCGAACGAGCGCGGTGACGAACACGATCGCGGCAAGCGTCGCGAAGAGCGTCAGCGCGACGCGCGTGCCGTACGACAGTGCGAACGGATACACCTGCTGGCCGGTGAAGACGTCGTACGTCGTCGGCGGTCCGAGTCCGAAGTTCGCGAAGATGTCGCCGGCGACGTTCTCGCAGCAGCCGCTGCGCCCGTAGTACGGCATCGGCAGATGGTCGCGAATGGACATGACGAATCCGAAGCTCATCACGACCGCGACGAGGGCGATGCGCCAATCGAATTTGCGCAGCACGGCGATCGCCGTTGCCGCCACGATCGGCAACAGCCAGAGCGAGGTTTCCTGCAGCGGCAAGAACGTGTGCCGATACACCAACGCCACGGCGTCTTCGATGTGAAACAGCGGATCGCGCCAGACGTCGAGGAACGAGTCGAAGACTGCGGACGATCCCATCAGCGTCGATCGCCAAAAGATCGCGACCATCGCAAACGCAGCGATCGGCGTGGTGAGAATGACTGCATCGCGCTTCCACTGCCGATCGCGGCGAACGAGCACGACGGCGAGCGCGGCGAACGCCGTGAACACGCCCGTCTGGCGAATCCACCACGACACCGCGACGGCGACGCACGCTGCGACGAGAAACATGACACGCTCTTCGCGCAGCCCGCGCGCGTAGCAATAGATCGCGATCGCCGACGCGCAGACGAAATGCACCTCGGTCATGAACGTGCAGCTCGACCAGAGAAAGATCGGATGAAACGCGAAGGCGAGCGTGGCGAGGATGCGGCCGCCGCGCGGGATCGCCGTCAGTCGCAGCAGCGCGTTGATCATGAGCAGCGCGATGATCGCGGAGACGATCGTTGCGGCGCGCAACACGTTGAACGACTCGCCGAACAGACGCACGAACAGCGCGCCCCAAAGGAGTTGCGCGCGCACCGCGGTCGGCACCGCGGTCATGTGAATGTGGCCGGTGCGGACGAATTCGAACGTCGGGCGGCCGTACATGCCGTCGTCGTTGAGCGGGAAATTGCCGGCGGGATGAATGAGCACGATTGCCGCGAGAAAGATCGCGATGATGCCGAGGCGTTCGAGCACCCCTCAGTCCTTCTCCAGCAGGAGCACTTCGCCGCGATGCAGTCCGAACCATCCGGTGAACGGATAGCGCTTGGCGATGTGATAGCCCTTGCGCGGCCCGAAGTAGATCGCCCACCTCGTGGCCGGTTTTCCGAAGCCGAGACGGCGGCGCGTGTGGATGTCGGTGACGTACGCGAGCTCATACACCTGGAACGGTTCCGCGCCGCCCTGAATCTCCTTCACGCCGATGCCTTGCGCACGCAGTTCGTTGAATGCGTTCCAGTGCTGCGTTTGCCACGCGAAGTATTCGTCGATCGCGGCGACGTCGAACGCGGCGAAGACGACGATGATCGCGATGGCGATCACGCGCGGAGCGATCCGTTCCCACGGAATGAGAAGCACCGCGGCGATGCCGAGCGTCCACTGCGACGTGAGCGCGTAGCGATCGAAGTACGCGTTCGAGATTCCGAGCGAGGCCGTGTGCGCGCCGGCGTACAGCAGGCCGAGGAAGAGCACGATGTTCTCGCGCGGCGCGCGCCAGCGCTCCAGGACGGCGAAGACGATGGCGATGAGAAGCACGATCGCGAAGAGATCGGTGACGAGCGTGAGCGCGACGCGCCACGGATACTTGATCGAGAACGGATACGGATTGATGCCGATGAAGACGTCGTCGAGCGTGGGCGGCCCCAGTCCGAAGTTCATGAAGATGTCGCCGCCGAGGATCATGTTGTATTCGCCGAGCGCGCCGTAGTGCGGAAGCGGCAGGTGCACTTTCATCGAGCGGTACGTGCCGATCAGCATGAACAACGCGATTGCGGCGACGATGAGCCACTCGCGGCGCGAGTAGCGACGGACGACGCGGAACAGCAACGCCGCGCAGAGCGGCAGGAACATCAGCGCGGTCGTCTCGAATGCGAAGTACGTCAGGTGGTACTCCCACTCCGTGATCTCCGGCAGGCGCCACGTCGCTTCATGCCACTGATGCGTGAGCGTCTGCAGCTCGATGGCGTTGCCGACGAGCGTGTCGGGCCAGAAGCGATTCACGATCGCGAACGCGATCACGGGCGTGATGCAGATGGCGAGGTCACGAATCCACTTCTTCGACAGCCGGTCGCGATAGAGCGCGAGGAAGACGATCGGCGGAAACGCGGTGATGAGTCCCGTCTGCCGCACCCACCACGAGATGGCGACGGCGACGCATCCGCCGATCAGCCACGGCACGCTGTCGTCGCGGAACGCGCGCGCGTAGCAGTACACCGCGATGATCGTGAGGCAGAGAAAATGCGCCTCCGTCATGAACGTGCAGCTCGACCAGGTGAAGATCGGATAGAACGCGAATGCGAGCGTGCCGATGACGCGGCCGATGCGCGGCAGCGGCGTGAGCGCGAGGAGCGCGTTGATGAACGCGACTGCGATCGCGGCGGCGACGATCGACGAGATGCGCACGGCCATGTACGTCTCGCCGAGGAGCTTCACGAAGAGCGAGCCCCAGACGATCTGCGCGCGCAGCGACGGCGACATCATCGTCATGTGGAAGTGGCCGGTGCGCGCGAACTCGAACGTCGGCAACGCGTAGAGTCCGTCGTCGTTGACCGGGAAGTTGCCGCGAGGATGGGCGATGGCGATCGCGCCGATGAACGCGGCGAGAATGGCGAGGATCTCGACGGCCGCGGCGCGCCACGTGCGCGTCACTGCATCCGCTCCAGCGTCACGATCTCGCCGTGATGCAGTCCGAGCCAGCCGGTGAAGGGTCGCCGCGCCACGACGCGGAAGCCCGGCATTTCATGAAACGCGATCACGTATCGCCGCTTGCCTGGACCGAACGACATCTTCCGTTTGATCTTCCAATCCTTCACGAACGCGACTTCGAACGCATTGTACGGTTCCGCTCCGCCGTCGATCTGCGTGAGCGGCACGCCGCTGCGGCGCAGATCGTAGTAGCTCGCCCAACGCGCGCGATTCCACGAGAAGTACTCCTGCGTCGCGCACGCGCAGAAGAGCGCGACGATCGTGAGCGCGACCATCGCGGCGACGCGCGCGTTCGGATGAAGAGGAATGATCAGCGCCAGCACGATCACCATCGGCCAGGCCGCGTCGAGAACGTAGCGGTCCATCCAGACGGAGGAGACGCAGAGTCCCGCGATCGAGATCACGATCGATGCGATGGCGAGCAGCAGCACGAGGTTCGGCCGAGGATCGCGGCGTCGCATGCGCCACGCGTCGAGCACGGCCCAGAACAACACCAGCGCGCCGATGCCGGAGAGCCAGGTAAGGAGCACGCGTGCGTTATCGCTGATGGGAAACGGGTACTCGTATTTCGTCGACCAGACGTCGGAGAGTGTCGGCGGACCGAGCCCGAAATTCATGAGGACGTTGCCGTACAGCAGATCGCAGCACGGCCGCTTCGAATAGAACGGAATCAGTGTGTCGTGACTCACGAGCTCGTACACCGTGCCGATGATCACGACGACGCCGATCGAGAGCACGATTGCGTCCCATCGCTTCGGCTTGCGTGTGAGAAGAAAGGCCGCGGGAACGGCGAGGCCGAGGGAGAAGAGCGCGGCGTTCTGGAGCGTGAAGACGACGTAGTGCCGCACCAGCGCGATCTGCTCGGGGAGACGGAACGTCGCTTCACTCCACATGTGCACGAGGCTGCCGAACTCGCCGGGCGATGCGAGGAGAAGATCGCGGCGGACGAAAAAGATGACCGCGAAGACGGCGATCGGCAGCGCCGAGAGCGCGAGGTGCGTGCGCCATCGCGGCGCGATGCGATCGCGATACATCGCCAGCAGTGCGATCGGCGGCAGCGCGTTGAGCACTCCGGTCTGTCGCACCCACCACGACAACGCCACCGCCGCGCCGCCGAGAATCACGAGCGCGAATCGATCGTCGCGCAATCCTCGCGCATACAGATACAGCGACAGCGCCGACGTGAACACGTACGGCACTTCCGTCATGAACGTGCAGCTCGACCAGAAGAAGATCGGATGAAACGCCAGCGCCATCGAGCCGGCCACGCGCGCGAATTTCGTGACGCCGCTGAGCGCCAGCGTGCGATTGACGAGCGCGATCGAGAGTGCGGCGAGGATCAGTGTGAGCAGCCGCAGCGACTCGAACGAGGCGCCGAAGATCTTCACGAACACCGAGCCGGCCAGCACTTGCGCGCGCGCGTTCGGCGCCGCGGCGATGGAGAGCTCCATGTGTCCGGTGCGGGCGAGGTTGATGGCGGGAAGGCCGTAGTACTGATCGTCGTCGAGCGGGAAGTCGCCGCGCGGCCAGGCGAGCGCGATTCCGGCGAAGAAGACGGCGATGAGAATGGCGACTTCGCCGAATGCACGCATCAGGACGCTTAGAATCTCGCATCGTGAGCCTCAGCGACAAGCGAATTGCGGAGTGGCTCTTCCTTCTCACGTTCGTCGTCGCCGCGTACTTTCACTCCGGCGGCGGCTGGAACCAGAGCTCGCAGTTCGATCTGACGCGGGCCATTGTCGAGCGGCACACGTTCGCCATCGACGCCTACGCGCTCAACACCGGCGACCGCGCGTTCGCGAACGGGCACGTCTACTCGAACAAGGCGCCGGTGCTGTCGTGGCTCGCGGCGATTCCGTACGCGCTGCTGCACGCGATCATGGGAACGCCCCACAACACGATCGCGCTGACGATCGCGGCGTACATCTGCACGCTGCTCACGGTCGGCATTTTCGCGGCGCTGATTCCTGCGCTGTTGTTCGCCGAAGCGCGTAGGCGCGGCGTCGATCCGTTGTGGGCGGCGACGATCGCGATGATCGTGGCGTTCGCGACGGAGCTGCTTCCGTACTCGACGCTGATGATGTTCATGCTGCCGAGCGGGACGCTGATGTTGATCGCGTACACGTCGCGCAATGATGCGGCGTCGGGATTCGCCGCAGCGCTGGCGACGGTGACGAACTATCTTTGTGCGCCGGCGTTGCTCGTCTTCGCGATTTCCCGTGGAGGATGGGCGCCTCGCCTGTCCAGCGGCACCGACAGGCGAGGGCGCCTATCCTCCACTGGACGTTTCATTCTCGGTGCGATTCCGCCGCTCGTCGCGCTCGCGGTTTATCAGCGCGTCTGCTTCGGCAGCTTCTTTGCGACGAGCATCTCGCGCGAAGACGCGCGCTTCCTCACCAAAGGGGCGGCGATGGGCGTGCTGCGCGCGCCGTCGCTCGAGGCGCTCTACGGCATCACGATCTCGCCGTATCGCGGTCTCTTCTTTTTTGCTCCGGTGCTGTTGCTTGCGTTGATTCCGCTCGTGCGCGAGCGCGCCATCCTGGCGATCTCCCTCGCGTTCTTCGCCGTCAACGTTTGCTTCAACGGATGGGAAGGCGGCTTTGGCGTCGGCGCGCGGTATCTCATTCCGTTGATTCCGTTGTGGGGCGTTGCTTTGATGAACGCTCGTCCGCGCGCGCTCGTCATCGCTCTCGGCGCGCTCTCGTTCGCGATCAACTTCGCATGCACGGCCGTCGATCCGCAGCCGTCGGCAACGATTCCGCGTCCGCTGACGCAGTACATCGTTCCGCTACTCGTGCACGGACATTTCTCGCCGGATGTTCCGATCACGCCGCCGTGGAGCGCGGCGACGTTCACCGGCCACACGTCCGTCAATCGCATGGCGCACGATGAGGCGATCGTCTTTCAGCGCCATCCGCCCGGCTCGCTCGAGTCCGAATGGTCGTCCTTCAACCTCGGCGAGCCGATCTTCGGTGCGGGCGACGCGCGATCGCTCATTCCAATCGTCGCGCTACTGGCACTCGGCGGCGCAGCGATTCTCGTGAAAGCGCGACAAGCAGGGCGAGCATCAACAGCGACAGCGCCGCCGCAATCTTGAACGACGCGGGCGAGTACCAGATGCGCACGTGTGTCCGTCCGGGCCGCGCGACGAATCCGAGAAACGCGCCGTTGGGCTGCAGCGGCTCGAACTCTTCGCCGTTTCGCTCGATGTGCCATCCCGGCCAGAACGGAAGACTGCTGGTGATGACGGTGTAGCGCGGCGCTTCGACGACCAGCTCGTACTCGGTGTCGGTCGCTTTCGTCAGATGCAACGTCGCCCGCGGCGCGTTCGGGTCGCGTGGCGCGAGGAGATCGGTGCGCTCTTTGTCGTTCTCGACCGGCAGCCGCCGCAGCACGACGGTGTCGGAGAAATCTTCCTGATGCGCGATGCGGCGCGCGAACAGCTCGTCGTCGAAGATCAGCGCGATGTTGTTCGGCGCGAAGAAGCGCGGCAGGACGTCGTTGTTGTGGAAGATGCGTCCGTCGCGGCCGTCGTAGACGACGCTGTAGCGCTGCACGTCATCCATCGTCGCCTTCGGGTTCGTGACGACGTAGCAGACGTTGAGGTAGTCGAGCAGTCGCGAGTCGAAGTTCTTCCACTGCGCGAAGTAGTCGCTCGTGTCGTATCCCGCCGCCACCCGGAGCATGCCGAGGTAGCGGCCGTTGGCCATCGGATCGTGCGCGCGGATGTCGTCGAGCCCGAAGATGGCGGGCGTGTTGGAGAAGAACGTCGGGCCGCTCGCGACCATGCGGCAAGGTTGATTGCCGATCTTCTCCTTGAGCGCGGCGATGAGTGGCGTCTCGGGATACATCAGGCGCTCGGGCAGAACGGGATTCCAGACGAGATCGACTTTCCAAAGCTCGGCGACGATGCCGACGAGCAGAAGAAGCAACACGCGGCGATCGAACACGACAAACGCCGCGATGAGCAGCACGATCATGCTCGGGATCATCGCCAGCAACGCGACGTCCGCCCACACTTGGGCGTTGAAGCCGGCGGCGTGCATCAGATAGAGCAGCACGGCGCTCGCGCAGGCGATGCCGATGAGATAGCAGCGCGTGAAGTTGCGCAGGATGAGATCGAAGAGCGATGCGGTGAGCATCGCGGAGACGAAGCAGAGCAGGAGTCGCAGTCGCGCATTCGCGGCGAGCTTGAACACCGCGTGAAACACGGCGCCGATCACCGGCCACGCGAGCACGATGCCGACGATGATCGGCGTGACGACGACGAAGAAAAACTCACGCGTGCGAAAGCGCCGAGTCACGATCGCGTTGATCAGCAGCGCGAACCAGCCGGCCAGTCCGAGGATGCCGGCGAAGGCGGTGATCGACTCGGCGTGCGCGGCGCCCCACGGCTTGTAGATCGGCACTTCGCCGAAGAACTGCGGCTCGATGAGGATGATGCGCGACGTCAGGTCGGAGTAGATGCCCATCACGTTCGGCATGACCTGCAGCTCCTGAAACCGCTTCGAGCGTTTGATGCCTTCGGCGAACGGCGCGAGGAACGGCGACGCGAGAATGGCGGCGACGACGAGCACGGCGCAGAGCGTGGCGACAAAGCGAGTTGCGTCGCGCCAGGTCGCGAACGGCCGCTCGACGAACACGATCCAAAGCACCGTGAGCAGGGCGAAGAAGAAGACGTGCGCGACGGTCTCCGGATGTCCGCCGAAGATCATCAGAGTCCACAAGATCGCGGCGAAGAAAAAGCGCGTGTAGGTGAGGCGCTCTTTCAGCAGCTCGACCGCGAGCATCACCGCGGGAAGGAAGCACGCGGCGGTGACGATCGGGAAGTGCAGCCAGACGATGATGAACGTCGAGAAGCCGAACGCCACCGCGCCGGCCACCGACGCGAGCTCGCTGCAGCCGCGCTTGCGGCAATAGAGAAAGGTGAACGTCAGCGCGATGAGGATCTTGAACGCTGCTTCGACGGTGAAGCTCTGTCCGAGAGAGAACGGCAGCGCGAGAATGCGGAGAATCGATAGCGCCGACGATTGTCCGTTCGCGAGCAGCGGATACCCCGATCCCGATCGCGCGTTCCACAGCGGAACCTCGAACGACTTCCAGCTCTCGCGCACCTGATGCGCCCACGGCACGATCTGCAGAGCAAGATCGTTCAGCTCCGCGTTATGCGCGCGCGGATGGCGCGTGAGAAACGCCCACGGCGGAAGCTGATGGACGAAATCGATCGGGATGTTCACGAACGACTGCGTCATCGGCTTGAAGAGGAAGAGCAGCACGAGCGCGTAGAAAAACGCCGCGACGCGCCACGGGAGATCGACGTTGAAGCGGCGCGCGACCCACACCGCGAGCGCATACAGCGCCAGGACGTAGAGCCAGGTGAGGTTCATCCTTCGCGGAGCTTGTCGACGAACTCGAGCGCGTCCCAGAACCGCTGGCGGTCGCCTTCGGCGATGCGATGGATGCCGCGAAGCATTTCGTCGAGATGATGGCGGATCGCTCCCTGATTCGCGGCGAGAACGGGAGACCAGACGGACGGATGACTGTTCGCCAGGCGGAGAAAATCGCGCAGCCCGCTGCCGGCGAATTCGAGATCGGGGTTGAGATCGTGCAGGTATGCGGCGAGCGCGGTCGAGAGAAGTTGCGGGAGGTGGCTCGTCGCCGCGACCATCTCATCGTGCTCGCGCGGATCGACGACGCGCATCTTCGCGCCGCAGGCGCGAATCACTAGCTCGACGAGCTGATGCTGGCGCTCGACGAACCAGGTCTTGTTGCGGAACAGATCGATGTTCGACGACTCGAGGCCGTGCTCGTGCGAGCCGGCCATCGGATGTCCGGCGATGAAGTCATCCGTCAGGGCGGCGTCGACCAGCGCCTTCATCACGCTGCATACGGACGTCGCCACCGCTCCCGCCGGCAGACGCTCGGCCTGCTCGATGGCGTCGCCGACCGGCGTCGCGAGAATGATGAGGTCATGTCCGCCGTCGATCCGCTCCGCTCGCGCATGCGCTGCTTTGTGCGCGAGCGCGTCGCGCAGCTCGACGTGCGGATCGACGTACGTGATCTGCCAGCCGCGAGCGACGAGCGCTTTGCCGATCGAGCCGCCAATGAGACCGAGACCGGCAATGAGCGCGCTCGCCATGGCTGCTTACCTCGACATCAGAATGATCGTGCGATCGACGACCTGCGAGGTCGTGACGTCGAAGTACGGATGCTGGATCGTCACGCGCGGGCGATTCGTCTTCCCCTGAATCTCGACCGCTTTGTACGTGCCGACGGCGCGCGCGAGATCGGGATGCAGATTGAGCTTCGGCAGCAGCGGCTCGATGCTCTTGACGTCGCTGGCGATGTCGCCGCTGCGGCGATACGCGGGCGGTTTGGCCGGGCTGAGATTGTTCGTTGCGTCCGGCGCAATGGCCGAATAGCCGTACGCCTTCACGTAGAAGTTCGCGACGTCGTCGACCGACGCGTCGGTGTCGTAGATCGCAGTCGGCGGCGGCTCCGGCGCATTCGGCGAGATCACCTTGTGCGCCTGTTTGGTCAGCTCGGTGAGATGCGGCAGATACTTCGCGCCCGGATAGACGACGAAGCTGAATGCGTCTTCTTCGTTCTCTTCCTTCTCCTTATGGCAGCCGATCGTGATCAGCGACACAACGAGCATGAAGATCAATAAACGGGTGACTTTCGACACTTTGGGGACTCCTCCAATGGCGTTCGCGCGCGCGAACATACCATACGGAAGTCGGCGCTCAGACGCCCAAATACTCGCGAATCGGCGAGCCGACGACGTCCTCGAAACGCTGCGAATACGACCGAATCGCGCCCGAAGGTTCGTCGAGAAAAATGCGCTCCACGCGGAAGAGCGGAAAGAACATCGTCAGGATGTCGATGTTCGGCTCCTCGTCGTGCGCGATCTGCCGGATCCAGTCTTCGAACGAGTCGAGGTTGATCGCCTTCGTCGTCACGCCCGCGGCGGAGAGCGACGAGAGCAGGCCGAAGAATTTCTCCTTCGGGTTGATCAGGTTCACGATCACGAGCGCGTTCGGTTCGAAGCCTTCGATCACTTGATCTTCTCGCTCAACTCGATCAGCACGCCGTTGCCGGCGGACGGATGCAGGAACGCCACGCGGCATCCATGCGCGCCCGGCACCGGACTCTCATTCACCAACCGATATCCCTCGGCTTTCAACTTCGCGAGCTCCGCTTCGATGTCGTCGACGCGAAAGCAGATGTGGTGAATCCCTTCGCCGCGCTTCTCGATGAACTTCGCGATCGGCGAGTCGTTGCTCGACGGCTCGAGGAGCTCGAGATTCGAATCGCCGACCGACAGAAACGCGGTGCGCACTTTCTGCGTGTCGACGGTCTCGACGTGGTCGACGTTCAGTCCGAGCGACTCGTAGATCTTCGCCGCGTCGAGCGAGCGGACGGCGATTCCGATGTGATCGAGCTTCGTCATACTCCGTGAACGTCTGCTCCCCAGATGTGTTTGTGAAGTTGCGTCTGCAGCCGCGCCGGCACCCGGTCCGCGAGCATCCATTCTGCCAGCGTCTTCAAGTCGAGCTCTCCCCAAACCGGTGAGAAGAGAACCGTCCAGAGCACGAGATTGCGTTCTCGGATGACGCGCCGCGCCCAGTCGTAGTCATTGCGATCGGCGATCACGAACTTGATCTGATCCTGCGGCCGCAGTCGCCGGATGTTCTCCCATCGATTCTTTTCGACTTCTCCGGAGCCGGGGCACTTGATGTCGAGGATGATCTGCGCGCGATCGTCGACCGGCGCGATGTCGATCGATCCCGAGGTCTCGACCAGCACTTCGTGATCTTCATTGCACAAGGTCGTGATGAGCGTGAACACTTCGGGTTGCGCGAGCGGTTCTCCGCCCGTGATCTCGACGAGGTCGCATCCGTACGACACGACACGCTCCATCACTTCGTCGACGGACATTTTCTCGCCGCCGGTGAACGTGTACTCCGAGTCGCACCAGCGGCAGCGCAGATTGCAGCCGGTGAGACGGACGAAAACGCACGGACGCCCTGCGTGCGTCGACTCGCCTTGGATGCTGAAGAAGATCTCAGTGATGCGCATACACCGTCGGATCGTGAACGCCCGCCTCCTCGAATCCCTTCCGCCGCAGGATGCAGGAGTCGCAATGGCCGCATGCGCGGCCGTCGGCGTCAGGGTCGTAGCACGAGTGTGTGATCGAGTAGTCGACGCCGAGCTCCGTCCCTTTACGAATGATGTCGGCTTTCGACATCGCGATGAGCGGCGCGACGATCCGCGGTGTTCCGTGCTCGACACCGCTTCTCGTTCCGCTCACGATCACCTTCTGAAATGCAGCGATGAACTCGGGACGGCAATCAGGATAGCCGCTGAAATCGACCGCATTCACGCCGATCCAGATCTCTTCCGCCTCCCTCGCCTCGGCATACCCGAGCGCGAGCGACAGAAAAATCGTATTGCGCGCAGGAACGTAGGTGATCGGGATGCCCGGCGCGCCGGCGGCGTCTTTCGGAACGTCGATGTCCGACGTGAGCGCGCTCGCGCCGAAGACGCGAAGATCGAGCGGAAAGACGACGTGCTCCGCGACGCCGATCGACTGCGCGACCTCTTGCGCCGCACGCAACTCGATCTGATGGCGTTGTCCATACACGATCGACATCGCCAGACACTCGCGCTCCTGATTCTTCGCGATGGCGAGCACCGTCGCGGAATCGAGCCCGCCGCTCAGCAAGATGACTGCCCTCATCCTTGGGCTATGCTACCCCGCCTATGACTGACATTTCGGTGTACGAGCTTCTGAATCGCAAGCGCCGCGGCGGCGCGCTCGAGCCGCACGAAGTGGAGATCTTCATCGATCGCTATACGCGCGGCGACATCCCCGACTATCAGATGTCCGCGCTGCTGATGGCCGTCGCCATCAACGGCATGACCGCGTCGGAGATGGCCACGCTGACGCAGGCGATGCTCCGCTCCGGCGAGCAATGGCACCTTCGCGATCAGTACGACTTCATCGCCGACAAGCACTCCACCGGCGGCGTCGGCGACAAAGTCTCGCTCGTGCTCTCGCCGTGGGTGGCCGCCTGCGGCATCAAGATCGGCATGCTCTCCGGCCGCGGCCTCGGCCACACTGGCGGAACGTTGGACAAACTCGAGGCGATCCCGCGATTCAACGCCCGGCTGTCGCGCAAAGAGTTCGAGCGCTCGATCGACGAAGCGCTCTGCGTGATCTCGACGTCGACGGAAGGCATCGCACCGGCCGATAAAAAAATCTACGCGCTGCGCGACGTCACCGGCACGGTCGAATCGCTCCCGCTCATCACTGCGTCGATCATGTCGAAAAAGCTGGCGATGGGCGCATCCGCACTCATCCTCGACGTGAAAACCGGCAGCGGCGCCTTCATGCGCGCTTACCAGGACTCGAAAGCACTCGCGCAAAGCCTCATCGCCGCCGCCGCCGGCTCCGGGACAAAAGTCGAAGCCCTCATCACCGACATGGACACGCCCCTAGGCGTCGCCGCCGGCAACGCGAACGAGATCATCGAGACCATCGAAGTCCTCAAAGGCCACGGCCCCGCCGACGTCGAAGAAGTGACGCGCGCCCAAGCCGAGCGAATTCTGGTGATGTCCGGCAAGTACGACGAGTCCTCCGCGCGCACCGCGCTCGACGAAGCGTTGCAGAGTGGCCGCGCGTTGGATCAAGCAAGAAAGTGGATCGCCGCGCAAGGCGGCGACGCGTCAATCGTCGACGACTACTCGCTGCTCGCCCAACCGCGAACCGTCATCGAAGTGAAAGCCCCGCGCAGCGGCTTCATCACGCAAATCGACACGTACCAGGCAGGCATGTTCACCGTCGATCTCGGCGCCGGCCGCAAGAAAGCGGATGACCAGATCGACTATGCCGCAGGAGTGATGTTCGATCGCAAAGGCGGCGACGAAGTCAAAACCGGCGACGTGATCGCGCGCATCCAACTTGGCGAGCGCGGAGGAGATAGGGAGGCGTTGACGGCGCGGTTCTTGTCGTTTGTTGAGATTGGGGATGAGCCGTTGAAGGGGCGGCCGCTGGTGCACGAGCACCTCAGATGACGTGCTTTTCGAGCTCGTCAATCCGCCGTTGGAGCTGATCGACGCGGTCCTTGAGCTCGAGAAGATCCGTGCGCAAGGCGAACTTGTCGATTTTTTCCTCGATGGCAGCCATCCGTGTCTCGAGTCGCTGCACCGCCGCGTTGAGCAAGACGTACTCGCCTTCGAGTCGATCGAGCCGTTGCCAGAGCGCGTCGAAGTTGGCGAGCACCATCTCGCGCAAAGGCTCGATCTTGAAGTCGATGATCCGCTCCAGATCGGGGACGACAATTTCGCGATGAAATTGCGCGAGCGTCTTCAGTAGTTCGTCGTCGGCCACGCCTCGATTCTACCTCGGCCAACGTTGACTGTTCATCGTTCATCGTTCATCGTTCATCGTTCATGAAGCGAACGATCATCATCGTCTGCGACTCCCTCGGCGTCGGCGAGCTCCCTGACGCGAAAGACTTCGGCGACGAGGGCTCCAACACTCTCGGCCATGTGCTCGAGTCGCAGCATCCGCATCTTCCGACGCTCTCCAAGCTCGGATTGCTTCACGCGCTGCCAACGCCGGCAACGACGGAAACGCCGCTATCCGCATTCGGGCGCATGAACGAAGTCAGCGCGGGGAAAGACACGACGACCGGTCACTGGGAAATGATGGGGCTCATTGTTGCGGATCCGTTCCGCACCTATCCGCACGGATTTCCCGATGACGTCATCAAGGAGTACGAGAAGCGGATCGGACGGAGAACGCTGGGGAACAAGGCGGCATCCGGCACGGTGATCCTCGACGAGCTCGGCGAAGAGCACATGCGCACCGGTGCGCCGATTGTCTACACGTCGGCTGACTCCGTGTTTCAGGTGGCGGCGCACGAGGAAGTCGTCCCGGTCGAAGAGCTGTGGCGCATCTGCGCGGTTGCGCGGGAGCTGATGCGCGGAGAGCACAACATCGGACGCATCATCGCGCGGCCGTTCGTTGGGCCGGGCAAAGGGCAGTTCAAACGGACCGCGAATCGGAAAGACTTCAGCGTGCGGCCGACGGGTGAGACCGTCCTCGAGCGTGCGCACAACTCCGGGCGGCAGGTGATCGGGCTCGGGAAGATCGCCGACATCTTCGATCGCGTCGGCATCGGCCGGGAGATTCGCACCGAGTCGAACTCGGATGGGATGAAGAAGACGATCGATCTCGTGCGCGAATCGAACGCGGATCTCATCTTCACGAACCTCGTCGACTTCGACTCGAAGTACGGCCATCGCAACGATGCTCCGGGTTATGCGAAGGCACTCGAGACTTTCGACAGCGAGCTCGCCGCGCTGCTCGATGCGATGCGCGACGACGATCTTCTTTTCATCACCGCCGATCACGGCTGCGATCCGACTGACGTCTCCACCGATCACACACGCGAGTACGTCCCGATGCTCATTGCCGGTCCGCGAATCAAAGTCGCGCGCCCACTTGGCACGCGCGGCACCTTCTCAGATCTCGGCGTCACCATCTGCGACTATCTGGGCATCGACGCGAATGGATTTCCCGGCAAGAGCGCGCTGGCCGAGGCGGGGGTGACGAAGTGAAGTACGTGATGGCATTGATCGTGGCGACGAGCGCACTCGCGCAACCGGCAGTTCCCGTTGCGCGAGTCGCCGAGGATGCGCGCATCGTCGACCGTGTCGCGGAGCTGAGCAAGCGCGATCTTCCGCGCGATCTGCTCAAGCGGATGCTCGATCAAGACATCGATCTGCTGCGCGGCAAACAGAGCGACGGCACGTATCAATACGCGTCGTGGGAGCGGCTCGAGGCAGGACGCATCGCCGACAGCTTTTCGGTTCAGACGTCGGCTGAGGACAAGCTGACGAAGAGCGAAGTGCGCGGAGACAACGTTTATCGCGTCGTCCTCGACACGCCGTCGCGCCGGATGCTCGTCACGCGCAATCGTCCGATCTGGATCGATCGCGTGGAGATCGACTACATCCCACAGCACTCGGCCGCGACGAAGACGCAAATCGCGAAGGTCGGCGCGTGGATACAACCGGGAGAGTTGAAGCCGATCGACATCGACGACATCGCGCGGCAGGCTACCGTGCGTGTCTTTTCGCGCACCGATCCGAAGAGCGGTTACGGCAATCTCAACGTCACGCTGATCAACGCGAAGATCTTCGACAATCCCGACAGTCCGTACGCCGACGCCGTCGCCAGCGCGAAGGCGATCGAGCGCGGCATCGATCACGACGACGTCAGCTCGATTCGGGCCATGGCGCAGCGGATGGCGAGCGACCTGCAGCCGCAAGTGCCTGCAGCACATACAGTTGAAGTCACGGCGCCACATGTCGACGTGACGCCGGCCTCTCCCGATGTTTACAACGAATTGCAGGCCATCGAGGACCTGATGACCGGCTCAGACGCCGAAAAGCGTCAGGGCCTCGACCGGCTTCATCAGCTCCTTCGCCGCTTGCGCTCTCAGCGTTGACGCTTCGTTTTCAGCGGTTTGACGGAGCTTGGTTGCTCGCGTAGAATGTCGCTCCCTCTGTCTTAGCCCTTCTTGGCTAACCAAAAATTCCGAAAGGAGCCACACTTGTCGTCGATGAAATTAGGATTCAAGGTCGGAGAAAAGCTCGTCTATCCGAACCATGGTGTCACCGTCGTTGAGCATATCGGCGAATCGCCGATCATGGAGGCGGGAGACAAGTACTACCACCTGCGTCTTCTCGCGAACAACTCGCGGCTGGTAGTCCCGATCCGGAACACCGAGCGTGTCGGACTTCGCCGCCTGTATCAGCAGAAGGAGATCAAGGGATTGATCAGCCTTCTCGAAGCGAAGCTCATCAAGAGCCACACCGACTGGAAGGGCCGTTACCGCGACAATCTGGAAAAGATGAAGACGGGAAAGCTCGAAGACGTCGCCGACGTGCTCAAGAACCTCAGCGAAGTGGCACGCAAGAAGAGCCTCTCGTTCCGCGAGAAGAAGATGTACGACCGCGCCAAGTACCTGATCGTCTCTGAAGTGGCGATCGTCAAAGGCATCCCGGAGCCCGAAGCGGAGAAGTTGATCGAGAAGTCGATCGACAAATCGCTCGGCTCAGCCGCGGTTGCAACCGGACACTAGTTCGCGAGATTCACAGATTCGCAATGAGCGCCGCTCCGAAAGGGGCGGCGTTTTTTTGTTGGGGAACCGAATGCAGAAGGCAGAAGGCAGAATGCAGAAGCGACTTGATTCTGCCTTCTGCCTTCTGCATTCTGCATTCGTTATGACCGCCCGCTTACCCGAGTGGATCCGCGACAAACGCCTCAACCTCCAACAACTCCATGAGGTGAAGTCGCTGCTGCGCTCGCGCGACCTCCACTCCGTCTGCGAGTCGCTGGCGTGTCCGAATCGGACCGAATGCTTCTCGCGCGGGACCGCCACGTTCATGATCCTGGGCGACGTCTGCACGCGCTCTTGCGGATTCTGCAACGTGACGACGGGACGTCCGTACGCCGCGCCGTCGCCCGATGAGCCGCGGCACGTTGCCGAAGCGGCGAAGCGGATGCGACTGCGCCACGTCGTCGTCACTTCCGTCACGCGCGACGATCTCGCGGACGGCGGCGCGTTGCAGTTCGCGCAGACGATTCACGCGCTGCGCGCGGCGATGCCGGATATCGAGATCGAAGTGCTCACTCCTGATTTTCGCGGCGACGTCGATGCGATTCGCACCGTCGCCGACGCGAAACCGGACTACTTCAACCACAACGTCGAGACGGTGCCGCGGTTGTACGACTTCGTTCGTCCCGGCGCGCGCTTCGAGCGCTCGCTCGCGGTGTTGCGCGAAGTGAAACGTCTCGACTCGTGCATCGTCACAAAGTCGGGCCTGATGCTCGGCCTTGGCGAGCGGCGCGACGAAGTGCTCGACGCGATGCAGCGCCTCCTCGAATCGGGATGCGAGATTCTGACGATCGGACAATACCTGCAGCCGAAGCGCGAGAAGCTCGACGTCGTCGAGTACATTCATCCCGCCGTCTTCGACGAGTACGCGCGCCTCGGCGAAGAGATGGGATATCGCGCCGTCTTCGCCGGACCGTTCGTGCGAAGCTCGTACATGGCAGACGTGGTGGCGCATGAAGCGAAAACCGCGACAGATCGAGGCTGAGAAGCCGGAGCGCTCGGCGTACTTCGTCACCTACATGCCGATCTTTCTCGACTTTCTAACGGTCGAGAAAGGACTCGCCAAGAACTCGCTCTCCGCATATCACGTCGACCTGCGCCACTTCGGGCACTGGCTCGGCGATCAATCGATCGAGCTCGATCGCGTCGAGCGCATCCACATCGTTCGCTACTTTCAGGCGCTGCGCAGCGCCGGCATCTCGGCGCGCAGCGTGGCGCGTGCGCTTGCAGCCATCCGCGGCATGTTCCGCTTCCTCGTCGCGGAGCGGCATCTGAAAAACGATCCGACGGAGAACC
>Ga0075425_100001564_pt1 | contig 22469 bp, 18 predicted proteins | sample SoiMethybrSBSTD4_FD_75300 | JGI IMG/M metagenome (GOLD analysis project Ga0075425, IMG submission 75300) | Bulk soil microbial communities from a Populus tree surrounding site in Tennessee, USA - Soil MetaG P. TD hybrid SBSTD4 | ecosystem: Environmental > Terrestrial > Soil > Tree plantation... | reverse complement strand
GCCAGCTCCGGGTCGGTCATGATGGTGGCCGGATTGGAGTTGACCAGCACGATGCGATAGCCCTCGGCCTTGAGTGCCTTGCAGGCTTGGGTGCCCGAGTAGTCGAACTCGCAGGCCTGCCCGATGACGATGGGGCCGGCGCCGATGATGAGAATCGATTGGATGTCGGTGCGCTTCGGCATGAGGCCGCTTCATATTGCAGCGCACCGGCCTTGGCTATAGCGGGGGTGGCACCGCTTGAGCGCACGCCGATGCGAGGGGTACCTTAGTCGATCACAAGCAGCTGGGCGGGCAAGGCCGGCGGGTTAGAGGCGGGGGCCCATGCGCGCATTCCCCGCACGCCTATTGCCCCCGGGCGGCATCGGCCGCAACTGCCAACTCGCGCACCAGGCGCGGGCTCATGGACGCGGACGCGGCGCACTCAGCGCTCTTGAACCGCACGTAGAGGGCCGGCATGTCGCCTTTGAACCCCGGCGCCATGGCGCGACGCGCCACGCCCGCTGCCACAGCACCGTCGGCAAAGCGCGCACGACACGCGAGGCGGGCGAGATATTCGGTAAGGCGTCCCCGGTAATCGTCGGTTGCCAGCCCTTCTGCCCCTTTGGCTAAGGCCTGCCACAGCTGCAGATCCGGCGAGTTAGCCCAGGCGCCGTTCTGCGCGCCATCGGCGAGGCGCGCCATGGCCTCCCCGAGGCGGGTGGCGAGCCGGCTGTCTTCCAGCCGCAGCAGCGTTGCTGCGAGCGCGACCCATTCGTCCTCGGCAGGCTGCTGGATGACGATCTGGGCCATGTCGGTGAGTGCGGGGACGTCGCCGCCCGGCGGAAGCGTGCGCCAGACGTTGGCGCCCCGCATGTCGCTGCCCTGCATTTTGGCGCCCGAAAGGTCGGCGCCGGTGAGCCGAGCCATCGCCAGATTGACACCCTCAAGTTCCGCATCCCGAAGGCTGGCAGCCTCAAGCCCGGCGAGGGCAAGGCTCGCCCCCTGCATGGCCGCGCTGGTAAAGTCGGCCCCTTCGAGCTTGGCACCCGAAAGATCCGCACCTTGCAGGGAAGCCACAATGAAATTGGCCCCATGCAGCCAAGCACCGGAGAGGTCAGCGCCATCAAGACGCGCACTGGCAAAGCTCGCCCCACTCAGGATGGCGTGGCCGAGCTGGGCGCCTTCGAGCCGCGCCTCGTCGAGCTTGGCCAAGCGCAGGTCGACGCCCGCCATCTTGGCCTCGGCCAGCCGCGCTTTGGACAGATTGGCGCCACGTGCGCTGGCACATCGACCTGCGCGGCGGCTGTCAGAGAGGAGCAGCGCATTGAGATCAGCACAGCTCATCCAGACACCCCGCAGGTCGGTGCCGACCAGACTGGCGCCATCGAGATTGGCGCCCGTCATATCAGCCTGATGCAGATCGGTGCGGTCAAATCTGGCAAAGCGCAGATCGCGTCCGCGCAGGTTGAGGGTAGGTCGGCCCGGCGTCACATCCTTGTCGATGACAAGTTCGGTATCCGTAACGTTGAGGTTGCGCTGAAAGAAACCGAGAAGAGAGCCCTCGGCGAAGCCTTGCACCGCAGAGGCCAAGGCCTGCCGCCCATCGCCCGCTTGGCGCGCACCGGACGGGGCGGCCGACTGCTCGGCGGCCTCGCCGGGGATAGTGGCGACGAAGATTGAGAAGAGCGCCACCGCTCCCAGCAATCCAGCCGTGAGCAGCAGGCCGACGGGGTGATGCAGGCTGGTGCGCAGGAAAGCGCGCAGGAATGAGGTCTCGAGGCGCCATAAGAAAACGCCGATGAACAACAAAAGCGCGATGTCGGCGATGAGTGCGAGCCGATGCACCCACGTGATGCCCACATCGTGATAGGGCAGGAACACGAGTTGCACGTAGAGCAGCAGCACGACCGGCATGGCGACGATGGTGAGCCACGACATCCCGTGCAGGAACGTGCTGACAATGCGGCTGCGCTCGGGTCCGGCAATGGCTTGGGCGAAGAAGAAGTTGTCGAGCTCGAGGCGCAGGGGGTGGGTGCGCTGGTCAGACGTCTCGAGCATGCGGATGGAAGCGGCAAACTCCAGCGTCTTGCGCGCGAGCTGGACGAGCTGCCCCATTAGCCCCAAGTGCAGCAAGACCAGCAGGATGGGTGCAAATATGAAGAAGCGGGTAAGCTCGATCTTCACCTGGAGGATGGGCAGCACGATATCGCTGTTCAGGAGCAGTTCCTTGTGGCCGACCCCGGCCACGGTGAGCAGAACGTAGCTCATGAGCGCCATGTAGATCAGCCATGCGGCATTGGCGGAATCGCTCGAGCGGTTGACGGCCTCCAGCAGGCTGTAGGGATTGACGGGCGTCTCTGCGTCGATCACGCCCGGGCTCGTCTCGTTCATACGTGCAACACCCCCCAAGACGCCCTTTCGGCGGCAACTTGCCCCGACCATAGCGGAGAAACTGTGGCGGGGACATAGCCGCCAGATGCAGCCCGCAAGCCGCCTACCCTGGTCAGGCCGCTGGCGCAAAGGACAAACCGCACGGGCGAGCTCGCCGACGCGACCCTCCGTCGGCCCCCCATCACGCTCTTGCCGCGGGCTCGCGTCCGTCCGCCAGCGCGACCTTCGTCAAGCCGGCGAGCTCACTCACCGACAGTCCGGGGACGATGTCCCTGACCACGAGGCCATGGGGAGTGACATCGATCACGGCCAGATCGGTATAGATGCGCGCCACGCACGCCTTGGCGGTGAGCGGATACGTGCAGGCGGGCACGATCTTGCCCTCTCCGGCTTTGGTCAGATGCTCCATCATCACAAACGTGCGCTTTGCTCCAATGGCAAGATCCATGGCGCCGCCGACGGCGGGGATGGCGGCGGGCTCGCCGGTGTGCCAGTTGGCAAGGTCGCCGGTCACGGACACCTGGAAGGCCCCGAGAACGCAGATATCCAAATGGCCTCCACGCATCATCGCAAAGGAGTCCGCGTGGTGAAAATAGGCGGCTCCAGGCAGGGCGGTCACTGGTTGCTTGCCGGCATTGATGAGGTCGGGATCCTCCTCGCCCTGCTTGGGCGCCGGGCCCATGCCGAGGAGCCCATTTTCGGTGTGCAGGAACACTTCGCGGCCCTGGGGAAGGAAATTGGCTACCAGCGTCGGTAGGCCGATGCCCAGGTTCACGTAAGCGCCCTCCGGAATGTCGCGCGCAACGCGCTCGGCCATCTCGTTGCGGCTCAGTTTTTTGAGGTTGGCGAGGGTGGCCGACATCACTTCTCTCCTGAGGGAGCGGGCTGGGCCGCAGCCTCTGCGACCTTGACGATCCGCTGCACAAAGATGCCTGGGGTGACGATCGCCTCGGGGTCGAGCGCGCCAAGTGCGACCACCTCATTGACCTCCGCAACGGTCGTCCTTGCACCCATGGCCATGACGGGCCCAAAATTGCGCGCGGTCTTGCGATAGACGAGGTTGCCCCAGCGATCACCCTTGTGGGCTTTGATGAGGGCGATATCACCCTGGATCGGGTACTCCAGGACGTAGTCGCGGCCATTTATCCTGCGCGTCTCCCGGTTGCCCGCGAGCAGCGTGCCGTAGCCGGTCGGACAGTAGAAGGCGCCGATGCCCGCTCCGGCGGCGCGGATGCGCTCAGCGAGATTGCCTTGCGGCACGACTTCGAGCTCGATCTTGCCGGCGCGATAGAGCTCATCGAACACCCATGAGTCCGTTTGGCGCGGGAAGGAACACAGGATCCTGTGAACCCGGCCCGCCTTGAGCAAGGCGGCGAGGCCCGTATTGCCATTGCCAGCATTGTTGGCGACCACCGTCAGGTACTTGGCGCCCTGCGCGATGAGCGCATCAATGAGAGTGAACGGCATGCCAGCCGTGCCGAAGCCGCCGATCATAACGGTCGAGCCGTCCTTCACATCGGCAAGGGCTTCTGCAGCCGAGGCCTTGATCTTGTCGATCATGCGCAGTCCCTAAACCTGCACCGAGTAACCGCCATCGACGGGGATCGCCGCGCCCGTGACAAAGTCGGAGGCCGGCGCGGCGAGGAACACTGCGACACCCGACAGGTCGTTGGGCACACCCCAGCGCTTGGCAGGCGTGCGCATGAGTACGAGACTGTTGAGCCCGGCCACCTCCTCGCGCGCCCGCTTCGTCAGCTCGGTGTCGATCCAACCCGGCAGCACCGCATTGACCTGGATGTTGTCTTTGGCCCAGGCCGTCGCCAACGATTTTGTCAGCTGCACAACGCCTCCCTTGGAGGCCCCGTAGGCTGGCGCGAAGGCAGCTCCGAAGATCGACAGCATCGAACCGATGTTGATGATCTTGCCGCCGCCCGCGTCGCGCATCACCGGATAGGCCGCTTGGGAGCAGGTGAAGATGCTCGTCAGATTGACGTCGATCACCTGTCGCCACTCGGCGAGCGAAAGCTCGTGCGGTACCTTGCGGATGTTGACGCCTGCGTTGTTGACCAGGATGTCGAGCCGGCCCAATTGGGCCACGGTGTCCGCCACCATCTTGCGGCATTGGGCCTCCTGCACCACGTCGACCGCGAGCACCGCAGTCTTGACACCGAGCTTGGCAAGCTCGGCCGCCGCGGTCTCGGCCTTCTTGACGTTGCGTGCGGCGATGGCGATCGCGGCACCCGCCTGCGCTAAACCTCGTGCCATCCCAAGGCCGATGCCGCCGTTGCCGCCCGTCACCACGGCGACGCGCCCCTTGAGGTCAAACAGCGCCATGTCATCTCCTCCGATCCCGTGCGATGCCGTCTCGCCCCCCGACACGTGTAGCTTGGTACCATTGGGGCGGGATGAGTGCCGGCGAACATTGCGAGGCCTGCCCGCAAGCGAGGCGACCCCGTCGCCAAGTGGCACAGGTGTACAAGCGACCCAGCTGTCGGTCATGTCCCAAATGCGCCGCAAGCGTTGCCTGCCACGTTGGCGATTGCTTGACTGGCGCCGCACAAGCGCGCATGCCCCAAGACCTGACATCGGCGCAGCTGGTGCCATCCAAGCCCGAGGCATCCCGCCAGGGCGGCACGGATCGGGATCCGACTCTTGCCCCTTGCGGGCGGCCGAATTCCTCCCTATTTTAGAACATAAAGCGAACAATATGCCGGGGCGCCCCGCGGCAATGGCGAGCCCAAGCAACCTGGCACCGGACCAAATGCCCGTAGACCGAGCCGACCCCCTGAGCCTCAGTGGGTCTGCGGCGCAGGGGTTCTGAGGCGCAGTGGGTAGGCGCGAGGGGTGCGAGGTCCAGGGGGTTGAGCCCCCCTAGTCAAGTGAGCCCAAAGCAGCGAGCCCAGCAAAGCGTGGACAAGCAACCCGAAGATCGAGCGCCGCCGGCAAGCAGCAGCTAACCTTACGGCAAGAGATTCGTCCTGCCGCTACCTGCGGCGATCAAGATCCAAGTGAGAGGAGGCCTCTATGGCCGGTTCCGTCAATAAGGTCATTCTGGTTGGCAATCTGGGCAAGGATCCCGAGATCCGGCGCACGCAGGACGGCCGTCCCATTGCCAACCTGCGCATTGCCACCTCCGAGACCTGGCGCGACAAGACGACGGGCGAGCGTCGTGAGAAGACCGAATGGCACTCGGTCGTAGTCTTCAACGAAGGCCTTTGCCGCGTGGTTGAGCAGTACCTGAAAAAGGGCGCTAAGGTCTACATCGAGGGCTCGCTGCAGACGCGCAAGTGGCAAGGCCAAGACGGCCAAGACCGCTATACGACGGAGGTGGTCTTGCAGGGCTTCAACAGCGTCCTCACCATGCTCGATGCGCGCGGCGGCGGCGCAGGTGCGAGTGCCGCCATGCCGGAGGACGACGGGGCGGGCTATACCCCGTCGGGCAACGGCAGCGGCGCCAAACGCGGCGCCGCGTCTGCCCCTGGCAAGGGTTTCGATAAGGCGGTCGACGACGAGATTCCGTTCTAACTGCGCATGCGCGTCAAAGCACGTGCAAGGTAAGGCTATCTTGCGCCGCGCTCAGAGCGGCGCTATGTTAATGGGATTAACATAGCGCCGCGCGATGGACCTTACACCCCTGACGCATGCGCCGTTGCCCATTCGGGTGCACGCCTTTGCTGCGCTTGGCGCCTTTGTCCTCGGCACCGTGCAGCTGGCTGGCGTCAAGGGCACCACGCAGCACCGTGCGCTGGGCTACACCTGGGCGACGCTCATGCTGATCGTCGCGGTGAGCTCGTTCTGGGTGCATGAGATCCGGTCCTGGGGCCCCTGGAGCCCGATCCATCTCTTGTCGATCTTCACGCTCGTAATGCTCCCGCTTGGCATCTGGCAAGCGCACCGCCATTGCGTTGAGCGGCATCGCCAGGCGATGATCGGCCTCTTCTGCGGAGCCCTGCTCATCGCGGGCCTCTTCACACTCATGCCGGGACGCATCATGCACAAGATGCTGTTCGGCGGCCAAGATAGTCAGACCCCGGATCGTATGAAAATCGGCGCGGGCCGCTGGACACCTGCCGAGCATTGGCAAATGCTCTGCACTAGGATTGAGCATAACTCGAACGACAATTAAATCGCGCAGCGCACACACTTTTGCCGCGAATCGAACCGCATATTTCGGCGTGCACTTTCGGGGGAGAGAGCATGCCAACCAAAGCGCTGAATCGGAGTCTTGCCAAGCAAGATCCGGAGGGAACGTTCGATAGTCCATTTGGTATCGTCGATGAGCAGTTGTTTACCCGGGGAGAAAAGTTGGCCACCCTCAACCGATGGCGTCAGTCCATCCTTGAGGAACTGATCGCGTTGGGGGAAGGCAAGCGCGCGCGCCTGCTCGACGAAATCGACGAGGCCCGCAGTCGCCTGAGGACCGGTTAGGTCAACCGGATCGGCGCTCGCGCGGGAGGGCGCGGTGTGCCGTCGCAACTCCGGTGGGGACCAGCCTGCGCCGCATGGCGGTTGTGCAGATACCCGACTTGCAGGCCGGCGCGAGGTTGCCAGCATGCGTGCGAGCGCAAAGGCTTGATCGACGTCATCGCGTATTGCGCTCAAGCCCACCCAAAGGGCGCCTGCCCCGACTGGGGGGCAAGCACGTCGCAGACGGCTGCGGTCGATGGGCGACCATCGCAAGCGGCGTACCTCAGTGGTTGTCGCGCGGCACGCCCTTGCTCTTGGCAATCTTCTGGTATTTGACGGCGGGCTTCAGCACCATACCGTGCGCAAAATCATCGACCAGCCCGCGCTGGATCTCCTGCCACGGCGTCTGGTGCGCAGGATATTGATAGCCACCATGGCCCTGCAAGTCGGCGCGGCGCCTGTCGCATTCCTCCTTGCTTATCAGGATGTCGGCGCGGCGTTTGGCGAGATCGATGCGCACGCGATCTCCGGTCCGCAAGATGGCAAGCCCGCCGCCCGTCGCGGCTTCCGGTGAGGCATTGAGGATCGACGGAGAGCCCGAGGTGCCGGATTGGCGTCCGTCGCCGATGCAGGGCAGCTCCGTCACGCCGCGCTTGAGGAGGTAGTTGGGGGGTCGCATGTTCACCACCTCTGCGCCGCCCGGATAGCCAACGGGCCCGGTGCCGCGCATGAATAGGAGGCACGTCTCATCGATCTTGAGGGCGGGGTCGTCGATGCGCTTGTGGTAATCCTCCGGCCCGTCGAACACGATGGCGCGCCCCTCGAAGGCGTTGACATCCTTCGCGTTCGACAAATAGCGCTTGCGGAACTCGTCGGAGATCACGCTGGTCTTCATGATGGCGCTATCAAACAAATTGCCCTTGAGGTTCAGAAACCCGGCCTTGTCTTTCAGTGGTTTCTTGTACGGGCGGATCACGTCGTGGTCGCCGACGGGCCGCTCAGCGCAGTTCTCGCCCAGGCTGCGACCGTTCACGGTGAGCGCGTGTGCGTGGATCTTTCCTGCCTTCATCAACTCGTTGACCACCGCCGGCACGCCGCCGGCGCGGTGGTATTCCTCGCCCAGATAGCGGCCGGCCGGCTGCATGTCGACCAGCAGCGGAATGGAGTAGCCCACCTTCTCCCAGTCATCGTTATCGAGCGCCACTCCGACATGACGCGCGATCGCATTGAAGTGGATCGGCGCATTGGTGGAGCCGCCGATGGCAGAATTCACCACGATCACATTCTCGAAGGCCTCCCGCGTCATAATCTTAGAGGGCCGCAGATCTTCCCACACCATTTCCACGATGCGTTTTCCCGTCTCATAAGCGACCTGTGCGCGTTCCTTGTGCGGAGCGGGGATGGCGGCGCACCCGGGCAGCGCCATGCCAAGCGCCTCCGCCAGCGAGTTCATGGTCGAGGCGGTACCCATGGTGTTGCAGTGACCCGGTGAGGGCGCTGAGGAGGCGACGAGATCGACGAATTGCTCATAGGTGATCTCGCCGGTGGCATACATCTGCCGCGCCTTCCACACGATGGTACCCGAGCCGGTGCGCTCGCCGCGGAACCAACCATTGAGCATTGGGCCGCCCGACAGCACGATGGCCGGCAGGTCGACGGTGGCAGCCGCCATCAGTTGGGAGGGCGTGGTCTTATCGCAGCCGGTGGTGAGTACGACGCCATCGATCGGATAGCCATAGAGGATCTCGACGAGGCCCAGATAGGCAAGATTGCGATCGAGCGCGGCTGTGGGGCGCTTGCCAGTTTCTTGGATGGGATGCACGGGAAATTCAAAGGCGATGCCCCCTGCCTCGCGGATGCCTTCGCGCACGCGCATCGCCAGCCCGATGTGATGACGGTTGCAAGGCGATAGGTCGGAGCCCGACTGGGCGATGCCGATGATCGGCTTGCCGGAGGAGAGCTCCTCACGGGTCAAGCCGTAGTTCATGTAGCGCTCCAGATAGAGCGCGGTCATATCGGGGTTGTCGGGATTGTCGAACCACTGCCGCGAGCGCAGCTTCTTGATCTGGGCGGCAGTCGGTTTTTTGGCATTGGCCATTGGCGTTTCCTCAGGTGATCAGTAGTTCCGTTGCGGTTGCCTGGAATGGCTGGTGGGCTCGACGACCTTGACCCCAGTGCGAGCTTTCCAATCGCAAACCCGTTTGGCACGTCCAGGCAGCACAGAGCGCGGCAACAAATGGCGTGTGAGCGAGGTTGCCCAGCGGCCGAGGATTTCTGGACCGCTTTGGAGTTTTTCGCCCAGTGCGCGTATTTGCGCTCTTGATGGTTCAACGTCGTCAGCCACAGGCGCAGCATTGGGTAGGGCAATCGGCGGGACCGCTCAAGCATCGCGCCGCAAGTCCCATGAAGCAGAACGGGCCTTCCAGCGCAACCGTTGCCCAACGGATCCCAAGAAACCGCAATCCTCAAGCGGCACGCTTCTTTACCGTCGAGGACGCTTAGAGGGCGCAAAGGCGGCATGGGTTTGCCAAGTCGCCGTTGCTGGTGAGGGTGCGGGCGCGAGCGGCACCGGCCACGATCGCACCCCACCGCCCCCGAAAGTATAATGCCGCGGAGCCCCCATGTCGCGCAGCGCAAGAAGTCAGTTGCTGCGTGTGACCGGCATTGAGCGGCGCGGCGCTCGCAACGCATGAGATGATTGGCAAATCGACCGCGGTCCCCAGCTCGGCCGCTGTTGGCGCGCAAGCGCCCGCGTCTATCTCTCGGTTGGCGTTGACGCCGACGCGCGACAATCTTCGTGAGCGGTTGTGACGGTGCCCGATTCCATTGGCTCCTCCTGACGCGCCGCCGGCATGGGGATCCCATGCAAGGAACTCTATGGATCGTGCTCCGGGGCCATTGACGGCCCGTGGCGACAGGTTGAGGTCCTCCAGGAGCCCCGGGTCCAACTAGAAAACGGGCTTCATTGCACCAAGGAAAAGCCGACCTCTATGCCGGCGACGCCGAAGCGGTCTACTTTACCGTTTCATTCCGTTGTAGGTCGGCCTGACCGGTGGGGAACTAGAAAGGCAAAAAGCTCGGCAGGAATGGGAACAGTCGAAGTCCTGGCGCCGGGGCGGGTAGGTCGCCCCGCGCGGCATAGCGACGATTGTGCGATCTGGCGGGGGAGCCGCTGTTCTCGGGCACGTCGCGGTGCCGCGCTTGATGCGCACGCGTGGGCTTGGTGCGGGATTTCTCAACCGGCTTGTCATCCGCGCCAAGGGCGGGTTGGCGCGCCGCGGCGGTGCGCTCGGCGAAGCGCGAGCCGCGCACGTCCGATCCTGCCGTGTCTGCGGGGTTGCTTGGCAATTCAGCCTCTGTGCCGGTCTGGCCCGAATGCCGCGCCCCGCTGGCCGACGGCGCCGCGGGTGGCGTCGGTTGAAGCGGCTCTGATGCGGTGGGGCTGAGCGTCGTCCTTTCGCCCACGCTCTCGTTGGACGGGAGAGGCGGAGCCGTAGCCAAACGGGCGTGCGCGCTGGCGTCGACGAGCTCGGCGGCATCGGCAGGCATTCTGGCAATGAGCATTTTGCCATCGCGCTCGGATGGCGCGACCGCCGTCAACTTGCCCGCCAGATGGACGGAGGATGGGGGCGCAGCTGCTTGCGTGACGAGCGCCTGCTTCTGCGACAGGCGCGCGGCCATGTAACCGAGCAGTGCGAAGGCGCCAACCAATGCGACAAGCGTAAGCGGCGAATAGCGCTTTGCCATCAGGTAACTCCCAGGCGAATGTGCGCCCGCGGACAACAACCAACGGCATCGATAGTTCCGACCGCAGACGGGGTGCTCGCCTGCGCCCACGCTTTTGCAACGCGGTAAGGCCGCACGAGTTCGGCGACTATTCCGCCGCGGTCAGCGAAATCGCCTCGCGCCCTTTCGGCGTCTTGACGACCTGCATCGAGACCTTTTGTCCGTCGGCCAGTGTGCGCATACCCGCCTTCTCCACCACCGAGATGTGGATGAAGACGTCCTTGCCGCCATCCTCGGCCACAGCGAAGCCGAAGCCCTTGTCGGGATTGAACCACTTCACTGTTCCCGCGAGCGAGGATGCTGTGCTTGGATCGGGTCGCGCGCGATCGTAAGGCCCTTTCGGTCCTGGCCGGCGGCTGGGTGCCGGTGCCGCTGCGGCACTGCTCGCGTCGACCTCAAGAACGGCAGTAACCTGACGACCCTTTTGCCCCTGAGCTACCTGAACCTTGAGTTTGGTCTCCGGAGCGACTGCGTCGTGCCCGGCATTCTGCAGGACGGCAATATGCAAGAAGGCGTCGCCCGAGCCGTCCGCGAGCTCCACAAAGCCGAAGCCTTTTTCAGAGTTGAACCATTTGACCGTCGCGTCCAGCGGTGGACCGGACGGCGCCGCATCGTGCCGCACCGGCCTGCGAAATGGTGGCTGATAGGGAACCTCATCGCGCGGGTCTGGCCCGCCGAATGCGTCGTCGTCAAACCCGCGCCGGCGCTGGCCCCGGTCTCTTCCCTTCTTTCCCATGTCCTTGCTCGTCCTACCCGCACGCCGGAAGGGAGCGATTCGTCGTTCGCCTCGGGCATGCTTCGTGTGCCTGCTCACGCCGCGGTTAGCTGCGTTCGCCCCCGACGATTTAGCACACCGTCCCGTCCGAACCAATCGCGATCCGTCGGCACCTGCAAGCAAACGTCTGCGGACAGTTGACGTGGGGACGCGCCAGATCTCACCTGGCGAGGAAGGCATGGGGGCGCGCCGAACGGCCGACCTTTGTTCCTGACAGGGCCAAGCGGTTGCCCCGACCGTGCCCTCCGCGACAGGGCTCCCTCGGCCCAGGGAGTTTCGGCCAGGGAGTTTTAGATGCAAGGATTGAGGGCAGGGATTAGACGCCGGGGACTCCCATCCAAGAACGGCCGGTCGCACCGCCCCCCATAGTCAAAGTTACGTTGCCATCAAGGCGGCTTGGCTCCGTGTCAGCTCCACGCACCGGTCCAGTCTGTGGGTCGCCAATCCTCGGGCGTCATCTCGGCGCAGGTCCAAAGTGCGGGGGGGGTGAGCGTTGCCGGGGATCGCCACATGGGATTGCTGGGGATCGCCCCCGGGGCAGCGCTGGTGGCAAGCCCACTCCTTGGCCGCAAGCCCACTCCTTGGCCGTTGACGAGGGCGGTCGTGGGAGGTAGCCGCTGAGCGCGCCCCTACCCGCCAGGAGAGCGGCAAAGAGCGCCGCACACGAGGCGGAGAAGAGGGCATTTGCTCAAGGGAGGGGAAAGATCGTCGCTGGCTGCGGCGGGCACCGCCCAAAGGCCGCCTGCATAAGCCCAGCCAAACGCGGCGGGCATGCCGGCCTCCGGTGCCCGGTCCTGGGTCCCGCGCGCTAAAAATCGGCCTCCCACAGGATGCACGACGGAATGCAACATCAGACGGGGGCTACCGCGGCCCTCACGAACCCTGGGGTGCCGCCACAAGAGCTTGCCCGATCCGCGACACCCGCGGAGCCGGGGCCCCGCTGGCATTGTCGAGGCCGGCGTCGCCGAGAATCCGCCTTCGCAGCCCACATTGCCGTGCGCATTGGCGATGCTTGGCGTCGCCGCCTGTGCAATTTTTGCCACGGCATCATCGGACGCGCGTATGGCCGGGCTCCTTTGATGGTGGACTATGCGCCACCCGCGCGAGGTCGTATCGTTTTTGATTGCCTGATCAACAACCGGGCCCTGCATGCCTGCGATCCGTTGCCTTCCTGCAGCCGTTGCGGTCGTGTGGGCGCTTGCCAGCGCGGCCGCGCCGGCCGCCGCCGCAACCTGTGCCGATGTGCCCGTCACGGCGCGCGGTGATCCATCCGGCTTCGAAACGCTGGCCAAGGCCAAAGCGCGCGGCAATTGGCGTGCCAAGGTGCGCGCAATGCCAGCCTTGGGTGCCGCCTATGCGGACTGGTCCAAGGCGCTTGCCGCCGACTACCGCTGCGGTCAAGAGGACGGCCAGCACGTCTGCACGGCCGTCGCCTATCCCTGCCGAGACTAGGGCTTCGGTTGACGCGCGCAGTGCCAGGCATGGAAAGCCGCTGGCCGCGCCTGATCGAGCGATCGGAAGGGCAGCAAGACCACCCGAGGGGCGCCTCCCCACGCCCGCTCAGAACAGCCCCTCGATCTGACCCTTGGCGTTGAGGCGGATGACGTCGGCAGCCGGGACGCGCGGAAGGCCAGGCATGGTCATGATCTCACCGGTGATGGCGACAATGAACTCGGCGCCGGCTGAAAGCCGCAGCTCCCTGATCGGAACGATGTGGCCCGTCGGCGCGCCCTTCTTATTGGCGTCAGTGGAGAAAGAGTACTGCGTCTTGGCCATACACACGGGCAGATGGCCGTAGCCGGCCGCCTGCAGCTCCTTAAAGCGGGTGTCGATCGAGGCATCGCAAGCGATGTCGGCGGCACGATAGACCTCGGTGGCGATGGTTCTGACCTTGTCGCGCAAGGGCATGTCGTCGGGATAGAGCGGTTTGAACTTGGACTGTCCGCTGTCGGCCATGTCCACGACATGGCGCGCCAGACCCTCGATGCCTTTGCCGCCGTCGCTCCAATGCGTGCACAGGAAGGCCTTGGCGCCAGAGCTCTCCGCGGCCTTCATCACCTCGGAGATCTCCTTATCGGTATCGGTAACAAAGCGGTTGATGGCGACCACCGGCGGCACGCCAAATTTGCGCACGTTCTCCAAATGTCGCTTGAGGTTGTCGCAACCTTTGGCGACAGCGGCGGCGTTTTCGTGCTTCAAATCGTCTTTGCCGATGCCACCATGCATCTTGAGCGCACGCACGGTGGCAACGATGACTGCGGCGGCGGGATTGAGCCCCGCCTTGCGGCACTTGATATCGAAGAACTTCTCCGCCCCCAGATCGGCGCCGAAGCCCGCCTCGGTCACCACGTAATCGCACAGCTTGAGTGCCGTTTTGGTGGCCAGCACCGAGTTGCAGCCGTGCGCGATGTTGGCGAACGGTCCGCCGTGGATGAAGACTGGATTGTTCTCCAATGTCTGCACCAAGTTGGGCATCAGCGCGTCTTTCAACAGCACCGTCATAGCGCCATCGCCCTTGAGGTCGCGCGCTTTGATGGGCTTTCGGTCGCGGGTGTAGCCGACAACGATGTTGCCCAGCCGGCGCTCGAGGTCCTTGAGATCCATGGCGAGGCACAAGATGGCCATCACCTCGCTGGCCACGGTGATGTCGAACCCGTCCTCGCGGGGAAAGCCGTTGGCGACGCCCCCGAGCGAGTTGACGATGGACCTTAGCGCGCGGTCATTCATGTCCATGACGCGCCGCCAAGCGATGCGGCGCGCGTCGATCCCCAGTGCGTTGCCCCAATAGATGTGGTTGTCGAGCATCGCCGCTAGCAGATTGTGCGCGCTCGTGATGGCATGGAAGTCTCCGGTGAAATGCAGGTTGATGTCCTCCATCGGCACCACCTGCGCGTACCCGCCACCCGCCGCCCCGCCCTTGACGCCAAAGCAGGGCCCAAGGGAGGGCTCGCGCAGACAGCTCATGGCCTTCTTGCCGATGCGGTTCAGTCCGTCACCCAGACCGACTGTGGTCGTGGTCTTGCCTTCGCCCGCCGGCGTCGGCGTAATGGCAGTTACCAGAATGAGCGTGCCGTCCTTATTGCTCTGCACGTCATTGATGAAATCGAACGACACCTTGGCCTTGTAGGGCCCGTAGTTCAGCAGCGCGCCGTCGGCAATGCCGATGCGTTTGCCCACCTCCGCGATCGGCTTCATCTTCGCGTCGCGGGCAATCTCGATGTCTGATCTCACGGCCATGCTCTCACTCCCGTTTGCCTTGCGAGGCGTCATCCCCGCGCAGGGGACGCCACGCCGTCATGTCATGAAGATTGCGCTGCGACTTGCGGGTCCCCCGTGTGCCGCTCGGGCCGGCGCGCATGTCCGCCTCGCGGGCAGCGTCATGGTTTGTCAAAGACGACGCCGGGTTTGAGGCCGGCTGACATCGCCCACGGACCCGCTTCGAGCTTCTTGCCGTCAACGGGTTGAACGCGAGTCACTTTGAAGCGTCCGTCGGCGCACACGACTTTGAAGCCGTCGGCCTCCACCGCGACGATCTCGCCCAGCTTTCCGCCGATGCCCTTCGGGTCCTTGGCCGGCAGCGGCTTGGCGTCGAAGATCTTCAGCTGCTTGCCGGCCAGCGTCGTCCATGCCCCGGGTGCCGGATTGCAACCGCGGATCAGGCGATCGATTTGGACCCAGGGTTTGCCCCAATCGATCCGCGCATTGTCGGGACCACACCGGCCCTCGTAAGTGGCCTTCGATTCATCCTGCTTGAGACGTGGCGCACGGCCAGCCTTGACGAGATCAACCGCCTCGAGCATGGCCTCCACGCCCAACGGGAACAGCCGGTCAAAATAGACGCTCCCCAGCGTGTCGTCGGGGCCGATCGTCGTTTTCTTCTGCAAAAGCACGTCGCCGGTGTCGAGGCCGTTGTCGGGCCAAAAGATCGATAGTCCGGTTTCCGTCTCACCCTTGATGATGGGCCAGTTGATGGCGCTGGCACCGCGGTAGGCCGGCAGCAGCGAGGGGTGATATTGGATGGAGCCTTGCGTGGGGATGTTGAGGAATTCCTCGGGCACGAACAACGTGACAAACGCCATCACCTGCAGGTCCGGTTTCAGTGCCTTGAACTCGGCCCACACCTCTGGCTTCCTGTAGGAGATCGGCTGCAAGACCGACAGGTTTGCCGCCAGCGCCGCGTCCTTGAGCGGATCGGCTTTGGCCCCCGGCTTCTCGGGCGCCACATAGACCGCAATCACGTTCTCCCCACGCTTGAGCAGCGCCTCCAGGACCGCCTTTCCGAAGGCCTGCTGCCCGTGCACAACGATACGCATCTGGCTCTACTCCAGTGAAGCTGCTTGGCGGACCTCTGCGCGAGGTGACGCTTGCCATTCCGCCCTGACGAACCCCTATCGGCCTCCGCTTGCGCGCCTACTCCGCGGCCTCTTTCTTCAACGGCGCGGTGGCGCCGGCCTGCGCCAGCGCGGTGATTTCCTCGCCCGTGTAGCCCAGCTCGCGCAGCACCTCCTCGGTGTGCTCACCCAACAGCGGCGAGCGCTTCACTTCTGCGGGTGAAGCCGAGAGCTTGATCGGGTTGCCAACCGACAGATACTTGCCGCGCGTGGGATGGGCGACCTCGACCATGGTGCCGGTGGCCAACAGCGCCTTGTCCTCCGCGAGCTCCTTCATGGACAGAATCGGTCCGCAGGGGATGTCGTACTTGTTGAGAATGTCCATGGCTTCGAGCTTGGTCTTGGTCATGGTCCACTGCTCGATGCGTGCGAAAATCGCGTTGAGGCGCGTGAGGCGCGCGGCCGGCTTGGCGTAGTCGGCGTGTGTCTTCCAGCCGGGCTCGCCGATGACCTCGCAGATCGCCTCCCAAACGGGGGCCTGAGTGATGAAATAGATGTAGGCGTTGGGATCGGTCTCCCAGCCCTTGCACTTGAGGATGCGCCCGGGCTGCCCGCCACCGGAATCGTTGCCCGCGCGTGGCACCGCATCGCCGAACGGGACACCCTCGCCGTACTGACTGTATTCCGTGAGCGGTCCATGCTTGAGGCGCTGCTGGTCGCGCATCTTCACGCGGGCGAGGTTCAACACGCCGTCCTGCATGGCGCAGGTCACGCGCTGGCCCTTGCCGCTCACGCTGCGATGATAAAGAGCGGTGACGATGCCAAGCGCCAAATGCAAGCCGGTACCAGAATCGCCGATCTGCGCGCCAGTGACGAGGGGAGGACCGTCGCGGAAGCCGGTGGTTGAGGCAGAACCGCCCGTGCACTGCGCGACATTCTCGTAGACCTTGCAGTCCTCGTAGGGTCCGGGCCCGAAGCCCTTGACGGAGGCATAGATCATGCGGGGGTTGAGCTGCTGGATGCGCTCCCACGTGAGCCCCATGCGATCGAGCGCACCGGGTGCGAAGTTCTCGACCAGCACGTCGCACCGCTTCACCAGACGCTCGAGGATCTCCATGCCCTTGCGGTTCTTGCTGTCGATGGTGATGGAGCGCTTGTTGTGGTTCAACATCGTGAAATAGAGGCTGTCCACCTTGGGGATGTCCTGCAATTGCCCGCGCGTGATGTCGCCGACGCCCGGGCGCTCCACTTTGATCACGTCGGCGCCAAACCAGGCCAGCAGTTGCGTGCACGTCGGGCCCGATTGCACGTGCGTGAAGTCGAGGATCTTTACGCCTTCCAACGCCTTGCCCATGTTGGCAGTCTCCCTCAATTGCGCGCGCCGATGGCGGGAATAAAGTGTGGTTCCCGAAGCGCTATTGTCTCTTCTTGAGCACGCTCTGCGGATTGAGATTGCCAATGCGGCCGCTCTCACTTCCGGCCGCCGGATCGATCACCGCATTGATAAGGGTGGGTCGGCGCAGCTCCATCGCCTTATTGACGGCCCGAGCGAGCTCGTCGGGCGTCGTCACATGCGCGCCTGTGCCACCAAAAGCCTCCGCAATCCTGTCGTAGCGAGCGTCCTTGATAAACACGGTCGTTGCCGGATCGGTACCGCCAGCGGCGTTGACGTCGGTTCCGCGATAGATGCCGTTGTTGTTAAAGACCACAACGCAGACCGGCAGCTGGTAGCGGCAGATCGTCTCCACCTCCATGCCAGAGAACCCGAAGGCACTGTCGCCGACGACGGCCAGCACGGGGTTGCCGGTCTCGATCGCCGCGGCGATGGCATAGCCCATGCCGATGCCCATGACACCCCAGGTGCCGACGTCCAACCGCTTGCGGGGCTGATACATGTCGATGATGCCGCGCGCGAGATCGAGCGTGTTGGCGCCTTCATTGACGAGAATGGTATCCGGCCGGCCCTTGATGATGGTGCGCAGCGCGCCGAGCGCACCATGAAAGTCCATCGGCGCCGAGTTCTTCATGAGCCGCGGCGCCATCTTGGCGATGTTCTCCTCCTTCTTCGTCCTGACGGCATCGCTCCAGCCCGCCGGAGGCGCCGGCCACTTGCCCTCCATGGCGTCAAGCAAGGCCGCCACGCAGGAGCCGATGTCGCCGACCAGTGGAGCCGCAATCTCGACGTTGGAGTCCATCTCCTTGGGCTCGATATCTATCTGGATGAACCTCTTGGCGTGCGGCTCGCCCCAGGTCTTGCCCTTGCCGTGCGACAGGAGCCAATTCAGTCGGGCGCCGATCAGCATGACGACATCGCAATCTCGCAACACTGTCGAGCGCGCGGCGCCGGCGCATTGGGGGTGCGTATCCGGCAGCAGGCCCTTGGCCATGCTCATCGGCAGAAACGGCAAGCCGCTCTTTTCGACGAAGGCGCGGATCGCCGCATCGGCCTGCGCGTAAGCCGCACCCTTGCCGAGAATGATCAGCGGGCGCCTAGCGCTGCGCAATACATCAAGCGCGCGCTTGACGGCGGCGGGAGCCGGGATCTGGGCGGGGGCTGGGTCGACCACCTTCACCAGGGACTTGGTTCCGGCCTCGGCGTTCATCACCTGCGCGAACAATTTCGCCGGCAGATCGAGATAAACCCCGCCCGGCCGGCCAGATAGCGCCGCGCGCATCGCGCGCGCCACGCCGATGCCGATATCGGCAGCGTGCAGCACGCGGAAGGCTGCCTTGCACAACGGCCTGGCAATGGCGAGCTGGTCCATCTCCTCGTAGTCGCCCTGCTGCAGGTCGACGATCTCCCGCTCGGAGGAACCCGAGATCAGGATCATCGGAAAACAGTTGGTCGTAGCATTGGCGAGCGCCGTCAAACCATTGAGGAATCCCGGCGCCGACACGGTGAGGCAAATGCCGGGTTTTCTTGTCAGGAACCCGGCGATGGCCGCTGCATTGCCTGCGTTCTGTTCGTGGCGGAAGGAGATGACGCGCATGCCCGCGGCCTGCGCCATGCGCCCAAGGTCGGTGATCGGGATGCCCGGCACGCCGTAGATCGTGTTGACGCCGTTGAGCTTGAGTGCCTCGATAACGAGATGAAAACCGTCCGTCAGTTCGTGCTCGCCCGCTGCTTGCGCCGCCATGGGTGGACCTCCTCACTCTGACGCGTCGTCGGTGTTCTTGCCCGTCAATCCAATTCCACGAAGCACTCAACGTGGTCGCGCAGGCGCAACGTGTGCTCGCGCACCAGGCGCTCGGCGCGGTCGGCATCGCGCGCCTCCAATGCCGCTACGATTTCCTTGTGGTCAACAATCGAGCGCCGCGCCCGGTCCTGTTCGAAAATGGTGCGTTGGCGGATGGCGCGCATGTGGAAGAACAATCCGTTGGTGATCTCGGCAATGAGCGGGCACTTGCTCAAACCAATGATGGCTTGGTGGAACTTGATGTTGGCCTCGGAGTACTCACCCGTCTTGCGTGCCACCTCGTCTTGCGAAAACTGGTCAACGAGCGTGTGCAGGCGCGCGATCGCATCGGTCCCGCCATGCCGGGTGGCGAGCCGCGCCGCCATGCTTTCGAGCGCCGCCCACACCGTGATCATGTCCAGAATTTCGGCCTTGGTCTTGCGCACGATGAAGATGCCGCGCCGGGCGACGATCTTGACCAGACCCTCCTGGTCGAGCTGCGCCAGCGCCTCCCGCAGCGGCGTGCGGCTTACCCCGAAGCGCTGCGACAGATCGCGCTCGTCGAGCCGCAGCTGGGCGCCCTCGGCGTAGATGTTCATATTGAGAATGGCCATCTTGAGCGCATCGTAGGCCCGCGCCTTGAGACTCAAGCCCTCCCCGATGGGCGCGATCTTCAGTTGGGTGTCGGCCACATCACACTCGCTGGCGCAAAAACGGTGGCGCGCTGGATTCTGGTATACCATACACCACAAAGGCGCCGCCACCGCAAGCCCCTGCCGTCGGCAACGGCCGCCACGAGCCCACGCCCAACCTTCCGGGATTGAGGATGAGCTGCTGAGCTGTTATGGTTGTAGCCGCTGGCATACCGCATACCTGCCAAGCAAAGAAGAAAGAAGCATGACGAACGCGCGCCCCGCGATGGCGCGCGGCTGGGAGGCGCCATGGACACGTTCTCGGAGCCGCACGCGGCTCGCGCGAGCAACTTGTTTCGCTGGACTCAGCTCATCATCGGCGTGATCTGCATGGTGATGATCGCCAACCTCCAATACGGTTGGACCTTCTTCGTTCCGGATATTCAAAAGACATTCCATTGGGAGCGAGCGGAGATCCAGATCGCATTCACCCTCTTCGTTCTGTTCGAGACGTGGCTCGTTCCCATCGAAGGCTGGTTCGTCGATAAGTGGGGCCCCAAGCTCGTCATTCTGTTCGGCGGGATCCTGGCCGGGATTGGCTGGGTGATGAACTCCTACGCCACCACCCTCGGCGGGCTCACCGGATACTACGCCGCCCAGATCATCGCCGGCATCGGTGCCGGCGGCGTCTACGGCACGTGCATCGGCAATGCGCTCAAGTGGTTCCCTGACAAGCGCGGCCTGGCAGCGGGCCTGACGGCCGCCGGCTTCGGCGCGGGATCGGCGCTGACCGTAGCGCCCATTCAGAACATGATTACCGGTCGGCCGCTATTGGACTTTTCGTTGTTCGGCGTCCCCGTCTACCTGGAGACGGCGGCCAAGGGATTCCAGCAGACCTTCTTCTGGTTCGGTCTCTGGCAGGGCGTCATCATCGTGCTGCTAGCCCTCCTGCTGCGCTCCCCGCGCAGTGGCGAAGCCCCCGAGCCGGGCCTGCGGCCCAACGTGCTCCAAAGCCGGCGCCAGTACTCGCCCTCTGAGCTCATCGGGCCCAATCCTTATTGGATCGGTGGTGCTGTCCTGGCGCTGGGCGGTGGCGTCGTCCTGTGGTGGAGTGGACTGCAATTCTATATCCCGCTGGCGCTGGCGGGCTTCATTTTTCTGGTCGGTGGGTCGGTGGTCCTGCTCAAGGGTCAACCCATCTTCACCCTCATGTATTTGATGTTCGTGTTGGTCGGCGCTGGCGGTTTGATGGTCACCGCCAACCTGGCGCCCATCGCCAAGGACCTCAAGGTGGACGCCATCCCGGTTGCCCTTGCCGGCTTGACCATGCCCGCCCTCACCTACGCCGCCACGCTCGATCGCGTCCTGAACGGCTTGACGCGGCCCTTCTTTGGCTGGATCTCCGATCGCATCGGCCGCGAGAACACCATGTTCATTGCCTTCGCGATCGAAGGCGTGGGCATTTACTTTTTGTACCTGTTGGGTGCCGATCCGTTCTGGTTCGTGGTGCTGAGCGGGCTCGTATTCTTTGCCTGGGGTGAAATCTACAGCCTGTTTCCCTCCACTGCGACGGACACCTTCGGCTCGAAGTTTGCCACCACCAACGCCGGATTGCTGTACACCGCCAAGGGCACGGCCGCACTTCTCGTGCCCTATGCCAATTCGCTGCAACATGCTTGGGGAAGCTGGGACCTCGTGTTCGTGATCGCTGCTGGCGCCAACGTGCTCGCCGCCGTGCTGGCGCTCGCCGCGCTCAAGCCCTGGCGCGCTCGCGTCGTCCAGCGCTCCGGCCATGGCGATATGCTCGAGGTGGCTGCGATCGGAGTGAAGCCGCCCAGCAGTGCGCGCGCAGGGCCGACCGCAGAGCAGTTCGAAGCGCTCTCCCAACGCGTCAGCGCGCTTGAGGAGCAGCAGGGTCGCCTCTCGAACGTGCTCAAGACGCCTTCCGCCTGACGCAGGACTAGCCCATCGGGTGCTGGCGCGTGCGGGCGTACCTGCGCGAACCTCGGCTCCCGCCGCCGCGCAGGTCGTGATCGGTTGCCGGCGCCCCATGATTTCCGACCGATCTCGGGTTGGTGCCACTCGCGCACGGCCCACGCTGGCTCCCTTTCAGCATCGCTTGGCTGGCTTGTGCCGTGAGGCCATGCGCTTTGCATCGCCTGTCTGTCGTGCTCGCTCACTGCCCACCCTCATCGTTGTGCCCTAGGGCACTGCGCTCTGCGAACTGCCGCGGCAGCATGCTGACGACATCTCGTGAGGAGCACGCAGCCATGAACATGCATGTGGGAACCCAGCAGTTAGAGGCCTCCAGCACGCCGCCCGCCAAGACCGGGCTCTTGCCATGGATGCTGGCGTTTCTTGCGAAGGTGTTGGCCTCGCCCAAGGGCGATCAGGGCGGCTGGGAAGGCGGCGCGCGCGGGCTTTGACTTGAGGTGCCAATTTCGCTCTAGCACTGCGAACCCCGGGACTGCGAACCCCAGGACTGCGAACCCCCCGACTGCGAACCCCGGGACTGCGAACCCCGGGACTGCGAACCCCGGGACTGCGAACCCCGGGACTGCGAACCCCGGGACTGCGTGCCCTAGTCCATCAAACCAGCACGAGACTGACAAGGAAGCGCAGCGCGGCGGCAAGGAGAAATAGCCCGAACGCGATCTCGAGGGTGCGCTTGGGCAACGCGTGCGCCAGCTGCGCGCCATAGGGCGCCACGTAGCTTGAGATCGGTGCCATGATGGCCACCCCAACGAGGGAAACGAACCCGACCGAGAATGGCGGTAGCCTCGCTTGTTGCGACCAGCCCGCAATCATGTAGCCGATGCTGCCGGCGAGCGTAATCGGCACTCCAAGCCCCGCCGAGGTGGCGACCGCGCTTTGGATCGACTGCCCGTAGAGGGTGAGCACGATGGTCGAGAGCGATCCACCGCTGATGCCCATGAGCGAGGAGGCAAGGCCAATGAGAGCACCGTAGACGGCCATCGCCGTGCGACCCGGC
>Ga0075425_100001563_pt1 | contig 22491 bp, 16 predicted proteins | sample SoiMethybrSBSTD4_FD_75300 | JGI IMG/M metagenome (GOLD analysis project Ga0075425, IMG submission 75300) | Bulk soil microbial communities from a Populus tree surrounding site in Tennessee, USA - Soil MetaG P. TD hybrid SBSTD4 | ecosystem: Environmental > Terrestrial > Soil > Tree plantation... | reverse complement strand
GCGATCTGCTGGATGCGAGCGACCGAGTTTGGCGCGCTCGCTTCCTCGAGCCCATCGGCTGCTGCCATGGCTACGTGACGAATCTGGCCCGGTGAGCCAAGAGGGCAGGAACTGGCGCCCGGCCCAATCGACGGCACGCCAGAGGAGGGAGGGCAGGGTGCCGAGCGACCCGCTCATGCCACCAGCTCCCAGTGCTTCTGCCGATAGCCTTCTTCCAACTCGCGCTGCATCTGGCGCTGGTATCGCCGCGCGACAGCGCGAAGTGCAATTACTGATCCGCCTCGGTGGCTGGCGTGCCAGCTCCGGCGCGATGGGCGGCCCTCCAGAGCAATCAGGCCGCCTCTCGGACCATTTGTTGGCCGCCGCGCCCTATCCATCTGGAATGCGATGAGGTCTCCTGGCTGGCTCGCGGCCGGTGTACGCGACAGAGTCCGCTGGCCGCGCTGTCGGGAGATCTCCTGGCCGAGCGCTTCCTTCATCGCGGCAAGGCGCTGCCTCGTGATGTCCACGCGCGCGAAGCCGCCGGCCTCGTCTTCGCGCATTCCAGCCAGCACTAGGTGCACGTGGTGATGGGCAGTGTTGCGATGGATGGCAGCGATCCAGTGCAGGCTCTTCGCTTCGCAGTCCTGCTCGAGGCGCCTGACAGCGGCCACGGTCAGCTTCCTGAGGTCGAGTCCTGACGCCCGTTCCGGCGAGATGATCATTCGGTAGACGGCGCGCCGGCGGTCGTGGAGCTCTCCGTCACGCCCCTGGTAGAGCTGCGCCTTCGAGTTGTCGAGTGCACCGCCGACGAAGGCGGCGAACGCCTTCCGCTCGGCGCTGCCGAGCGTGCCGGTCGGACCGAAGAACTCAGCCCGAGTGCTGGCGCTGTCGCGGTAGGCGACGTACTTGAGCAGGCCAGAAACTTCCGGCTTCCGCCGCGCTTGATCCTGAGTGGGGTGGAGGTCGCGGTGCTCGACGTAGCGGAGGAAGCCGCCGACTGCCTTGCGGACCACACTGCCGCTGCCGGCAGGGGTGTATTTGACGGCGAGGATTACGCGCTCGTTCACCGCTCGGACTCCTTGAACATGGCCAGCCGCTCTTCAGCTGCGACGACCGCTTGGGGTCCCAGTTCCCCCATCCGGCGTTGGCCGTCAGGGAGCACCGAAGCCACCATGAGAGCGGCGTGCTCGGCGGCGACCAGAGCCGCCAGCGCCGCCGCTGAGTCGGCTCGCGGGCCGGGCTCGCTGTCGAGCGTGAGGGCAGCGGCAACGAGCTGACGGACGATCGCGCTGAGGGAAAGCCCGGTTCGCCGTGCACGGTCGGCGATTGCCGAGCGCTGAGCTGCCGTGAAACCGACCTGGAGTCGGCGTCCTAGTGGATTCCCCACATCTATTAACTGGTCATCGCAACTGGCCAAAAACCGTGCGTTGAGCGTGCGTTTTGGAACTTCGCACGCACTACGCACGCTCCGAGACCACGGAAACCTCGACTCTGGCGACGGTGGCGGCCGAAAACGCACGGTGGGCGCACGGTCAACGCACGGCTGGTTGAGAGCTTCAGGCCATCTCCAAAGGAGGTGGCCCATGGTCACAAACGACGGTCCCGAACTCGTCCTCCAACAGGTCAAGGCGAGCGACCGCCGCAAGCGCTCGATCAACCCCGAGCTCCTTGTCAGATTCCGAGAGCAGGATCTGCGAGTGTTCGACCTGCTCATTCGCTACCGCGCGGAGGAGCCGGTCGCCGAAGCCTTCGTGGCCGAGCTCCTGCCGGTAGTAGAGGCCAAGGCCGGGCGATTGAACCCGGTGGGGCTATATGGCCGCGGCGACCTACGCCAGGAATTGATCGCCGAGGTCCTCTATGTCGCCCGCCGTCTGCCCCTCAAGCGGCCCAATTTCGTCACTCGACGGCTCATGCTCGCGGCCGCCAAGCGGCTGGGTCGGCGACTGGAGCGCGAGTGGTACCGGCAGCTGGACGAGTGGTACCGCGGCGCGCCGCCTCCGACACCCGAGGAAGAGGCTGTGGAGGACGACCAATGAGCGTCCTGCGCAATCCGGAAATCTCCTATATCCTCGCCGCCACGGGGGAGGCGGGGATGCAGGAACTAGTCGCCGAGAAGTTCTGGACCTGGCGACGCGGTCTGCTGGCGGTCGGCTATGGGCTAGTTCTCTTGACTGGCTTGCAGATCGTTTTCGCGGCTGATCCGACCGGGCTCGTCCTTGTGGCAGCGGCCCTGTTGGGTCTGGTCTTTCTCCACCGGACTTGGCTGGGTGTTCTGGTCTGGACTTACGTGGCACTGTCTGGTGTCGTGGCCCTGACCTCGGGAGACGACCTTGGCCTGTACGCGGTGATCGCTGGCCTCGGGTTTGGTCTGGTTGCGGTGCCGATCTGGCGCCGGCGAATGGTGACGGCCAGACCCGTCTTCCAGCAGTGGCAGCCGACGTCGTTCGAGCGACCGCGACCACAGCACGTCTCGACATCAGTCGCCCCATCGACGGAGCTCGGCAGCGTTGCTCGGGCGGACGGACCCCTGGGGGAGAGCAGGCCGATGCTTCGGACGATCGGTCCCATGCGGATCTCGACAGAGTCAGGCGACTTGACGCCGAGTCTGCTCGGCAAGCCGGTTATCGGCTTCCTCTGGCTCTACATGTTCGCGCGCTCGGTACGGAAGCCAGGGGATCGGCTGACACGTACTGCACTGACCGATGAGGTCGCGCACGGCGTCAGCGATCCGCGCGGTCGTCTCCGTGGGTACCTCCGTGATCTAACGCGGCTGCCCGAGCCCCTTGGCTCGATGGTGACCGTCGAGGACGAGATGATCGGCTTCGACCTTCACGGCCAGGGCGCGGACGTTGTCGAGTTGCGCCGGTTGGCTGATCGGATCCGGCAATCGAATGGCACCATCAGCGACGAAGACCTGCCCGATGCCCAGAGGCTGCTGATGGAGATCGGCGATGGAGAGTTCCTGGCTGGTTTCGAAGAGATGGAAAGGCGAGTCACCAAGGGACGCGGCGTTGCCGGTCAGGTGGTGTCCGAAGTCCGAGCCCAGGTCGACACGATGCGCGCCGACCTTGCCCACGCGGTGGCGAACGCTTTGTTGGACCGCGGCCAGGCGGCAGCCGCGATCTCCCTTCTCGAGCCGATCGTCGCCCGATCGGAGGACCGCGACGACCTCGCCCGCACCCTTGTCAATGCGCTCCGCGAGACCGGCCAGCACGGCCGCGCCGCGGAAGTCCGCCGGCGGTTTGCCGTCGGCCAGGAGAGCTAGACATGAAGGGTCTTAATGCGCAGTTGCGCAGGCTTCAGCTGCGACTCGGGCGCCGTGAGGAAGTCGTGGCCGGAGTCGTTCTGGGCGCGCTTGCAATCGGTGGTTTTGCGTTTACCTTGACCACTCACACCGGCACTCCGGCAGGCGCTGCCCTGGCCTACATGGCAGCAGTGGATCGGGCAGACACCGACTACGTTTGGAGCCATTCGGTCCTGGACTCGTCCAAGAGCACAGCCGTGGACCGGTCGTTCTTGAATCGGGCGTCCCTGGCGGCGCAGCTCAAATCCTCTGCCCATACCCGCTCAGGGTTCGAGGTGCAAAGCGTCAGCTACGTGACCACCGGAACCAAGGTCACACTCAACTTCAACGCGGCCGGTTCCCGTGCTAAGGCGAGCCTGCTCATGCGCGGCGCCGGCCCGCATACCTGGCCAGTCCTCCTACAACCCACCGGTCTGCAGATCTCCGTCCCGATAGGAGCAAACGCACTTGCGATCGACGGCGAAAGCCTCGAAGTGACAGCAGGCGGCTCGCTCAAGGTAGCCGTCTTTCCCGGCCAACACAGGGTTTCTCTCACTGCTTCGCACCTCTACGCCGCCTACACGCGCGATGTCGATGTGGAAGCAGCCTTACCCGCGATGACGATGGTGAGCTTGGCTGGTGCCAAGGTCACTGACCAAGCAGCAATGGAGGCCAAGGCCGCGGTGGCTAAGGCACTGCAATCCTGCGTCGCGGCTACGGTGCTTCGCCCGAGCGGCTGTCCGCAGAGCTACACGCTCGATACCGCTACATCCGGTCCTGTCTGGACTTTGCTGGGCGACCCGACAGCAGGAGCGACTGTCGGTTTGAACGACACCTCAACGCTTCGGGTCGCCGGCCAGTACGTGATGCGTCTGAGCTATGGCAGCGAGGTCAAGCATCGGCAACGCAACATCCTGGTCGGCGGTCCTTACGGTGCGGCGCTAGGCTGGGACGGCCAATCGCTATCGGTCACTGGGTTCAGCGCCGTCACGGGCGCATCTCCGTTGGCCCGGCCGCCGGCGACTGATGACCAGGTGCTGGCTCGGCTGCGGCCCCAGCTCGCCTCGTGCTTGAAACTGCAGGCTGGCGAAGCGCCACAGTGCCCGCAACATGTCGCGGCCTTCTACGCCTCCAGCTTCGTCTGGCGTGCCACCAGCGATCCCCTGCAGGGCGCGGTCGTGGCGTGGGATGCGACCCAAGGATTCTTCACGGTCACGGGCAATTTCGACTTCACGGTCGACTACAACTCGGCGCCGCCCTACACGGCCACGCGGCGTTACCACGACCACACCTCAGGCCAGTACGTTGCCGACCTGTACTGGGACGGTGCCAAGGCCGTCTTCGTCGGCTTCGAATGAAGGAAATCAAATGAGCCTCACACCTTCCCAATACCAGCCGATACGGGCATCGCTGGGAGACATCGCCGTAACCGACACCCAGGTCCATACGCCAGTCGGCGTCTATCCGCTCCAGGGGACGCTCTGGACCGTGAGCAATCAGACCTTCGTGACCGAAGCGATCCCGGGCTGGGCAATCGTCCTAGCCATCGTCTTCTTCCTTCTCTGCCTGCTCGGTCTGCTTTTCCTGTTGGTCAAAGAACGACGGGTGCACGGTGCCGTCCAGGTCGGGGTCCAGGGTCCGGGCTTTTCCTATGCGACGTATATCCCGGTCTACAACGAGATGGCCGTCTTCCACATCTCGAGCACGGTCGACCGGATCCGGGCCCAGGTGGCGCAGCTGTCGGTGTGATCGAGTTATCAGTCCTGGCCGGCCGGCGGGTAGCCGCCGGCCGGCCCCCAGCTCCGACCTCATCCGAACCTCAGTCGAAGTTCAAGATTCCCTGAGGTTTGAGTCACCTCACCGGTTAGCAGCGGCTTGCCCTGTCAGGATCAACCGATGATGGACGTGGCGAAGGAGTTGGAGTCACGGCTCATGCCTATGCTGGAGGTGGCTGCAAGCACACTTCGAAGCGAGTTTCCGATCGCGAAGATCCGGACTGAGTCGCACCCAGTAGGAAGCCTGACCGATCTCCAAGGCCACTATGTCGCGATTAGTTGCCTGTTGGTTGAGCCGGACTCACGAGTAACCGAGATGAAGCGGACGCAACCCGATCTGGTCGATCTGGTCATAGGAGTCCAGCACCTGACAACGGAACCCGAACTGTCGGAGCTGTACGTGTGCTGGGGCCACCCGAGCGGTCACATCGAGCTTGAACTTCTTCACACACCAATCCCAATCAACGAAGCCGCCTGGGGCCGGGCGGTTGATTCCGTCGCGCCTCTTGTCGACGCCCTCAGGACGGCAATTCGACGAGGCCAGCCGCCAGAATGGGCAGCACCCGGCTTTCCCGGTTGACGGATGAGGCCTGGCTGGAGCCTATCTGAGTGGTGGTGAAGACTGGTCCACAGTGGTGAAAAATGACGCCATTCGGCGTAACAAGATAAGGCGGCCTTCGCCCGCAGAATGACTTCCATGCCGGAAGAGGCGGAGGCTGCGATCAGGTCGATCGCCGAAGGACACTGCCCGCTGTGTCACGTTGCTCTGATAGTTCACGGCGACAAGGCGTGCTGCCCGTGCGGCGGCTGCACCTACTCAGTTCGCGACCATAGCCTTTCAATGGATTCTTGTGAAAGGCATCCCGCTGTTCAATGCGTGCACTGGCAGCACGTCTGGAACCAGATCGACAATCTTCGCGATGACAAGTATTAGCCACTTAGCGCAGCGGGAACAGCCGATGCTCCTCGTCGAATTCCTGTCGGATATATTCAGCAGCAAATGTTGGAACTCCGCCGTCGAATATCACGACCTGCGTGTCTAGTTCGGACGTCTCTCCAAGTTCAATGAACAGTTCATAGAGGCGGTCGCCCACGGATGTGTCGTAGCCGTAATGGCCTAGGTTCTTCCGGGGGCTATCAATGACTAGGAGACGAGGGAGAGCCGAATCGTGATGTCGACCGGCGTAGATGTGATGAGCGATCGCGTGTGCCAAGTTGACTACCACGCGTAGGCCACCCGAACTCAGAGACTCAAATGTACGCCCTTCAATCTGAGGCTCATAGGTCGAGCGATCAATCTCGACGTTATGGGCAGTGCCACGGAACGGCTGGAGGCCGATCCGTTCGAGCACCTCAGTCATTATGGTCTCAAGCTCCCTAAACACGTCTCTCCGTTGAGCGCGTTCGGCGCGTTTCCGGTCGATTAGCGCCTCGAGTTCCGCTCGCCGACGCGACAGGTCTTCCTGACCTGCGGTCAAGTTCTCCAGTCCTGCATACATGCGCTCTAGTTCCGTGTAGCGCACGCGTTCGGCGTCAATTTCTCCAAGTCTTCTCGCCTGCGACTCAAGTGTTTCCTGTCGATCTGAAACATACCGACTCGTGAGCTCCTCCAAACGCCTTGCCGTAGCGCCGCGCTCGCCGACCAAATGAGATTGCCTTTGCCTGATTTGCTCTACAGCCTGAGAGCGGAGGTCAACTAATCCGCGCGTTTCCTCAAGTTGGCCCTGGAGTCGCCTCTGCTCCTCGCGCAGCTGCCCTACGTCGAGCGTTGGTCGATCTGGCTGACCGCACAAAGAGCATGCACTGGCCTCCCGGCTCGGCAAGTCCTGCCCGCATCGAGGACACTCGACGAAGTCAAAGTCGACCAGCGCTGAGCCCGCCAATATCGCCCGATTCACTCGGGCGACCTGTGTTGTCAATTGGGCGGCCAATGTCCGGAGGTCCTGAACCCCCCGATCTTCGGCGCGAGCTTCTCCTTCGAGCGCATTCAACTCGGCATCAAGTGCAAGAACCTTCGATCTCACCTCTTGCGCTGGTGAAGAGTCCCCCGGAACTCTGTCGCCAATAATTCGGTTCCGCTCATCTTCGATCGCTATCAGGCGCCTTCTCGCCTCGGCGAGATTGACGACGTCCGCATTGCTAAGGAACTGTCGTATGACTTGGTACCGCTGTTGGAGCACCCCCAATTGGTTGAGTACCTCACTCAGTTCTGCCTCAGCCCGGCTCAGTTCAGTGTCAGACAGCTGATAGATGTATTCAAAGACGTATCGACGTTTGGCTTCGAGGTAGCCTTCGGAGGCATTGAATAGACCGCGCTCGAGTACGTCCTGTTCAAGGAAGCACCACTCAAGAAAGTCCGACAAGCTGAGCGGTATCAGCGGTGACTCCGGATCACGGCGCCGCTGGCGAACCTGGACGGAAGGCAAACCCAAATGATTGAGCATCCAACCCGCATACGTTTCGGCAGACAAGCTCGTGGGTTCTCGCGCTGGAAGTACTTGAGTCTCGCCGGCAAAATCGACGTTGACGAGGGCCGTATCGGTAGAGACGAACTGCCGCAGCACTCTTGCATACCCGCCATCCAGCGCAATACGAGCGTCGATGGACTTGACGAATTGGCGCATCTCGGGCGTTACGATCGCTGGCCAGCCTGCCCCTATGGAGAATCGCATGAGGCGCCACAGCGATGTCTTACCCGAATGAATCGGGCCAACGATTGCATTCATTCCTGGACCGAGGTCGAAAGGCAGAGGCACGGCCCCGAGCAGCGAAATACGTTCGACCTTAAGGCGCATCAGGTATCTCTTGTCCCCACTTCATGCCGACCACTTCGGGGAATGCGTCATAGATGAACCGACGAAGTCGCTCGCCCGACCATCGAAGGTGTTTGGCCACGAGAGCGGCGCGATCGTCGGTCGCCTGCCACTCCGTGATCGTCCGAAAGCGGTTCGCCAGGTCATGCCCTGATTCGGTTGTTCGGAATCCCACTCCCCCGTCACGAACCCACCGGATCAAACGTCGACTTCGCAGACGACCCAGCAGCGTGAAGTACGTGGGATCCCAGGGTCCATATCTGTATCTAATCATCCGTTGCTCGATATCCAGTTCAGGCGCAGTCGTCTCGTCCTGAGGTACACCTAGTCGTGTCAATGCTTCTCTGAGATACCGCGGATACCTTACAAAGAAATCTGTCTTGGCCAACTGCGTCCGGCCATTCATTCCTGACGCCCCAAACGCGTCAATCAGCAATAGCAATCTGACTTCGCCCTCCGCCGTTGGAAATACCTTTTCGTGCAAGGCCGGCATCAGTCGAGCTTCCATCGACATTCATCGCACATCTGAAAGGCTGCCCCAAGCAGCAAATTGCTATCAGCCAGGAAAATCCGCCTCGGGTCTATCGCGCCCGCCTCCGACCTAAGGATGCGTGACAGACCGGAAAACACCTTCGCGGCCGGTGCGGGCCGCTCATTGATGTCTCCAAGCACTTCGAGAACGGCAGTCATTACCCTCGTGTAAACGTCAGCCAAGTCTGCCTCTGAGTCGACCCCGCCGGTCAGTTGCTCGATATGCCTCTGATATGCGCTCGCCCGCAACGCCTGAACCTGGTGTAGAAGGGTTTCGTCGGATTTGCCATTTCGTAGTTTTTCCGTTAGTGCCGATGCCCAGGCTTTCGTCGGGAGCGTAGCCACAAGTCTCGATCCGGTCGTTTGACGAAAGTGGGCGGCTAACTCGTGGAGCGAAAGCTGATCGAGCGTCTTTCGGGCGACCGTGTCTGACGCCGGCCTTCCCGCTAGAAGATCAGGAAGCCAGCTCTGGGGCTCAGTGATATCTGCTGCTTCCATCGCCAAGCCGATCCGGTCGATAAGGCGACGTAACAGTTCAACGGCTTCGGAAGGTGTCGTTCCGCGAGTCACTGATGGGAATATGTAGCGATTCATGCAAACGTCCTGGATGGCGCTCGCTTCGGGTACGTCGTTCGATATCGTCAATCGCTTCAGCAGCTCGCGCGCCTCTGCCTCAGGACACTTGAGACGATTAGCCATGTCAGCTACATGTCCCTCAACCGAGCCACGTTCGCAGTCGACCGACAACTGTCGGACATCCTTATCGATCGGTCCTTGCAGATGCAGAACGTGCTTCGTATTGAGGTGTCGCACCAGTCGAAGCCGAAGTAGCATCGCGTGAAGAGGTCGACCAAATGTCTTTGAGGTTGAAATCGCCGATAGAGTCCACCGACCACCATCCGACCGGGTCTTCACTTGGTGAAGTTCGACAGTTCCAACGGGTCGCAGTACGACGAAGTCATCGATGTGTTCCATGATCACGCGTTCTATGTCTCCCACTAGCACGCCAAGTACATAGGGCAGGGCCATGGAGCACTGGATGCGGTACCGGCGATAGGTTTCAGTGCCTGCATCCTCCGCGGGTTGCACATCCCCAATTTCGGATGTCATTACTTCGTCTGCGTTCTCAACCGCTAAACCAGAATCAGCACGTCGAGTCTCGAGGGCTTAGTTACCGGACGAGCCATTCGGTTTGCAGAATCTCAGAGTCAACCCAAAGGCTTGCCCTGTCGGCGGACTTCCAGAGCCAATCGACAGGGGGGAGATGTTCTTGCACCGCCGCTCGCCTATCGGTTCGGGCGCGGGCGTCGGACGCCCATCCCCGACGGTATTCCCTCACTAGGTCGAGTAACGTGCGGATTTGCTCGATCAAGGTAGCAACACGAATTGGGCGTACGCGGTCAAAACGCATTTCAGCAGTGGGATCGATCTGATCATGAGGAGTTACTAGTAGTCCTCGCGTGGGGAGTCCCCGGCCAGACTCGAGGGCCTTTGCAGCGCCCTCAGCCTGATCCACTGCATCGTTGATTACCTTTTTGGACTCCGGTGCCATCTTGACCTCGAACGCCAGCAGGCGCCGAGGATAAGGGAGTTCCCAGTATGCATCCTCCTCACCCGAAGTCGGTCGCCGCGCTTTGCCTGAAAGACCGAGGACCTCGAATCCAATCCTGGCGATCGCGCTCGCGACGGAGTTATGGCTAGTCGAACCTAATTCGGAGAGCAGTTGCTCAGCCCAGCGGTCGAACTGCGGGCCCTGCGGTCCGAGACGGTCAAGCAATCGGTCCCACGCAGCGAAAATAACGTCGTTCTGATTCTGAGGTGGCGACGCCTGCTTGCCGCTGAGCCGTGCTTCTGAAAGTCGCAAGCGCGTGAAGAAGGTGCTGTTTGCCCCCGCTGTGGCTGCAGCACGCAAAGCAGCGCGCGCGCCGGATCCGGCGGTTTGATCTCCGTAGTGGGCTGCCATGCGAAGCGCCAACGCGCGCATCGACAACCAAAACGCACGGTGTTCGACACTTCCGGTCAACCCTGCAGCGACCCGATCAAATAAGGTCGCGGCCTTTCCATAGTCCTCCCGCCAAATCGCAAGTGTCCCCTCAACCTCCAATGAACCTGTACGCGCGATCATGGTTGCGGTGTCGGCAACTGGCGGAGCTTGTGGCGTATCCACGGTCTCGCCCTCGAGGAATCGGCGGGCTTCACGCAGACCGCTCGAAAATGGGCGGTCGGCTCGCTCAAGGGCTGCATAAACATCGTCGCGGACGTCAGCCGGAACGGCGTCAAGCATCCGACGTTGAGAAAATCGCCCGACGAACTCAGGGTCCGTCAACAGATAGACGGCCCGATCATCCTCTGTACGATTGCATCGGCCGAGTGCCTGAGCAACACGTTGGCCAAGGCGAGCCTCAGCGAATGGAGCGTCCCTAAGGTAGGCAGACACGAACTCCTCCAAGTCGCTGGTCGCGACAGGAACTTCCGGCACGACCTCAACACGGCAAACGTCACCTGGAAAGTCCATACCGTCGTACCGGCCAGCAGTCACAAGGTGCCCAACTGAGTCAAGAGCGAACAGCTCATCGGCACCGTTGTCACTCTCGAGCCGCCGCACCGGTCCATCAACCGCTGAGAGTACTAATGCAGCTTCAAACGCGGATGCTGTGTCCGAGCGGGCGCAAAGCCACAGCGCTTTCCGCTGCTCATCGATGAAAGGTCGAAGTTCACCAACCAGCTCCGTGGGACCCAACAATTCAGTCCCAGGGCGCATCAAGACGAGCCTGTCACCTTGTCGAGGTTGTACGGCGGCAGTCACCTTAGTCAAGGCTGGCGCTCCGAGTCGTCGCTGCAGGTCGTCCACGCTGCCGATGGTTGCGCTTAGGTAGAGTCGGCGCGAGGGTTGTTCAAAGTGTGGGATCGTTTGGGCTGGGGGAATATAGGGCGTAAACGTCACGCCACGTGCCGAAATCAGCCAACAACAGACTTCTAACCGACTTCGGATTCGACGCCACGCCCACCACGTGGGCGTGCCATCAACGATCCCTGCGTCCAACAAGTCGCGCACTTCATCGGCAAGGTCGGCCGAGTCGGGAAATACAAGCATCTCCGGCGGCCTTGCCACGTCAGCTCCATCCAGAATATCGTCAGCCAAGCTGTAATAGGGGCAACGTGAAACGATTACCTGGAGTAGTCGAGTGCAGAGTCGGTCGTTGGGCTCTACATGAACAGTGAACATCTCGCGAAGGGGGCCCTCGAGCAAATGGACATCATCGAGGATGACCATTCCGGCCGGCTCGATTCCGGGCTTGGCATTGAAGTAGTTCCAATAGTTCATCACCCCGATCGCGCGGCCAAAGTTGAAAGCGCGAACGTCTCGCGGCTCCCAATCCTCCTTGGAGCCTTGGAAGCGGACTATCGGAAAGCTCAGATCTCGGGCGTGACGTTCGATTTGTTGCGCGAGCTGTTTGTTTCCGGCGAGATAGGCAACAGCGCCTCCGACCGTCTCGCGATGATGCTCACCAGCAAGCAGGCCGATGAGCGTTTTCCCTGTGCCCGTCGGCAGTTCAACAGCCACGTCACCCTTAGTCACGGCGTAAGCACTCAGTACCTCGCTTTGCCATGGCCAAAGGGCCGGAATCTTGGCCGACCGATGCCGCGTGAAGAGCTCTTCATACGCGTTCGGCATACTCATGATTTGCGGACAGTACTCTCTTCGCGGGAAGCCATGAGGCCCAGAGCTCTGGGTAATAGCAATGAGTGACCGTCCGGATTTACGTCGTTTGCTGGGAGCTCATCGATCTCTGCTCGACGAGGCAGAGGCGTTTCCCGGGCGTATTGACCTGAGCAAAGAGCCAGTTAGCCAGTGGGTCGCATTGGCTCTCTTCGCACGAGTTGTTCATCTTGCCGAAGCTATCCATACGCTGATCGAGCAAGGCTATGCCGACGTTGCCGAGCCACTCACCCGAGCAATGGTAAGTGCGACGGAGAATATTCTCGCGATCATCGATACTGACTCAGACAATAGGGCACTGGCGTTCCTATCACTTGTGCCAGACATAAGGAAGAAGCGTCTTGCTGCTCTTGTGCACCATTGCTTGCTCGCCCAGGACGATGCTGAGCAGCAGGAGCGGCTTGCGGCCGTGAACGATGCCAGAGTCCTCGATCAATACGAAGCAATGGGAGTCTCGCCCGCCAAGATCGGAGGTGGCAAGAGCTGGCACGGCCTCGACGACAAGACTCTGTTTCAGCAGATGGGGGCCGAATGGAGGTACGACCTCTACTACGCCCCGTTCTCGGACGAGTTACACGTTAACGCTGCGGCGCTCGGACCCGAGATCAATGCAATGCGTTCAGGAATAGCATTCGAGTTTGGTCCTCGGTCTGGGAATCCAGCCATGTCCTTGATCGCTTCTAACCAAGCGATATGTCAGGCGCTGCGTCAATTGGACGCACAGCGAAAGTGGGGACGTCAGGAGCAAATCGATGATCTCTTCAAACGCACCCGCGAGGAAATTGAAGATGCGCTAGGCGTGAGAGGCCGATCGTAGCTGTGAATTTGGCTGCGCGCGCCCACTAGCCAGAACGGATGTCTCATGCTCTCGATAAGCGTCGGCTATCGCCATCAACTGCCCGCTCCTCCTAGAACTGCAGATCGCGCACGACCTCGAGCTCAGAGGGCAGGGCGCTCAGGAGGAGCGCAGCGTGGGCCAGCGTCCGTGCCCCGAGCTTTTCCTTGGCAACCGTGAGCGCCCAGCCAACCGTGCGCCGGGAAACTCTGGCCATGGTTGATATCTCGTCGCGATTCCAGCCAGCGCCGTAGAGCCGGAGGCAGCGAGCCTCGAGCTCTGACAGGCCCGCCGGATCGGCTACGGGCAGCCGCGGTTGCGCCATCCAACGCCCCTCCCCGAGTCGTTGTTTAGTGGCGCTTGATTAACACGTAAGAGACGGGAAGTCAAGGTCACCCCGACATAGCGCTCGGACCTTTGTGCGCGCAGCCTGCCGCTCGATATCGGAATTGTTTTGAACGTCGCTTGCCGATTGCGATTCAAGGAGGCGTTGGCGTCGATTTCGGGACATTGCATCGTTCTCGCCCAAATGCGAAGCCGGCGGTGCTCGGCGAGTGATTAATCCATCGACATCAGGAGGCGCCGCATGAAGAAGCGACGATCATCAATGGCGCCTGTATATGCGATTCTTTGGCAGCTCGCATTGTCGGCTCGCCGTGCGACTCCGGTTTCCATCGCTGCTGCGGTAATCGTCGTCTCGATGCTGCAGCCGCCGACGCCAGCCCAGGCCGCTGCATTCTGGACCCAAAACGCCGACGCAGCAGGACCAAGGGCGGTGGCGGCAAAACCGAAGCCGAATCTCGATCCAGCATATCGACCACCACAGAAGCACGGGGTTTCATACGTCGCCCCCAAGCCGAAGCCGCAACCCTCTAAGAGCTCGCAGGGGGCGGAGAAGCTGAACCTGCGGACGCGGACATCGAGGACCTTTGCCGGCTCCGGCCGCCAGTTGACCACGGTGGTCTACGCACAGTCGGTCAACTATCGCGACCCGAGCGGAAGCTGGCAGGCAATCGACAACACGTTGGTCAAGGCGGGCCTCGCCGGCTACGCCTACCAGAACAAGGCCAACCGCTACGCGGTCTACGTGCCGGCGGACCTGAGCAAGGCGCCCATCCGCCTAGTCTCCGGGTCGGCCTGGATGACATTCAGTCTGCAGGGAGTCAAGGGTACGGCGAGCGTCTCCTCCAGCACCGTCACCTATCGCGATAACGCGACTGGGGTAACAATCGTCATCGACGTCCAGGCCGACACGGTCGAAGAGAGCCTTGTCTTGGACGGGCCTTCCTCGCCGGCGACCTTCACCTACCAACTTCAGCTCAGCTCCGCTCTCAGTCTGAAGTCGGGAGGCAACGCAGCCTCGGTAGTCGATGCATCGGGAAAGGCAGTGTTTGGGATTGCCGCGCCGGCGATGTACGACAGCGCCAAGAACGGCGGTTCGCGGTCCTCGGCGATTGCGCTCAGCTCGGGCGAGAGCAGCAAGGGAACGACTCTGACACTGGCCGCCCATGCCTCATGGTTGGCAGACAGCAAGCGTCGCTGGCCGGTGACCATCGACCCGACCTTCATCGTCGGCGACGCTCAGGACTGCTACCTCAACGCAGGCTCGCCGGCCACCAGCCTTTGCAACCAAGGCACTCTCAACGCCGGTTTCGACGGCACGAACGCCTCACGTGCGCTGCTCAGGTTCGACGTTTCGGCTATCCCGTCGACCAACACTGTGGTCAGCGCCAAGCTGCTCCTCTACCTGGGCTCGGCGTCGACCAGCAACGCGACGACCTTGAGCCTCTACCAGCTGACCCACTCTTGGACGGCAGCCGCGACCTGGAACACCTACGACGGGATCACTAGCTGGACGACCCCGGGAGGCGACTTCTCGGGTACGGCGGCGGCAACCGCCAGCGGCATCGCCGCGACCGGCATCTGGTACTCGTGGTCGCCGAGCTCTCTCGTTCAAGGCTGGGTCAACGGGAGCACCTCGAACAACGGCCTCATCGTCAAGGAGCCGACCGAAAACGTGACCAACGTGCTGTCCTTCAACACCGCCAGCGGTACCTATCCGCCGTACCTGCAGGTGGTCCACCAGCAAGGCGGCAACGCACCTGGGAGCTACTCCTCGGCAGTACTGGCCGACAGCCCGGTTGCCTACTGGCGCCTGGACGACAGCTCGGGATCGACCATGGTCGACACCCAAGGCGCCGACTCCGGCACTTACCAGGGCGGCTTCACGCTGGCTCAGACGCCGCTTATCCAGCCGACCAGCGGAACCTCGGTCAGCCTCAACGGGAGTACCGGCTACGGCACCGCCTCCACGTTGACGGCGCTTCAGGGCGATAACACCCGGAGCATCGAGCTGTGGTTCCAGACTTCGTCGGCGACCGCGCAGTACCTATTCGACGCCGGCGCCGCCGCCGGCAGCTCGAATCAGATGTTCAGCCTGATCGTCGTCCCCCAAGGCTGGGTCAGCAACAACCCTCCCAACGGCGTGAGCACGCCGGGCCTTTACGTCGCGCTGTGGAGCCAGGACGTCTACTTTCCGGGTCTCAACCTCCAGGACGGAAAGCGCCACCACGTCGTGCTCGAGCTGAGTGGCAACAACCTCTGGCTCTTCGTCGACGGGGCGGCGCCAGGGGCGTACTTCACCAACACAGGGGGCAATGACAACTTCGGCGGCAGCTGGGCACCGAACCGCTATCTGCAGCAGCAGCCGATCATCCTGACGACGACGCCGAACACCGCGGCCAACCCTGTCCTGATCGGCAACGGACGCTATGTGTCGACCGGGCTCGTCAATGGCAGGGTCGACGAAGTCGCGGTCTACTCGACAGCCTTGTCGGCGACGCAAGTCCAGAACCACTGGCAGGCGGGCAACGGGTTGCCGTGGTTGCCGACGGGCGTCACGGCGACCGCTGGAGCCAACCAGGTGACGGTCTCCTGGACTGCACCGACCTTCAACGGCAGTGGCATCACCGGCTACGTTGTCACGCCCCTGGTCGGTGCCAACCTGCGCACACCGATCACCTTCAATTCGACGTCGACGAGCCAGGTCATCTCCAACCTCTCGGGCGGCACCGCCTACACCTTCAGAGTGAGCGCCTTCAACACCTATGGCCTTGGTGTGCCCTCGAACGCTTCCAGCGGGGCCACGCCCTCAGGCGCGGCGCTCCCGCTCTACGAGGACACTGTGCTCGCCGACTCGCCGGTCGGTTTCTGGCCTCTGGGCGAGACCAGCTCAAACACAGCTACCGACCTCACCCAAACCTTCGACGGCCAATACTTCGGAAGCTACACGCAAGGCGATACCGGTCCTCTCATCAATTACCCGAGCAAGGCCACAAATTTCAGCGGCAGCAATGCCTATGTGCGCTTGAACCACACAGTCCTGCTCGAACCGGCCGCGGTAACTGTGGAGGTTTGGATCAAGCCATCATCGGTGCCCACCAATGACATGCCGATTTTCGTGTCGCCACAGTCCGGCAATGCCGAGTGGTCGACGAATGGATACGTCCTGACGTTCGGAGGAGCAAACGGGTTCAACCCCGGCAAGATTGCCTGGGCAGGCATCGCGACTGCGACCACGATTCCCCTGGGAGTGTGGTCATACATTGTCGCCACAACGGACACCACGGCAACTCGGATCTATGTCAACGGCAAACAATCGGTCGGGGTAGCCGGCGGCGGGTCGAACTATGGAGGATCGCCAAATTTCGACGCCCAAGTCACGCGGTACACCTTTCCCGGTGCTCTATCCGACTTGGCCGTCTATGCGTCATCGCTGAGCTCTACCCAGGTCGCGGCGCACTACGCTGCTGCCGGTTATGCGCCCGGCCCGGTCTCGAACCTGGTCGCAACCGCGAGCACCAACTCAGCGAGCCTCGCTTGGACGACTCCGGTGTACGCGGGCACCAGTCCAATCGTGTCCTATACAGTCACTCCGATTGTTGACGGCAGCGCCGGGACGCCGATCGTTGTCAGTGGCAACGGAACGGGTGCGAATATCCCAAATTTGCCCGGCGGCGGTAGCTACTCGTTCAAGGTCCAGGCCAACAGCGCCGGCAGCTCAGGAGTCTCGGTCGTGTCAGCAGCGGTCAGTGTTTCCGCTCCAAGCGTTGCACCTGGAGGCTTCAGCACGTATTTGCTGATGCTTGGTGGTCCGGGTCAAGGGCAGCCGTTTGCCCACTATGGATTCGTCAGCCGCAACAACACACCAGCGCTCGCGACTTGGACAATCGAGGAGAGGCTGTGGGGCTTCAATACTCTCAGCAATACAGGCGGCCGGGCAGCGATCGGCTTGTTGAGCGGCACGACGGCGAACCCGACGGACCAAAATCCCATCGCCGGGTTCGATTTTCACACCAATTTCGCACCTCTCCAGACCTCCTTCGTCTGGCCCGGTGGCTCGTGCGTTCTGCCTCATGGGGCTGGAGGCCTTCCGCTCGCGTTTGACAGTTCGGTCACCACTCCCGTCCATCTGGCTCTTACGTACGACGGAACGATGGTGAGGGCCTTCATCAATGGCACTTTGGCGCTCGATATCAACGGACAGCCTTGCACTCAGATCACCGGAAGCGCGGCGCTGCCGGCGGCACCATTTGGCTACATGGACAACTCCGGTCTGAGCCAAGCGTACTTCGACGAGATCCGACTCAGCAACGTGGCGCGCTGGACAGCAAACTTCAGCGTCCCAACTGCTGAGTACGCGCCGCCGTACGACAACACAGCCCTGATCTGGCACTTCAACGACTACCCGATAAGTAAGCTTTCCGTCACAGACATTTACCCGGGCCGGCAGAGCGATGGAGTCCACTACGACAGCGGTCTCGTACCTTCGGCCTATCGTGACTTCTCAGGCAACCTCAATCACGCCAATATCATTTGGTCAACCAGCGCCGGAGCGGCGCCTCCAAATCCTGATGATTTTCGACGGCCGTACTCGCTTGGCCCTGGCGTCACTGTCGACGAGCTCACTGGTGGGGTGTCGCCTTGGCTGTGCCCATGCACAGCAAATGGTGGCGACCCGGTCGATCTGGCGACTGGACAGTTCTGGGAAAGCGTCGCCGATTTTGCAATACCAGGCAGGGTCCCACTCGCTTTTACGCGGACATACTCATCACTCCGCGTCTTGACTCCATTACAGCCAACCAAATTTGGATCGGTCGGGCACGGTTGGACGTACAACTACGACGAGTACCTGAGCTTCTCTGGACCGAACGGAACCGGAAACGCAACTGTGCACGCAGTCAACGGCAGCGCCGTTGTGCTGGCCTTCGATTCTCAGCAGTCGCTATGGGTGGCACCACCGAGTGAGCACGTCACTCTGACGAAGAATGGCGACAACACATTCACGCTCAAGGACACGACGCGCGACCAAACATTCTTCGCTGTCGCCGTCAACGACCAAGGTGGCAACACCAGCACAAGCACGCTCAGCAAGCTCGTCGACCGGCACGGGTATCAGACCGTCTTAACGACGAACGCGGACGGGACAATTCAAAAAGTCACAGACCCCGCGGGAAGGACCCTCACATTCGGATACACGACGATCGGCGCAAACACGTTTGTCGCCAACATCACCGACGGCGCTTCTCGCCAAGTCGTATTTACGTACGGAACGAATTCGGGCGACGCCACCACCTATCAAAGCTTGATCCAGGTCCGGGATGTCGGTCTGGGCCTCACGCATTTCACATACGACGCAAACCACTACCTGCTGACCGTCGTCGACCCTCGAGGCGGTCAGACCACGAACGTCTACGACTCCAATTCGCATCGCGTGACCAGCCAAACCGATGCTATGCAACGTCAGACAACGTTTTCCTATTCGGGTGGCGTTACGACTGTGACGGCCCCCTTGCAGCATCAGGTTCAATACGAATACATCAACAACGTGCTGATGTCCAGAACAATTGGTACCGCACCAAACACAGTTACGACCACCTTTGCATACGATCCGTCCGCACTCGGAGAGACCGCAGTCGTTGGTCCACTGGGGCAGGCGGCAACGGCGACCCGTGATGCCAACGACAATCCACTTTCGTCTACGGATGCCATGGGACGGGTGTCGACTCGCACTTTCAACACGTTTAGTGAACCGCTGACGGAAGGAGACCCGTCGCAGGTGACAACGACGACTTCGTACAACGCTAACGGTGATGCATTAACCGTGTCCCGACCGCTCGTAGGTACGCAACAGGTCCAGACCGTGACGTATGTCTACGGCGACGCCCAACATCCGGGGGACGTCACATCGTCTACCGACGGTGACAACAAAGTTTGGCTGACTGGCTATGACACGTATGGCAATCCGACGTCAACGACGGATCCCGTCGGAAACAAGACAACTTATGCGTTCGACTTAGTCGGCCGGATGACCTCTATGGTCACAGCCAAGGGCAACGTGTCCGGTGGCCACCCTGCCAACTTCACATGGGCCTATACCTTCGATGCCTTCGGGAATCGCCTAACCGCAACGGATCCGCTGTCACACCGGATCACGTATCACTACGATGCCAATCAAAACCTCGACCAAATGACCGACGCCGATGGAACCGTGACAACGTTCGTGTATGACGCTGACAATGAGGTTACGCAACAGAAGCGGGCAGACAATCCACAGACCATCCTGAAAACCGAGTACAACGCAGATGGTACGGTGCTCGATCACAAGGACGGCAAGGACAACGCCATCCTGGCCTTCGGTTACAACCCCCTATCTCAGAGAACGACCGTAACCGACGCGCTGGGAAACACGACCACGTACACGTACGACGATGTCGGCAACGTCACGTCAAAGCAGGACCCAAACGGCAACTGCGCTGCCACGCCGCCGACTGGTTGCACAACATATGCCTACGATTCGGCTAACCAACTCACATCGATTACCTTCAGCGATGGCTCGACACCGAATGTCTCCGGAATCAAGTACGACCCTGACGGTCAGCGCGTTTCACTCACCGACGGAACGGGCACGAGCGCGTGGGCATGGGACAGCTTGAACCGGGTCGTTAGCTACACAAACGGTAATGGCGCCCTATTGCAGTGGGTCTATAACCTTCGCAACCTTCCGATAACGATCACGTACCCGACCAGCGTGAGCGTTACTAAGGGATATGACAACGCTGGCCGATGGACTTCAGTCCAAGATTGGAATGGCAAGCTGACTACATTCGGGTACGACGCAAATTCCAATCTGACAACCGAAACGTTCCCTGCTGGATCGAGTGTCGTCGACACCTTTACGTTCAACAACGCGGATCACACTACCGCCATCACATCAAAGAAGGGCAACTCGACGCTGTTCAGTGCAACATACACGCGGGATGCCGCGAACCAGTTGGCAAGCGACAGCTCTGCAGCATCAGGTACTGGTTTTTACAGGTACAATCCGCTGAACCAACTGTGCTATGCGGGCTCCTCAAATACCAGCGCTTGCTCAAGCCCTCCTAGCGGTATCGCGTACAAGTTCGACGCCGCCGATAACCTCGTCCAGAACGGTACAAGTCAACAGCAAGCATTCAACAACGCTGATGAGCTGTGTTGGACTGCGGCGACGACAAACCCATGCGCGACGCCACCCTCAGGAGCCAGCACTTACCAGTACGACTCCCGAGGAAATAGAGCCGCCTTCAACCCCAGTGGTGGACAGGCACAGACCTTCAACTACGACCAAGCCAATCGCTTGTCGTCGTTCACCGTGGCAGCTTCAACGACCACCTACGGCTACAACGCCGACGGCTTGCGCATGTGCAAACTCGCGGCCTCGTCGTCATCGCCGTGCACGTCACCATCTGCAAACCAGTTCGTGTGGGACGCAGTGGACGGCGATCTGGTCCTGAAGGACGGAGCCACTGCCTACGTGTACGGACCGGGGGGTCTGCCAGTCGAGCAGATCACCGCCGCCGCCACGTACTACTTCCACCACGACCAAATCGGATCAACCCGCCTGGTGACGACGAGCGCCGGCGCGACACAGGCCACATACACGTTCAATCCGTTCGGGAAGCTCGTTGCCAGCACTGGGTCGCTCGTGAACCCGCTGCTGTACACCGCGCAGTACTTGGACAGCGAAACCAGTTTGTATTACCTGCGCGCCAGATACTACGACCCTTCCACCGGTCAATTCCTATCGCGGGACCCTGCGACCGAGTCAACCCGGGAGCCCTATGGGTATGTCCTAGAGTCTCCGCTCAACGGCACAGATCCAGCAGGCCTCGACAGCAATTTGACCGTCTGCAACATCCCCATAATCGGCTCGCTCGGGCAGAGCATTGGCTATTGTCCGGGGCAACAGCCGGGCGGCGGCCAACTTCCGATCAGGGGACGGCCAGAGCCGCCCAAGTACACGCCGCCTGTCCCTGTGGAGGAACAAGACCAAGCCTGCGGCTGCATGGCAGTTCTCTTTCACTACGGAAACGCCTTGCCGCTGCTCTTCTTGGGTGTTGTCGCGAGTTCGCAGATACTCTTTGCCCAGTACGGAATCTTCGATATTGGAGCAAGGTTCCCAATCCTCAATGCTGAGTACGGCTCAATGGTTGGTGAGGGCACCATGGCGTCGACAGTCATAGGCACTCAAGGGTGGGGACCCGGCCCACACAGCGCGTTCGCCAGAGTTACGGTCTACCTTGCGACTGGTCATGTATGTCAACCGGTTAACTCCAATCTGGTTCAATGGTCTCAAACGAGCCTGACCGTGCCGAGAGTGTTCAGGCCCTAACTGATATGGAGATTCCACACAGAGATCTGAGCAAGCAGAAGTGGCGAATGAGGATTGTGGTTTCAGCCACCGTCGACTTTGCGGTTCAAGTTCTTGTCGATGATGGACTCGTAGTTGGACCATTCGATCACCATCAGGTATACCCCGGCGCTCTGCAGCGTGACGGGTTAAACGCGGACCTTTGGGCCGAATGGGTGGACAGGATCGTTCTCGATACACTGGGCGCTGAGGGTGGGGAGGTCGACCCGGTTGCGTCCTGGCCTGGGCAGCGCAAGCTGAACGCATCACTAACAGAAAGTTGGGATCGCTACCGAAGTTCCTATGAGCCTTCTGATGCGCGTCTGCAGGGTCCGGCTACCGCTCCCGAAGCATTCGGCCATGAGGTCATCAAGGCAGAGCGCTTCTACGGTTTGCCGCTTCTCAGCGTCTTTCTCGTTCGCTACGCGGCTCCTGTTCTCTACATGGCGAATCCAAACGTCGCGCTGATTGGCGACAACCGGGGCGACCTAGGGGGAGCCGAACTGGCCAGGCTGATAACGCATGCCGCCGAGAACCAACTCGGGATGAACGTCTAAGGTCGACTTGGCGATCTCATCCCCTTCTGTGGAACCGCAACGCTGAACCACGGTTCTGCAACTGGGCATCGTCGGCAGGCGCGCAATTAAAGTTCCAATCCACATCTGCGGCGATTTTGGATAGGGGTCGATGCAGGACGCTTAGGTTCGGCTCCGGACCGTAAGCTCCGATCGCTCTTGGGAGGTCGACAACGAGGTATGTACGTCAATCCCGATCTAACAACCCGTGGGCGGCAGCATCTGCGTCCATGCCGCGGAGTCGG
>Ga0075425_100001561_pt1 | contig 22522 bp, 20 predicted proteins | sample SoiMethybrSBSTD4_FD_75300 | JGI IMG/M metagenome (GOLD analysis project Ga0075425, IMG submission 75300) | Bulk soil microbial communities from a Populus tree surrounding site in Tennessee, USA - Soil MetaG P. TD hybrid SBSTD4 | ecosystem: Environmental > Terrestrial > Soil > Tree plantation... | reverse complement strand
ACACGACACCGCAATCGCGTAAGTACGGCTTCCCGGCGGGCATTGGGCGGGCGCGTTGTTGTCTGTGGCGCAGATCGTCACACGCGGTACATTGATCATCAATGCATTGACCGGAGGCGTGATGAGCGGCTTTCCCGAGATGATCCCGGTCACGGGATCGAGCGCCAGTCCGCGCGGAAGTATCCCGCTGCAGACTCTGTACGTATAGGAGCCCGAGCCGCCGGTGGCGATGACGGTCTGGCTGTAGAACACTCCCGCCGTCGCCGGAGGAAGCGTCGGCGGCTGCAGAACGAGATCGGGGCAGACCGTAATCTGATAATCCCGTGCACCGCTGCAGCCTTGCGAATTGCGGGCGGCGACCGTGAACACGAAGATTCCGGACTCTTTCGGTATGCCGGTGATCGTTCCGTTCGTATTGAGCACCAGATCGCGCGGCAGCCGGTTCTTGATAATGGTGAACGTATAGTCCGAAATCCCGGGGCTCGCCGCCACCGTCACGTCGTAAGAGCGTCCAATCACTGCTTGCGGCAACACGTCCGGAGTGAACATCAGCGGAAGGATCTCGATCGTGTAGTCGCGGCTCGCGCTCGTCAGACCGTCGGTCGCGGTGACTTGAAAGGTGCTGATCGCCGACGTCTGCGGCGTGCCGGAGATCAAGCCGTCGCGCGACAAAGTCAACCCAGCCGGTAGAGATCCGCCAGTCAGAAGAAACGTACCGCCCGGCGCAACCAGTTGCTGGCTGTACGAAAGGCACACGGCACCGTCAGGAAGCGTCGGCGGCGTGATTGTGATCGCGGGCTTGACGGTGAGCGAATAGACCTGACTGCCGGATGAGCCGGTGCTATCTGTCACTGTCACTGTAAACGGGAAAATGCCGGGCGTCAGCGGAACGCCCTCCATTACACAGTTCGCGGATAGCGGCAAAGGGATTGCTCCCGTCGACTTGCACGCGATTGGCGGAACCGCGCAATTGGCCCCGAAATCCTGATGATAGAAGACGCTCACAATCGCCTGCGGTAGGACGAATGGAACGAGCGGCAACGGCGGCGACGCGGACGGCGTCACGACCAGCGCCGCGCATGGGACGTTGATGGAGAACGTTTGCGCGCCGGAGCAACCCAATGAATCGGTCGCCTGCACGGTGAATGAATAGTGTCCGGCAGTCGACGGCTTTCCGGAGAGAGTGCCATCGAGCGCGAGAACGAGACCGAGACCGGGCGGCGAGCCGCCGATGATGCGAAATGTATAGGGCCCATTACCGCCGCTCGCGCTGAATTTCTGCGTGGGATAGTCGGTGCCGGCTTTCCCATCGGGCAACTTCGACGGAGTGATCGTGATCGGACAGCTACAACAGAGCTTGACGTTGTCGTCGTTCAGCGTGACGACGCTGCTTTGACCGAGTGCGAGCGCGCGGCCGGACATCGACACGCCGGCATTGAAGGTGATGTTGCCGAGGGCGAGAATGGTTCCGGTGAATGTCGAGGCGGCGCCGATCGTCGCGTCGCCGGCGACTTGCCAGAACACGTTGCCGTCGCAGCCGCCGTTGACGACGACAATTGATGATTGAGCGGCCGTCGCGAGCGGCCCGTTCGACTGAAAAATCCAGACGGAATTCGAGTCGCCTGCCGCATCGAGCGTCACCATTCCGCTCAATGGCGCCTGAGTGGAGACGCAATAGACGCCCGGCGGCAGAGACTTCGGCCCGTTCAATGAGACTGGTGTGCACGGCGCGCGTTTGGCGAGATCGCTGTATGCCGCCAGCGCATCGGTGCGCGCCTGCTGCGCGATCGGGTCGTTCTTCAGCGTCTTCCCCAGGGTGACAGAGCCGGGCGGAAAGCCGGTCACGCTGCTCCCCGGGCTGACGCCGAGGTTTCCGGTGACGATCGTCTGACCGGAATTGTTCACCGCCGATCCGCCCAGAACGGCGAAACTGGACGCGAAGCCCGTCTGCGGCTGCTCGACCGCCGCCGCGACCAACGGCAACGCACAGGCGACGACCGCGATCAGACGGTGGATTCGAACCGGCATTGGGAGTGCTCATTTAGGGAGTGACAGAAGTGAATAAATCCTTACCCGTGGCGGAAAAAGGGCCGCGGCCTGCGAGGTAGACTTCCGCGCATGCGGAAGTTGATCGCGCTCCTCTTACTCGCTCCGATTGCCCACGCCGCGTCACCCGATCCCGTCGAAGGGAAGCACGCCATGGTGGCGTCGACGAGCGAGATCGCATCGCGCATCGGAATCGACGTCATGAAGCGCGGCGGCAATGCGGTCGATGCGGCGGTCGCCGTCGCATTCGCGCTCGCGGTCACTTGGCCGGCGGCGGGAAATATCGGCGGCGGCGGCTTCATGCTCATTCGCACCGCCGATGGGAAGAGCGAAGCGATCGACTATCGCGAGCGCGCGCCGCTCGCGGCGTCGCGCGACATGTATCTCGACGCGAATGGGAACGTGATCAAGGGATTGTCGACCGATGGATACAAGGCGATCGGTGTCCCCGGCACCGTTGCGGGACTGATGCTCGCGCACAAGCGCCACGGCAAGTTGAAGTGGAGCGAGCTCGTCGAGCCGGCGCGGAAGCTCGCTGAAGAAGGATTCATCGTCAGCCCCTTTCTCGAAGGCATCCTGCACGAGCAAGACACGCTGAAGAAGCTCGAGCCTTGGCCGGAGAGCCGGCGCATTTTTCTGCGCGACTTCAAGTTCGGCGATCGACTGAAGCAGCCCGATCTCGCGAAGACGCTCGCGCGCATCGAAGCGAATCCGCGCGACTTCTACGACGGCGTCATCGCGCATCGCATCGTCGACGACGCGCGCGCGCACGGCGGTCTGATCACGATGAAGGATCTGCGCGAATACAAAGCGGCGATTCGCGAACCGCTGCATGCGACGTATCGCGGCCGCGAGCTGATCATCATGCCGCCGCCGTCGTCGGGCGGCATCGCCATCATCGAGATGCTGCACATGCTCGAGCCGTACGACCTCGCCTCGATGGGATGGGACTCATCGCGCTATCTGCATCTCTTCATCGAAGTGATGCGGCGCGCGTTCGCCGACCGCACGGAGCTTGGCGGCGATCCCGACTTCAGCAAGACGCCGATCGCGCAGCTGACGTCGCGCGAGTTCGCCGAAGCGCGCGCGAAAACGATCGATCCCGAGCATGCCTCGACGTCGAAGGAGATCGGCCCCGGCCCGATCGAGCCGGGCAATACGACGCACTTCGCGATCGTCGACGCCGACGGCAACATGGTGAGCAACACCTACACGCTCAACGACTGGTTCGGCGCCGGCGTCACGGCGAAACGTACCGGCATTCTCCTCAACGACGAGATGGATGACTTCACCGCGCGGCCCGGAGTGGAGAACGAATATCACCTGCTGCAAAGTGCGAAGAACTCGATCGAGCCGAAGAAGCGTCCGCTGTCGTCGATGTCGCCGGTGATCGTGCTGCAGGACGGCAAGCCCTGGCTCGCCGTCGGCGCCGCGGGCGGACCGCGCATCATCAGCACCGTCCTCGAGATCATCGTGTCGCTCGTCGACTTTCACATGACGCTGCAGGAAGCGCTCGATGCCAATCGCATCCATCATCAATGGATGCCCGACGAGATCTTCTTCGAGCCGAACGGCATCAATCCCGACACGCGCGCGGCGCTCGAGAAGATGGGACACAAGTTCCGCGACCAACCGATGGCGCACATCTCCGACGCGAACGCCGTGATCATCGACCCGAAAACGGGCCGGCGCATCGGCGCCTCCGATCCGCGGCGCGGCGGCGCAGCAGTGGGATGGTGAATGCAAAACGCCTCTGGCTGATCGGCGCGATCGCCGTGCTCGTGGCCGGGCCGGCGGTGCGCTGGACGCGTCCGATCAAACCTCCTGCCTCTCCGACGGAGAACGATCAACCGCAGCTCGCCGCATATTGGCACTTTCTCGCAGACGCGCGACGCGTCGTACCGAAAGGGGCGTCGTACACGATCAAAGCGCCGACGCCGGATGACGAGACGCAGCTCTTCATGCTGTCGCAGGGATTGTTCGGGGATCTCGATCCGCATCCCGCAACGTACAACTGGCAGCCGACCGGCGACGGCGCGAACGCGAAAGTCGTCCTCGTTTACGGCAGCGCCGAGTGTCCCGCCGACGCGCCGCTGATGCGTCCCGTGAAAGGGGGCGCCGTCTGTCTGCGGTGATTTACGCGCTGTCGTATTTGGCGTTTCCGCTCTTCGGGTGGTCGCTCGCGAAGCGGATCGAAGATCGGGCGGCGCGAATTGGCTTTGCGTTTCTAGCGGGCGCGCTGTTGCTGACGATCGAGGCGACTCTGTTCACGATCGTGGGGATTCGGTGGAGCGTGTGGGCGCTGGCGATTCCGCTGATCGCAGCGAGCCTCCTTCCCGTGGAGGACAGGCGCCCGCGCCTGTCCGGACAGGCGTGGCGCCTATCCTCCACTGGAATCGTCGCGATCGCGATCGCTCACTTCTTCTTCTCCAACCTCACCGCACAATCGGTCAGTCCCGACTTCGTCCTCTTCTGGGGCCCGAAGGCAGCGCGTTTCGCGCTGAGTCACTCGCTCGATCCTCACTTCCTACTGAGTCGCTATCCCCCACCCCGCGTCGACTACCCGCCACTCGTCCCGATCGTGGAAGCGTGGGGCGCACTCGTCGCAAAAGACTTTCCGTGGATCACCGCCGCATCGATGTCCGCGATCTGGTTGCTCGCCGCGGTTCCCGTGATCCGCTGGCTCACGCAATCGTGGGAAGCCACCGCTTTCTGGACCGCGGCGATGTGCGCTTCGCAGGTCTTTTCCGGCGGCGGCGGAAATGCGGAGGCGATGCTCATCGCGTATCTCTCCGTCGGCGCCGCCGCGATCGTTGCGAATCGAACGACCATCGCCGCAATCGCTTTCGCCGGCGCGACGCTGACGAAGGAAGAAGCGTTCATCACCATCGCCGCGATTCTCATCGGCGTCGCCATTCGCAACATCAAACAAGCCCTCATCCTCGGCGCCGCATCCGTGATGAGCGCGTGCGTCTGGTTCGCGTATCAATGGCGATTCGGATTACCCATCGGCTACTCCCGCTTCAACACGCAGCATCATTTCTTCTGGAGCAATCTGCCGACGATCTTCAGCGAAGCGCCGAAGTCGCTCGCTGCCGGATGCTGGGGATTGGCGTGGCTGATCCCGCTCGCGATTCTCGTAACGCGATCGCGCGAGCAGCTCAAAGACGTCATGCCGCTGCTCGTTCCGATCCCGCTCCTCTTCGGCTTTTTCGTCTTTCTCTACCTGCAATACGAGAGCGCGCTGGCGATGCGGATGTGGTGGATATTGCCGCGCATCTCGCAGCCGCCGATGTCGCTATTGATCCTCGCAGCGGCGTTCGCATCCTCCGATAGAATGCGCGCGCCATGACAGTCGACAAGAAGACTCTCACTGCGTTCGCGAACCGCGAGCGCGAACGTTTCGAGAACACGCTGCGCGAATTCGTCGAGATCCCGACCGTCTCCTCCGATCCGAGCCGCGACGGCGACATCCGCCGCTGCGCCGAGCGCTCCGCTGCGCTCATCCGCGATTTCGGCGGCGAAGCGACGATCCTCGAGACCGCCGGCAATCCGCTCGTGCACGGGCGATTCGACGTCGATGCGAACGCGCCGACCGTCACCGTCTACAACCATCTCGACGTGCAGCCGGCGTCGCGCGACACCGAGCCGTGGAACACCGATCCGTTCATCTTCACCACCGTCGCCGATCGCTACTTCGGCCGCGGCACCACCGACGACAAGGGTCCCGCGCTCACGGCGCTGTGGGGCGTCAAAGCAGCGCGCGAAGCAGGCGTGCGCGCGAACATTCGCGTGCTATGGGAGCTCGAAGAAGAGATCGGATCGCCGAACTTCGAGAGCGGTATCGAACCGCACACGAAATTGCTGGCCACGGATTCAGTCATCGTGTCGGACACGATCTGGGTCTCGCGCAAACAGCCGGCGTGTCCCGCAGGCTTGCGCGGACTGCAAGGCTTCGAGCTCGTGCTCGAGACCGGCGAGACCGATCAGCACTCCGGCACCGCGGGCGGCGCGGCGCGCAATCCGATCGGCGAGTTGATGAAGCTCGTCTCCGAGATGTACGACGCCACGACGGGCAAGGTGAAGATCAAAGGCTTCTATGACGACGTCGTGCCGCCGTCGAAAGCGGAGATCGCGGAATTCAAGCGCTCCGGTTTCTCGGTGAAGCAGTTCAAGAAGGATCATCTCTACAAGAAGATTCGAACCGAGGATCCGATCGATGTGATGAAGCGGATCTGGGCGATGCCGACGTTCGAAGTGCACGGACTGGTCGGCGGCTACACCGGCCACGGCATCAAGACGATCATTCCGCCCCGTGCGGAGGCGAAGATCTCCTGCCGCATCGTTCCGAATCAGAATCCCAAGAAGATCCTCAAGCTCGTGCGCGACTTCGTGAAGTCGCACAATCCCGACGTGAAAGTCGTGGCCGAGGCGGCGATGCTTCCGTACAAAGCGCCGACGACCGGTCCGCTCGCGGACGCGGTGCGCGACGCGATGAAGTTCGCGTTCGGGCGCGAGCCGGTGTTCGTGCGCGAAGGGGGATCGATCGGCGCCGTCGTCTCCATGGAAGACGTCCTCGAGTGCCCCGTCATGTTCCTCGGCCTTTCGCTTCCCGAACACGGCTACCACGCGCCGAACGAGAACTACGACTGGCAGCAGGCGCGCGGCGGCATGATCGCGTTCGCGAAGTACTTCGATAACGTGGCGACGCTGCGTCAACCCGTGTAAACCGTTCCCTCTTCGACGAAGCAGAGCGGATTGCCCCACGGATCTTCGCTGTAGAACGATCGCTCGCCCCACGGCCGCACGACGATGCCGCCGCCCGGGGCGTCGTGCACGGTTTCAGCGGACAACGATCCGAGCTCTTTCGCGCGCTCGAAGATCGCTTCGAGATCTTTCACCGTGAAGTAGAGCGCTTTGGCCGCGCTGTGCGGCTTCTGCACCTGGACGACCTGCAGCGTGACAGCGCCGCACTCGTAATACACGCGCGAGCCCGGTTGCTTGCGGCCCTGGATGCCGAGGAGCTTCGAGTAGAAGTCGATGGCCTGATCGAGATTGCCGACTTCGATGTTGAGTCGGAAGAACTGCGGAACGTCTTTCTTCACGGTTTCCTCCTGAACGTCGCCAGCCAGTCGCTGACCAGCGCCAGCCGTTTCTTGTCGATGTGGTAGATGCGATTGCGTCCGCTGCGCTCGTGCCTGAGCAGTCCGGCCCGCTCCAGGACTTGCAGGTGTTTCGTCGTCGTCTGCCAGGCGTGCGCGAACATCGATGCGATCTCCCCCGCGGTCATCGAGCCGCCGTTGAAGTAGACGGCCAGCAGCACGCGCCGCCGCGCCGGATGCGCGAGGGCGGTGAAGATCTCCTGATACGAGTCATGCCGTGTCGCCACCTGACGCGATATTCAGCCACGCGGCTGAATATTCGTCAAGCGACGAAATGCGCGAATCGTCCGTATTGAGGGGCATGACACGGGTTCTCCTCATCCTCTCGTTACTCGCTCTTCCACTTCAGGCTCAGCAGTCCGTACAGTGGCGCGCCGCCGCGCGCGCAGGCGTCGTGACCGGTACGGGTCAGAGTTTTCTCCCCGCGGTCGATCTCGAGGTACGCCGCCACAACGTCGCGCTCGCGGCGTCCGAGGAGTTCTTCAGCATCGGCGGCAACACGCGGGCGACGCATCTGAACGTACGCTACGCGACGCAGACGTTTTGGATCGGCGCCGGACCAACGTGGATTCACGCCGACTCGCCGGCACACGCCTCGACGTGGAACGCCGAAGCAGGTCTCTCACTCCGCACGCAAAGCGCGTGGACGCCTTTCCTCGGCGTGCGCTACTACTCGTTCCGCATGCCGGTGTTCCGCGACGTGATCGAAGCGAAGGGACCGATGCTGTACGTCGGGATCGCGCGCCGGCTTCACTGAGAGCCGCACGGCCGCGCCGCGTAGTTGCCGATCAACATCATGGAGACGTCGGCGAGGTGACCGTTGATCTCGCCGTCGGCTTCGCGGAAGTGATCGTGATGTTCGACTCGGTAGTGATCGACGACGCGCGTGATCCGCAGCGGCGTTCCGCGGCGCGCGTAAGCGATCACGCGCGGCACCGGCTCATTGACGAAGAACGAGCCGTAGATCTTCGTGTACGCATCACTATGCTGCCAGTCATTCGGATGCGCGAGATAGTCGTCGATCGAGACCGGAACACCGCTGCCGAAGCCGGCGCGATTCGCTTGCGGCAGTTCATCTCGCCACTGCGTGATGAAGGCATCGTCGCCGAGGCAGAGGCGGGCGTGAAAGAGCTCGCGGTACATCGGCTCATCGCTCACATCGGTCGTGCGCGGCGTCGACCACCAGATCCAACCGCCGGCGGCCGCGACGATGACGGCCGACAGCGGCACCGCCAGCCAGCGCATCGGTGCGGAGCGAATCGCCGCCAGCGCCAGAAGCGCGACGATGAGCACTGCGATTGCGAACGCACTGATGTTTGCAGGTGACTGAGCGTAATGCTGCAGAGTGCTCATCAGTCTTCCGGCGTCGGTCCCACGTATCGCGCGCGCGGCCGGATCATCTCGTTGCTCGCGTACTGCTCGATGGCGTGTCCGATCCAGCCGATCGTGCGGCCGAGGGCGAAGAGCGTCAGCGGCGCGCCTTTGGGCAGTTTGAGCACGCGCGCGAGCACCGCCAGCGCGAAGTCGATCGTCGGCTTCTCTTTCAGGATCGACTCGGCGGATGACGCCAGCTCGCGCGCGAAGGCTAGCTCCGGCGACTTCGGATGGCGCTCGGCGAGCATCGACATGAGCGCGACCGCTCGCGGATCGCCGTTGCGATAGAGCGGATGTCCGAATCCCTCGATCGTCTCGCCGCGGCGCAAACGCTCGGCGAGGGCGGCGTCGAGACTGCGCGTGCGCCGCAATGCCTCGAGCAGCGATTCGGCGCGGATGCTGGCGCCGCCGTGCTTCGTCCCTTCGATCGCCGCCAGTCCGGCGATGACGACGCCGTATGGATTCGATCCTGCCGAGGCCACGCAGCGCGCGGTGAACGACGAGACGTTCAGCTCGTGATCGGCGACGAGAATCAGCGCGGCGCGAATCAAGTCCGCGGAACGGTTCGCCGTCTTCCACTCCGTCGCGATCGTCTCTTCGATCGTCGGCGCGAGGTCGCGCGTCTCGCACGCGACGCTGGTGAGCAGATTGAGAATGCGCCATCCGGTCATGGCCACGCTGCGCGCGCGAAGATCGAGCGAAAGTGCGTCGCGCGCGGCCACGACTGCGAGCACCGACTGCGCGCGGGCGATGAACGGCAGGTGATCGTCGGTCTTGTTGCCGGCGACGACGTGAAGCTGCGTCTCGGAGAAATCGAGATCGAACGCGCCGCTCCAGATGAGCGAGGCCACTTCCTCGACGCTTCGCGTGCGCGCCAGCTCGACGACGTCATGACCGCGGTAGTAGAGCTTTCCGCTCGCGATCAGCGTGATCGACGACTCGAGGATCGGCATCCCCCACTGCAGCGCGCGGCTCGTGGCCTTCTCCGGATCGCGCCGCTCTTCGTTGCGTCTTCGTAACCGCTCCACGTCCTCCGCCGAATACCGCCGTTCCCGCGGCGCTCCCGGCTGGGCCTCGGAGCGGACGTAGCCACGGCTGACGTACGCATAGAGCGTGGCGCGGTTGACGCCGAGAGCGCGGGCGGCGGTGGTGGCGGTGAGCCAGGTGGTGTCGGGCTTCATATTGATTACTCGATCAATATTGACATAAGCATACATCAAACGTACGTTCCAGTGGAGGATAGGCGCCCTCGCCTGTCCAACGAACGCCAGAAAGGACAGGCCACGAGAGTCGTCATGATCAATCAGGGACTCGAAGGAATCGTCGCTGCCCAAACGAAGCTGAGCCACGTCGACGGCGAGCGCGGTGAGCTGATCATCGCCGGTTTCCCCGTTGCGGAGCTCGCCGCCAACGCCACGTTCGAGGAGACGGTATGGCTCCTCTGGAACGGCGACTTGCCGATGCCGCATTCGTTCCGCGTGGACCTGGCGGCGCGGCGCGAGCTCGATCTCGCGATCTTGTACAAGTGCGCGGCGAACGGCGTCGACCCGATGGATGCGCTGCGCATTGCCGCAGGAACGATCAGCATCGGCGGCGGCGATCCACGCGACATCGTCGCGAAGTTCCCGACGATCGTGGCCGGCTACGCGCGCATCGTGAAAGGCCTCGAGCCGATTGCGCCGCGGCGCGATCTCTCACACGCCGCGAACTATCTCTACATGCTGAATGGCGAAGTTCCCGAGGCGGAGCGCGTGCGCGGGCTGGAGACGTATCTCAACACCGTCGTCGATCACGGCCTCAACGCCTCCACGTTCACCGCGCGCGTGATCACGTCGACCGGATCCGATCTCGTCTCCGCGATCACCGGAGCGGTCGGCGCGCTGAAAGGTCCGCTCCATGGCGGCGCGCCCGGCCCTGCGCTCGACATGGTCTTCGAGATCGGCGACGCATCGCGCGCCGAGGAAGTGCTGCGCAAGAAGATCGAGTCGGGCGAGAAGCTGATGGGATTCGGACATCGCGTCTACAAAGTGCGCGATCCACGCGCCGACGTTCTCGCCGCGGCCGCGGAGCGGATGTTCACGCGCGGCGGCGACATGCGTCTCTACACGCTCGCGCGCAGCGTCGAAGCGACGGCGCTCCGTCTGCTCGAGGAGTACAAGCCGGGCCGCAAGCTGCAAACGAACGTCGAGTTCTACACCGCGCTGCTGCTGCACGGACTCGGACTCGACGTTCCGCTGTTCACGCCGACGTTCGCCGTCAGCCGCGTCGCCGGCTGGATCGCCCATTGTCTCGAGCAACGCGCGAACAATCGCATCATCCGTCCGCAGTCGGAGTACGTAGGGCCGCGCGGAAGAACGTGGGAGACCGTTGCGGTCGGTTAGAATCCGCTGAATGCGGAAACTCCTGCCGTTGCTCTTCCTCGCGAATGGTGTGTTCGCGGCGGACACCGTCATCGCCATCAAAGCCGCGCGCATGGTGGACGGCACCGGCGCACCTCCGGTGACGAACGCAGTCGTCATCGTCACGAACAACACGATCACCGCGTCGGGCTCCAACATCGCCATCCCCGCCAACGCGCGCGTCATCGACCTCGGCGACGCGACGCTGATGCCCGGCTTCATCGACGCGCACACGCATCTCGTCGGCCGCACGCTCGGCGAGCCGGGATGGAACGACTCCGCCGTGCGCGACTACGACGGCTACGTCGCCATTCGCGCCGTGCCGAATGCGGAGGCGACGCTGCTCGCCGGAATCACGACCGTGCGCAACGTCGGCGCGCCGAACTTCGATGACATCGCATTGCGACAGGCGATCGACGAAGGCTACGTGCGCGGACCGCGCATGCAGACCGCCGGCCACGCCATCGGCATCACCGGCGGCCATTGCGACGACAACGGATTCAAGCCGGGACTGCTCGAGCGCGGACCGCGCGACGGCGTCGCGAACGGGCCCGATGAAGTGCGCGCCGCGGTGCGCAATCAGGTGAAGTACGGCGCGGACGTGATCAAAGTGTGCGCGACCGGCGGCGTGTTGTCGGAAGGCGACGCAGTCGGCGCGACGCAGTACTCGTTCGAAGAGCTGAAGGCGCTCGTCGACGAAGCGAAGAAGCTCGATCGCCGCGTCGCCGCGCACGCGCACGGAACCGAAGGCATCAAGCTCGCGGTGCGCGCCGGCGTCACATCGATCGAGCATGGCTCGTTCATGGATCTCGAAGGGGCGAAGATGATGGCCGAGCGCGGGACGTTCTACGTTCCGACGCTATTCGCCGGCGAGACCGTGGAGAACGCGGCGAAGACCGGCGTGCTGAAAGGGCAGCGCGCCGAGAAAGCGATCGCCGCTGCCACCGCGATGCGCAACGCGCTCAAGCTCGCCATCGAGAATCACGTGACGATCGCCATGGGCACCGACGCCGGCGTCGATCCTCATGGCAAGAACATGCGCGAGGTCGAGCTCTACGTCGAGTGGGGAGGAATGACGCCGCTACAGGCCATCGCCACAGCAACGATGAACGGCGCCACTCTACTGGGATGGGAAAAACGAATCGGATCGATCGCCAACGGTAAGCTGGCCGACATGATCGCTGTACCGGGAGACGTCACGACGGACATCAACAAGCTCGAGCGTGTCTCATTCGTGATGAAGAACGGAGTGGTCTACAAGCAGCCGTAAACATTTCCTGATAGTCAATACCAACGAGTTTCCGTTTTTATGTGGTCAACCAGATAATTTAACCATAAGTTACGTGCAAGCGTCCCACGTCTAAATCGGAACCGCCGCACGCTGGAGAGTGTGCGGATAAGAAAGGGAGAACTCACATCATGCAGGCTCGGAGTGTCAAATTTCTCGCTATTTTTCTCTGCTTTTTGATCGTTCCCGCTGTGTTTGCTAAGGATGGTGCACGCGAACGCGAACCGATTGCGCACATGTCGGCAATGGGCGCATCGGCTCAGTGGTCGCCGAAGACGCTGACGCGCGAAAGCTACAGCCTGACGGTCGTCGGACCGGACGGCGCCACGTTCCAGAAAGAGTTCGCGATGGGCACCTCGCCGATGTTCCGACTTCAGGACCTCGGCAACCACGTCATCGACGGTCCGTACACGTACGACCTTCGCTCGATTCCGAACATCCCGGACAGCGTGAAGGAAGCGCTCGCTGCGGCGCGCGCGCAAGACGATGACGCGCTGATTGCGCACATCAAGCAGGCGAACGGAATCGGAGAGCCGCTCGTCCAGTCCGGAACGCTGACCGTGATGAACGGCTCGTTCATCAACTCGGATGTCCCGGAGGTGGAAGCGCCGGTCGTTCGTACGCCCACGACACAGAGCACCGCCACGACCTCGGCGGCCGTGAATCATCCGGTGACGCCGCTCGATGTGGTCACTGCCGACGACGCGATCATTCAGGGAAGCCTCTGCGTCGGCCTCGACTGCGTGAACAACGAGTCGTTCGGCTTCGACACGATTCGCCTCAAAGAGAACAACACGCGCATCAAGTTCGACGACACCAGCACGTCGGCCGGTTTCCCGAACGTCGACTGGCAGCTCACCGCGAACGACTCGGCGAGCGGCGGCGCGAACAAGTTCTCGATCGAAGACATCACGAACTCGAAGGTGCCGTTCACGATCACCGCGACCGCACCGACGAACTCGCTCTTCGTCGCCAGCACCGGCAAAGTCGGCTTCGGCAACTCGAGCCCGGTACTGAACCTTCACATCACCGCGACCGACACGCCTGCCATCCGGCAGGAACAGACCAACGGCGGCGGATTCACCGCACAGACGTGGGACATCGGCGCCAATGAAGCCAACTGGTTCGTGCGCGACGTGACCGGCGGCTCCCGCCTTCCGCTGCGCATTCGCCCGGGCGCGCCGACGAGCTCCGTCGACATCTCCGCGAGCGGCAACGTCGGCATCGGTACCGCCAGCCCCGGCGCGCTCCTCGACGTCGTCAGCACCGGTACTGCCGCGGTTATCAACCGCACGTGGGCGGACAACGCCAACGGCATCGCCATCCTGCGCATCACCGCGGGCGACGGCACCTCGACGATTCGTCAGGCGTACGTTGAATACGTTGGTGACGGCACGGGCGCCCTGGATGCAACGTGGCGCAACGGCATGATCGGAACGTCCGACTATCGCATCAGCGACATCAGCAGCGGCAGCGAGAGCATCCGCCTGCTCATCAACAACAGCGGCAACATCGGCATCGGCGGCGTGACGTCGCCTGCCAACCCGCTGCAGCACAGCAGCGGCGCGTTCCTCAGCGCCGGCGGCACGTGGACCAACGCGTCGAGCCGTTCCTACAAGGACAACATCTGCGAGCTCGACTCGCAGTCGGCGATCGACACGCTCAAAGGACTCGACCCGGTCACCTACAACTACAAGGTCGATCCGGCCGAGCATCACGTCGGCTTCATCGCCGAGGATGTTCCGGATCTCGTGGCCACGAAGGACCGCAAGAGCCTCAGCCCGATGGACATCGTCGCCGTGCTCACCAAGGTCGTCCAAGAGCAGCAGAAGACGATCGATCAGTTGAAGACTCGCCTCGATCAGATCGACAGCAACAAGCAGTAACTACTGTTTCGCAGGCTGGAGAGGTAGTGGGGCAGACAGCAATGTCTGCCCCAATTTTTTTTACTGCACTTCGTAAATCACGTACGCCGCGTCTTGATAGACCATCCGCGTGCGCGTCGACAGAAAGCGCATCACCTTCGCGTGCGTTTCCGGCGGTACCTGCAGCATGTACTCCTTCTCGATCGTGCCGAGCGGCGCGGTGCCGACGCGATACCACTCCTTGTGAATGACGATGTGGGTGAAGCGATCGCGATCGAGGCCGTCGTTCGCTAACCATGCGGCGATGCGCGGCGAGTCGAGATTGCCGGCGGCAACGAATCGCCGATCGAGATAAAACGTGCGATTCTCCGCGAGCAAGAGGACGCGCGCATCGCCCGGCGCGTGCTTCGCGATCCAGTCGTACGGCTTGGCGAAGAAGCGCGTGCGCGCAATCGTCTGCGCGGCGGTCTCGCGTCCCGCGAGGTACGGCAGGAAGTCGTACGACTCGAGCGTGAAGACGACGAGCGCGAGCTGCGCGAACAGCGGAATCGCCGCAACGACGCCGAGCGGCACGATCTCTTCGAGCAGCATCGTTCCGGCGATCGCCACCGGCGCCACGCCGTTGATGATGTTGCGCGATCCCGGACCGATCGTCAGCAGGATCGGCATCTGGATCAATCCGAGAAGCACGAGATCGCGATGCTTGCGCCACGCGAACAATCCCGCCACGAACGCCAGCGGAAGAAGAATGCCGAGCGACTCGTCGGCGATGCGGAAGTCGAAGACGTCGTCGCCGTGCAGGAGTCCGAGCCACGCGCTGCCGCGATAGTTCGACACCTGCGGCGCATTCGGCAGCAGCAGCGGCGCGAACGGCGATCCGGTCCAGACGACGTTGCGCACGTAGAAGAACGCGCCGAACGCCGCGATGATGATGGCGGGACGCAGCCAGTTCTTGTTTCGCTTGATCGCCAGCAACACGACGAATGCAACGAGCCACGGCAGGGCGGTGTACTTCGATGAGATCGCGCAGCCGAGCGCGCACGCGGCGCCGTTCGCATCGTCGCGCGACCAGCGGTCATACGACACGAGAAGCAGGCCGAGAACGCCCCACTCGCTCCACGCCCAACCGGAGATGATCATCAGCGCCGGCGTGAACGCGAGCACGATCGCCGACCAGTCGCCGCCGATGCGCCGCACGACGAAGAGCACGGCGACGTACACGCCGAAATGCGCGAGCTTCGCGGCGATCCCGCCGCCGAGTGCGAGCGCGGCGAGGTCGGCGCACTGCAGCGCCATCGTGAGATACGAGTGGGAGCTGAGCGGCAGCTCGACCATCCGTCCGTAGAGCTGCCACGCGTGCGGAATCGAAAGCTTGTACACCAGCTCGTCCGGCGAGCTCACCGGCGTGATGGCGAGAATGAATGCGACGCCGATCGCGATCGCCAGAAGTGGAGGATAGGCGCCCCCGCCTGTCCACCGTTCGCGTCCCAAAAAAAACGCCTCGACGCAGGCGACGGTGATCGCGAACGGCGGCACGAACGCGGTGCTGATCAGCGCCAGTGCGGCGCTGATGATTCCGAGGGTCGCGAAGCCGATGAGCAGCGCGTCCGACAGCGCGTCATCGCGCGACTGCACGATGCGCAGCACCGAACGGCCGCAGCCGAGCGCGGCGAGGAGCACGATCGTCGCGGCGATGGCCGGCTTCGCGGTTTCGAGAAAGAGCAGCCGCGCCGGCTCGAAGCGAACGACGAAAACGGCACAAAGCGCAGCCGCTCCAACAATTACCGCGAGGCGCTTCATGCAGGGAAGACTGTAACGCAACCCGCGCCGGGCGCGGACGTATCATCGAGTGGAGGCCACGAACATGCTCTCACTGCTTGCCGGGTTGATCGTCTTCGCCGTCGTCGGGCTGATCACGCTCGCGGTCATCGGCGTGATCATCAAGCTCTCGGTGAAGCTCGTGCTTCTGCCGCTCAAGCTGATCCTTCTGCCGTTCATCGCCATCGTGGTGCTGATCAAAGTCACGGTGCTCTTCGCAGTCGGCGCTCTCTTGTTCGCGATCTTCATCCCGATCGCGATCATCGTCGGCCTCATCGCCGCGCCGTTCCTATTGATCCACGCGCTGATCTAACCGATTAGCCGCTGCACGGTCCAGAAGAGTCCCGTCGCCGCGATCACCAGCGACGCCGGCACCACGACTCGGTGGCGCCACTTGCGTGCGAAGAGAATCGCGGCGACGCCGATGACGAAGAGCTGACCCCCTTCGACTCCGGCATTGAACGAGACCAGCGCCGTGACGAACTCGCGGCGCGGCAATCCGAGCTCGCGCAGCACGCCGGCGAATCCCATTCCGTGCAGCAGGCCGAACGCGAAGACGATCGCCACGCGCCACGGCTTCAACTCGCTCGTGACGATGTTCTCGATGGCGACGTAAGCGATCGACAACGCGATGGCCGGCTCGACGATCTTCGACGGCAGCGACACCACGCCGTACATCGTCAGCCCGAGCGTGATCGAGTGCGCGAGCGTGAACGACGTCACCTGCGCGAGCAGCGGCTTGATGCGCGTCGTCAGCAGGAAAAGGCCGAGGACGAAGAGGATGTGATCGAGTCCGCGCGGAACGATGTGCGTGAATCCGAGGGCCAGGTATTGACCGACGACCTGCAGGCGCGTCGGCGGCACGACGTCGCGCGCGAGCACGAAGGGCGTGCTCATGCCGTCGCCTTCGAGCCACTGCCGCGTCGCGCCGTGCGATTCGTTCTCCAGCATCAGCACGTACGAGCTGTACGTGAGGTCGTACCGCCAGGTGAAAGCGTCGGCGTGCAGTGGAATCTCGCCGGTGAGACGGATGCCCGTCGGCGTCAGCTCCGCGTGCGGCACGACGCGGTTGCCGTTGAATTCGATGAAGACGTGCTTTTCGATCGCGTCGCCATGCAGGCGCTTCTTGATCGCGTCCGGCGAGGCGAAGACGGTGACGGCGTAGGTGTGATCGCGCTTGAACGTCGCATCGACGCGCGTGGTGCCGATTTCGTGGGCGGACGCGATCACCGCGAATGCAAAATGCAAAATGCAAAATGCAAAGAGGCAAGCCAATTTTGCATTTTGCATTTTGCATTTTGCATTCATCGGCTGCCTCACAGTTCGAACGTGAGCGACGCCCACAAGCTCTCCCACTCCGCATTCGAGCCGGGCGGCGCACTGATCATCTGCACCGATTTGATCATCCAAACACCGCGTTTCGGAAGCTTGAACGTGACTCGTCCATTCGCATCCGACCGTACTTTGAGGCGCAGCGACGCGTCGTCGCGATGCATGGCCGTCACGAGCACGCCGGCGAGCGGCTTCGACTCGTACAGCACGCGCACTTCGATCGCGTCCGCCGTCATCTTCAGCGGCACGATCTCATAACGGAATCCGAGCGGCTTGTCGAACTTCGTCGCGCCGTCGCCCGCCACGAGCAGCGACTTCGCGCAGCGCGAGTAGATCTCGTGCGACGGCTTCTTCGACTCGCCGCGTTGCGCGCGGATCGCCGCAATTCGCTCGAGCCCTTCGTCGCGCAGGTACTGCTCGAATTTCTCCGGCGGCAGTTCGAGCCGCTGCGGCTTCGATCGATATCCGACGATCGCGCCGCCGGCTTTCTCGATGCGCAGCAATCCGGCGGGATCGCGTCCTTCGAATCCGGCGATGGCGCGGTCGCCGCTGTTGTCGCGCACGAAAAACTTTTCGATGACCGATGTGTCACGCGCGACCGGATCGCCGATCCACTCCTGCCCGACCCGCAAGCTCGTACTGATCATTGCACCTACGGCCGGACGAAAGGTCGACGGCTCGATCCAAAAATCGTGAGCAAACGCGACGGGCGCTGCCATGACGAGAAAGATTCCGAGGAGTCTTCGCACGGTTTCTTTACGCGGCGCGCATGCGCGCGGATGTAGCGCCATCATCGGGATCGATTCTTGCTCGCCAGGACTCTATGCCCGGAAAGCATGCCACTGCGCTGGTAGTTGACGACGACGACCCGATCCGCTCGATGCTCGCCAAGATCATCGAGCGGCTCGAGGTCGACGTCGAGACTGCGCGGGACGGCGCCGAGGCGATCACGAAGATCGAGAGCCACGACTACGACGTGATCGTGCTCGATCTCATGATGCCGCACGTCGACGGCTTCGAAGTCCTGCGCTACATGCATGAAAAGCGTCCCGATCTCATCGGCCGCACCATCATCGCCTCCGCCGTTCCCGAGACCGAGATTCACCGCCGCCTCGGCGACGACAACGTCTTCCGCATTCACGCCAAGCCGTTCGAGATGTCGTCGCTGCTCAACGACGTCGACGAGTGCGTGAAGAGCGCTGCCGCCTAAATAAGTCGAAAGTGCTGAGGACTGAGTGCTGAGGGACGCTTCGCGTCGTGCCGACTCAGGCTCATTACTCATCCCTCAGTCCTCAGCACTCAGCACTCGTGACTGTTATGCTCGGCGTATGCCGCAGACGCGTCACCTCGAGCGCCACTTCACGTCGAGCGAAGTCGTGCGCGACGTCGTCATCGGCATGGCCGACGGACTGACGGTTCCATTCGCGCTGGCAGCGGGACTCACCGGCGCCGTCGCATCGGCCGGCATCATCGTCACCGCCGGCCTTGCGGAAATTGCAGCGGGATCGATCGCCATGGGACTCGGCGGCTATCTCGCCGCCAAGAGTGACGCCGAGCACTACGCCGCGGAACAAAAGCGCGAGCAGCAGGAAGTGATCGAGAAGCCGCGCGAAGAGATGCAGGAAGTCGCCGACATCCTCCGCGCGTACGGCATGGACGAAGAGCACATCAAGCCGGCCGTCGAAGCGATGCGGCAGCGGCCGAAACAGTGGATCGACTTCATGATGCGCTTCGAGCTCGGCCTGGAGAAGCCCGATCCGAAGCGCGCGCTGGTGAGCGCGCTCGTCATCGCCGGCTCGTACGTCGCCGGCGGACTGGTGCCGCTCGTTCCTTACATGATGTTCCACAACGCGCGCACTGCGCTGGCGATCTCGGTCGGCAGCACGCTCGCGGCGCTGGCGATTTTCGGTTGGGTGAAAGGCCACTTCACCGGCGCGCGACCACTGAAGAGTGCGATTCAAACGACGCTCACCGGCGGCCTCGCCGCGTCGGCCGCGTTCTTGATTGCCCACGCCATTGCATGAGCATTCAACGAGTCATCAGCGACGCCGGCGCGCCGGTGAAGATCTGGACCAGCGACGTCGAAGAAGAAGCGGAGAAGCAGCTTCGCAACATCGCCGGACTGCCGTTCATCTTTCATCACGTGGCGGTGATGCCCGACGTGCATTTCGGAAAAGGCGCAACGGTCGGCAGCGTGATCGCCACGAAAGGGGCGGTGATTCCGGCGGCGGTCGGCGTCGACATCGGATGCGGCATGGCCGCGGTGCGGACGGATCTCACGTCGCACGATTTTGCGGACAACGATGCGGCCATGCTGCGCCACAGCATCGAGCGCGGCGTTCCCGTCGGATTCAACTCGCACAAAAATCCGACGTCAAGTGCGCTCGATTGGGCGAGCGAGCATCAGGACAATCGCCTGACGCCGAAAGCGCTCTGCCAGCTCGGCACGCTCGGCGGCGGCAATCACTTCATCGAGCTTTGCACCGACGAGAGCGACCGCGTCTGGATCATGCTCCACAGCGGCTCGCGCAACCTCGGCAAGACGCTCGCCGAGAAACACATCGAGCGCGCGAAGAAGATCGCCGAGCAGTACTTCCTCAAATTGGCGGATCGCGATCTCGCCTACTTTTCTCAAGGCACGCCGGAGTTCGATGCGTACCGGCGCGACGTGCTCTTCGCGCAGGACTACGCCTTCGAGAATCGCAAGCTGATGCTCGACGAGATCGTCCGCTCGATGCGGCATCACTTCGCGAAGCGCGGACGCGACATCGCCTTCGACGAGCCGATCAACTGTCATCACAACTACCTCGCCTTCGAGCATCACTTCGGCGAGAACGTGCTCGTGACGCGCAAGGGCGCGATCCGCGCGCGCGAAGGCGATCGCGGCATCATCCCCGGCTCGATGGGCACGCGCAGCTACATCGTGCGCGGACTCGGCAACGAGGAATCGTTCACGTCGTGCTCGCACGGCGCGGGACGCCGGATGTCGCGCGCGCAGGCGCGACGTACGTTCACGGTGAACGATCTCGCGCAGCAAACATCCGGCGTCGAATGCCGCAAGGATCCCGGCGTGATCGACGAGATTCCCGGCGCGTACAAGAACATCGACGAGGTGATCGAGAATCAGCGCGATCTCGTCGCCGTCGAGCACACGCTGAAACAGTTCATGTGCGTCAAAGGATGATCAGCGCTTGTAGATGACGATCCGGTCCCACAACAGGCGCCGGAACACCTTCCACAAGATCTCTTTCAAATTGCGCGGCCGCCCCGGCCACGGAATGGCAACGAGCGTCTCCACGCGGCCGCGATCCGGAAACATGCGAATCATTCCGCCGGCGGTCCAGAAGAGATGCTGCACGTCGTATTGATCGGTGAGCTTCAGCTTGTCGACGACGATCTTGCGCTGCATCGAATCGGGAAGCGCCGCGAGTCCGCGCACCTGGTAGTGCGGATCGGGCTTCCATAGGAATCGCAATCGGGCCGGCGTCGTGATCATCACCTGACCGCCGCTGCGCAACACGCGCATCATCTCGCGTGCCGACGCGGGCGCGTTCGGCAAGTGTTCGATCGTTTCGAGACAGAGGACGACGTCGAAGGATTCGTTCGCGAAGGGGAGCGCGCCGGCTGTGGCGATGACTTGGTCGACGTGAACGGCGCTTCGCATCGCCCGCAGATCTTCGTTCGCGACGACGTCGACGGCGACGACGCGATGCTTCCCATCTGCAGCGAGCGCGGCCGAGACTCCGCCCGTGCCTGCGCCGAGGTCGAGAATATGGAGAGGGCGGGCGTTGTATTTGTCGTGGAAGGACGCGGCAAGCTCGACGCCTTCCTGGAAGCGCTGCTTCGCGAACGCGACATTCGACTCGTAATGCCGCGCGTCGCGTGCAACGGTGCGCTCCAGGCCGGCGATCGCGATCGACTCGTACAATTCGCGGAGACGCTCGACGTCCATCACCGCTATTTCATCATGCGCAAACGCGGATCACACGGCTGGCGCGAGATCAGCGCCGAAGACAAGCGTTCGATCATCGACGCCATCGCGAACGGCCGCGCGCCGAAAGGTCCGCTGCACCTCGAGCTCGACATCAGCGACCGATGCAACGTCGACTGCTACTTCTGCAACGCCATGGACGTGCGAACGAAAGAGAACGTGCCCTACGAGCGCGTCACGCAGATCCTCGACGACGCCATCGCTACGGGGCTTCGATCCGTACGCTTCGCCGGCGGCGGCGATCCGCTGTTTCATCGCAACATCGAGCAGGTGATCGACTACGTGCACTCGAAAGGGCTGGTGATCGACAACATCACCTCGAATGCTCTCGGACTCACCGCCGGTGTCGCGGAGAAGGTCGTGAGCGGCAAGACACGCGAGATCGTCGTGTCACTCAATGCCGCCGACGCGGCCGACTACGCGCGCATGATGCAGGTGAAGGCGTCGATCTTCGACAAGGTCGTCGCGAACGTCGAGCACCTCGTCGCGCTTCGCGGAGAGCGCGAGCATCCATGCATCGTCGTGCAGTTCCTTCTCGACCGCCACAACTACACGCGCATCGCGGAGATGTACGAGCTCGGTCGCCGCATCGGTGCCGACATCATCGCCGTGAATCTCGTGCTCGAGATTCCGCGCAATCGAATCGATCGCTCGATGCTGCTCACGCTCGATGACGCGGAGCTGCTTCGTCCGTATCTGCGAGAAGCCATCGAAGCGGATCGCGATCGCGGGCTGCTCGAGATCTGCTTCGAGCTCGAGCCGTTCAACGCGGTCGTGCGCGATCTCGAGCGCGAGCTCGGCGTCGATGTCCGCGCCGGATTCACGACCGCCCCCTCGTTCGCGGAGAAAAACGGCGGCTGCTTCTTCGGCTATTACACCGCGGTCGTGCGCGGGAACGGCGACATGTATCCGTGCTGCATGCTGATCAATCCCGACTACAAACCGATCGGCAATGCCATGCAGGGCCGCCTGGGCGATGAGTGGAACGGCGAAGGATTCACGCAACTTCGCAGCGAGATGCGCGAAGTGCTCCTCGCCGGCGGCTCGGAGTTCTACGCGCCCGGAAGATTCAAGACGCTGATGCCGCAATGCGTCGACGCGCATTCGTGCGGCCTCAAGAACATGTATTTCCGCGGCGACGACGCCTTCTACCGCGACCTCGGCAACGCCCTCGACGCCGCGCGAGCGCGCGAGATCCGCTTCGTCGGCAATCGGCAGCAGATCGCCCGCGCGCTCCGGCAAGTAAA
>Ga0075425_100001560_pt1 | contig 22523 bp, 19 predicted proteins | sample SoiMethybrSBSTD4_FD_75300 | JGI IMG/M metagenome (GOLD analysis project Ga0075425, IMG submission 75300) | Bulk soil microbial communities from a Populus tree surrounding site in Tennessee, USA - Soil MetaG P. TD hybrid SBSTD4 | ecosystem: Environmental > Terrestrial > Soil > Tree plantation... | reverse complement strand
ACGGTGTCGATGAAGTACTCGAAGCCGGGGCGTCCTTTGAGATGCGAGATGTTGTCGATGGATCCGGTCGACAGATTGTCCAGTATCAGGACCTCGTGTCCGTCCGCGAGAAGCGTTTCGGACAGATGCGATCCGATGAAACCCGCTCCACCCGTAATCAGCGCACGCACGGCGTCTCCTTGAGAGCAGCAGCGATCGCGTCGACGTCGCCGTCGGCGAGCGCGGGATGGAGCGGCAGCGACAGGACCTCCGCGCACGCGCGGTCCGCCGCGGGACACGCGTCCGGAGCCGCGCCGGCGAATGCCGCCTGCCGCCCGATGGGCGTCGGATAGTGAATCAGCGTCTCGACGCCCTGCGACGCAAGGTGCTGCCGCAGCGCCGCGCGCGCCGGGCTGCGGACGACGAACAGATGATAGACGTGGCCCGGGTCGCATTCCGGCAGGATGCGGACGAGCGTCTCATCCGCGCCGGCAAGCTGCCGTCGGTATCGCGCGGCGATCTGCCGCCGCCGCGCGGTCCATCGCGGCAGACGGGCCAGGCGCGCGCGCAGAATCGCCGCCTGCAGCTCGTCGAGCCGCGAATTGACGCCGAACTCGTCGTGCCGGTAATGGGAGGACTGGCCCCCGTTGCGCAGACGGCGCAGCCGATCGGCGAGCGCGCCGTCGTTGGTGACCACGGCGCCGCCGTCGCCGAGGGCGCCGAGATTCTTCGTTGGATAGAAACTGAACGCGCCCGCGCGGCCGATCGTCCCGACCGGTCGACCGCCGCAGGTCGCAAGATGCGCCTGGCAGCAGTCTTCGACGATTGCGAGGCCGTGCTTCGCCGCGATCCGCTCGATGGCCGGCAGGTCGGCGGGTTGTCCGTACAGGTGAACGGGAAGGATCGCCCGCGTGCGCGGCGAGATCGCCGCTTCGATGCGGCGCGGATCGATCGTCAGGCGATCGGGATCGACATCCGCGAATACCGGACGCGCGCCGGCCATCATCACCGCGATGGCCGAGAAGGCCGCCGACAGCGGCGAGGTGATCACTTCATCGCCCGCGCCGATGCCGAGCGCCCGCAGGGTCAGCGCGATGGCGTCGGTGCCGTTGCCGACGCCGACGGCGTGCGCCGCGCCGGACGCGCGCGCGAATTCCGCCTCGAACGCCTCGACCTCCGGTCCGAGCACGAACCAGCCGCGTCCGACGACGCGCTCGATGGCCGCTGCCACGTCCGCCGCGTCCTCGCCGGGCGTCAGCGCGAGAAACGGGATCCGGCGCGCGCTCACACGCGCTCCATGTCGGCGGCGTCGAGGTAGTGATCGAGATGCCGGCGATAGAACGCGATCGCGCGCGCGAGGCCGTCGGCCAGCGTGACCGCCGCCTGCCAGCCGGTCGTCCGCTTGAATTTCGTCGAATCCGCGTAGAAGCTGCCGATGTCGATCGCTTTCTTGTCGGCGGGCCAGTCGACGAACTGCACGGAGCCCGACCCGGCTACCTGCACGAGCAGGGCGGCGAGATCGCGATGGCTCATCGGACCGTCCCCGCCGACGTTGAACGCGCCGCCATTGCACGCGTCGCTGGCGCCCGCGCGCAGAAACGCGTCGGAGGCGTCGTCGACGTAGACGAAATCGCGCAGCTGCGAGCCGTCGCCGAAGATCTGAATGGGCTTGTTCTCGATCGCCAGGCGGATGAACCAGCCGATGAAGCCCTGGCGGTTGTGTTTGATCAGCTGGCGCGGTCCGTAGACGTTGGTGAGCCGTAGCGAGCACGCCCGCACGCCGAACACGTTGTTGTAGACGAGGTGGTAATACTCGCCGGCCGCCTTGTTGATGCCGTTCACGTCGGTCGGGCGCACGAGATGCGATTCGTCGACCGGAAGCGACTCCGGCCGCCCGTACACCTGGCGCGTGCCGGCGAACACCAGTTTCACCGCCGGATTGTTGTAGCGGCACGCCTCGAGAATCGTCAGCTGGCTGCGGCAGTTGATCTCCAGATCGGTGTAGGGATCCCGCATGCTGTCGATATGGCTCACCTGTCCGGCGAGATTGAAGATCACGTCTCGGTCGCGGACCAGATAGTTCATGGTCGACTGCTGACGGATGTCGGCGATGTTCACCGTCACGCGATCGGCGAGGCCGTCGATGTTGAAGAGATTGCCGCCGTAATCGGGGATCAGCGAATCGACCAGCAGCACGTTCGCGCCGAGGTCGACGAGGCGCCGCGCGAGGTTGCTGCCGATGAATCCGAGCCCGCCGGTGATCATCACGCGGCGGCCGCGATAAAACGTCAGGTGATCCGGGTTCACGCGCGCGGCGGTCCCGTGTAGACGCGGTTCGCTGGATCCGCCTGCCGCTCGGCCAGCGGCGTGACGCCGGGACGGTGGTGATCGCGCCGCACGACGAGCGCGTACCACAGCAGCATCAGATCGCGCGCGACGCGGAACAGCCGGCGGTAGTTGAAGAACTGCGAGCGGCCGTGCGTCCGATGAAAATGGTGGACGGGCACCTCGACGATGCGGAACCCCGCGTCCTGAATCTTCTTCATCATCTCGACGCAGATGACGCCGCTCGTCTTCTCGAGGTTGATCGTCTGGAAGATCGATCGCCGCATCAACCGGAAATCGCAGTCGACGTCGCGCAGCTTCAGGCCGAACAGCAGACGGACGATGTGGTGGTACGCGCGTCCGATGACGATGCGGTGGAATGGATCGGAGCGGCTGATTTTGTAGCCGTTGACGAGATCCGCCTCGTCGCTCATTTTTGCCCAGAGCAGCGAGAGTTCGGCCGGATCGTACTGCGCGTCGCCGTCGGTGTAGAAAATGAAGTCTTTCGTCGCGGAGCGGAAACCCGTCTGCAGCGCGGCGCCGTAGTCCCGGTTGATCGGATGATGCACGGCGCGCACCTGCGGATACGTGCGCGCGAGCTCGTCGGCGACCTCCGCGGTCCCGTCCGCGCTGCCGTCGTCGACGACGATAATCTCGAAGTCCGGCGTCAGCTCCGATGCGGCCTTGACGGTGCGGATCACCATGCTGGCGATGGTCCCGCTGTCGTTGTAGGCCGGAAAGAAGACGCTCAGACCCGCAGGCGAGCGCGCGGGTGCGGCTGACATGTTGAAAAGACTCTAAACCATAGCATGGAATGGCTATTGGCGGCGACGTCCGATCAGCCGCCACGGCGCGATCGCCGACTCGAAGAGGACCGCGAGCGTCAGTTTCGACTCGTCCTGCCGCCGCTCGACGAACACGATCGGCACTTCGGCGATCGTCTGGCCCAGGGCCGTCGCCGCAAACAGCATCTCGACGAGAAACGCGTAGCCGTCGGAATCGAAGCGATCGAGGGGAAGCGAGGCGAGCGCCTCGCGCCGCCAGCAGCGAAAGCCGGTGGTGCAATCGCGGACGCGGAGCCGCGTCACCGTGCGGATGTACAGATTGGCGAAGCGGCTCAGGACCCGGCGATGGAGCGGCCAGTTCACGATCTTCCCGCCGTCGACGTAGCGCGAGCCGAGCGCCACGTCCGCTTCCGCCAGCGCCGCCGCGAGCGCCGGCACGCGCGCGGGATCGTGCGAGAGGTCGGCATCCATCTGGCAGATGGCGCCGTACAGATCCGCAGGCTGTGAGGCGGCCCAGCGGATGCCGTCGATGTACGACCGGCCGAGCCCGCGACGCCCCGCGCGGTGCATCACCTCGATGCGTCCCCGGTAGGCGCGGGCGAGATCGTCCGCGACCGCGCCGGTGCCGTCGGGCGACCCGTCGTCGATGACGAGCACGGACACGGCGTCCAGCCGCATCAGTCCCTCGACGAGCGTCGGAAGGTTGTGCCGTTCGTTGTAGGTCGGGACGATGACGAGCGTCCGCGGTCCGCTCATGTCGCGAAGCGGAAGTTGACGACGTCGCCGTCCTGCACGACGTATTCCTTGCCTTCGAGGCGCACTTCGCCGTGGTCGCGGCAGGCGGCCATCGATCCGCGGCCGATCAGGGCGTCGTAGCTCACGACCTCCGCGCGAATGAAGCCGCGTGCAATGTCGCTGTGGATCTCTCCGGCCGCCAGCTGCGCCGGCGTGCCGCGCGGGATCGACCAGGCGCGGCATTCGTCTTCGCCGACCGTGAAGAAGGAGATGTAGCCGAGGAGCTCGTAGCTCGCCCGAATCACGCGGTCGAGGCCGGATTCGGCGAGCCCGAGATCGGCGAGGAACGCCGCGGCGTCCGCGGAATCCAGCTGCGCGATCTCCAGTTCGATCTTGGCGCAGACCGAGGCCGCGGCGACGGCCGTATGCGAGAGGAACGGCGTCAGGCCGCTGTCGGCGGCGATCGAGCCCAGCGGATCGGCCGCGCGCGATTCTCCGACGTTGACGACGACGAGCAGCGGCTTCGCGGTCAGAAACTGAAAACCCCGCAGGCGGCGCCGATCGTCGACGGCCAGATCCAGCGCCCGCAGCGGCGTGCCGCCTTCGAGCGCCCGCGCGCATGCGGCGATCAGTTCGCGTTCTTTCTCCAGCTCCGCGGTTTTCGATTTCTTGAGATCTTTGTCCAGCCGCTCGAGGCGGCGCTCGGCAACACCGAGATCCGCGAGGATCAGCTCGTCTTCCATCGCCTGGGCGTCGCGCGCCGGATCGATCGATCCCGCCGGATGCGGCACAGACGGATCGTCGAAGGCGTGCAGGACGTGAACGAGGGCGTCGGCGTTCTTGTACGCGACGACGTCGACGAGCGCCTTGGTCGCCGTTCCGGTGGCGGCGAGATCCGTGAATTCGACGGTCGCCGGCACCCGCTTCTTCGGGTTGTACATCGCGGTCAGCCGGTCCAGCCGCTCGTCCGGCACTTTTGAGATGCCGACGTTCGTCTCGCCTTTGCCGTGCGCGGCGCGCGCGGTCCCCGCCGCGCTGGTCATGAGCTGAAAAAGAGTGGTCTTGCCGGAGGCGGCGAATCCAATGAGGGCGGCTCGAAGCATGCGAAACCGTGAATCGTACCAGAACGCGGTCTGACTGCAGTCAGACCACAGTCAGATTGCAGTCAGGCTCCGAGGCGATAATAGGGCGAAAATTCAGCGTAACCTACTGACCCACCAGATATTGCGGTTGACATCGACAGAGGCCACGTCTACTATTTCCGTGGAATTTTGTGGAGAAAAGTGGTCTGAAGGGGCGGGTGTCTCGTGTTTAGGGGACACGAGGCCGCCCGCATCGACGACAAGGGACGGCTCAAGGTGCCGAACGTCTTCCGCGCCACACTCGAGAGCAAGTTCGGGCGCGAGGTGTTTCTGACGAGCCTTACGGGCGAATACGCGCGCATCTACCCGATGCCGGTATGGGTGGAGTTCGAAGAGCGGCTCGGGAAAATGCCGTCCGCGCACCCGTCGCGGCTCCGATTCCTTGACCGCGTCAACTTTTTCGGCCAGGTCGCGGAGCTCGACTCGCAGGGACGCCTGCTGATTCCGGCGCGCCTGCGCGACACGGCCACCATCAGCGGCGACGTCGACGTCATCGGCCAGTACAACTGGCTCGACGTCTGGAACCACGACCGCTTCCTCACGAAACTGCAGCGCGAGCCGTACACCGACGATGACGCTCGGGCGCTTGCGGAGCACGGAATCTGATGCACGTTCCTGTGATGACGGCGGAAGTGCTCGCGAATCTCCGGCCGCAGGGCGGCGGGCTCTTCGTCGACTGCACGGTCGGCCTCGGCGGACACGCCGGCGCGCTCCTCGAAGCCGGCGCCGGCCGCGTGATTGGTCTCGATCGCGACGGTGACGCGCTCGCCGAAGCACGCACCACGCTCGCCAGATGGGGCGACCGCGTCGACCTCGTGCACGCCGATTACCGTTCGATCGCCGAAGTGCTCGACCGCCGCAACATCGCTCACGTGGACGGCGCCCTCGCCGATCTCGGCGTCTCGTCGATGCAGTTCGACGCTCCGGGACGCGGCTTCAGCTTCCGGCGCGACGAACCGCTCGACATGCGGATGGATCGCACGGCCGGCGAGACCGCGGCGGATCTCGTCGCGCGCTCCGACGAGCGCGATCTCGCGGACGCGATTTTTCAATACGGAGAGGAGCGGTTTTCGCGGCGCATCGCCCGCGCCATCGTGCACGCGCGCGGGCAGGCGCCGATCGCGACGACCGGGCGGCTGGCCGACATCGTCCGGCAGGCGATTCCGCGCCGCGGCCCCGCGCGGATCGACCCGGCGACGCGCACGTTCCAGGCGCTGCGGATCTGGGTCAACCGCGAGCTCGACGGGCTCGATCGGTTTGTCGAGACGGCGGCGCGCCGTCTGCGGGCCGGCGCGCGGCTCGTCGTCATCACGTTTCATTCGCTCGAGGACCGGGTCGTCAAACACACGCTCCGCGCCCTGGCGCATGGCGACGGGGCCGTCGTCAGCGTCCTGACCAGGAAGCCGCTGGTTCCATCCGACGACGAGGTGCACGCGAATCCGCGCGCACGCAGCGCGAAGCTCCGCGCCGCGGAGAGGCTCGATCCAGGCGGGGACGGGGTCCCGCGAGGGAACAATGTCTGACAACTTCGAGTACGCGATCAAGAAGGACGTCCGCAACAACGCGATCGTCCGCGAGGTCGACGAGAACCGGCAGCGCGAGATGTGGAAGTCGGCGGGCGTCGGCGCGTTCCTCGTCGCGGTGCTGCTGTTCTCGGCGTGGCAGCACTTCGAGCTGCTGCGCCACGGCTACGAGATCGAGGAATTGAAGCGCCAGCGCACGGCCGAGGAAGAGATCAACCGGCGTCTGCGTCTCGAGATCGAAACGCTGCAATCGCCCAGGCGCATCGAGGAGCTGGCGACCCAGCGACTCCACCTCGTGGCGCCGACGCAAGGCGAAGCCATCGTGCTCGAGCGCGTCGTCCCGGCCGACCCGCCCGCGAAGTCCATCATCGCCCGCAGGTGATATGACCGCCGCCGCTCCCTTCGACTGGCGCGTGACGCTCAAGCGGCGGGTCCTCGTGGTCGCCGCGTTTCTCGCGTTCTGGGTCGCCGGCATCGAGGCGCGCCTCGTGTTCCTGCAGGTGTTCGATCGCGCGGATCTGGCGGCCCGGGCCGAGCAACAGACGATGCTGACGAGAGAAGCGCCGGCGATGCGCGGCGACATCGTCGATCGCCACGGCCGCGTGCTCGCGACGAGCGTCGACGCCGACACGATCTACGCGGTTCCGCCGGAGATTGCCGATCCCGTGAAGGCCGCCCGGCAGCTGTGCGACGCGCTCGGCGACTGTTCCGATCGCGATCGCGACACCCTTGTCGAGCGGCTGGGGCACAACCGGAAGTTCGAGTACGTGCGGCGAAAGGTGGCGCCCGATCAGGCGCGCCGCGTGCAGGCGCTGAACCTGGACGGTGTCGGATTCGTGACAGAGAGCCGCCGCTTCTACCCGAACAAGGAGCTCGCGTCCGGTCTCCTCGGTTACGTCGGCGTCGACAACACCGGGCTGGCGGGACTCGAATCGGCGTACGACCAGCAGATTCGCGGACGGCCCGGCAAGGTGCTCGTGCAGATCGACGCGAAGCGGCATGCGTTCAGCCGCTTCGAGCGTCCGCCGACCACGGGATCGACCGTCGAGCTGACGATCGACGAGTACCTGCAGCACGTCGCCGAGCGCGAGCTGCACGAGGGCATCGTCGAAAACCGCGCCGCCGGCGGCGCGGCGATCATCATGAATCCGCACACGGGCGAAATCCTCGCGATGGCCAACGAGCCGACGTTCAATCCGAACGCCTATCGCGAGTACGACGAATCCGAGCGCCGCAACCGCGCCGTGCAGGATCTCTACGAGCCGGGCTCGACCTTCAAAATCGTCACGGCGTCTGCGGCGATCGAAGAGCGGGTGTTCGACGTCGAGCAGCCGATCGACGTGACGGGCGGCCAGATCCACATCGGCGCCCGCGTCGTGCACGACACGCACAACTACGGCGTGCTGTCGTTCACCGACGTCATCGTGAAGTCGAGCAACGTCGGCGCGATCAAAATCGGATTCACACTCGGAACCGATCGGCTCAGCCAGTACGTCGCGCGCTACGGTTTCGGGCGACAGGTATCGCGCGACTTCCCGGGCGAGAGCCCGGGGATCGTGTGGAATCCGGCGAAATGGACCGACAGCGCGCTGGCGTCGGTATCGATGGGGTATCAGGTGGGCGTCACGCCGCTGCAGATGATCGCGGCCGCGAGCGCCGTCGCCAACGGCGGCGAGTACATCGAGCCGCGCGTCGTCCGCGCGATCGATCACGACAACCGCCGCTATGTCGTGCAGCCGACCGTCGCGCGGCGCGCGATCACTCGGGAGACCGCGGCGACGCTGACCACGATCATGGAAGGGGTCGTCGAGCGCGGAACAGCGCGTGCCGCGCGGATGGATCGGTACGCGATCGCCGGCAAGACGGGCACCGCCGCGAAGCTCGTGAACGGCCACTACTCGCCGACCGACTACAACGCGTCGTTCGTCGGGTTCGCTCCGTCGCGCAATCCCGCGGTCGCGATCATCGTCGTCACCGACTCGCCGCACGGATCGGCCGGCCACACCGGCGGCATGGTGTCCGCGCCGGTCTTCAAGCGCATCACCGACGCGACGCTGCGCTATCTGGGCGTGCCGCCGACGATCGATCCCGACGATCCCGTTTTCGTCACCCGCCAGGCCGACGCGACGACGCTCGTCGACGCCGGCGACGCGCGCCAGCCGATTGTCAGCGTGATCGCCGCCAGCGCCGCCGGCGACGCGGCTGGCGGCGGCCAACCGGCGGCCGTTCCCGATCTGCGCGGGCTGAGCGCCCGGGAGGCCGTTCGCGCGCTCGTGAAAATCGGGCTGAACGCGCGGGTGTCCGGCGACGGCTTCGTCGTCTCGCAGTCGCCGGCGGCCGGATCGCCACTCGAGCAGGGAACCAGCTGTCAGCTGGTGCTCGCGCGCACGCCGCCGCATCCGGCGGAAGCGGGTCCGCAATGAACTGGGCCGACCTGCACGGCGCGCTCCGCGGACTGCTCCGCGACGGCGCCGGCGATTTCCCGGCGAGCGGCGTTGGGCTGACCGGCATCGCGTACGACTCGCGCGCGGTGACGCCCGGCGACGTCTTCGTCGCGCTGAGAGGCCTGCACGCCGACGGCACGTCGTTCGCGCGGCAGGCGATCGACGGCGGCGCGGTGGCCGTCGTGTCCGAGCAGCAAAGGCCGGCAGACGTCGGCGTGCCGTGGATCGTCGTGCAGAACGCGCGCCTGGCGCTCGCGCTGCTGTCGGTCGCGTTCTATCGCGATCCGGCCCGGGAGATGCGAACGATCGGCGTCACCGGCACGAACGGCAAAACGACGACGGCATACCTGCTCGCGTCCATTTTCGAAGCGGCGGGGATCCGCTGCGGGATTCTCGGCACCGTCGCGTACCGCGTGGGGCCGTCGCCGGCCGACGTGCGCGAAGCGACGCGCACGACTCCGGAAGCGCCGGACGTGCAGCGGCTGCTGCGCGAGATGGTCGATCACGGCTGCGGCGCGTGCGCGATGGAAGTGTCCTCGCACGCGCTTGCGCTGCGCCGCGTCGACGGCATGACGTTCGCCGCCGCGGTCTTCACGAATCTGACGCGCGACCATCTCGACTTCCACGCAGACATGGAGGACTACTTCCGCGCGAAACGGCGTCTGTTCGAAATGCTGCCGCGCGACGCGCCGAGCCTGCTGAACGTCGACGATCCGCGCGGCGCCTCGCTCGCCGACGCGGGCGGGCGTCCGGTCACGTTCGCGATCGGCAGGCCCGCAGACATCACGCCGGGTCCGCTGTCGTTCTCGCTCGACGGCCTGAAGTTCGACGTCCGCACGCCGCGCGGCACCGTGCGCCTGCGGTCCTCGCTTGTCGGCCGGCCGAATGTCTACAACATCCTCGCGGCGGTCTCGACGGCGGTCGCGCTCGATCTGCCGTTCGACGTCATCGAGCGCGGCGTGCGCTCCCTCTCGGGCGTGCCCGGCCGGTTCGAAATCGTGTCGGCGGCGACCGACGACGTCACGGTCGTGGTCGACTACGCGCACACCGACGACGCGCTGAAGAACCTGCTCGAGACGGCGCGTCCGCTCGCGAAAGGCCGCCTCGTCACCGTGTTCGGCTGCGGCGGCGATCGCGACCGCACGAAGCGCCCGCTGATGGGCGCCGTCGCCGGAAAGCTGAGCGACGTGATCGTCATCACCTCCGACAATCCGCGCAGCGAAGATCCGGACCGGATCATCGACGAGATCCTGCGCGGCATCACGCCGGACACGCGACGCGAGGAAATGCGCCTCCTGACGATTCCCGACCGGCGCGAAGCCATCGAGAAAGCGATCAGCCTGGCCCGCGCGGGCGATCTGGTGCTGATTGCGGGAAAGGGCCACGAGAAATACCAGGTCATCGGCGCGCGGACTCTGCCGTTCGACGACGTCGCGGTGGCGCGCGAGGCGCTGGCGAAGCGGGGGACTTGGAAGACATCGCGCTGACAGCCGCGTGGGTGGCACGCGCGATGGACGGGGAGATCGTCGCCGGCGATCCGAATCACGCCTTCACGGGTGTGTCGATTGACACACGGACGCTGCCGGCGGGCGCGCTGTTCTTCGGGATTCGCGGCGGGCGGTTCGATGGCGCGGATTTCGCTGAACGGGCCGTAGCCGCCGGCGCGGCGGGGGTCGTGGTGCCTCTCGGCTTCGCGCCGCGGCTTCGGCGCGACACCGGCGCCGTCGTCGTCGCCGTCGCGGACACGACGGCCGCGCTGCAGTCGCTCGCGCGCGGGGTGCGACGGGCGTCGGGATCGAAAGTCGTGGCGATTACGGGAAGCGCGGGCAAGACCACGACGAAGGAAGTGGCGGCGGAGTTTCTCGCGGCCCGGTATTCCGTGATCCGGAACCGCGGGAATCTGAACAACCACATCGGGCTGCCGCTGTCGCTGATCGAGCTGCGGCAGCGGCCGGACATCGCAGTCGTCGAGCTGGGCATGAATCACGCGGGGGAGATCAGCACGCTCGTCGGCATCGCGGAGCCTGATGTCAGGGTGTGGACCAACGTCGGCGAAGCGCATCTCGAGTTCTTCGCGACCGAGGATGCGATCGCCGACGCGAAGGCCGAGATTCTCGAACGCGCGGGTCCGGGGACGCTGCTCGTCGCAAACGCGGACGATCAGCGCGTCGCGGCGCGTGCGAAGACCTTCGCAGGGCGCGTCACGACGTTCGGCATCGACCGCGAAGCCGATGTACGAGCGGTCGCGCTGCAGGACCTGGGGATCGACGGATCGCGTGTGCGCGTGGCGACCGCGATCGGCGACGTCGCGATCGACAGCCCGCTCGTCGGCCGCGGCAACGTGTTGAACGTCCTGGCGGCAATCGCCGTCGCCATCGCCTTCGACGTGCCGCTCGCGAGCATCGCCGAGAGGACCGCGGCGCTCAAACCGGCGCCGCATCGCGGCGAAGTGCTGAAGCTGTCGGGCGTGACCGTGATCGACGACAGCTACAACGCGAATCCGACGGCGACGAAACGCGCGATCGACGTGCTGGGAGCGACGCCGCTGGCGGCGACGTTCCGGCGAATCGCCGTGCTCGGCGAGATGCTGGAGCTCGGCGATCGTTCGGTCAGCCTGCACGAAGACGTCGGCCGCGCGGCGGCCCGCGCGAAGGTCGACGCGTTGATTGCGGTCGGCGGCGTGCCGGCGGCGGCGCTCGCGGACGCGGCCATCCGATCGGGCCTGCCCCGGTCGTCGGTGCAGCACTTTCCGACGAGCGACGAAGCCGCGGACGCAACCGCCGCGCTGGTGCGCACCGGGGATCTCGTCCTCGTGAAGGGCTCGCGCGGCGTGCGCACCGACCGCGTCGTCGATCGGCTGAGAGCGGAGCGCGGCTGATGCTGTTCCATCTGCTGTCTCCGCTGCGCGCGCAGATTTCCGTGCTGAACGTGACGCGATACATCACGTTCCGCACCGCGGCGGCGACGCTCTCCGCGCTGGCCATCAGCCTCGTGCTGGGGCCGTGGATGGTGCGCAAGCTGCGCGAGTTTCAGATCGGCCAGGTGATCCGGACCGAGGGCCCGACTTCGCACAAGCCCAAGGCCGGCACGCCGACGATGGGGGGGCTGCTGATCCTGACGGCGGCGCTGGTGCCGACGCTGCTGTGGGCGGACTTGACGAATGTCTTCGTGTGGATTTCGGTGCTGACCACGGCCGGCTTCGGCGCGATCGGGTTCGCGGACGACTATCTGAAGATCGTCCGCCGCGATCATCACGGCCTCGCGCCGCGCTACAAGATGCTCTATCAGATTCTGATCGCGACCGTGGTCGGCGTGGTGCTGCTCGTCCTCAATCACTACGGCGCCTACAACACGCGCCTGGTGTTCCCGTTCTTCAAGCGGATGATCCCCGACCTCGGCTGGATGTACCTGCCGTTCGCGGTCTTCGTGCTCGTCGCCGAATCGAACGCGGTCAACCTGACCGACGGCCTCGACGGCCTCGCCATCAGCGTGTTTGCGATTTCCGCGGCCACCTACACAGCGCTCGCGTACGTGACGGGCCATCTCGTGTTCGCGACGTATCTGTCGCTGGTCCGGTTCCCGCAGGCGGCGGAGCTCACCGTCTTCGGGGGATCGCTCGTCGGCGCGTCGCTCGGCTTCCTCTGGTACAACTCGTACCCCGCTGAAATCTTCATGGGCGACGTCGGCTCGCTCGCGCTCGGCGCGGCGATCGGCACGATCGCGATCCTGATCAAACAGGAGCTGCTCCTCGTCGTCGTCGGCGGCGTCTTCGTTCTCGAAGCGCTGTCGGTCGTGATTCAGGTCGGCTATTTCCGCACGACGGGCGGAAAGCGATTCTTCAGGATGGCGCCGCTGCATCACCACTTCGAGCTGATCGGATGGAGCGAACCCAAGGTCATCACGCGGTTCGTGATCCTCGCGATCATTTTTGCGCTGTTCAGTCTGGCGACGCTGAAGCTGCGCTGATGACTCCGCATTCGGGACTGGGAATTCTGGGTTGGAGGTTCGCGGTTTGAACGTCGAGCTTGCTCACAAGCGTGTGACCGTCGCCGGCGCCGCGCGGAGCGGCCTCGCGGCGGCGCGGCTGCTCGCCGAGCGCGGCGCGCGCGTGACGCTCTCGGAATCGCAGGCGGACGTGCCGCTGGCGAAGCCGCTCGAGGAGATCGGAGTGACTCTCGAGCTCGGAGGCCACCGGCTCGAGACATTCGTCGACGCGGACCTCATCGTGATCAGCCCCGGGGTGCCGCCCGACCAGCCCGTGATTCAGGCCGCGCGCGATCGCGGCGTCCCCGTAATCGCCGAAATCGAGCTGGCGTCGCGCTTCCTGCAGGGGCGCGTGATCGCAATCACGGGCACGAAAGGAAAGTCGACCACGACGGCGCTGGCGGGCCGGATTCTCGCGACCGCGGGTTTCAAGGTGACGGTCGGCGGGAACATCGGCGAGCCGCTGAGCGCGCAGGTCGGTCTCTCGACGCCGGACACGTTTCACGTCGTCGAGACCAGCAGCTTTCAGCTCGAGCAGATCGACACCTTCCACCCGTGGATCTCGGTGATGCTGAATTTCTCGCCGGACCATCTCGATCGTCACCCGTCCGTCGACGCGTACCGCGCGGCCAAGGGTCGGATTTTCGAGAACCAGGACGAACGCGACTGGGCGGTCGTCAACGCCGACGACCCGACGGTGCTCGAGATGGCGCGGCGCGGCCGCGCGCGCGTGCGGCTGTTCTCGCGCGGCGGGTCGATCCACGGCGGCACGGTCGTCGAGCGCGGTTGGATCATCGATCGCGCCGACGGGCGCGCCGACGTCAGGCTCGTGCCGATGGACGCGGTGCATCTCATCGGTCCGCATCTGGTGAACGACGTAATGGCGGCGGCGACGGTCGGCCTCATCGCTGGCGCGGCGCCGGCTGCGATGACCGCTGCCGTCGACACGTTCCGCGGGCTCGAGCACGCGATGGAATTCGTCGCGCAGATCGGCGACGTGCGCTTCGTCAACGACTCGAAGGCGACCAACGTCGAATCGGCGCTGCGATCGATCGAGAGCTTCGAACGCGATCTCGTCGTGATTCTCGGCGGACGGTTCAAGGGCGGCGACCTGCGGCTGCTCCGGGAGCCGCTGGAGCGGCGCGCGAGGGCGGTAGTGCTGATCGGCGAGTCGCGCGCGCTCTTCCGGGATGCGCTGTCCGACGTCGTCCATGTGGTCGAGGCCGACGCGTTCGATGCCGCGGTTCGCGCGGCGTACTCGCTCGCCCGGCCGTCAGGGGTCGTGCTGCTCGCGCCGGCGTGCGCGAGCTTCGACATGTTCCGCGATTATGCGGAGCGCGGACGGCGATTCAAGGAGGAGGTGTCAAAGCTGAGCCATGAGCTGTGAGCTGTCGTCAGTCGGCCGACGCGGTGAAGGACTGGCTGCTGGGAACCCAGGCTGCCCCGGCCTGGGAAGCTGGTGCCTCCGCCCGCGGCCGACTGATGACTGCTGACCGCTCATGGCCCGCCTTCGCCGGCCGCGCGAATTTCGCTGCGGCGAGGCTTCGGCGGGACCAGCGGTGATCCTATTTCCGTACCGTGTGATGTTTCGGAACATCCGCGGTCGAGCTGTAGGGCGAAAGGTCCGGAATTTGGCGCGAAAGCTCAAGTCCGATCGCATTCTGTTCACGGCCACGCTGCTGCTGGTGTGTCTCAGCGTCGTGATGGTGTACAGCGCCTCGGCGCCGATGGCGCTCGAACGCTACGGCAAAGCGACGATGTTCCTGATCAAGCAGGGCGCCTGGGCGCTTCTCGGACTGACGCTGCTGTGGTTCGTGATGCGCATCGACTACCGCGTGTACCGCGAGCCGGTGTTCATCTGGACGTGCCTGGGCCTGGTCGCCATCGCGCTCGTCGCGGTCCTGTTCAGCCCGCCGGTCAATAACGCCCGGCGCTGGTTCGGCGTCGCCGGCGTCGGCGTGCAGCCGTCGGAGCTCGCGAAGCTCGCCGCGATTTTCTTCATCGCCGCGCTGCTCGAACGGCGCATGCATCGCGTCAACGAGCTGAGCTACGCGCTGCTGCCGATCGCGATCGTCATCGTCCTGCTCGTCGGACTGATTCTGCTCGAGCCCGATTTCGGGACGTCGATGTCGCTCGTGCTGATCGCCGGCGTCATGGTGTTCGCGGCCGGGCTCGATTACCGCTACATCCTCGGCGCGGCCCTGTGCGCCGCTCCGGCGATCTACCTCCTGGTGATGAGCACGTCGTACCGCCGCCAGCGCGTGCTGACGTTCCTGGATCCGTGGCGCGATCCGCTCGGCGCGGGCTTCCAGATCATCCAGTCGCTGATCGCCGTCGGCACCGGCGGACTCTGGGGCAAAGGACTGATGCAGGGCGTGCAGAAGCTGTTCTACCTGCCGGAGCCGCACACCGATTTCATCTACGCCGTGATCGCCGAGGAGCTCGGCCTCGTCGGCGCCACGGTCGTGCTGCTCTGCTTCTGCGTCGTCACCTGGCGCGGGCTCCGCGTCGCGCTGCGCGCGCCCGACACGTTCGGCGCGTTTCTCGCGCTCGGCCTGACGACGATGGTCGCGGTGCAGGCATTCATCAACGTCAGCGTCGTGCTCGGGCTGATGCCGACGAAGGGCATTCCGCTCCCGTTCGTCAGCAACGGCGGGTCGTCGCTCGTGATCAATCTGATCGGAATGGGGATTCTGCTGAACGTGTCGCAGCACGCATCGTTGTCCACTCCGGGGGCCCCTGTCCCCCGGTCCGGCTTCGCGGAGGCCGCCGTGCCCCGCTCCGCTGTCGAAGCATGAGCCATGTCTCTGCGTGTCGTCATCGCGGGCGGCGGGACCGGTGGCCATCTCTATCCCGGGATTGCGGTCGCCAGGGAGCTGCTGTCCCGGCGGTCGGACGCGCGGATCTCGTTCGCCGGAACGGCGCGCGGGATCGAAGCGCGCGTGATTCCGCGCGAAGGGTTCGAGCTGGATCTCATTCGGAGCGCAGGGCTGAAGGGCAAGTCGATCGTCGATCGCGCGCGCGGCGCGATGCTGATTCCGATCGGCCTGGCCGACGCGATGCGGATCGTCTCGGCACGGAGGCCGGATCTCGTGATCGGCGTCGGCGGCTACAGCTCGGGCCCGGTCGTTCTCGCCGCGGCGCTGCGCGGCGTGCCGACGATGCTGCTCGAGCAGAACGCTGTACCCGGACTGACGAATCGACTGCTCGCGCGGTTCGTGAGGTCGGCTGCGGTGACGTTCGACGCGACGAAGGAGTTTTTCGGATCGAAGGGGTTCGTGAGCGGCAATCCGGTGCGTCCGGAATTCTTCCACCGGGGGACAGGTGCCCCCGGAGTGGACAAGGAGTCGGTCCGAGATGATCAGTCGACCGTTCGGGTCCTAGTTTTTGGCGGCTCTCAGGGCGCGCACGCAATCAACGTGGCCATGGTGGAGGCAGCGTCGCGGCTGGCGGCCGGTCCTCCGCATCTTCATCTCGTCCACCAGACGGGAGAACGGGATGTGGAGCTGGTGCGCGCCGGTTATCGGGACGCGGGGCTTCAGGCCGAAGTCGAGCCGTTTCTCTACGACATGGGAGACCGGCTCTCGGCCGCGGACGTAGTCGTCAGCCGCGCGGGCGCGACGACGCTCGCGGAAGTCACGGCGGCGGGCAGGGCGGCAATCCTGATCCCCCTGCCGACCGCCGCCGACGATCACCAGCGCAGGAACGCCGAGGCGCTGGCGGCGCAGGGCGCGGCGGAAGTGCTGCTGCAGCGCGATCTCACCGGCGTCGCGCTCGCGAATCGCATCGTTGCGCTCGCGATTGATCCGGAGCGGCGGCGGCGGATGTCGGCGGCGGCGCGGGCGCTCGCGCGGCCCGGCGCCGCGAAGGTAATCGTGGATCGCGCGCTCGAGCTCGTGGCGGGCCGCGAACGTGGAACCGGGAACCGGGAACCGGGACCCTGATCGTGCTCGGCAAAACGCGGCGGGTGCATTTCGTCGGCGTCGGCGGGATCGGAATGAGCGGCATCGCGGAGCTGCTCGCCAATCTCGGCTATGCGGTGAGCGGATCGGATGCGGCGCGATCGGCGGTGACCGATCGCCTGGCTTCGCTCGGCATCCGGATCGCGATCGGACACGACGCGGCGAACGTCGGCGACGCGGACGTCGTCGTCACGTCGTCGGCGGTGTCGCCGGCGAATCCGGAAGTGCGGGAGGCCGCGCGGCGGACGATTCCGGTGATCCCGCGGGCTGAAATGCTCGCGGAGCTGATGCGGCTGCGGTTCGCCATCGCGGTTGCCGGCGCGCACGGCAAGACGACGACGACGTCGATGATCGCGCTGGTCCTCGAGCGGGCCGGACTCGACCCGACGGCGGTGATCGGCGGGCGATTGAGCGCGTTCGGCAGCAACGCGCGGCTGGGCGGCGGCGAGTTCATGGTGGCCGAGGCGGACGAGAGCGATCGATCGTTTCTGAAACTGTTTCCGACGATTGCGGTGATTACCAACATCGACCACGAGCATCTCGAGAACTACGGCGGCTTCGACGACCTGCAGCAGGCGTTCGTCGACTTCGCCAACAAGACGCCGTTCTACGGCGGCGTCGTCGCCTGCGCGGACGACGCGAATCTCGCGGCGGTGCTGCCCCGGATGACGCGGCGCGTGACGACGTACGGCCTCGAGGCGGACGCGACCGTGACCGCGGCGAATGCGCAGCTGCGCCCGTTCGGATCGACGGCGACGGTGCGTCACCGGACGCAGGGAGAGCTCGGCGCGCTGACTCTGTCCGTGCCGGGCCGCCACAACCTGCAGAACGCGCTCGCCGCCATCGCCGTCGGGCTCGAGCTGGGCGTGGCGTTCGACCGCATCGCCGCTGGCCTCGCGGAGTTCCGGGGCGCCGAGCGGCGCTTTGACGTCCGCGGCGAGCCCCGCGGAATACTCGTCGTCGACGATTACGGGCATCACCCGACGGAGATCGCGGCGGTGCTCGCGGCGGCGAAAACGCTGAACCGCCGGATCGTCGTCGCGTTTCAACCGCACCGGTACTCGCGCACGGCAGCGCTCATCGACGCGTTCGGTCCGGCGCTCGCGTCGGCGGATCACATCGTGCTGACCGGCATCTATTCCGCCGGCGAGCAGCCGATCGTCGGCGCGACGCTCGAGGCGCTCGCCGCGGCCGTCAGGCGCGCCGTGCGCGTTCCGGTCGACGTCGCGCCCGAACTGGAGGACGTCGTGCCGGCGATCGTGAAGGTGGCGAGGACCGGCGACGTCGTCATCACGCTGGGCGCGGGATCGATCGGAACGGTTCCCGAGAAGCTGATCGAGGCGCTCCAGGCGCCGGGCGGGGGACAGGGCACCCCGGGCGGGACAACGCCATGAGTCCGGTCGCCGCGGTCGCGGCCGACAAGCGCTTCCGGCGGGTGCACGTCAAACCGGCGTCGCGCCGCTCGAGAGCGCGCGCGATCGTGAAACCGCTGGTGCGGTGGGCGCTGCCCGCGGCCGTCGCGCTGTACGCGCTGTATCGCGGAGCGGGCGTCGTCACCCACGCGCGCGTGCTGCAGATCGATCGCATCGACGTCAGCGGCAACGAGCGGCTGTCGAAGGGCGAGGTCATGGCGGTGCTGACGGGGCTGCGCGGCGAAAGTCTGATGTGGACCGATCTCGACGCGTGGCGCAGCCGGCTGCTGGCGTCGCCCTGGGTCCGCGACGCCGCGCTTCGCCGTTCGCTGCCGTCGACGGTGGAAGTCGTCGTGCTGGAGCGGACGCCGATTGGCATCGCGCGCGCGGCGTCGTCGGGCGGCGAGCTGTACCTCGTCGACGATCGCGGCGTGATCATCGATCAGTTCGGCCCGCAGTACGCCGACCTCGATCTGCCCATCGTCGACGGACTCGTGACGAACGGGCCGTCGCCCGCGGATCCGTTGCGCGCGGACCTCGCGGCGCGCGTGATCGCGTCGCTCGCGGCGAAGCCGAACGTGTCGGCGAAGCTCTCGCAGGTCGACGTCAGCGACCTGCACAACGCGGCGGTGATGCTGACCGGCGATCCGGCGGTCATCCATCTCGGCGACGAGCAGTTTCTGCCGCGGCTCGAGTCGTATCTCGGTCTCGCGGCGGCGCTGCGCGAGCGCGTGCCGGACATCGAGTCGGTCGACCTGCGGTTCGACGAACGGATTTACGTCCGTCCGATCTCGGCGGCGTCGCAGAAGGGCGCGGCGGCCCGTCGGGCCGCGGCGGCGGCAGGAAAGAACGGGAAGAAGCGGTAGCACACGCAGCGCAGCCCGTCACGGCTGCAGGGGATGCATTTGGCGCGTAAAGAGCGATACCTGGTCGGACTCGACGTCGGCACCTCCAAGGTGACGGCGGTCGTCGGCGAAATGCTGGACGGCCTCGGCGTGGACATCGTCGGCATCGGCGTCGCGGAAGCGCGCGGGATCCGGCGCGGCGTCGTCGTCAATCTCGAGGCGGCGGTCGACTCGATCAAACGGGCGATCGACGAGGCCGAACTGATGGCCGGCGTCGAAATCGACTCCGTCCATCTCGCACTGTCCGGCCCGCACATCAAAGGGTTCAACAGCCGCGGCGTGATCGCGGTCGCGGGCAAGAACCGCGAGATCACGCGCGAGGACGTGCGGCGCGCCATCGACGCGGCGAAGGCGATGTCGCTGCCGACCGGCCGCGAGATCCTCCACGTGCTGCCGCAGGATTTCGTCGTCGACGAGCAGGACGGCATCGGCGCGCCCGTCGGCATGACCGGCGCGCGGCTCGAGGTGAACGTCCACATCATCACCGGCAGCCAGAGCTCGACGCAGAACATCGTCGCCTGCGTCAACCGCGCCGGCGTCGCGGTGCAGGAGACGGTCGTCGAGCAGCTGGCCGCCAGCGAGTCGGTGCTGACCGAGGACGAGAAGGAGCTCGGCGTCGCTCTGGTCGACATCGGCGGCGGCACGACCGACATCGCGATCTACGAGCGCGGAAGCCTGTGGCACACGGCGGTGGTCGGCATCGGCGGCGATCACTTCACGAACGACATCGCCGTCGGGCTCCGGACGCCGGTGCCCGACGCGGAAAAAATCAAACGCAAGTGCGGCTGCGCGCTGTCGGCGATGGTCGAAGAAGACGACACCATGGAGGTCGCGAGCGTCGGCGGACGCAAGCCGCGCGTGATGGCGAGGCGAATCCTGTCCGAAATCCTCCAGCCGCGCGCCGAAGAAATCTTCCACCTCGTGTGGGACGAGATCCGCCGCGCCGGCTACGAGAAGTCGCTCAACTCCGGCATCGTGCTGACCGGCGGCGGGGCGATTCTCGACGGCATGCCGGAGATCGCCGAACAGATTTTCGATCTGCCGATTCGCCGCGGCTGTCCGACGGGCGTCGGCGGCCTCGCGGATCACGTCAACAGTCCGACGTTCGCGACGGGCGTCGGGCTCGTGCTGTACGGCTATCGCAACACGATCGGCGCCGAGCGCGCGCCGATCGGCGCCGGCGCGCTCGTGCGCGTCGCCGGACGCATTCGCGGATTGTTCAGAGAGTTCTTCTGATCGACGGAGCGCAGGCCTGCGGGCCTGTCCGATTCGGCGGGATCCCGGGCCCGCCACAAAGACGGAGATTCTGATGGCCGATTACAAGGACGACGGAACGCCGACCAGGCCGCTGCGCCTCCACCTCGACGAGGACAAGACGTCGACCGGCGCGCGCATCAAGGTGATCGGCGTCGGCGGCGGCGGCGGCAACGCCGTCAATCGCATGGTGCACACCGGACTCGACGGCGTCGAGTTCGTCGTCGCCAACACCGACCTGCAGGCCCTGAAGCACAACGCCGCCCCGATCAAGCTGCAGATCGGCAGCAAGCTGACGAAAGGCCTCGGCGCGGGCGCCGATCCCAACGTCGGCCGCCAGGCGGCGCTCGAGGACACCGACAAGGTGATCCAGATCCTCGACGGCGCCGATCTCGTCTTCGTGACGACCGGCCTCGGCGGCGGCACCGGCACCGGCGCGGCGCCGGTCATCGCGAGCCTCGCGAGCGAGCTCGGCGCGCTGACGGTCGCGGTCGTGACCAAGCCGTTCAAGTTCGAGGGCAAGAAGCGCCAGACCCAGGCCGAGCGCGGACTCGAGGCGCTGCGCGACTGCGTCGACACGATCATCACGATTCCGAACGAACGCCTGCTCGCGATCATCGAGCGCTCGACGTCGCTCGTCGACGCGTTCGCGACGGCGGACGACGTGCTGCGGCAGGCGATCCAGGGCATTTCCGATCTGATCCTCGTGCCCGGCCTGATCAACCTCGATTTCGCCGACGTGAAGACGATCATGTCCGGCATGGGGCTCGCCATGATGGGCACCGGCATCGCCGAGGGCGACGAGCGCGCCGTCGAAGCGGCGCGCCGCGCGATTTCGAGCCCGCTGCTCGAAGGCGCGTCGGTCAACGGCGCGCGCGGCGTGATCATCAACGTCACCGGCGGACCGGACCTGTCGCTGGTCGAAGTCAGCGAAGCGTCGAGCATCGTGCAGGAAGCGGCCGACGCCGACGCGAACATCATCTTCGGCGCCGTCGTCGATCCGAAGCTGAAAGGCAAGGTGAAGATCACGGTCATCGCGACCGGATTCGGCGGCGACACTGCGGCCCGTCCCGGCGCGTCGCAGGCGACGACGCCGGTGGACATGACGCAGTACACGGATCCGGCGCGTCTTCGCGCCGAAGCCGCGTCCGCCATGACCGGCCCCAACGCGCGCCTGACGCTGACGCGGCGCCCGCTCCTCGATCTCCCGTCGATGTCCCTCGCGACGCCGTCTCCGGCGTCACCGATGACCGCGGCCCCGGCCGCGATGGCCGCCGCGACGCCGGCAATGCCATCGATGCCCGCGGCCGCGCGCCAGCAGTCGCTCGCGCCAGCATCGCCGGCCGAGGCGGTCGACGATCTCCGGCTCAGGATGGACAACGAATTCGAAGCGGCGTCCGGCTTCGACGTGCCGGCGTTCCTGCGCAGGCAGGAGGGCTAGCGTTCGGGGGCTCGCGCGAAGACGGGCTCGATCAGGGCAGGTTGCCGCGCCGATGGTAGAGTAGATAGATCCACGGCACGCGGGAACGCCGTCTACGGAGCGCCAGGCGGCGCTCGATCCATGAAATCCTGGGCTCAACGCGAGCGCGCACGAGAAATCCTTTCGAAAGAAGTCGGCTTCGTCACCAAGCCGCATGGCAACCGCCTGCGCGTCGCGCTGGCGTTTCCCAACACATACTGGGTCGGGATGTCCAACCTCGGCTACCAGACCGTGTACCGGCTCTTCAACGCGGATGCCGACATCGTCTGCGAACGGTTCTTTCTGCCGCCGAAGCAGGAGCTCGCCGCGATGGCGGCGGCGAAGGCGCCGCTGCTGACACTCGAATCGCAGACACCGGTCGGCGAGTTCGACGTCGTCGCCTTCTCCGTGTCGTTCGAATGGGATTACGTCAACGTCCTCACTCTTCTGAAGCTTGCGGGCATTCCCTGCTACGCGGCGGAGCGAAGCGAGCGCCACCCGCTCATCGTCGTCGGCGGCGCGGTGACGTTCGTCAATCCGGAGCCGCTGGCGCTGTTTGCTGACGCCATCGCCGCAGGCGAAGGCGAGGTTCTCGTCCCCGGGCTTCGCCGCGC
>Ga0075425_100001559_pt1 | contig 22523 bp, 21 predicted proteins | sample SoiMethybrSBSTD4_FD_75300 | JGI IMG/M metagenome (GOLD analysis project Ga0075425, IMG submission 75300) | Bulk soil microbial communities from a Populus tree surrounding site in Tennessee, USA - Soil MetaG P. TD hybrid SBSTD4 | ecosystem: Environmental > Terrestrial > Soil > Tree plantation... | reverse complement strand
CTCCCGCTGACGTGATTTCTTGGTCGAAACCATCGTAGCGAGACGAGTTGCAGAACGGTGCTCGTCTTTAACTGCCGTTTCCACGAACTACCAACTACTAACTACCAACTACTAACTACCAACTACTAACTACCAACTACGAGACCTCGTCCCAAATCCTCACATCCTTCGATTCCCGCAAAAACAGCGATCCCACAACGAACGTGAGCATGGCGATCGAGATCGGATACCAGAGGCCTGCGTAGATGTGGCCCGTTTTTGCGACGACGGCGCTTGCGATGAGCGGTGTGAATCCGCCGAACCAGCCGTTGCCGATGTGGTATGGCAGCGAGAGCGAGGTGTAGCGGATCTTGGCGGGGAACGCTTCGACGAGGAACGCGGCGATGGGGCCGTAGACCATCGTCACGAAGATGACCTGCACGAAGATCAGCAGCGTCATCGCGACCGGCTGCAGCGGCGATGAAACGGCCTTCATCGCGTGATAGATCGGGTAGTACGCGAGCGCGGCGATGAGATTGCCGGCCATCATGATTTTCTTGCGGCCGATGCGGTCCGACAGCGCGCCGAAGACGATGAAGAACGGCGTGCCGAGCGCGAGAGCGATGGCGACGATGACGTTCGCGGCGACGAATTCGACGTTGAGTACCTTCTGCAGGAAGAAGAGCGCATAGAACTGGCCCGTGTACCAGACCACGGCCTGACCCGCGGTGGCGCCGAAGAGAACGAGCAGGATGACCTTCCAGTTACGGCCGCTGCCGAGGCTGTCGCGCAGAGGCGCGGTCGAGGTCCGGCCGGCGGTCTTCAGCTGCGTGAAAAGCGGCGACTCCTTCAGGCGCATCCGGATGTAGAGCGACATGCCGACGAGGAGAATCGAAAGGAGAAACGGAATGCGCCAGCCGGTGGCCTCGAACGCGGTCTTCTGCATCAGCGAGCGGACGATGAGGATCACGCCGAGCGAAACGAAGAGGCCGAGGGTGGCGGTGGTCTGGATGAAGCTCGTGTAGAAGCCGCGCTTGTTGTCGGGAACATGTTCCGCGACGTACACCGCCGCGCCGCCGTACTCGCCGCCGAGCGCGAGTCCCTGCAGCAGACGAAGCAGCACGAGGAGAATCGGCGCCACGATGCCGATCGATTCATACGTCGGCAGGAGCCCGATGAGAAACGTCGAGCCGCCCATCAGCAGCAGCGTGACGAGGAACGCGTACTTGCGCCCGACGAGATCGCCGATGCGCCCGAAGAAAAGCGCGCCGAACGGCCGCACCGCGAAGCCGGTCGCGAACGTCGCGAGGATGAGCAGAAACCCCGCCGTAGGGTTCTCCTTCGGAAAGAAATGCCCGGCCAGCACGACCGACAAACTGCCGAAGATGTAGAAGTCGTACCACTCGATCATCGTGCCGGCGGCAGCGGAAAGAATGACTTTCCAGATGGGGTAGGCACGGGTGTTGTCGTTCATGTGGGGCGAGATTATGGAGGAGGAGCGTAGAGATCAGAGAGCAGAGTGCAGAGATCAGAGTTGAGAGTTCTCGGTTTTCAACTCTCAGCTCTCATCTCTGCACTCTGCTCTCTGATCTCTACGCCTTCTCCTCTACGCCGGATACGGGTACCCCGCCGCCAGCGCGTTCTCCAGCGTCGCATCATGCCCATAGATGTCCTCGAAGAAGTGCACCTCTCCGTTTTCCTGCACGACGGCGGTCGTGTAGAGGATCAGGACCGGGATCGAGTTGTGGACGATGACGTACTGGTCGTCGCGGCCGTGGTCCATCGCGTCGCGGATTTTCTCCGGCGTCCACTGCGGCTGGTCCTTCAGCACCCACGCGGCGAGAGCGGCCGGATCCTCGAGGCGAATGCAGCCGTGACTGAAGTCGCGGCGCGAGCGTGAGAAGAGCGACTGCGACGGCGTGGAGTGGAGATAGACGTTGTTCTGATTCGGGAAGAGAAACTTCACGAGGCCGAGGGCGTTCGAGCCGCCGGCTTTCTGCCGCAGCTGCACTTCGACGTTCTTCACCCTGCGAATGCGCACCGGATCGAGCGTCGACCCCTGCGAGTTGCCGGCGTTGTCGACGATCTCGTAACCGTTGCGCGCGAGGTAGTCCGGATCGTTGTCGAGCTTCGGTCCGATCTCGTTGCGCTGGATGCTCGGCGGCACGCTCCAGTATGGGCGGAAGACGATGTTGCGCAGATCGCCCGCGAACACCGGCGTCTCGTGCTTGAAGGCCTGTCCGACCACGACGCGCATCGTGATCGTGCTCTTCTGCTGATCGTCGTAGCCGCGCAGCCTGAACTCCGGAACGTTCACGATGATCGGCGGGCGGGGAAGATCGACCGGCGCCCAGCGCCAGCGCTCGAGCGCCCACTGGATCTGCTTCACGCGCTGCGACGCCGGCACGTTCAGCGCCGCGAGCGTCTTGCCCGCGATCACGCCGTCCGTATCGAGTCCGTGCCGCGACTGAAACTTCTTCACCGCATCGACGAGCGCGCCCTCGTACGTCGTGCCGTTGACCACCGCGTCGGCGGCGAGGTCGCCATAGCGCTGCAGCGTCGTCGCGAGCTGCGGCACGCCGCTCCACGATTCGCCGCGCTTCAGTTTCTGAATCGCCGGCAGCGGCGGATCGTTCGCCGATTCGGCGGCGATCTCGCGATAGCGAATCAGCGCGTCCTGCAACCGATGATATTCGTCATACGGCGGCTCGATCGTGCGGAGGATGGACAACGGATCCTGCGAGGCCGCGATCTCTCCGACGAGCGTCGGCAGGTAATACTTCTTCGCCTCGATATCCAGATCGAACTTGATGTTCCTCGGATTGATGCGTCCGATGTGCAGATCGGAGATGTACCGCATCATCGTCGCGGTGACGGCGAGATCGAATCGCGCGACGGCGTTCTCGTTGCTCAGCGCGGCCATGCGCGCGTTCCAGCGGCCGGCGTCGTAGTCGGTGGCGTTGATGCCCTTGACATCGGCCGCTTCGAAGAGGCCGATGACCATGCGCGCCTGCGCGGTCGGCTGTCCATTCGCGATCCAGACGAGCGCGTAGCCGTTCGGTCCGTAGAAATTGCGAAGGTGCTTGCGGTAATCGCTGAAATCGGGCCAGCGCAGCTCCTCCATCCGCGAGTCGGTGATGAGCGACTGGATGATCCGGCCGGTGTTCGTGGTCGGAGGCGCTTCGATCGTCTGGGCGGACAGTGCGGCAGCGAACAGCGAGATTGAGAGGGCGAGAAAACGGCGCATCCGCGGATTCTACGGTCTCACAGTCTCACAGGCTCACAGTCTCAAAGTCTCACAGAGGCCCCTGTGCGACTGTGCGACTGTAAGACTGTGCGACTGTGAGACTACGAGCCTGTCCGGCCGCGTAGCTCGAGGACTGTGATCTCGCCCCCAACGCCGAGCCGCGACGGCGGTCCCCAGTAGCCGGTGCCGCGATTCACGTAGAGCCACGTCCGGCCGACGCGGTGAAGGCCGGCGACGACCGGCTGGAAGTATTTGATGAAGAGGCTGAACGGGAAGAACTGCCCGCCGTGCGTGTGACCGGAGAGCTGAAGATCGACGCCGAGCTTGCTGGCGAGTGCCGCGGTCTGCGGACGATGCGACAGCAGGACTTTCACGGCATCGCGCGGTGCGCCGGCGAGTGCGCCGTGCGGATCCTGCTTGTGCGAGTCGCGGCCGACCGGATCGGTGACGCCCGCGATCACGAGGCCGTCGCGCACGACGCGATGCTCGTTCTTCAGGAACGTGACGCCGTGCGACTCGATCTCCGCAACCCATTCGCTCGCGCGCCAGTAGTACTCGTGATTGCCGGTGACGTAGAAAACGCCGTCGCGTGCGCGGAGCTCATCGAGCGGCGCGATCTCGTCGCGCAATTCATCGAGAGGACCATCGACGAAATCGCCGGTGATCGCGATCGCGTCCGCACGAAGTGCATTCGTCCGATCGACGAGCTGCTGCACGAAGCGACGGCGAATCGTCAGGCCGACGTGCACGTCGCTCCACTGCACGATACGATAGCCGTCGAGATCGGACGGCAGGTTCTCGATCGGAATCGTGACGCGCTGTACGCGCGGACAAACGGCCTGCATCAGGCCGACCAGCGTGAGGACGCCGGCCGCGCCGAGGATCGCGAACGCTGTTGCGCGCGGATCGAACGCCCATCGCGCGGCGAGATACACCGCGCGGGCGACATCGCTCAGCAGCACGAGTGTGAAGAGCGTCGAGAAGACGGCCAGCGTCGTGTAGCCGGTCCACGTCGCGACTTTCGTCTTGCGAAGCGCGAGGAGCGGCGTCAGCGCGAGCACAAACAGCGTGAGCCACGCGTATCCGCGCGAGATGCCTGCCGCCGCGGCGCCGATCAGCAGAGGCCGCCCTGCGTAGGCGAACAGCGCGAGCCAGATCGTCGCGATGATGGCCAGATGTCCGTGATTTCCTGCGAGCGCGCGGGTGCGAGTCCTTCTCATGAGATGGATTAAACGGACGCGGCGGCTCGCATGTTTCAGGGCGCGTTTTTGCACCACCTCCGACGGCTATGACTCGACGAGGACCGCGACTGGAATCGCCGCTACCGATCGTTCACAGGACGACGTAACCGTCGCGTTGCCTCCGGCATCGAATATCCGTCCCCGAAATGCGGGTTTTCAAGGTTCTACGGAGGCAACGCGGTGGTACGTAAATTCATATTTTTCTCCCTGATTTCGATCATCCTCTTCGCCTGCGCTCAGTCGCAGTCGGCGCCGCTTCCCGCCGCCGAGAACGGATCCAAAGGAGGATCGATGACGTCGCAGTCCGAGCAGTTCACCAAGCCGTCCGACGACGAGCTGAAGAAGAAGCTCACGCCGATGCAGTACGAGGTCACGCAGAAGGAAGGCACGGAGCCGCCCTTCCGCAACGAGTACTGGGACAACCACGAGCCCGGCATCTACGTCGATGTCGTCTCCGGCGAGGCGCTCTTTTCGTCGCTCGACAAGTTCGATTCCGGTACCGGATGGCCGAGCTTCACCCGGCCGCTCGAGCCGGCCAACATCGCCACGAAGACCGATCGCAAGCTCTTCATGAGCCGCACCGAGGTGCGCTCGAAGCATGCGGATTCGCATCTGGGTCACGTGTTCGATGACGGCCCGGCACCGACCGGCCAGCGTTACTGCATGAACTCCGCGTCGCTGCGGTTCGTGCCGGCCGACAAGCTCGAGGCCGAGGGGTATGGGCGGTACAAGTCGTTGTTCGAGAAGAAGGTCGCCGGCCATCAGAAGACCGCGACGGCGACGCTCGCCGGCGGCTGCTTCTGGGGCATGGAGGAGCTGCTGCGCGCGCTCCCCGGCGTGATCGACACGAACGTCGGCTACACCGGAGGCTCGGTGCGCAACGCGACGTACGAGAACCATGAGGGCCATGCGGAGGCGATCGAGATCAAGTACGACCCGGATCGCATCAAGTACGAGGAGATCCTCGAGTTCTTCTTCAAGATGCACGACCCGACGACGCTGAATCGCCAGGGCAACGACATCGGCAGTTCGTATCGCTCGGCGATCTTCTACCACGACGACGAGCAGCGCCGCATCGCCGAGGCGGTGAAGGCGAAGGTGGACAAAAGCGGCGCATGGAAGCGCCCCGTCGTGACGGAGATCGTCCCGGCGAAGGAGTTCTGGACCGCCGAGGAGTACCACCAGGACTACCTGCGGAAACACCCGAACGGCTACACGTGCCACTACGTGAGGCCGATCAAGTTCGACGCGACAAAGTGAGCACATCGCGGCTGAGCGTGACGTCCATCTCCCGGACTCCGCTCAGCCGCTCTTTTTCCTTCGTCCGCAATCCCCGATACGAGCTCGTCATCACCTCGACGATTGCGTCGTGATCGAGATGTGCGACGTGGCGGATGCGCTCGTGCTTTTTCAGCGTGAAGTGCGTCGCGAACATCTCGATCGTGCGCTGCACGCGATCGCGCTCGACGCGGTCGCCGAGGATGGCTTCGCGGAGCTCGATGACGTCGTCGGGGGCGGGGAGGGCGATGAGGAGCGTGCCGTCTTCGCGCAGCACGCGGTGGAACTCCGGCGCGTTGAGGCGCGCGGTGATCGAGGTGACCGCGTCGAGCGATGCGTCCGCGTAGGGAAGAAAACGATCCGCGTTCGCGACGATCCACGTGCAATCGCGCCAGCGCTTCGCGGCGAGATCGATCGCGGCGACGGAGATGTCGACGCCGTGCTTCTCATCCGCCTGGAACGCGGCGAGCTGATGTCCCTCGCCGCAGCCCGCATCGAGAATCGATGGGACGGGCGGGAGCATCGCGGCGATGGCGTTCACGAGCGGCGCCGTATGTCCGCGATCGAGAAATCGCCGCCGCGCCAGCACGGCTTCCGGCGTGTCGCCCGGCGTGCGCGAGCGGCGATCCTGCGGCTGCAGCAGATTGATGTAGCCGCTACGCGAGATGTCGAACGCGTGGCCGCGCTCGCAGATGAGTTGGCGTTCGTGGCGCGAGAGCGGCGTGGCGCAGCCGCGCACGGTGCAGAGGAGAGTCGTCATTTGGAGTGCGGCGACCGCAGTCGCCGCTTTCCCTGCGGCAGCCGCAGCTGCCGCGACTGCGGTCGCGGCAATGAAAGCGGCGATTGCGATCGCCGCAGTCCAAAGGTCCTCATGTCTCCCGCACGTACACGCGCTGTTCCTTGAGCTGGCGAAAGCCTTCGCGCTCGTAGAAGCGATGCGCGTCCTTGCGCACGACGTTCACCCGCACACGCAACTTCGCGTATCCGTGCTCCTTCGCCCACGCCACCGCCGCGGCGACGAGTTGCGCGCCGACGCGCTTGCCGCGCGCGTTCTCGTCGACGACCAGCGCGAGGATCTGCGCGAACGGATCGCTCTCCAGCGTCGCGAGCGCGCCGACCTGGATGCATCCGACGATCGCGTCGTCGTCATCCGCAACGAAGACGACGTGACCGTGATCGCCGGAGGCTGCGAGACGTTGCGACGTGATCGCGACGTCCTGCGGATAGCCCAGCTGTGTCATCAGACTCGCGATCGCGGCAGCATCGCCTGAGTGCGCCGTTCGAATCTTCATCGGCGCACATCCTACAATCGCGCTAAGTGAGAAGGCACTTATGCAGCGGTCCCACAGGCGGCTGATCTGGCTCTTCGCCGGCGTCCTCGCGGTGCAACTCGGCGCGACGCTGATTTACCAGCTCGGCATGACCCATCTCGAAGGGAAGCCGCGCACGTTTCTGCAGGCCTTCGAGTGGGCCGGCGAAACGCTGAGCACGACCGGATACGGCTTCGACGCGAAGTGGTCGCATCCGCTGATGGTGCTGCTCGTCGTCGCCGTGCAGTTCATCGGCGTCTTCTTCGTCTTCCTCATCGTGCCGATCTACCTCCTGCCGTTTCTCACCGAGCGTTTCGAACAGCGCCTGCCGCGCGTCGCCGACGAAAAGCTCGACAAGCACGTCGTCGTCTACGGATTCAGCCCGACCGTCGAGACGCTGCTGCAGCGGCTCGCGGCGAACGGCATCCCAACGCTCGTCGTCGAGACCGACGAGGCTCGCGCCCGCGCGGTGATGGAGATCGGTCAGGCCGTGGTCTTCAGCCGCAACGAAGAGGATGCGCTCGACGTCTGCCGCCTCGATCGCGCCCGCGCCATCGTGACCAACGCGCGCGATCAGGAAAACGCGGCGATGATTCTTCGCGCGCGGCAGATGGGCTTCTCGCGCGAGATCTACGCATTCGTCGAGGATCCGTCGCATCGCAAGCCGATGGAGCTCGCGGGCGCGACGGCCGCCTACACGCCGCGGCACATCGTCGCCGCGGCGCTCGCGGCACATGCGAGCGATCAGCTCAGCCCGCGCCTTCCCGGGCTCGATAACGTCGCTGGTCTCCATCGCCGCGAAATTCGCATTGCCGCGACGAGCTGGCTCGTCGGCATGACGGTCGCCGAGGCGAAACTGCCGGCGGCGCTTGTCGGCGTGTGGAGCAGGAGCCGTTTGCAGACGCGATGGACAGCGGAGACGAAGCTCGAAGCGGGCTCCGTCCTCGAGCTCGTCGGAACGAGCGATGCGCTCGAAGCCGCCGCGAAATGCGTCGGCGCGCCTCTCATGCGCAACAGCGGTCCGTTTCTCATCGGCGGTTTCGGCGAAGTCGGCCGCAAGGTCCACGAGCTGCTGACCGACGTCGGCGAAGAAGTGCGCGTGATCGAGCGCGCCGCCGGCGAGAAGGTCGACGTCGTCGGCGACGTGCTCGACTCTTCCGTTCTCGAGCGCGCCGGAATCGCCGAGGCGCGCGCGCTGCTGCTCGCGCTCGACAGCGACGACTCGACGCTCTTCGCGACCGTCATCGCGCGCGATCTCGTCGCCGACGTGCCCGTCATCGCGCGCGTGAATCACGCGCGCAATCTCGAGAACATCCATCGCGCCGGCGCGGACTACGCGCTCTCGATCTCCGACATCTCCGGCCAGATGCTCTCCGCCCGTCTCCTCGGCGGCCGCGGCCGCGTGCGCGAGGAGCACCGCCGCATCCTGCACATCGAAGGCGCGGAGTACGCGGGCGAGCCGGTCGTCGCGACGGAGACCGACGGCTCGCTATGGATTTGCTCCGTGTAGCCCCGTCGTCTTCCTGAGCGAAGCGAAGGACCTCTTCTGCGAAACAGTGACGCAGAAGAGTCCCTTCGCCGTCTTCGCGGCTCAGGGTGACGAAACCACGTCGCCCGAATCGATCGTTCCGCGCCTCACGTCCTTCCACGACGCGCCGGTCAGCAATCGGAAGCGATTGAACGCCGACGGCAGGCCCTCGCCGTACTTCGCGTCGCGCTGCAGTTGATAGTGGAGGTGCGGGAACATCGCGTCGCCGGAGAAACCCATCTCGCCGATCTTCTGTCCCTGCTTCACGCGATCGCCGGCCTTCACGACGACGCTGCCTTTCTTCATGTGCGCGAAGACGCTGAACTCGCCGTTGCCGTGATCGATGACGACGTAGTTGCCGAAGATGCGCGTCAGATCCTTCAGCACGTCCGCGATTTCCATCGGCGCGCGCTGCGTCGGCGTGCTGTCCTCGCGATCGTTCGCCGATGCGACGACGACGCCCGCGCCGGTCGCGAGAATCGCCGCCGAGCTCTGAAAACGGCCCTGCGCGTCGATCGGGACGAAGTCGTACGCGTAACGCATCATGTTCTCGCGGATGTTGAGCGCCGTGGTCATGTCGCCGGTGATGTCGAGCCGGCGGTGGTGCGCGTAGAAATCGTGGCCGTCGTGGATGAGCAGACGCCCGCGCATCGGCAGCGCGAGATCGGTCTTCGTTTCGTAAACGCGCGGATGGATCGTGATCGACGTTTTCACGTCGCCGAATTCGAGGTCGTAGCGAATGGTGCCGAGGTCGAGGTCGGGCTCGAAGGTGAAGGGGTTGAACACGACAAGCGTTTTTCCCGGCTCGACCTTGCGATTCGGGATCGTGGTGATGCTGTCGCCGTTCGACGCGAGCCGTTTCTGCGCGATCAGGGTGTCGTTCGGGCCGAGGATCGTCGCCTCGATTTTCGTGAGCTCGAGCGGCGCGTCGCCCTTGTTCTCGATCACGAGATCGAAGTTGAGCGCCTGGCCGCGGCGCGTTTTCTCGATGAGCGGCGTTTCGGGAAGCGTGTGAACGAGCAGCGCGACAGCGAGCAGAAGACTCTTCATAATCCCGCCTTCATACGAGATGACGCACGCATTTGTTCTCGCGGTGACGCTGCTGGTGAGCGAGCGGATGCTCGTCTCGACGGAATGGCTCGCGCAGAACCTGCGCGATGTGACGGTGGTGCACGTCGGAACGCCGCAGGCCTTCGCCGAGGATCACGTTCCGGGCGCGCACTTCCTCGACGTGGCGAAGCTCGTCGAGACGCGCACCGGCGATCGCGATGAACTGCCGCGGATCGATCAGCTGCAGAAGACGATCGAGGAGCTCGGCATCGGCACGCGCGGCCGCATCGTGATCTACGGCGACGAGCCGCAATTCGCGTCGCGCCTCTTCTTCACCCTCGACTACCTCGGCCAGGGGAAGCGCATCGCTCTGCTCGACGGCGGTCTCGCGAAGTGGAAGCGCGATCTCCGTCCGGTCGCGTCGGGCGCGCCCGATCACAAGCCGCGGCCGTTCACCGCGCGCATCGAGCTGGAGCGGCTGATGCTCCTGACGGCATTGCAGAAATTGAAGGACGTGCCGATCGTCGACGTGCGCGCGCCCGCGGCATTCGAAGCGGGACACATCCCGGCCGCGGTGAACGTGTTCTGGAAATCGACGCTGACCGACGCCGGAACGCTGCGCCCGCCCGACGAGTTGCGCGCGCTCTTCCCGGTCGCCCCCGCGGCGCACGTCGTCGTGTACGACGACACGGGCATGTTCGCGAGCTGGCCCTACTTCGTGCTGCGCTACCTCAATCTCGCGCCGGCGCTGTACGACGGCGGATTCGAGCAGTGGAAGGAGCGGGTGGTGGCGAAGCCGGAGGGGTGAGCGCCGCGTCAACTGCAACCCGTTCCGCCTGGCTGCATTCGGGTACTTGCCCATATCGTCGTTTGTTTATAGAAATTCGGCCAGGCTGTGGCTGTATCCAATTCGATCGCGCAGACCAATGTCAACCTATTGCTGACGTTGGGCAGACGGGACTCTCCACCGACGGCCGATTCCTTTAATCGAAAGGCATAAACCTGGTTTTCGACCCGTTCGAGGCAGAATGATGATGTTGTCTCCCGAACAGCTTCGGACGCTTGCCGGCCAGGCATCGGCCGTCTTGAAGAGTCTCAGAGAGTTTGACAAACTCGAGATTCTGCCTGTCGTCAAAAGCCTGTTGTCTCCGACAGACCGAGATCGGTGTTTCGTAGGCATCTACTACCGAGCGGCTGCTAATGTTCGAACATTACTGGCGCTCAACAACGCGTACCATTTTCAGGCGATCGCCATGATCTCACGGGCAACGATCGAGATCGCGATGGATATGAAGCTTCTAAACATCATTCCGCGATCCGTAGAGAAGATGATGGCATTCGTTCCATCCGAGAAGCTGAAGACAGCCAAGAAGATTGTCGCTTTTGCTCAAGGCAAGGCGGGAAATCCACCTGACGTGAACACGTACGAGCAGTTCATTGCCGCGAATGAGGCGAGCGTTATTGGGACACGCACGCAATTGTGGGGGCGTTCTCAGCCACCGGAGCACTGGTCCAATATGAACATCAAAGAACGCGCCGTACAGATCGGTGCGCCGTTCGACGAGCTCTATGAGATCAAGTATCGCCATCTAAGTTGGCAGGCGCATGCCGGACTGACGGGTGTCGCCGGTTTGGAGTCCGGCGTATTCACAGCAATGTGTGGCGACGCGTTCGGCATAGCGGCAACGTGTTACGAAGAGGTCTTGGGTGCGATGATAGTCGAGTTGCAGCTTAGTAAGGTCGACCCGAAGATCTGGAAAAAGCTGACACTTGCTCGCTTGTTACCGGCCACAGACGGGCCGGACCAGGTTGCGCAACTGCAGCGCGACCTTCTCGATTGAAAAAGGGATTGGTCGCGTTGCCGCTGCCCAACTCGCCGTTGAAGTTGCTGAACGGCCGTACGCTGGCTCAGGGCTGAAGCCCTTTGCGAGATCCAAGTCTGCGACTGGCGATCGCGCCACTTGCAGGTCGCGCTTCGCGATCCCGCGGTATGCGCGGCAGCGTCGCGCAGCCGTGCCGCTGGCGTGTAGTGGCCGTTCACAACTTAACGGCAGATGTCGTTAGGCGGAGCGAAGAACCTCTTTGTGCAGCCGCACGAAAGACCTCGGGAAATTGATACGCGTGTCTCGGGCTCGAACGATGCCTGGATCTACTCAGGACGCTGCCCGCACCGCGCGAAATCGAGGAAAGATGCGTTGGGAGCTGACCGTCGTAGTCGGGACCGTCGTTTGCTACACTTAGGGTCGCAATGAATGTAACGGTCGAAGAGGTAAAGCAAGACCCCGAGAAAGTGTTTCATCGAGTTCTCGAGGGCGAAACGTTCGTGGTAACCGAGCATGATCGTCCAATCGCGGAGATTCGCCCGATCGAGCAGGTGCGTCGTCCACGGCCTTTTGGGCTGGCGGCAGGAACGTTCGTTGTTCCCGATGACTTCGATGATCCGCTGCCGGAGGAAATCCTGCGGGACTTCGAGCAATGAGGTTGTTGCTCGACACGCACATCTTCCTGTGGTACGTCAACGGAGACAAGCGCGTCGGTGAAAATACTCGCGCGGTCATCGAAAACGCAGAAGTCGTGTATTTGAGCGTCGTCTCTGTATGGGAAGCGACGATCAAGTATTACATCGGCAAACTTCCGCTTCCAGAACCGCCATATCCATGGCTATCCTTGCAGCGTGAGAGCCACGGAATCGCATCCCTGCCGATAGATGAGCCGTCGGTATCGCATCTTGCGACGCTCGAGTCGCATCATCGCGACCCGTTCGACCGCATCCTGGTCTGTCAGGCGATGGAACACCGTCTGCAGATCGTGACAGTTGATCCAGTGTTGTCGAAATACTCGGTGCAAGTCATAACGCCCGCCTGACCTTGGGCTAACTCGCCCATGAAGTTGACGAGCCGCCGTATGTTGTCGCGGGGTGAAGCCCTCGCGGCATCCAGGAACTGCATCGCCGAGCGAGGCGAGTACGTTCGGATCATCAGCGCATGGCGAGCAAATGCGCGACAGCGAAAACAATATGAAAACAAAAAGCGGTAGCGCAAAGAAACGAACGCAGGTCCCTGATGATGACTTCTCCAGCGGCGTTCGTGGGAAGTACGCCGCGCGGTTTGCGGCGGGGACGAACGCGGTGGTGCTGTCGCCCGACGTTGCGGAGGTGTTTCCGGATTCGGAAGCGGTAAACGAGGCTCTTGGAACGCTTGTGCGAGTTTCGGCGAAGAGCATCAGTTTGCGAACCACGCGAAAGCGGCGGGCCGGCTGACTCGGCCTTGAAGTTGCTGAACGGCCGTTCGTTGCCCCAGGGCTGAAGCCCTTCGTGTCATCAAGGCCTGCGATGGCGATCGCGCCGCTTGCAGATCGGTCGCGATTCCGCGTATGCGCGGCAAGCGTCCCGCCGCCATGCCGGTTGATACGCCGGCTGACGATTGCGGTACGCGAGTTGCTGTCGTATTCTCCTGCCGGAGCTGCGTCGATGCCAGATCTCAAATCCATCATCCATTCGGACCCGGAGATTCATAGCGGTGATCCGGTCTTCGTTGGAACTCGAGTGCCCGTTCGGACTCTGCTGGACTACATCGAGGGCGGTGATAGCCTGGACGTCTTTCTCGACAATTTCCCCAGCGTCACGCGCGCACAGGCCGTGGCGTTTCTCGAAGAGGCTGGGCGCGTTGCGCTCGCTCAAATCGCGTGAGACGCGTTCTCTTTGATGAAGACATTCCGCGACAATTGCGCCGGGATCTTCCAGAGTTCGAAATCGTCACGGTGCAGGAACAGGGCTGGTCGTCTGTTCGAAACGGTGAGCTGCTTCGTCGCGCGTCAGAGAGTTTTGATGTGCTCTTAACTGCCGACAGGCGTCTTCAGAAGCAACAGAATATCGCCAAGTTCAGCATAGGCGTCGTTGTAGCGGCGACTTTCGATACTCGTTTGCCGGCGTTGCGTGCTGTTTTGCCGAAACTGCGGTCCGCAATTACAGAGGTTGCCTCGGGTCAGGTAATAGTGGTCACAACGGCCTGACAGTAGAGCGATCGCCGACACTACGTTGGCCTCCCGAACCACATCCTCAGCGCTTCCGTCAGCCTCGCCGATGTTCCGTCGCCGACCCAGGCGACATGGCCGTCGGGGCGGATCAATACCGCGGCGGGTGCTGCGACTTCGCCGAGCACCGGGAGCGCGGCGCACGTCGTCGTGTACGACGACACGGGCATGCTCGCGAGCTGGTCGTACTTCGTGCTGCGCTACCTCAACCTCGCTCCGGCGCTGTACGACGGCGGATTCGAGCAGTGGAAGGAGCGGGTGGTCACCGAACCTTCCGCGCCGCCACCGCCGCGAGTGCCGTCGCGAGGACGATGAGCATCCATTCGGACAGCGTCGGGATGTCGCTCGCACCCATCACGATCGCGGTCGTCGACGCCGCGTTGTTCGCCGGCGTCGGATCGGCCTCCGGCGTGTTCGTCGCGTTCGCCGTGTTCGAGATCGAGCCATCGATCGGCGGCGCATTCACGACGAGATTGATCGTGGCCGTGCCTCCGTTCGCGATGGAGCCGAGGGTGCAGGTGATGGTCGTCGTGCCGGTGCAATTGCCCTGGCTCGGCGTCGCCGAGACGAACGTCGTGCCGGCCGGGATCGTGTCGGTCACGACCACGTTCGATGCGCTCTGCGGTCCCGCGTTCGAGACGGTGATCGTGTAATTGACCGGCGCGCCGCGGAGCGCGATCGACGGACCGTTCTTCGCGATCGAAATGTCGGCGACCGGACCATCGTCATTGAGGATCGTGCCCGTGCCGCTGTTGTCGGCAATGGTGGCGAGGGCGGGGCTCGTCAGACGAACGAAGAACGTTTCATCGCTTTCAAGTGTGGTGTCGCCATTCACGAGGATCGTGATCTGACCGGATGTGGAGAACGGCGGGAAGGTGCGATGTTCGCGTCGGCCTGGTAGTCGCTCGTCTCGGAGGCATCGCCATCCATCGTGAAGTAGCCGACCGAAGAAGTGACTTCGCTCGGCGGCGACAACGTCAGGTCGAAGACGAAGCTTTTCGTCCCCGTGTTTCCCTCCGCAAGCGTGACGTCATTGATCTTGACGGAAGGAAAGGGGTCGTCATTCGTGATGAATCCGGTTCCGCGGCCGGTGCCGATGATCGTTGCATTCTGAGGGTTCGACAACTGAACGAAAAAAGACTCGAGGTTCTCGCAAACGGCGTCGCCGTTGACGAGCACGGTGATCGACTGGCTGGTACTGAGGGGAGCGAACGTGAGTGTCCCGGAGTTGAATTCATAGTCGACCGGCGAAGACGCGGTGTTGGCAATCGTTGCGAAGTCCACCGTCGTCGTGAGCGCGCTGGGATTCGTCAGGTTCACGCTGAAGACGAACGGAGTGGTGCCGGCATTTCCCTCATTCTGAATGATCTGGCTGGTGATGAAGACGCCCGGAGGCGAGTCGTCATTCTGAATCGTCGTCTGCGCGCGCGCCGACATCGCGAGCGCAAAGAAGAGAACTGCGAACAGGACCCGCGACCCCAAGGGACGCGGATTTTACGCCTCTCCCCGCGGTACCGGAACTTCGACACCTCGGCTTCGAAGTCGTGGCCGCTTTGCACGAGGTTTTCCACCGTTGCGTTGAATTCGCGCGCGACGGCGTCGTTCTGCTGCGCAATATCGAGCATCACGCGCGAGGCGCTCAGCACGCCCCCCGCGGCATTCGAAGCGGGACATATCCCGGGTGCGGTGAACGTGTTCTGGAAATCGACGCTGACCGACGCCGGAACGCTGAGGCCTCCTGACGAACTGCGCGCGCTCTTCCCGGTCGCCCCGGCCGCGCACGTGGTCGTGTACGACGACACGGGCATGCTCGCGAGCTGGTCGTATTTCGTGCTCCGCTACATCAACCTCGCGCCGGCACTGTACGACGGCGGATTCGAGCAGTGGAAGGAGCGGGTGGTGGCGAAGCCGGAGGGCTGAATGCTGCTTAGCGTTCAGTTGCGCAGCGCCGGCACGGCGCTGCGTCAACTGCACTGCGCTCTCCGAATCGATTGCTCAGGGCGCATTCGGGTCTTTGCCCATATCGTCGTCTGTTTATGGAGATTCGGTCACGCTGTGGCTATATCTAATTCGATCGCTACGCAGACCGATGTCAACCTGTTGGTGAGTTGGGCGGACCGACGCAAGATCAATCGGCAACATGCCTGCAGGGTGTACACTCAGGCGACATATATCTCGTTCGCGTACGACTAAGGTCCGCGCGTGTAGCCACCATGAGTCTGCCGGGCAACCAAGTATATGCCGATGAGGGCGCAATGACCGAACCGCGACGAGCCGAGCAGCAGCGACCGAAGGTGTATGACCAATTATGCATTAGCTATCGCGCAATCGATGATTTCAGAGCAAAGCTTCTTGGGTTTCTGCCGCTTGTCTCAGGTTCGGGTGCGTTTCTATTGCTGAATGAATCGGTCGTAGGACCGAATAGAGGGGCCCTCGTTCAGCAATATCTCGCGTCTATCGCGACCTTCGGCTTTGTAGTAACTCTGGGTCTCTTCACATATGAACTTTACGGTATACGAAAATGCCATGCCCTCATCGAGGCGGGTGCCCGACTCGAACGCGTTCTCCATGTTCACGCTGGGCAATTCACACGGCGACCGCGAAGCGTGCTCTTTGTCATCAACGAGCCGTTTGCTGCCGCCATCATTTACCCGGCGGTCTTAGCAGCATGGGCATTTCTCGCCTGTGTTCCTCCGCCACCTTTTCGATGGTTCGCGAAAACAATAGCACCTCGCTTGGCAGCAAGCAGCATCTTCGTCACAGGTTTTGTCATAACCGTCCTTTACAGCCTCCTGCTGGCGTCCGCGCGGAAACTGCATATTTTGATTCGACGAAGACGCCGGAGATCTCGTGGGGCGAAAGTCTGAAACGGCAATGCTTGCGTAAGCGCCGCCCAACTCGCCGTTGAAGTCGACGAGCCGCCGTATGTTGGACCGGGGCTGAAGCCCCTAGCGTTATCCAAGAAACGCGCGGCGCTCACGCCGGTTGCACATCGCGCGTCGCTGTCCAGCGATATACGCGGCAACCGGCGCGCCGCCCTGCCGATGGCTCGTGGTGGCGGCTCGACAACTTAACGGCAGAAGTCGTTAATTAGCCCGGTGGGGTAGGGATCGATGGCGCTCGGTCACTCCTAATGCGAGAGGTACTTGCGATGTGGAAGGTGGGCAGAACATTTCGGACTCCTGCGTATCTACTGGGCCCCGGACTGGCAATTGCGTTACTCGCTCCCGATGCCTACGCTTGGAACGGATACGAGCATCAATCCATCGGCGCTCAGGCATACCACGACGCATGTGAACGTGTGGCGCGAGATATTGGCCAGTCAGGGAGCGATCGCGTTCGCGAGCGCTTTCGTCTTGCCTGTACGACGGTGGCGATGAGAACACATGGCGCCTTCGGCGTACGCGAAATGGACGCGTACGAAGACATCATGGGTGAGTGGTCCGCGCTTGCCGCCGATCATACGCGCTCGCCTGATGAGTTGATGAGCATCCAACTTGGTGACATTTTGGTCGACTACCGTGTCATGACGAAGATAGCTGTTACTAACTATCGGCACTTTCATCCGGCGTCGGTGCTCTCATGGCGAACAGAGCACTTGAAGTCGCTCGATCTAGCCGTCGCTGCGTCTCAAACAACCACGACCCGTCTAGTGGAAAACTTTGAGCGCGCGTTAGCCGTTCAGGCGTTTGCCCAACACTATCTTCAAGATTCTTTCGCGTCTGGCCACATGGCCTTCAATCGGGTGGCATCAAGCAACGCAGCTGCGTTGGCATACCACAACGCCGAGAGCCGCCGCGGTCGATGTGTGTCCAGTCTCTCCGGCGAGATCTGGATAACATACGGAGACGGTCATCTCGACGACGCCGCAAACGCACAGGGTAAGCAGGTGGTTGTAACTGCGGCGACGCTCTCACTTTACGATTTCTTAAGTACATTCGTTACCGGTGCAATTCTGACGAACAGGTGGCAAGAAACCCTATTTCAAATACCGGCGTTCTACAAAGCGCGGCCTATTGGATCTGTGCAGGCGGATTGTGCTGCGCCAGTCGAATTTAGCCCGCTGCGTACCGTTAGCACTCCGGCGGAGTCAATAATTACATTCGATTTCATGACAGTTGCGGATCGGAGCTTGTGGCGCGGTGACCCAATCGTCGTTGGGACGATCGTCGGCGCATCATTTCAATTCATGTATACGATTCCTCTAAGGTACCGAGTCATTCAGAACAGGCTCTTTGTCGGAGCTGGAGCATCAACCCAGCAACCCGGGCCGCGAGCATTCTTGCTCGACGTAACATACCTATGGCACGTAGGCACAAGCTTGAATGGCACACTGACACATGAGGTCGGGATAGGTCAGCATTTCTATTGGTCATATCGCGGGCGCTACGAAACAGCGTCCATTCGTGGACTATATGCCGTGAGCATAGAGGCAGGGCGAGTTTACGTTCGGTTGCAAGCCGGAGCAGCCAAAGGGTGGTATGGAGGATGGGCTCCACATGTGAGCGCCGGCGTTGGGTGGGTCCACCGTTCGACGCGTTACTAATGAACGCAATGGCGGCCTAACGCATATTAAAAGCGCGCCCCTTCCTGTAAGTTTGGAATCGCCAAAGACCAAACGAAAGGAAGGGACGGCTGCCGTGAAACAATAGGCGAATCAGTATGTGGCTCTCGATGTCCATCAGGCAACGCCGGCATTTACGCAGGCGTCCCGAACCACCTCCTCAGCGCTTCCGTCAGCCCCGCCGATGTTTCGTCGCCGACCCATGCGACATGGCCGTCGGGGCGGATCAATACCGCGGCGGGCGCCGCGACTTCGCCCAGCACCGGGAGCTCCCACTTGCCGGCGTAGCTCGCGTCGACGGATGGAACGCGGTCGGACCACGGACCGGGATGGATGGTGCGCGGCGCGCCGAAATTGAGGAGGACCGGCCGAGCCTTGTGAAGGAAACTGAAGACGCGCCGCGGTCCTTCTGCGGTGACGACCTCGAGATCGGGCATGCGACGGCCGAGCAGTGGATGGCCCTCACCCAGGTCGTACCGAATGTCCAGGCCGGACATCATTCCGGCGATGTGCTTGCGCGGCTCCTCCATCCTGAGCAGGTCGCCCACGATGTCGCGCACGGCCAGCGTGCGAGCGTCCTCGCGGTGCAGCGCGACCTGCGCCATCGTCAGCTTGAGCACGCGCGCACCCACGGGATGACGCTCGGCGTGATAGGTGTCGAGCAGGCAGTCGGGTGACGTGCGTCTGATGACCTGCGCCAGCTTCCATCCGAGGTTCACCGCGTCCTGCACGCCGGTGCTGAGTCCCAGCCCGCCGATCGGCGAATGCACGTGGGCGGCGTCGCCGGCGAGGAGCACCCGTCCATTGCGATATTGCGCGGCCTGCCGCGTCATGTCCGTGAATCTGGAGATCCACGTCGGGCTGTGGGCGCCGTAATCGGTGCCGCACGCGGCGATGAGCAATTCCTTCAGATCGTGCAGCGTCGGCTCAGTGGTTGAATTCGGATTCGGTTCGGTGACCATGACGCCGATGGGACCGACTTCCTTGTAGATGATTTCGCTGCCCCTGATCTCGTACTCCGACCTGCCGAAGGCATACGTGCCCGCCGCGGAACGATGCACTCCGTACGGCGGCTTCTCCGTCATCTCCACTTCCGCGAGGATGTTGCTCGTCGTCGCATCCCAGCCCGGGAAGTCGATGCCCGCCGTCTTGCGAATGAGACTGCGCCCGCCGTCGCACCCGACGAGATATTGCGCGCGCAGCGACGGACCATCGGCGAGTGTGACTTCGACATCGGCATCGTGCTGCACGAATCCCGTGACTTCGCGGCCGTAGAGGATGGGCACTCCGAGCTCGCGGACCCAGTCCGCGAGGATGCGCTCGATGTGTTTTTGTCGCAACGCGAGGCCGTAGTTGTGGCGGGTCGGAAAGTCGCTGATGTCCAGGCGCGTGACGGCGAAGCCCGTGACCTGCGCGGTTTGTCCCGCGGAGAGGAATCGGTCCGCGATGCCGCGCTGATCGAGGACTTCGATGGTGCGCGAGGTGATGCCGAGGGCACGCGCACCTGAGAGCTCCTGATTCGGCCGGCGCTCGAGGACGACGACGTCGACTCCCGCCAGCGCCAGTTCGCCTGCGAGCATGAGCCCTGTCGGTCCACCGCCCGCAATGACGACTGAATGATCGGTCATCGCAACCGTCGTCAGATCGCCCTACGCCTCGCCACCGCGGTACCGGAACTTCGACACCTCGGCTTCGAAGTCGTGGCCGCTCTGCACGAGGTCCTGCACCGTCGCGTTGAATTCGCGCGCGACGGCGTCGTTCTGCTGCGCGATGTCGAGCATCACGCGCGAGGCGTCGGCGATGCGGTTCGTTTCGTCGAGCTGGCGGTCGAGCAGGTCGCGCATGGCCCGCGCATCCTCGGCGATTTTTTCGAGGGCGCGGGTGATGCCTTTGCCCGCCGTCGACTGCTCCTGGGTCGCGTTCTTGACCTGCGCGGCGATGTCGCGCACGCGCTCCGACTCGCTGGCGAGGAGCTGCGTGCCGCGGGCCTGCTCGCGCGTGGCTTTGTTGATCTCGGAGATGTGATCCGACATCCGCGACGTCACTTCGTGCAGACGGCGGCTGGCCTTCGACTGCTCCTCCAGCGCGCGCGAGATGCGCGTCGCCATTTCGAACGAGCGCGTCGCGCTGCCGACGATCTTCTCGAGCGACTCCGACGCGTCCTGCGCGAGCGCGACGTTCGCGGTCACCTTCTGCACGCCCTCGTGCATCTTCGCGACGGCCTGCCGCGATCCGCTCTGCACGGCCTTGATGATCGTGCTGATCTCCTTCGTCGAGCCGCGCGTCCGCTCGGCGAGCTCGCGAATCTCGTTCGCCACGACTGTGAATCCCGCGCCCTGCTCGCCCGCCTGCGCGGCGATGATCGCGGCGTTGAGGGAGAGAAGGTTCGTGCGATTCGCGACGTCTTCGATGACGTTGAGGATCTGCGTGATCTGACCGACGGAGTTCTGCAGGTCGTCGATCGTTTTCGCGGTGCTGGTGGTCATCTCGTGCGTGATGCGAATGCCTTCGACGGTGCGCGCGACCGCGCTGCCGCCGGCCTCGGCGTCGACGCGCACCTGCTGCGCGATGTCGGCCGTCGAGTTCGCGGTCTGCCGCAGCTCAGTGACCGTCGAATCCATTTCCGCGACGAACGACAGCACCTCGTCGCCGATGCCCGCGAGCACTTCCGTGCGGTTCGACATCTCCGACATCGAGGCGTTCATCTCCGTCGTCGACGACGACGTTTTCTCGACCGACTGGAAGAGGTAGTCCATGCTGCGCGCGACTTCCTCCGCGGACGCCTGCAGCTCGAGTGCGCGGCTCGATGCATCCTGCGTCAGCTCGGTGACCGTGTCCGCCGCGCCGAGAACGCTGCGGATGCCGCCGCGCACGACCTCGACCGCCTGCGACGAGCTTTCCGTCAGCTCGGCCTGATCGCGCGATCGCGAGAGCAGCGACTCGGTGCCGCCGGTGATGACGCGCACGCCGTCGGTGATCGTCGTGCCGCTGCCGCCGACGCGGCCGAGGAGACGGCGGAGGTTCGAGCGCGTCTCGCCGAAGCTGTCGGCGAGCTGGCCGACTTCGTCGTCGGCGAACACGCGCGCCGCGACGTCGAAGTTGCCCTGGGCCATTTCGCGCGCCATCGTCTGCAGTCCGTGAATCGGGGTGCGCACGTCGCGCGCGAGCACGACCGTCGCGGCGGTGAACGCGAGCGCCGTGATGATCGCGATGATGATCGTGTAGAAGGTGATCTGGAACGGGATGTGGCGATACGGCGTCCAGGGAATCGCCAGCACGAGGATCGATCCGCTCTTCAACTGCGCGAAACGGCTGACGTGCGGCCCGATGAAGGACGTGCTGTCGCCGTTGCGAATGCGCCGGATCGCCGCGATCTCGTCATCGGTCAGCGGATCCTGCGTGTAGATCTCCTTCCCGTTCGCACCGATGACGTGCAGCGAGAACTCGCCGGGAATGTAGTGGCGCAGCGTGTCGAGGGCGTCCTTGTCGACGGTCGCGAGGAGATTCGCGCTGTCGAACACGCGCTGAAATCGTTCCGTCGACTCCGCGACCGCGAGCGTTTCGAGCGTCGTCGAGACTTTCGATGAGATGAGCTGGATGAGCGCCGCGATCGCGACGAGGAAGAGGCCGATGAAGACGAACGCGATCTTGCGGCCGAGGGTGATCTCACGGCCGACGTAGTGAAGGCGCGAGGTCGGCGCCGCTTCCACGATGCGATGCTTTCCCATCGCGTAGCCCCACACGATCGACGGGAACGCGGCGATGAGCGCCGCGACGAGGAAGTAGCTGAAGCCGAGCGCCGATCGCATGAAGAAGAGCGTCGCGATGACGGCGAAGGCGATGCCGCCGCCGCCCCACAGCAGCGCCGACATGCTCGTCGTCCGCTGGAGGCACTCCGAGGCCGCCTTCGAGATGTCCCCGCCGTGTCCCTCGGCCGCATCCTCGAGCGCCTGGGCCGCGGAGCGCACGCCGAGGTAGAAGGTGAGCGAGCCGCCGACGTAGGTCCCGCCGAGAAGGAGGATCATCCCGATGAAGCGCGACCACGAGAGCTGCACGACCTGGGAGATGAACAGCAGCGCCGGCAGGATGCTGACGAAGAGCGGCGGCAGGAGCAGCCACAGGAAGTAGCGACGGGTGAAGGTCATAGGCTTTCGGTGCGGCCGATTATAAGTGCCACATCGATCGGTGACGGCAGCGCGGCGACATGTGGAAGGGATTCGACGCCATCAATCGGACCATTTGGAGTGCGGCGACCGCAGTCGCCGCTTTGACTGCGCGAGCCGCAGCTCGCGCT
>Ga0075425_100001558_pt1 | contig 22527 bp, 21 predicted proteins | sample SoiMethybrSBSTD4_FD_75300 | JGI IMG/M metagenome (GOLD analysis project Ga0075425, IMG submission 75300) | Bulk soil microbial communities from a Populus tree surrounding site in Tennessee, USA - Soil MetaG P. TD hybrid SBSTD4 | ecosystem: Environmental > Terrestrial > Soil > Tree plantation... | reverse complement strand
CCGATTCCCGCGAACGTGAGGCTCTATTATTTTTCCGGCACGCAGCACGGCCCGGCCGAGAAGCCGTCGCGCGACACCTGCCAGCAGCTCAGCAATCCGCTCTCGTACCAGGAGACGCAGCGCGCCCTGCTCGCCGCGCTGCAGGACTGGGTGACCAAGGGCATCGAGCCGCCGAAGAGCCGCTTCCCGAGCCTCCGCGAGGGGACGCTGGTCGAGATCGCGCAGGTGAAACAGAGCTACCCGGCGATTCCCGGAGTGAAATACAACGGCAAGATCAACGACCTTTTATTGCAGGATCGGCGCGCGACGCCGCCGGCGCACATCGCGGGCACCGAACATCGCGTCTACGTACCCAAAGTGGACGGCGACGGCAACGAGATCGCAGGTGTGCATTCCGTCGAGCTGCAGGTTCCTGTCGGAACCCACTCGGGATGGAACCTGCGCGCGCGCGGCTACATGGAAGACGAGCTCTGCTATCTGGTCGGCTCTTACATTCCCTTCGCGAAGACGAAGGAAGAGCGGATGAAAAGCGGCGACCCGCGCCTGTCGATCGAGGAGCGCTACAAGGACAACGCCGATTACGTCGAGAAGCTCGCGTTAGCGGCGCGGTCGCTGATCGAAGAGCGATTTTTGCTGCCCGAAGACGCGGCGCGCATCATCGCCGCGGCGAAGAAAAACGGCGCGGTGGCGATGAGCGCGCAATAATTACTTTGCTTTCTGTATGGGTAGCGAACGCAGCCAACTGCTCTTCGAGCTTGAAGAGCGATTAGCTCAGGTGGGCAGGAAACTTTCTCCCGAGGAGGCATCTTCGTTGATCGCCGATGACTTTGTCGAGTTCGGATCTTCGGGAAAAATCTGGTCCAAAACCGAAATTATCGCGGCGATTTCCGAGTGGAGTCCGATCGAGCGAATCGTCGAAGACTTCAGCGTTCGAGAGCTAAGCCCTTCCGTTTGCCTGGTCACATACAAAGTGTCTAGCCCGGGCAGACGAGATTCTCGCCATGCCCTCAGAAGCTCAATCTGGCACCAGCACGGTGAGAAATGGCAGATCGTCTTCCATCAGGGAACGCCCGCTCAATGAAGGAGAGTGTCACAGCCCGAAAATCTTCCTGAACTCCTCGGCGTAGCGGTCGGCATTAGCCGCGACATCCGCCGGGACGAGTTTCAACTTCAGCTTCGACTGATCCATCTTCGGCGCGAAGGGCTTCACGTCGCCGCGCGACGGGATGCGTCGCATCTCGCGGATCATCTCCTGCGCCTTCTTCGACAGGACGAAATCGATGAAAAGCTTCGCCGTGTTCGGCGCGCTCGACTTCGCGCTCAAGCCCATGCCGCTGATGGTCGTGACGATCGGATTGAACGACGCTATCCAGTCGACCGGCGCCGCCTCGCGCTTCATGCGCTCGACGCGAAAGCTGTAGGCCCAGCCGATCGGCACCTCGCCCGCCGCGACGAGCTGCGCGACCAGGCCGTGGCCGCGGCGCCATGCGGGCGCCTGCTGTGCGAGCCGCTGGAAATATCGCTGGCCCGCCTCTTTGCCCCAGACCTGCATGAGCGTCCCGTACCAGTCGTAGTCGGTCGAATCCATCAGCATCTTGCCCTTCCACTTCGGATCGAGCAGATCGGGATAGTCGCGCGGTGCGTCGCGCTCGGCGAGCATCTTCGTGTTGTACATGACGACGAGGTTATTGTTGTAGACTGCCGTCCAGCGGTGACCCGCGTCCTTGAGCTCCGGCGCGTACGCCTGCGCCTCCGGCGACGCGTACGGGGCGAGAAAATTTTTCTGCGCCAGCAGCTGGATGCCGCTGGAGGAGACAACGTCGAACATTACCCTGCCCGCGCGCGCCTCGGTCAAGATGCGGTTTAGGAGCTGCTCTTCGCCGAGGCGGGCGAGCTCCGTCTTGTCTTTGAGAAAGGGATATTCGTTCATGAAAGCGTCGAGCAGCGGCTTCGAGGTATCGATCGCCATCGACGTGTACCAGGTGAGTCTTCCCTCTTTCTTCGCCGCCTCCACGAGCGCCGGATTCGGCGCCTGCGCGCAGAGGAGCATTGCGGAAAGAAGGTAACCGACCAGTCCACAGAACGCGGTGACGACCTTCATGGCTCCCTCCCTGAAGAGACCTACTTCCCCAATTCTTTCAGCGCTTCCTTCAAATAACTTTGATCGACGTATTTTGCCGGACCCGGCAGGGGCCCTTTGATCTGGCCCTGCTCGGCCTGGATCAGAATCACCACCTTCATTCCCTCAATGTTGATGTCGGCGTCCGGATGCCAAATGCGGTTCTCGACGTAGTATTGCCAGCCCTTCTCGGCGTGCGCCGGTTTGAGCTTCATCTCCCGGGTGAGGAACTCGATCGCCGCGCGTTTGTTCTCGCCGAGCCAGCGCATCGAGAGGGCCATCGCCTTCATAAAACGGACGACCAGAGGCCGATTCGCCTCGGCCCACGCGCGCCGCGCCGTCAGAACAGTCAGCTGAAAATTGGGAATCACGTCGGCGGCCTTGCCGATCACGTTAAAGCCGAGCTCGGCGGCCTCGAAGCTGAGCGGAACGGCGATGATCGACGCGGCGATCTGGCCCGAGGCGAGGGCCGCAAACGATGCGGCGGAGCCGCCGACGTTGATGAGCTTGTAGTCTCTGGGATATTCCAGCCCCTTCGCCTTGAGGACGCGCCGCAAGACCAATGCCGTCCCCGAGGTCAGACCGGAAGAGCCGAGCGTCGCCCCGCGAAGGTCTTCGTACGTCTTGTAGTTCTTCCCGCCCATGATCATGTGCGTGAGGCCGTTGATGACGCCGCCGATACTGACGAGATCGATGCCGTGCTCGACCGCGCCGATCGGCGCGTCGGCCGCAGCGCCGGAGATGACGACCGAGCCGCCGACCAGCGCCATGAGGGATTTATCCGCGCCCTGCACGAGCACCGGCTGGATGTCGAGTCCTTGCCGGTCGAAAAAGCCCTGCTTCGCTGCCACCCATAACGGACTGTAGCCGAGCGTCTTCGACGACGCGCTCACGGGCAGCTTCATCTTCTCGTCGGCGCTCGCGCCGACCGCGGCGAAAGCCCATAAAACCGAGAAGAGGATCGCAGCGCAGCGCATGGGCCTTTTTACCGGATGACTTTGTCGGCGCGCTTGAGGAGACTCTGCGGAACCGTTAGATCGAGCTGTTGGGCGGCCTTGAGATTAACGGCGAGATGGAATTTGCTCTTCTCGATCGCGAGATCGCCCGGTTTCGCGCCTTTGAGAATTTTATCGACGAAGACCGCCAGGTGGCGGAAGCTTTCGACGTAATCGGCGGAATAATCCATCAGCCCGCCGGCCTCGGCGTAGCCGCCGCGCTCGGAGAGCGACGGCAGCCGGTTTTGCAGCGCCATCTCCGCGATCCGTTTTAGATGGCGCGACAGCGCCGGATTGCCGACGGCGATGAGCGCCTCGGCGCGCGCTTTGACGGCGGCCTGAAAGGCGCCTTCGAGGTCGGGTGTGGCGCTGCGCACCTCGAGCGACTGGACCTGGATTTTTCGCGACGGCGCCAGCGCCTCGTAATCCTTGAACGCCGCGGCCGAGGCGCGCCCTTCGCTATTCCATAAGACGCCGATTCTCGCCGCCGTCGGCGCGGCGTCGCGCAGCGAATCGAGCGCCTCGCGTCGCAGATCGCGGTTGAGGCTCGATATGCCCGTCAGGTTGCCGCCAGGGCGCGATAGACTCGCGACGATGCCGGTCGCGACGGGATCGATCGTGATCAGCATCACCACCGGCACGGTGGAAGTCGCGCGCTTCGCGGCCCGGATCGCCGGCACCGAAGAGACGACCAGAGCGGCGACGTTCTGCCGCGCCAGCTCTTCTACGAAACCTGGCACGCGGTCGAGCTTGCCTTCCGCGAAGCGCAGCTCCAGGGCGACGTTTTTGCCCTCGACGTAGCCGAGCTCGCGAAGTTTTTGGCGGAACGCGTCGATCAAAGGCCCCGGCGCGCGCGGATCGCCCGAGGACGAGACCAGGCCGACGCGGGGAATCGCCGGCGCCTCGCCGGCGAAGGCGACACCGGAAGAAGACATCATCAAAATGAGAAGGAGAAATATCGCCGTTCGTCCCATCCGCTTATTCCATTGTCCGCATCGAACCGCTTCCAGAGCGATCTCTTATCACGGCAGGCGCGCCGCTGAAAAGCCTCTGGCGACCTCGCGAGGTGATCCCTGCGGATTTGACGCTCCCGGGCGCCTATGATAATCGAACCAGCGATGAAGCTTCGTCCTCAAGCGATCTTGAGCATCGTCCTCGCGATTTTCTTCGTGGTCTTCGTCTACGAGGCGAAGGACTGGCGCATTCAGGCGCGGCTTTACCCATGGGCGGTCGGCATCCCGATGCTGATCCTCGCGATCATTCAGGTCGTGCTCGACTTGAAGGGCGTCGGGCCGAAGAAAACTGCGAGCGACGCGCCCGTCGACGTGCAGCTCGCCGAGCGCACCGACCCGGCGCTCGCGCGGCGCCGGACCATCAATATCTTTTCGTGGCTCATCGGCTATCTCATCGCCGTCTGGCTTTTGGGTTTCGGCTACTGCGTGCCGCTCGTCGTCTTTCTCTACCTCAAGCTGCAGTCGCGCGAGAGCTGGACGCTGTCGCTCGCGCTTACGGCGATGGCCTGGCTCTTTTTCTACGGGCTCTTCGACCGTCTCCTGCATCTCCCCTTTCCCGACGGCGAGCTCTTTACGTGGCTCGGCTGGGCGTGATGGCAGAGTCATCGGTTCCCGGCAGGACCGATTTTTACCGCGGCAGGCAGGTGCGCGTCATCGTCGGCACGCGGGCCGGCGTCGCCTACGATCTCTACGCGCGTCTGATCGCCGAACACATGGGGGAATATATTCCCGGCGCGCCGGAGATCGTGGTCGAGAACGCACCAGTAAAAGGGGCGAAAGGCGTCGCGAAGGAAATCTATCGAGCAGCCGCCGACGGTCTGACGCTCGGCGCGATCGCGCCCGAGCTTTATTTCGGACAACTCCTGGGCGATAAAGAGATGGGATTCGATTGGGGGAAATTTTCCTGGATCGGCACGCCGGAGCGCTCGAGCCACGTCCTGTACGCGCGCGCCGCGACGCCTTATCACAGCCTCGGCGCGATCATCGATGCCGAGACGCCGCCGCGCTGCGGCGCCTCGGGCAAGAACTCGACGGCGTATTATCTTCCCAAGCTCCTTCAGGAACTGTTCGGCGCGCGCTTCGAGATGATATGCGACTACAAAGAGGGCCCCGCCGTCGACGACGCCGTCGAGCGCGGCGAGATCGACTGCCGCGTCCTTACGATCTCGGGCTTCTTCTCCCACGAGCCCTATCATACATGGCGGCGTACCGGCTTCGTACGAATGCTGCTGCAAACCGGGGCGGCACGCGACGCGAAGTTGCCGGATGCGCCGACCCTCGGCGAGCTGATGGATGAATACCGCGTCCCTGATATGGGTCGAGGGCTCGCACAGGTGATTTTGAGCGCCGCTCTTTTCGGCCGGCCGTGGATCGGGCCGCCGGCGGTGCCGTCGGAAAGAATACGGATCCTACGCGACGCTTTTTTGAAGGCGGCGCACAACCCCGCGGTCGCGGCGGAGGCACGGGCGAAAGATCTCGCGCTCGCCCCGGCCGGCGGCGACGAATTGCAAGCGCTGGCGGCGCAAGTCATCGCACAGCCGGCTGAAGTCGTCGCACGAATGAAAAAGCTGTTTGCCGCATAAGAACCCGCTGTTGACACCTCGGCGCAGAAAAGGATAAGCACAACCGTGCAGCTTGAAACGACAGGAGACTCTATGCCCAAACGTTTGCCGAATCGCGCGATGCGCCTCGTGTCGCCGGCTTTAATACCTGTTTTGTTTTTCATTATTGCCACGGCGGCTCCGCTGTTCGCCCAGAACGATTTCTACAAAGGCAAGACGATCACCATTATCGTCGGCACCAAAGCCGGAGACGCCTACGATCTCTACCCGCGTCTGATGGCCGAATATCTGCCCAAATACCTGCCGGGCAGCCCGAACGTCATCATCCAGAATATGCCCGGTGCCGCGTCGATGATCGCGGCGAATAACGTGTACAACGTGGCCAAACCCGACGGGCTCACGATCGGCGCCATCTACCCGGCGCTCTATTTCGATCAGCTTTCGAAGAAACCCGAGGCGCGCTTCGACTGGAGCAAGTTCCAGTTCATCGGCAGCCCGGTCGTTTCGAATCACCTGCTCTATATGCGTGCCGACGCGCCGTACAAATCGGTGGAGGACATCAAAAAAGCCGCGACGCCGCCGAAGTGCGGCTCGAATGGCACGTCTTCGACCGGATACTGGCTGCCCAAGCTGCTCGAAGAGGTCATCGGCACGAAGTTCGACATCGTCGTCGGCTATCAGTCGGGCGGCGACGTCGATCTCGCGGTGGAGCGCGGCGAAATGCAGTGCCGGGCGTTCACGATCACGGCCTGGTTCGCGCGCGAGCCGTTCATCACGTGGCGCAAGACGGGCTTCGCCAACGTCCTCTTCCAGACGGGCAGCAAGCGCGACCCGAGGATCAAGGACGCCCCGACCATTTACGAGCTCATGGACAAATATAAAGCGACGCCGACCTCGCGGCAGCTGACGACTGTCGTCCTGGCCTCCGGAGACTTCGGCCGCCCGCTCGTGTTCGGACCGAAAGTTCCGCAGGATCGCGTGAAGCTCCTGCGCGACGCCTTCGACAAGATCGTCAAAGACCCGGCCTACCTCGCCGACGCCGAAAAGAGAAAGCTCGACATCGACCCGATCGAAGGCCTGAAGCTCCAGAAGCTCTCGAAGGAAGTCGTCGCCGCCACGCCTGAAGTCGTCGAGCGGATGAAAAAGCTCTTGGGATCGGATTAGCGCCTATATGCTCGACGCCTTCATCAGCGGCTTTTGGCAGGTCCTCGCGTGGCCGGCGTTCGGTTACCTGCTGATCGGCATCGTTATCGGCTTTTGGGTCGGACTGCTGCCGGGCATCGGCGGGCTCGCCACGCTCGCTTTGATGCTGCCGTTCTCCTACACGATCAAGACTCCGATCGAAGCGTTCTGTTTTCTGCTCGGCATGCTCGCCGTCACCGGCACGACCGGCGACCTGACGTCGATTCTTTTCGGCATCCCGGGTGAGAGCTCCTCCGCCGCGCTCATTCTCGACGGCTATCCGATGTCGAAAAAAGGCGAGGCCGGGCGAGCGCTCGGCGCGGCGATCATGAGCTCGCTGTTGGGCGCGACGATCGGCGCGCTTTCGCTCGCGGTCTCGATTCCCATCATGCGGCCGCTCGTGCTGCTCTTCGGCTCGCCCGAGCTTTTCATCATCACGATCATGGGCATCACCTTCATCGGCACGCTCGCCGGCACGTCGCTCATCAAGGGACTGCTCGCCGGCGGCGTCGGCCTGATGCTCGCCGCGATCGGCGTCGATCCGCAGACCGGCTCGCTCCGCTATACTTTCGGCTCCCTTTATCTCTGGGACGGACTCGACGTAACCCCGGTGGTCGTCGGCATGTTCGCGATCCCGGAGATCATCGATCTCGCGGTCAGAGGTACGAGCATCTCCCAGGCTCCGAAAGAGAAATTGAAAGGCGTCATGGAAGGGGTCAAGGACACCTTCCGACACTTCTGGCTGGTCGTGCGCTGCAGCCTGATCGGGGTCTACTTCGGCGTCCTGCCGGTGCTCGGCGCGAACGTCGCGCAGTGGATCGCCTACGGCCACGCGGCGCGCAGCCTCAAGGACAAAAGCCGCGCGGGCAAAGGCGCCGTCGAAGGCGTGCTCGGCCCGGGCGCCGCCAACAACTCGACGCGCGGCGGCGATTTGATTCCGACGATCGCGTTCGGCATCCCGGGGAGCGCGAGCATGGCTCTGCTCCTGGGCGCGCTGCTGATCGTCGGGCTTCAGCCCGGACCGGAGATGCTCAAGTCACGGCTCGACGTCACCTTTGCGATGGTGTGGATTCTCATCATCTCCAACATCATCGTGGCCGGCATCAGCTTCCTGATTCTCAATCATCTCGCCGCGCTCACCTTCATCCGCGGGTCGCTGCTGATCCCGTTCCTGCTCGTGCTCGTCTTTATCGGCTCGTTCACGGCGAACAACAGCATCTACGATCTCATGGTGACGCTTATCTTCGGCACGCTGGGCTATTGCATGCTGCTATACGGCTGGCCGCGGCCGCCGCTCGTCCTCGGCTTGATTCTTGGAAAAATCGGCGAGAATTATCTCTGGATCTCCACCGCGGCCTACGGCGCCAGATGGCTGCTGTTCCCGAGCGTCTTGATCCTGATCGTGCTCACCGTCTCCATCGTCGCTTATCCCACGATCAAGGAAAGGCGCGGCCGCGCGAAATACGATCGGCCCGAGGACGCAGTTTAACAAGGAGCCCGCTATGCGCGTGTGCGCGATCGACATTCATCATCACTACCTGCCCGAGTCTCTGCTCGACCAGGCGCGCCGCGGAAGATCCGCCGGGGTCAACGCGAAGGAGACCAAGCCGGGAGAGACGGCGATCGCGTTCGCCGGCGGGCAATCGTTCAACGTGCCGCAGGAGCTCGCGGGCCTCAAAGAACGCTTCGAGGCGATGGAGCGCGGCAAGATCGCCGTCGGCGCGCTCATTCCCCACACCTCGAGCCTCGGTTATCCTCTGGACGGCAAAGACGGTGAGGCATGGTGCCGCGGCTACAACGAGGGCATTCGCGATCTGACGCTCAAGCACCCCGACCGCTTCGTCGGCCTCGCCGCAGCGCCGCTGCAAGACCCACCGCGCGCCGCCGCGGTGCTCGAACATGCGATCAAAGAACTCAAGCTCCACGGCGGCTACATCGCCTCGAACGTCAACGGGCAATATTTCAACAGCGAGTTCTTCGATCCCTTCTGGAAGAAGGCCGAAGAGCTGGACGCTCTCATCGTGATGCATCCCGAGGATGTCGCCGGCTCGGAGAAGATGGGTCCCTACGGCCTGCGGCTTATCTGCGGCAATCCGGCCGACAGCACGCTCTCGCTCGCCTACATGAGCTACAGCGGCGTCTTCGACCGATTTCCTAACCTGAAGCTCTGCGTGCTCCACGGCGGCGGCTTTTTCCCCTACCAAATCGGCCGGCTAGACCAAGGGTTTCGCGTGCGCCGCGGGCCGCGCGCGCCATCGGCGTCCAAGCCGCCGAGCGCGATCATGAAGAAAAATCTCTACTTCGATACGATGGTTTACCGCACCGACACGCTCGAGTATCTGCGGCAGGTCGCGGGCTCCGAACGCCTCATGGTCGGCACCGATTACCCTTATACGCTCGGCGACTGGCTCAGCGTCGAAAAAGTCGAAGCCCTAGACTGCCCCGAATCCGAGAAGATGATGATCCTCGAAGGCAACGCGCGCCGATTATTGAAGCTCTGATCACGGCGCAAGCCGCCCTACCTCCGGGATTTCCCCCTAGACGAATCCTCTAATACCCCGATTGCGGAGCATCGCCTATCCCTTTACACTTATCGGGTGGAAAACACCCGCGTGGTGGTTGTGGAGCGTCCCGAGGAGCTGGAGGGTTATCTCCACGCATGGGAAGAGCTCGCCGCCAACGCCGTCGAGCCCAATATTTTTTACGAGTCGTGGATGCTCTTACCGGCGCTGCGTTTCTGGGGCGGCGGGAAAAAACTTGCCTTCGTGCTGGTGTTTACCTTCGACGGGTGCGGCGCCGCTGCGCGCGAGCAGCTCGCGGCCATATTCCCACTTCAATACCAGAATTATTACCGCGAAGTTCCCGCGCGCACGCTGAAGCTCTGGCAGCACGACTATTGTTTTCTATCGACGCCCCTCGTGCGTAAGCGCGACGCCGCTAAAATCGTCGCGGCGTTTCTCGAATGGCTCGCCGCCAACCAGTTTGACGCCGCGTTGATGGAGTTCCGCGATATCGAAGGCGACGGGCCGTTCCACAAGGTGCTGCTGGGAGAGCTGCGCCGCCGCCGCCAGCGACTCTGCGTGATGGACTCTTTCACGCGGCCGGTCCTCACACGACGCGACGACGGCGACTCGTACGTTCGCGAGTCGCTGTCGAAGAAGCGGCGCAAAGAGTTGAATCGTCTCAGGCGGCGCCTCGCCGACACCGGACCGTTCGAGTGTCGCGAGCTCGAGCGGGAATGCGACGTGGCGCGCTGGACCGAGGAATTTCTCGCGCTGGAAGCCACCGGGTGGAAAGGCCGCGTCGGCAGCGCGATGAACGGTGAGGCGGCTTCGCGCGATTACTTCACGACAGTCGTGCACGAAGCATTCCGCCGCGGCCGCCTGATGATGCTCGGACTTTACGTCAACGGCCGGCCGGTTGCGATGAAGTGTAATTTTCTCTCTGCGCCCGGATCGTTCTCGTTCAAAATCGCCTACGATGAGAGTCTCGGACGCTTCTCTCCGGGCAAGCAACTCGAGATCGAAAACATCCGGAGTTTTCATGCAAAACCCGACATTGAGTGGATGGACTCATGCACCGCCGTCGAGGACCATTTCATGATGAATCATCTCTGGCGCGACCGCAAAACCATCCAGACGCTAACCGTCGCTACCGGCTATTTGCCCGGCGATCTCGTGGTGTCGGTTTTGCCGATCCGGCAATGGTTACGCCGCAAGGTCAACGGAACATTTTTACGCAGGCGCGCATGAGCGCACCGAAGATCGAAGATTCGGTCTCGCCGCCGACCGTGCTCGATTTCGATCCTGCCGCGACGCGGCGCGATCTCAACCGCAAGGGTTTCAAGATCGGGCACCGTCTCGTCGACGACCCGCTGTTCTCGCTGCCGGCGCTGATCGAGCTCTCACGCAAACTTCCCGTCCAAGACGTCGAATACAACGCCGGCGATCTGCCCGTCGATATGGACCCCGCGGCGACGCCGAAAACCGGCTTGACGATCGAGGAAACGATCCGCCGCATCGAAGAATGCGGGTCGTGGATGGTCATGAAGTTCGTCGAGCGCGTTCCCGAATACCGGCGCGCTCTCGACCGCTGCCTCGATGAGATTGAGGGCGCGATCGCCCCGGCGGGCCTCAGCACGATCCGCCGCGAGGCATTCATATTCATCTCGTCGCCGCGCTCGGTGACACCGTATCACTTCGACCCGGAATACAACTTTCTGCTGCAAATCCGGGGAACGAAGACGGTCTACCTTTTTCCACGGTCGCTGCTTACCGAGGAGGAAATCGAGGATCGCTTCACGTTCCGCCACCGCAATCTCAAGTTTCACCAATCCTACCAGAGCCGTGCCGAGGCCTTCGTCCTTTCCCCAGGCAGCGGCATACACATCCCGATCGCCGCCCCACATTGGGTTAAAAACGGCGACGGCGTCTCGATCTCCTTCAGCATAACGTTCCGCACCGAGGAATCGGAACGCGAGGCGGCGCTTTACCGCTTCAACTCGAAGCTTCGCGCGCGCGGCCTCCGTCCGGCACCCGTGCACAGCTCACCGGTCCGGGACTCGCTCAAGCTCGCGACTTATCGCGGACTCAGACTCGCGCTGCGTCCCGCCAAGATGCTGCTCGCGCGCAGGAACAGCGGCGAGGACGGCGCGCGGCGCTAGTGATGCGTTGACACAACCGCCCGCTGTCGGATAATCTCGGTAAAATCTTTCGAAGAAAGCGAGGACCGGCCGCCGCTGCGCCGCATGCGAGGAAAAGCGCGTGCCCTCCAGTGCGTCGCCAATTGTCACCATGCGCGATCGTTCACAATTCGTAACTTTCTCCGACGCCGAGCTGGCCGCGCGCCACAAGAGCGTAGCCGCGCTCATCGAGGAGGGCGGCCTCGACGCGCTGCTCGTCTACGGCTCCGGGCGGTACGCCTCGGAGGTTTACTGGCTGACGGATTGGCCCGGCGGGCGCGAGGCCTACGTGCTATTCCAGCCGGGTCGCGACCCCGTCCTGCTCATGCAGCTTTACAACCACGTGCCGATGGCTCGCGTGCTGTCGGTCGTGAAAGACGTCCGCTGGGCGGGAGCCAACACGGGCAACGGCATCGTGGGGCTGCTGCAGGAGCGCGGCTTGGCGGACAAGAAGATCGGGCTCGTGGGCTCGATCCCGCACACCCAATATCAAAAGATGCGCGATCGCCTCTCCGGCGCGCGCTTCATCGAGACGGGCGGGAAATTCAGGACGCTGCGCACGATCAAGAGTCCCGAAGAGATCGAGCGCATCCGCCTCGCGTCGAAATTGACCGACGACTCGATGCGCGCGCTCGCCGAAGGCATCACGGCGGGGATGCGCGAGGACGAGCTGCCGGCGCTGATCGAGCCGGTCTATTTGAAGGCGGGCGGCTACGCCGGCATCCATTTCATGACAAGCATGCCGATGCGCGATCCGCACTTCCCGGTCCCTTCGCAGTACCAATCGAGCCGCAAGCTCGAGCGCGGCGACTGCATCATCACCGAGATCAGCGGCGCGTATTCGGGGTACAGCGGACAGATCCACCGGACCTATTCGATCGGCGAAGGACCGACCCCCGAGTGGAAAAAGCTCCACGACGCGGCGGTCGAGACGTTTCAGGTTCTAGCGGCGGCGATCAAGGACGGCACGAGTGTTCGCGAGGCGGAAGAGGCGGCCGAGATCGTCCATCGGCGCGGCTACACGATCTACGACGACCTGATCCACGGCGCGAATCAATATCCGCCGATCTTCCAGACGCGCACCACCGCGCGGCACGAAGAGGGCGACCTCGCCTTCCGGGAAAACATGGTGATCGTGATTCAGCCCAACGTGATCACGAAGGACGAAAAGATGGGGCTGCAGTTCGGCGAGACGCTCGTCGTCCGGAAAGACCGCTGCGAGAGCCTGAATAAATTTCCGCGCGAGTGGATCGTCTGCCGCGGATAATCTACCCCACGACCTCGTAACTCTTCACGTCGACTTTGGCGACGCCCATGAGCCCACGGGTGTGATGCTGAATTTTTTTGTGCGCCTCGCTCTCACGGTACTTGTCGATCGCCGCCTGATTCTCCCAGGTGCTGACCGAGATCATCTCGCCGGGATTATCGCGGTTGCGCAAAAACTCCTCGCTCTTGCAGCCCGGCGATTTGATCATGAGCGGCGCGCATTCCTGCTTCCACATGCGCTCCGCCTCGGCGACTTTGTCTTTCGGAACCGTGACGAGGATCATGCGAGTGATCATGGCGACCTCCTCCCCTGTAAATAAGCTAGCGGGCGAGGTCGGATTGTCAATACGGGTCTTCGCCGCTAGCGGGTGAGCTCCGCGGTGCAGTGCGGGCAGCGGATCGCCTTGATCGGAATCATCGACGCGCAGTAGAGACACTCCTTGGTCGTCGCCGGCGCCGGTGCGGGACGCTGCATGCGGTTGATGGCGCGGATCACCATAAACACCGCGAACGCGACGATCAAGAAGCTCATGATGGAATTGATGAAAACTCCGTAATTCATCGTGACCGCGCCGGCCGCCTTGGCGTCGGCGAGCTTCAGATAAGGCTCGGGATTGGCGCCGGGCTTGAGCACGAAAAACAGGTTGGCGAAATCGACGCCGCCGAGCATCAGGCCGATCGGCGGCATGAGGATATCGTCGACCAGACTCTTCGCGATCGTCGCGAAAGCGGCGCCCACGACGACGCCCACCGCCATGTCGACGACGTTGCCGCGCATGACGAATTCTTTGAATTCCTTGAACATGACGCACCTCCTCCGCCGGCCGCCGTCAGGCGTACTGCGCGATGCCGTTGCCGAACGACCAGTTCTCTTTTTTCACTTCCACCAGGCTCACGAGCACGTCCTCGGGGCGGACGCCCAGCTCTTCGCGCAGGCGCGCTGCGAGCGTCTTATAGAAATTTTTCTTGAGCTCGACCGTGCGCCCCTCGTTGAGCGTGATCTGGATGATGACGATCCCGTCCGTCCGCGGAATATCGAGATAATCGGCGTCATAAATCAGCCCGTTCTTATCATGCTCGGTGATGATCTGGAAATGATCCTTGGGCGGCACATTGATTGTCTCGATCATCGTCCGGTAGACGGCGGCGCCGACCTTTTTCCCGAAGCCCTCGGGCTTTCCCTTCATTAGCGCAATTCTCACCAGCGGCATAGCGGCCTCCTTTTCATTCGATTCCCCTCTTCCAAAAGCTGCGGGAAAAGACATCCGGCGGCTTCACGACCAGCAAGAGACAGCCGATCATGATCGAAGCGTCACCCAGGTTGAATACACCGGTCTGCAAGTAGCCGACTTGAACCTGCGCGAAGTCCCTCACGAAGCCGAGGCTCGCGCGGTCGATCAAGTTTCCGCAGCCGCCGCCGATCAACAGAGCAAAGGCCGACAGATGCGGCCATGTGCCGTCCGTTCTGAGCGCGAGCCACACGAACGCGGCCAGCATCAGCCCGCTGAATACGACAAAAAGCCAGAAGCGCCATTCGGCGGAAAGTCCGGCGCCGACACTCAAGAAAGCCCCCGGATTTTCGACATAGACAAGGCGCAAAGTCCCATTCATGAAATCCAGCGCCGCGCGTCCGCCGAGAGCCGTTTGCGCCAAAGACTTCGTGGCTTGATCGCAGCCGACGCAGGCCAAGATTACCAACAGCAGAAAAAGCGATCGTGAAATTGCTTTCATTGGGCCCATGAGCGCGCAAGCTTACGCTTCGATCTCCCTCAAGGTCGCTTGGGTAAACTCGGTCGTGCTCGCCGTGCCTCCGAGATCGCGCGTGAAGACTTTCCGCTCTGTGAAAACCCGCACGAGCGCCGCATAGATGCGCTCGGCGGCCTTCGTCTCGCCGATGTGCTTCAGCATCATGATCGCGGCGAGAATCATCGCCGTCGGGTTCGCCTTGTTCTGCCCCTTGATATCCGGCGCGCTGCCGTGCACCGCTTCGAAGATCGCGCACTCGTCGCCGATGTTCGCGCCGGGCACGAGCCCTAGCCCGCCCACGAGGCCGGCGGCGAGATCGGAGATGATGTCGCCGTAGAGATTCTCCAGCACGAGCACATCGTACTGATAGGGATTGATCACGAGCTGCATGCAGGCGTTGTCGACGATGACGTCGCTGCACTGTATATCCGGATTGTTTCTTGCGACGTTGCGCGCCGAATTGAGAAACAGTCCGTCGGCGAGCTTCATGATGTTCGCCTTGTGCACGACGGTGACTTTTTTCCTGCCCTCCCCGCGCGCGTGCTTGAAGGCGAACTCGGAGATGCGCGTGGAGGCGCGCTCGGTGATGATCTTCAAGCTCTCGACCACGCCGGGGACCACGACGTGCTCGATGCCGGAATAAAGCCCTTCGGTGTTCTCGCGAATGACGATGAGGTCGATATTCTCATAGCGGCTCTTCACGCCGGGCAGGCTCTTCACGGGACGGAGGTTGACGTAGAGATCGAGCGCCTTGCGCATCTCGACGTTCGCGCTGCTGAAGCCTTCGCCGATCGGCGTCGTGAGCGGCCCCTTCAAGGAGATTTTGTTTTTTCGGATCGAGTCCAGCAGCTCGTCGGAGACGGTCTTGCCCTCGCGCTCGAGCGCCTCCGCGCCGGCGATGAAAGTCTCCCATTCGATCTCCACGCCGGCCGCTTTAATGATCTCCTGGGCCGGGCGCGTCACTTCGGGGCCGATCCCGTCGCCCGGTATCAATGTCGCGACATGCTTCATCCCTTTCCTCCGTCGTTTAGCGTAGCACATCGCGCGCGGATTTGCAGAATTCCACCGCGTCCGCTACCCTCTAAATTTCGCCGCCGCCAATGCTCACGAGAATCTCCCGCCTGTTCTACGGCTGGCGCATGATCGCCGTCGGCTCCGCGCTCCGCGTGCTCGGCGGCGGCCTTTATTACTACGGCTTTTCCGTCTTTTTTCTGCCGCTCAGCCAGGACCTCGGGCTCAACCGCGCGTCGACGTCGCTGGTCTTTTCGCTCGCGCGCGCCCAGGGCGCCTTCGAAGGACCGATCGCCGGCTATTTCCTCGATCGCTACGGACCGCGCCCGCTCATCATCATGGCGCTCTGCATGACCGGCATCGGCCACATGGTGCTCTCCGGCGTGCATAGCTACGCGATGCTGCTCATCGTCTACATGGGCATCGTCTCGCTCTCGTTCCACGCGGGATTCATGGACGCGCCGATGGTGATCGCCAACACCTGGTTCATCCGCAAGCGCACGATGGCGATGGCGATCATCAGCGGCTCGGTCGGCCTCGGCGGATTTCTGCTGACGCCGCTTTTGTCGCAGGCGATCCACGCCTGGGGCTGGCGCCGCGCGGCGTTTCTCAACGGCGTCGCCTTTCTGACGATCGGCCTGCCGCTCGCACTCTTCGTGCGCCGCTCGCCGGAAAGCATGGGGCTGCGGCCCGACGGCGATGCGGACCTGGCCGCCGCCGGCGCCGCGGGCGGGCGCGGCAAGATCGCAATCGAGGAAGTGAACACGACGCTCGCGGCGGCGATGCGCACGAGCGCGTTCTGGTTTTTGACGCTGGCGACGGCGCTCCGCATCGTGGCGCTGAGCGCCGTCAACGTCCACTACGTCCCCATCATGGTCTGGAAAGGAATGACGGCGCAGGGCGCGGCTTTTCTCCTCGGCGCGCAGGCGTTCCTGGGACTCCTCTCGCACGTCTTCGTCGGCTGGATCGCCGATCGGGTCGACAAGTCGCGCCTCATGGCGGTCTGCATGGTCATCTCGGCGATCGCGCTTTTAGTTCTTATCCATGCCGAGCGCGAGTGGCAAATCTGGATCTTTCTGCCGCTCTTCACGGTCGTCGAATCGACCTTTCCCGTCAACTGGTCCGCGGTCGGCGAGTTCTTCGGCCGGAAGAATTTCGCCAAGATCCGCGGCACGATGAGCTTCATCCAAACGTGGGGGGCGGTCATCGGTCCCGTGATCGCCGGCGCGCTCTACGACAGTACGGGAACGTACACTCATCTCTTGTGGGGCTTGGTCGGAATCCTCCTCATCACTGCCGTGCTCTACGCGCTCGTCGTCAATCCGGCGATGAAAGTCAAAAGGGCCCGCGCCTACTCATGATCGTCCAGCTTCGCTCGGTATCGAAAAGATTCGGCGGCCGGCTCGCCGTAAACGCGCTCGATCTCTCCGTGCCGCCGGGACTCTGCTTCGGCCTTTTGGGGCCGAACGGCGCGGGCAAGACGACGACGCTGAGAATGATCTACGGCGTCACGCGCCCGACGTCGGGAGCGATCGAGGTCTTCGGCCTCGATCTGCGGCAACATCTCCGCAGGGTGCGCGCGCGCCTCGGCGTCACGCTGCAGCAGAACGTCTTCATCGAGGCGCTGACGCCGATCGAAAACCTGCGCGTCTTCGGCCGCTACCATCTGCTGCGCGAGCCCGAGCTCTCGAAGCGCATCGCCGAGGTGATCGAATTTCTCGAGCTCGGCTCGCACGCGAACATGCCGGTCCGCCAGCTCTCCGGCGGCTTTCAGCGGCGCCTCGCGATCGCTCTTTCACTCATGAACCGGCCGGAGCTCTTGATCATGGACGAGCCCACGACGGGGCTCGATCCCGCGGTCAGGCTCGCGCTCTGGTCGCGCATCCGCGAGCTCCGCGCCCACGGCGCGACCGTGCTGCTGACGACGCATTACATGGACGAGGCGCAGCGCCTCTGCGACCGCGTCGCCATCATGTCCGACGGGAAAGTCGTCGACGAAGGGTCGCCGCCGGACCTGATCGCGGCGCACCTCGCGCCCGAGGCGGTCGAGCTCGACTGCACCCCCGAGGAGGAGGCGGCGATCGCCGCTGCGGCCAACGGCGCGCGCCGGCTCCGCGTCGGCAGGCGCGTGACTTTCTACCTCGACGACGCGGCGCCGCTCGTCGAGCGGCTCCGGGCCGCCGACCATCGCCGCCCGCTCGTCGTGCGCCCGACCAATCTGGAAGATGTCTTTCTCGCGCTTACCGGCACGACTCTGGAGGCGGCGCCATGAGCCTGTCGCTCCCGCACGCGCTCGCCGTCTGGCGGCGCAACGCCGCGATGTACCGCCGCACCTGGAAATGGAACATCCTGCCGAATTTCTTCGAGCCGGTGTTCTATCTGCTTTCGATCGGTCTCGGCGTCGGCGCCTACATCAGCGGGATGGGCGGCAGCAGCTATCTCGCCTTTCTCGCGCCGGCCCTCGTCTGCGTCGCTGCGATGAACGGAGCGAGCTACGAGGTGACCTACAATATTTATGTGCGGCTCAACTTCGAGAAGGCCTACGACGCGATGCTGACGACACCGGTCGAGCCCGACGACGTGCTGGCCGGCGAAGTGCTTTGGGCGCTCACGCGCGCGATGATCTACGGCGGCTGCTTTTTCATCGTCGTCGCCGCGGCGGGGTTGGCGCCGCTGCCGCAGGGGCTATGGATATTGCCGCTGATGCCGCTCACCGGCCTCTTGTTCGCGGCGATCGGCCTCGTTTTTTCGCTGAGAATTCCCAATATCGACCTCTTCAGCTTTTATTACACCCTTTTTCTCACGCCGCTGTTTCTCTTCTCCGATGTCTTTTTCCCGCTCGAGGAGCGGTTGCCGGGCCGCTGGCTCTGGGTGGCGGAGGGCCTGCCGCTCCTCCATCCCGTGCGTCTGGCGCGTACGGCGTTTCGCGGCGAGATATCGCCGATCGTTTTGTGGGATCTGGTTTATATTCTGGCGGTGTCGGCGCTGCTATTGGCCTGGGCGCGCCGCGACATCGACCGCCGGCTGACGAGTTGAAAATCGAATTTGACTTCGACCGGGGGATGCGCAAGATTCGATCCGGAGGTGCCCATGGAAACCGCATCGGCGGGCGTCAATCCGAGCGTCCGCGATAACGACCTGCGCGGGACGATTCTCAACATCGCATGGCTCGCGGTTCTCCTCGGCGTCGCCGTCGAAATCATTCTGATCGCCGTCCAGGCGATATTCAAAACAGTCCCCGGTGTGAACGCGTTGGTCGCCGATCTCGTGGGGAAAATGTCCTGGTCGGTGATCGTCTGCGTCGGCCTCGCCTTCGGCAAAGCCGCGTCGAAAGGACAGACCGCGGCGACGGGCATCGCGGGACTGCTCTCCGCGCCGGTCGCCTTCACCGTCGCCCGCACGGTGCAAAAAAGCGTCAGCTACGCGCTCGGCCTCGCCGTGAGCGCCGCCTCCGCCGCATCGCCTTTCGTTCTCGGCACCTTGAAGGGACTCGAATATGCTGCTCTCGGCATCCTGCTGAGCTTGATCGCCAAGCAGCGCGCCGGCGTTGCGGCGCATATCGGCATCGGTTTTGTCGTCGGCGCCGTCTTCGGTGGCGCGCTAATCGTACTTCTCGCGCATTACGCGGAAGCGACGCCGGCGCCGCACGTCCTCGTCACTCAAGGACTCAACGAGCTGCTTTTTCCGATCGGGTGCTCGCTCGCGATCTTCGCCGCCGAGACGCTCGGAAAAAAAGGCGATTAATAGCGGTTAATAACTACGGAGTCCGGGTTCCTGAAATCTTTTTGATTTGCAGGCGACAGGGGTAGGCCTAAGGCCTCGATGAAAGGGGGGAGTTATCTAAATAGCTTCAGTCTCGCAGTTATCCCCGGTGGCGGCGCAGACGGCGCGAGCCATTGCCGTAACAGGCAAGAGCCAAAACGACCGCCAGAAGCGCAACCAACGAGACCAGGTAATTGAGTTCGGTTTCCATCTCTCGTCTCCTCTGGCCGGCGCGCGTCTCGCTCGGCATCGACGCCGGCAGCAAAGACAAACGCAACATTCGTACCAGAGCCGAATACCACTTTTAGACGTAATTCAGCGCGATTGGTCTGTTTACGAAACGTGCGACAGGCCAAAATTTGGCTGGGTCCGCACCGCGCTGCACAATTTTGCAAAGAGGCGGAGGGTCTATTCGTAGCCGATCGCCGACACGATCGGGATCGCCGCCGCGCGTTTCGCCGGCAGATAGCCGGCGATCAGGCAGAGCACGACGGATGCGATCAGCGAGAGCACGGCGACTTCGGTGGGATAATAATACTGAAAGCTCCAGCCGGTGAGAAAGCGCGTGTTGTAGACCACGTGGTGGTAGGACATGATGCCGCCCGCGATGAGACCGAGGACGCCGCCTAGAATCCCGATCCAGCCCGCCTCCGCCATGACCGTGCCCCGCAGTTGCTTTCGCGTCGCGCCGATCGCGCGCAGGACGCCGATCTCGCGCGTGCGGTCGAGCACGGACGCGAGCAACGTATTGATGACGCTGAAGATCGCGACGACGACGGCGACGATCTCGACCGCGTAGTTGACGCTGAACGACTGCTCCATCAGCCGCACGACGTTCGCCTTGAGCTCGCGGTGCGTGCTGACGAAAAGCTGGTATTCGTCGCCGTAGCCCCGGTTGATCGCGGCGGTGACGCTTTCCGGCTCCGCGCCGCGCGCGAGCCACAGGTCGAAGGCATCGACGAGATCGTCGCGCCAGAAGCGCTTGTAAAGGCTCCGCTCGATCAGCACGCTGCCCGAATCGGAAGAGTAGTCGATGTAAACGCCGATGATATTGAAATCCGCCGGCCCCGACGGCGTCGCGAGACGGATCGCGTCGCCGATTTTCTTGCCGAACTTTCTCTGGAAGCTCTCGCTCACGAGCACGCCTTTTTCCGCCGCGAGATCTCGCAGCGCCCTGGCGCCGTCGCCGGAGAGCATCGGCAGCGTGCGCACGCGCGCCGAGCGCTCGGCCGAGAAAGACTCGATCATGATCGGCCGCCCCTGATAGTTCGAGCGGATCAGGCGGTAATAATCGACGACGACGACGCCGGGAATCGACTCCAGCTTCGCGCCGAACTCTTCCCGCAGCGGCACGTTCAGCGGCCCGGCGGTCTTCGCGCCGGCATGGACGACGAGATCCGCGGTGACCATGCGGTCGACCCAATGGAGCAGCGACTCGCGCACGCTCGCAACGAAGGCGGCGACGGTGAAGATCGCCGCCAGGCTGATCATCAGCGTCGCGATCGTCATGCCCGCGCGCCCCGGAGCGCGCCTGAGGCCGTCGCAGGCGAGCCGCGCCTCATTGCGCAGGAATCCCGCGCGCGGCGGCAAGCGGCCGAGCGCGCGCCAGAAAAATCCCGCCCAGGCGGAGACGAAGAGCGGCGCCAGGAACGATAGGCCGAGGAGAAAGAGCATCATCGCGACGACGCCGAGCGTGAACTTCCCGACGCCGCCGAGACCGGATGGGCTGACGACAGCGAGCGCCGGCGCGAGGAGCAGCAGTAAGAGCCCGATCAGCGTCGCGCGCGACACCCCCTGCGGCCGCGGCCGCCACACCGCCTGGCGCGCGCTTTCGAGCGGTGTCACGCGCGCCGCCTGCCACGCGGGATAAAGCGCAGCGATGAGCGCGATGCCGATGCCGCCGGCGAGGCCGACAGCGATTTCCGCAAAGCCGGCTGAGCCGGACGCCGCGTCGAACTGAAAAAACAGGCTGTTCACTGTCTGTCCGACCGAGTAAAGCGCCGCTTGCGCGAGCAGGAACCCCGCGCCGACGCCGGCGATGGAGCCGGCCAAGGCGAGCGCGAGCGCCTCCAGCACGAAGAGAGACAAGATCTGGCGCCGCAGAATGCCGAGGCAGCGGAGCGTGCCGATCTCACGCTTACGCTGGATGACCGAGACGGAAACAGTATTGAAAATGAGAAAAAATCCGACGAACAACGCGACCAGGCTGACGAAGAAGAGCCCGACCCGAAACGAGGTCATCAGCGACTCGACCTGCTCGCCGCGCTCGCGCGGGCGCAGCGCCTGCGCGGCGCCGCCAACGCGCGCTTGGAGCCGCGCACGCACCGACTCGACCGATTCTCCGCTCTCGATCGTGAGATCGACGATGTCGAGCTTGCCCTCTTTCCCGAGCGCAATCTGCGCCACCGGCAGGTCCATCAGCGCGAAGCTGCCGCCGAAGACCTTCGCCGCGCCCTGCTCTTTGAGCAGCGCGCGCACGGTGTAATCGCGCACGCCGCGGCTCGTCGCGAGGCGAAGCCGCGCGCCGACGGGCAGATTCAAGCGCCGCGAAAAGCTCTCCGTCAGCGCGATCGAGTCCGGCCGCGCGAGGAATTCGAGCGCAGCATCGAGTGTGAATGACCCGCCGACGAACTCGTGCTCGCGAATCGAGGAGTCGGCGAGGAAATCGACGCCGTAAACATAGAGCTTCTCACCCTTCGCACCGACAAGCGGCAGGAAGCCTTCGACCGCGGGTGCCGCGTCGGCGACGCCGTGTGTGTCCCGGATCGCGGGAAAGAGCGCTTCACTGAGCCCGCTCTCCCCGTTCTCCACCTGGAGGACCGCCTTGCCGGCGATCAAGTCGATCGTGCGCTGGAACGAGCCGGTGAGCGTGCGGTTGACGAGCGCGATCGCGACGATAACCGCGACGCCGAGGACGATGCCGAGAAAAGTCAGCAGCGTCCGCAGCCGATGGCGCATCATGTGGCGCCAGCTTACCAGGCGGAGCAGCCGGAGCATCAGGGGATCTCCTCTGCCAGCCGCCCGTCGCGCAAATGGATCACGCGGTCGCTCCGCGCCGCCGCGTCGTGGTCGTGCGTGACCATAACGACGGTCGAGCCGGCGTCGCGGTTGATCGCGCGGATGGTCTCAAGGACGGCGGCGCCGGTCTTGGAATCGAGATTGCCGGTCGGCTCGTCGGCGAGGAGAATCG
>Ga0075425_100001557_pt1 | contig 22534 bp, 23 predicted proteins | sample SoiMethybrSBSTD4_FD_75300 | JGI IMG/M metagenome (GOLD analysis project Ga0075425, IMG submission 75300) | Bulk soil microbial communities from a Populus tree surrounding site in Tennessee, USA - Soil MetaG P. TD hybrid SBSTD4 | ecosystem: Environmental > Terrestrial > Soil > Tree plantation... | reverse complement strand
CTAGGTTTGCCCCTTCCCCGGCGCGGGACGCCGCGGCTTCCGCACGGGGGGCGGGCCCTCCGACTCGCCGACGAAAATGGACGTGTGCTCGGTACACGCGGGCTCGGCGCACCAGAGGACAATGCTCCGCCGGGGACCCGTCCGCGACTCCGGCGGGATCGGAGTCCGGTTCTCGTGGCCCCGGTTGCACTTCCACGGATGGCGGAGCACGGCAGAAGTATCCGACGACTGTGCGAGATCCGTTTGAAGATCGCTCGGGAGGCCCCAGAAAAACTAGAGGAACCTGCGAAGGGCGTCGGTAGTCTCTTGCGGCTTCTCCTCAAGGATCCAATGCCCGGCGTCCTTGAGGACGACCGTCGTGACATTGGTGCCGACGAGTTTGGCCTGCGCCGCGAGCGCGTCGCCCAGGGACTTCTCCCCGCCGATCGAGAGAACCGGCATCGTCAGCCGGGTCTTCGAGAGCTCCGCGAAGTCCCTGGCGGTCTGGGGCAAGGACTCGAAGTACGAGAAGCCCGCGTGCATGCGTCCGGGTGCGGCGTAGGCGGCTGTATAGGCCCTGCGGTCCTCTTCGGGAATCGAATGGTTCTTGTCGGCCGCGAAGTCGTTCCAGAAGCGCTCGAAGAACGTGCGCTCCCGTCCCCGGACCAGCGCCTCGGGAGTCGGGCCATAGAAGCGGAAATGCCAGATGGCGGGATTGTTGTAGACCGGCTCCCAGCCCTCGACGCCGGGGAGAAAGGCGTCCATCAGGACGAGCTTTTCGACTTCCGCCGGGTACATGGCCGCGTAGGCGTAGGCCACCATCAGCCCGATGTCGTGGCCGACGACGCGGGCTTTCGACACGCCCAGGGCTTTCGCCAGGGCGTGGATGCGTACGGCCGAGTTCTTCATCGTCAGCCCATCTCTGGGGATCCCCGATTCGCCGATGCCGGGAAGATCGGGAGCGATGACCGTGAACTTCTCGGCGAAAACGGGAATGACGGGTCGCCACATCCTCGAGGTCTCGGCATATCCGTGCAGCAGGATCAGCGGCTCGCCGCTTCCCGCCGTCAGGTAATGCAGTCGAAGACCGTCGACGTCGATGGAGCGCGAGGCGATTACGGGCTCGGCCGCCCGGGCGCTGGATGCGAGAACGAAAACGGCGGCCGCCGATGTCAAAAAGCGAAACGCACGAACGCGCATGAGTCCTCCTCGGAAGTCCGTCGTGCGGACTCTACAGGAGGCTGCGCGGTCGACTGCCGAGTCCTAGGTATTGTGGGCGAGGAGGCTCATTCTCCCGACCGAGAAGCCGTCGTAATAGAACATGAAGTCGTGACCGCTCGGGCACGTTTGAATGCCGGTGCCCGCCTCGGCGTCGTGCGCGAGCTCGATGGTGACGCGTTGTCCGCACTCGGGGCAGCTCAGGGGCCATTCCGTCGCGACGTTCTCTCTCATGGGGTGAATCCTCCGCACGGGAAACTACGGTTTGGTCTTGAAGCGTTCTTGAAGGCCAGGTCAAAGATTGCCGCCAGATCCTCCGGGACGCCGAAGCGTCGTCAGTCGTCGTCGCCGCCGCCTTCGAGAGGCCTCACAAAGCCGGCGCGGACCGGCGGCGGCACCGGCGCATCCGCACCATGTACCGAACGCCAGAGGATTTCGTTGAGCTCCCGTTCAGGAACACGGTCCGCCTCGGAGATATCCATTCGCAGAGAGGCTTCGGCGCCGTAAGCGGCCGGATCGTTCTTTTCGTCGAGCGGGATGCGCGCCGGAAGCGCCGTGAAGGGGCCCGGGTCCGGCGTGTCGGCGAAGGCGCGATACATCGGTGTGGCGGCCGCGTCGTACTGGCTCATCGGCGGGAGACCCAGGATGAGCTCGATCGTCCGCAGCATGCCGGACGTGGTGTAGAGGGTCGAATCGACGGCGCCGCGCTTCGTCCAGGGGCTCGCGACGAGTGCGACCGAGCGGTGCGCATCGACGTGGTCGGGTCCGTTCTGCGCGTCGTCTTCGAGGACGAACACGGCCGATTCCTTCCAGTAGCGGCTCTTCGAGATGGCCTCGAGGAGACGGCCGAGGGCTGCGTCGTTTTCCGCGATCATGGCGCGCGGCGTCGGGAATCCGGGCCGCGTCCCCGCAGTGTGGTCATTGCCGAGGCGCAGGATCGACAGGCGGGGAAGCTTTCCATTGGCCTCGAACTCGCGGAACTCGCGCAGCCAGACGTCCACGCGCCGCGCGTCCGGGATCGAGAGATCGTAGGGAAAGTAGTCCGGACACACGAACCCCGACAGCCCCGGCACCGACCCCTCGTACGGCGGCTCTCCGGCCCGGTCTTCGTCGCTCTCCTGGTGAGGAACCGCGAACTCGCCGTAGCTGCGGACGCTGACGCCGGCGCGCCGGCACGCGTCCCAGATGTATCCCGCCGACGGCGCCGTGATGTTGCCGTAGGCGTTGGCCAGCGGGCCACCGCCTTCGGAAAGATATTTCCCGTCTCCTCGCCCGTAAAACTGGGGCCAGAGCTTCTCCGTCGCGTCGGTGGCGTAGGCCGCGGTCGAGAAGGAGTGGCCGTCGAAGCTGACCTCGGCGTCGACGTAGAAGTTGTCGAGGAGCACGAACTGCCGGGCGATCGCGTGCGCGTTGGGAGTGACTTCTTCGCCGAAGAGGCAGAGATCGGGATCGCCGTTGCCGGCCTCGACGTCGCCGAGAATCTGATCGTACGTGCGATTCTCCCGAACGATGTAGAAGACGTGCCGGATCGGAGACTTGCCGCCGACTTTCGCCGGAATCGGCGAGCCCTTCGAAGACGACGGGGGAGACAGAGACGTCCCGTCGCGGCCGGAGTTGAGACGTTCGACGGTGCGGGTGTACCCGGCCAGCGCCGATGGAGTCGGGGTCGCAACGATCGAGAGAGAGCCCGTCAGCAGCGCCGCGATGTACTGGCTGTCGTTCGCGCTTCCCGGCTCGGGTCCGCGAGGGTTCGCTTGCGAGGCGAGGCCCTTGCCCGAAAGAACGAAGATGCGCGAATCCTGCTTGTCGAAGGCGACTCCGGTCGGGTACCAGCCCGTCGGCACGAATCCTTCGACGCGGCTCTGACCCCGCTTCGAAACGTCCACGACCGCGACGGTGTTGTTGTCCGCGTTGGCGACCAGGAGGCGGCGCCCGTCGCTCGAGATCGCGACGGCGTTCGGGGTCGAGCCGGGGGGAGCCTTCGGCGAAAGCGAGACCGACACGGTTTCCTCGGCGCGACGCTCGGCCAGTCCGAGAATCCAGACCGCGTTGGTATTGGCGCAGGCGACGAAGAGCCGCGCGCCGTCGGGCGATTCGACCATCGCGCCCGGATGCTCTCCGGTCGGGATCTCTCCGGCTTTCTCGAGCGTTCCCGGGTCGAGGATCGCGATTTTCGAGCCTCCCCAGAGCGAGACGTAGAGCGATCGGCCGTCCCTGGAGACGAGACAGGTGTACGGCTCCGCCCCGAGCGGGATCGTCCGGACGACACTTCGCGACTCGAGGTCGACCTCGGTGAGCGTCTGCCCGAGCGGATTGACCGCATAGAGACGTTTTCCGTCCGGGCTCACCGACAACCCGCCGACGAATTTGCCGCTCTCCTTCGGTCCGAGCGAGATCGTTGCGCCCGGCTTCAATCGGCCCGACGTCCAGAGAAACTCGTGGATCGCGTTCGAAGCGGAGCCCGAGGAATAGAGCCGGCGGCCGTCGGGATGCCAGGCGAGGCCGAGCCACGCGCTGTCCATCGATGCGCGATTCACGACCAGAAATCGCTTCAGGTCGACGACCGTCAGCGACGGTTTCGCGTATCCGTTGTTCTCGATGATGAGGTAGCGGCCGTCCGGCGACGGGAGCATCGCGAGAGGGAGGTCGCCCACCGGGAGATGCTTGCCCGCGGGTGCAATCCTCCAGCCGTTCGGCAGGAGAGTCTCGCCCTTCTTCCGGCCGGGTCGAGCGCTGTCGGCGGGCTGAGCCGCGAGACTCGCGGCGAGCGCGATCGAGAGCACCGCAAGAAGAGTCACGATGCGCCGCTTCCTGGTCACTCGGAGCATGAGGAAATCCTAAACGCAGAGACGAAAGTGCGCGTGAAAATCACACGCTCTTCAAGATCACGAAACACCGCGCTTCTACGCTGCCCTCCCCGCGATTGTGCGGGACCGCAAGTGGCGAACCGATGGAGGGCACATGATTGGTGCAGGGACCTGGAAGAGGCGAATCGGAATGGGTCTGGCGGCGCTGGTGGTCGGATCCGCGGCGACGGCGCAACCGGCGGCCGTGCCGAAGGTCATCGGAAACGCCGCGCCCAACGCGCTCGCGTCCGGATTGATCGAGACGCCCGTCGCTCAGGGTTCTCAGCCGCTGGAGAACGGCACGGCGACGCTCGCGTTCTACGGCTACGACGGGAACGGTCCTCACACTCCCGCCCCGGGCGACGTGCAGGCGGTCGGACACAACGTCGAAGCGTCCAAGACCGAGCCGGACAAGAACACCTACCTCGAGGTCGATCATCAACAGGGCCCCGACCCGGACTACGACTACGGAACGCACTTCCTCTTCCAGGGCCACGAGGCCGGCCTGCAGGGCTACATCACCCGCATCAACCTCGACGCCGACGCGGCGCATCGCGTGACGCTGTTCGCCTCCCAGGACTTCCTCGGCAATCCGCTGCCGGTCTTCGACGGGTCGACCTGGGATCCGTGGGCCCAGCGACTCCTGTTCACCGCAGAGCGCGGGAACGCCGGCGGCGTCTGGCAGTCGACGCTCGAGTTCCCGCCGACGGTGGAGGACATCTCGGGGATCCTGGGCCGCGGAGGCTACGAGGGCATCCAGAACGACTCCGACGGCAACGTCTGGATCGCCGAAGACGTCGGCGGCGCGAAGGGCGCGGTCAACACGCATGCTCGCCAGCCCAACAGCTTCATCTACCGGTTCGTGCCCAAGAACAAGTTCGACCTGACCAAGGGCGGAAAATTGCAGGCCCTCCAGGTCTGCAAGCTCGGCTCGCAGCCCTGCGATCCGATCGTGTTCCACTCCGGGGACGCCGACGGAGACATCCTTTCCCAGAACCAGAAAGACCTGCACACCTACGGGAACCAGTTCAAGACGAACTGGATCACGGTCCACGACACCGACCACGACGGAACCGCGCCCTTCGACGCCAACGCTCTGGCCAAATCGAAGGGAGCCACTCCTTTCAAGCGTCCCGAGAACGGACAGTTCCGGCCCGGCCGGCAGTTCCGCGAATTCTTCTTCGACGCGACCGGCGATACCGACGCCGGCACCGAAGCCGGATCCCAGTTTGGCGGCTTCGGCGCCCTCTTCAAGCTGACGCAGTCGAATCCGTCGGCCGACTCGGGGATCCTCTCGCTCTTTTTCCGCGGAGACCTCGACCACACCGCGTTCGACAACGTCGGCTTCTGGGACAAGGACCAGGTCGTGTTCGTCGAGGACCGGGGCGACGGTCTCCACAGCGCGCACAACGCGTTCGACTCCGGATGGCTCTTCGATGCGCGCAAGGACTATTCCAATCCGAACAACCAGCCGTTCCGTCTGATTGCGCTGGGGCGCGACACGTCGGCGACGATCGACTCCGGCCTCCTCGCCGGGGCGCCGGGAAACGGCTTCCAGAACGACGGCGACAACGAGATCACCGGTTTCCATGTGTCCGACGGCAATCCCAAGACCAACGGCATCCTCGGCGCGCAGGAGCCGCACCCGTTCCACGGCGGCTGGAGGGTCTTCTACACACAGCAGCACGGCGACAACGTCACGTGGGAGATCCTGCAGGGCGACAAGAAGGGCGGCGACCACGACGAACAGGACTAACCCGCTTCGGATGGTCTCGAGGCCCGGGGCGTTGCTCCCGGGCCTTCGTTTTTCAGTCGCGGCAGCTAGAACCGGTATGCCACCGAATAGATGATCGCGATCGACTTGATCGTGATGTCGGAATCCAGGATGTCGGCCAGCGGGACGTTGTTGGCGTCGCCGAACTGGTAGTTCACGCCAAGGGCCGCCGTGAAGCCGGCGACCGAGCCGCTCACGCCCGCGGTGACGCTGTACATGTCCACTTTGCTGACGAATTCGTCCTCGTCGCCGACCGGGGAGAAATCGGTGTGGAAACCGAAGTGGAGGACCCACACCTGATTCGCGGTCAAAGCGTAGCTACCTCCGAACGCGACGTTGACGATCGCGCGATTGTCCGAAACGACCGGGTTGAATGGAGCCTGCGTGACGACGGGCGGACCTCCATTCCCCTCGTCGAAGATGGACGTCGCGGTTTTCTCGCTGGAAAAGAGGTCGTAGGCCGAGTCGCCGGAGAAGAACGACACGTCGACTTCGAGCTGAAACCGATTGCAGACCCAAGCCGCGCCCGAGGTCGCCTGGAAGGGGAGCTTGTAGTTGAACGTGGGTTTGGGGTCGAAGAAAGAGAGGCTCGCCGTCGTGGCGCCTTTGGTCTCCACCGCGTCGAAGCCGAACTCGCCGCTACGGAACAACCGCAATCCGGGGGTGCGAACGAGGGCGCCGAGCAGGATCTCCGGCGTCATCTGATACTGGACGCCGCCCGTTAGCCGGAGCTGCGTGATGTTGCCGCTGATCCTGCGGTCCGCGAGCGCCGCGTCGAGACTGGTGGGGGTGAACCGCTGGTCGCCGATTGAGGTGACCGCCGAGACCGTCGTGTTGGCGATTGACATCGCCGCTCCGAAGCGCCATGGACCCTAGTCTCCGTATCCCATTCCGAGGCTGAACTCGTTGCGCCGGAACTGGGAGTCGGCCGAGTAGGACAAGAGCCGCGACGGCGGGAGCGCCAGCTGGTCGATCTGGGCGTCGGTCTCGTGTTCCCACGAGTTGGTCCGGACCGCCGAAAAGCCGAGCGTCCAGCGATCGTCCGGGAACAGCTTCTTGACCACCACGCCGACGAGTGCCGGAACCTGCTGCGAAGATCCTCCCGAGTCCTCGGTCTGGAGATCCTCCGGGACGACGCTGAGGAGTTGATAGCTCCCCGCGCTGCTGCTGACCGAAGATTGGTGGGCCAGCGCGAGGCCGGCGGGGTTGTACCAGTTGGACGACGCATCGTTGGCACGCGCCACGAACGCACCTCCCTCGAGGCCCGCGGTCTGGCCGATGGGCGTCATGAGGTAGTTGGGAAGAGTCAAAGTGAAGCCCGGCGGTTGGATGATCGGCGGATTCTGCGCGAAGAGACTGGCGGCGAGACCCAGGAAGGTACACACGAACACTCCGGGAGAACGGACGGTTCTCTTGTCCATCGCGGTCCCTTATCAGTGGGGCGGAGCCTATCAAGGGTCCGCGTCGTATACCCGGGGAGACACGAGGGGGGGTCCGGCCGGGTGCCGGGGCCCCGGGGGAGACGGTACAAATCTTGCTCAGGTTTTCCCCAGGGAGACGTTTTGCCCGAGGGGGGTCCGATGAGTCGCTCGAAGCCCCGAATTCTCGTCGCCGAGAACGACGAGAGCTCGCTCAAGATCCTGCTCGAACTGCTGCAGTCGGAAGGCTACGAGGCAACCGGAGCCGTCAACGGGGCCGATGCGCTCCAGAAGATCCGGAACGGCAAGCGGCCCGACCTGATTCTGCTGGACCTCGACATGCCGATCTTGAGCGGCACCGAGTTCCTGACGTTGCGCGACGCCGACCCCCTGCTCTTGATGATTCCAGTGATCGTGCTCTCGGGAATGGCGAACGAGGGGCTGAAAATCGCGCCGAACGCTTTTCTCACGAAACCGGTCAACCCCGACAAGCTCAAGGGGCTCATCGAGCGAATCCTCGACGAGGCCAACCCGGATCCGGAACGGCAGCCTCGTTCCAGCGAGCCTTGGACCCTGGACGGCAAGAGAGCCAACATCCTTCGCAACAACTTCGGGCAGGCGGTGGCGTTCGTCGCATCCGAGCGCGAGGCGCGTCGCGTCGTGGCCGCGATCAACGGCGCCTCCCGCCTCTCCACCGATGCTCTCGAGCAGGGAATCATCGACAAGGGCCTCGAGTGTCTGTATCAGCTCCATCGCTACGACACCGACGAGTCGTATCGCAAGGAAATCGACGGCGCGGACGGACGTGCGCAGCTCTTCACGCGCCGCGACGAGATCGCGCGGATGCTCGGTTTCACTTCGCCGTCTCACTGAGCCCCGCGGCACGCCGATTGCAATTTTCGATACACGAGACATGGTGTCTCGAAATTCTCGTTTCAAGGAGTCCCTATGAGTTCGGATCGTTTTCGAGGAGGAGAATCGAGGTGGAATCGCGGCGATTTTGAACAGGAGCAGGGCAGATACGAAAGTCGTGAGCGCTACGGCCGCGGTTACGAGGGCCGGCGCGAGTCCGAGTACCGTGAGCCCTTCGAGCAGGAGCGCTGGGGAGAGCAGGGTCAGGGCCGTTTCCGCCAGGGCCAGGGTCAGGGCCAATGGAACCAGGGCCAGGGCCAGTGGGGCCAGGGCTCATCGTCGTACGAGGGCTCGCGCGGACAGGGGCGCGGCGACTCGCAGGCCGACGGGGAGCCCTACGAGGGCGGCGAGGGCCGGGGACAGGAGTACCAGTCGTACGGCCGTCATGGGATGAACCAGCAGTATGGGCGGTACGGATCGAGCCAGGCGTACGGCGAGGGTCGCGGCACCTGGGAAGGAGACCGCCGGGAATCCCGCTCCTACGGGTCGGGCCGGGCGGAGTCCTCAGGAGGTTCGCCCTCCTACGGCTCGAGCCGACCCTACGGTTCCAGCGGATCCTACGGGTCCGGCCGGCGGGTCTCGTCGTTCGGGTCCGAGCGTTCCTCGGGCTTCGGTCGTTCGTCGGGCTCCGGATACGGCGAGGAGCAGTGGCGTCCTTCGGACCGTTTCGACGGCTACGACCGCTCCTTCGAATCGGGCCGCTCCTACGGACGCCCGGGACAGGGTTTCACGCGGGGCCGTTTCACGGGCAAGGGCCCGAAGGGCTATCAGCGCTCCGACGAGCGCATCAAGGAAGACGTCAGCGAGGCTCTCTCTCGCGACGGGGATCTCGACGCCTCGGAGATCGAGGTGATCGTCGTCTCGGGTGAGGTCACGCTCGAGGGCACGGTTCCGGATCGGCAGTCCAAGCGCCTCGCCGAGGACCTCGCTGAGGATCTGCCCGGCGTCAAGCAGGTCCAGAACCGCTTGAGAATCGAGAACGGGCAGGGCCGCCGGGAAGGGGAGAGCTCGACTTCGGGATCGACGTCGGGGTCTATCTCAGGCTCGTCGTCCAGAGGCTCGACGAGCTCCTCGACCTCGGGATCGCGGAGCAAGTCCTCGATCTAGTTTCGTCGCCCGCATTCTTCCGGCGCCGGTCCGCCAGGGCCGGCGCCTTTTATTTCCGATCTCTCCTCACGAGTGGGCACGCTTCTTGAAACAAAGGTCTCGAGGCCCACTTCCGGGCCGCAGGAGGAATTGGAAAATGAAACGCTTTACTACCGGCATGGCGATCGTGCTGTGCGTAGCCGTAGGCGGCGGTGCCTATGCGCTCGGCCAGGAAAAGCAGCACACGGAGACGACGGTCAAGAAGACCGGACCGGGCCCCGACGTGAAGACGAAGACCGAGACGGTCGTCGGCACGGTCAAGGATTACGAGCCCGGGAAGAAAATCAAGGTCGAAGGCCCCGGCGGCAAGGACTACAGCTTCGATCTCGACGAGAACGCGAAGCTCGAAGGCTCCGTAGTCGTCGGCCAGATGGCCAAGGTCACTTACTACAAGGACAACGACGGCCGCGAGCGCGTGAAGGTTCTCTCGGAAGCTCCGAAGGGGGCGCAGGCTTCGGCGAGCGCTCCGCGGGTGCACTCCGAATCGACCGTGAAGCACAAGGGGCCTGGACCCGACACGAAGGCGACGTCCGAAGTCGTCGTGGGCACGGTCAAGGAGTTCGAGCCCGGCAAGAAGATCAAGGTGACGGGCCCGGGCGACAAGGACTACACGTTCGACCTGGATGAGAACGCGTCGATGAAGGCTGCCAACCTCGCGGTAGGGCAGCGCGTCAAGGTCACCTATTTAAAGGGCGACCACGGCTACAAGGCCACGCTCGTCGAACCCGCTATGTAGGCTGTCTCCGGACAAAAGGAGTTTCGCTAGCGCATCGTTCCAGGGTCCCGCTGGTCAAGCCGGCGGGACCCTTTTTTTCGGGGAGGAGTGATGTTCCTCTTGAAGATCGCTCTCGCGTGTCTGGTTCTCGCGATCCTCGGGCTCGTGGCCGTTCCGCTGGCCGCGGGCAAGGTCGCCGCGGCGATCCTGGCGGCTCTCTTCGTGCTGTTCCTGGCGCTGGGCCTGGCGGCGGTCGACAATCTCGCCGTCTGAATTTTGACCGTCGGAATCTGATCGTCGAGACGGTGTCTCCGCAAACCCCGACGGAGTTTTCTCGTCGTCCGGCAGTATCGTAGGATCCGGACGAAGGGATTTCCGCATGCAAGCAAGGAGCTCCCCATGACGAGCGACCCTCCGGCGGGCTCGCCGGCCGTGTCCGCCGATCTGCGCCGTTTCTTTCATGACGTCGCAACACCGCTGTCTGCCGTTGCCCTGCATCTCGAGCGGGCCTCCCGGCTGGCCAAGAAGGGCGCGGACCCCGCCGAGCCGCTCGAAGTCGCTCGCCGTGAGCTCGATAAGGCGTTTTCGCTCTTCGAGCGGGGCCGGGAAACGCTGCTGGGAAACGGCTTGAGCGCCGGCTGAAACCCCCCGGGCCAAAACCGGGGGCATCGTGTTAAATAGACGATTCCGAGAATGAAGGCCGAAGCTTCCTCAACGGAGATCCCTGGGATGAGAGTTCTCATCGTCGAAGACGATGTCGCCACGCGCAAGGGCCTGGAGCAGGCCATTCGCGACCTCGGCGGAGAAACCAAGTCGGTGGGCACCGCCGGAGAAGCGGCGCGCGCCGTGGACGAGTTCAATCCGGAAGTGCTGGTGGTCGACGTCCATCTGCCCGACGGCGACGGCATCGAAGTGTTCCGCGCCGCGAGCGAGGCCGATCCGGCCCGCGAGGGCATCGTCATCACCGGCCAGGGCTCCCTCGACAGCGCGGTCGAGGCCCTTCGGGCCGGAGTGTCCGACTACCTGGTCAAACCGCTGCGTCCGGCCCAGCTCGAGGTCGTGTTCCAGCGCCTGGCGTCGCGCCGGGGGCTGCAATCCGAGGTCGAGTCGCTGCGCGACGAGCTGCAGGAGACCGGCAAGCTCGGGGAGCTGATCGGCCGGTCCGAAACGATGCGCAAGATCTTCGAGACCATTCGCCGGGTCGCGAAATCGAACGCCCCCGTGCTGATCACGGGCCAGAGCGGCACCGGCAAGGAGGTCGTGGCCCGGACGATCCACCGCCTCTCGCGGCGCTCCACCATGCCGTTCGTGGCGTTCAACTGCGGCGCGATCTCGCCGAACCTGATCGAAAGCGAGCTCTTCGGCCACGAGCGGGGAGCCTTCACCGGCGCCGACAAGCGCCGGATCGGCTATTTCGAAGAGGCCAACGGGGGCACGCTGTTCCTCGACGAGATCACGGAGATGGGCGCGGAGCTGCAGGTCAAGCTTCTCCGGGTGCTCGAGGCCAAGACCGTGCGCCGGGTGGGAGGCTCCCAGGACCTGCGCGTGGATGTCCGGCTGGTGTCTGCGACGAACCGCGATCCGCAGGAAGGCATCCGCGAGGGCAAGCTGCGCGAAGACCTGTATTACCGGCTCAACGTCTTCCCGATCGCGCTGCCGCCCCTGTCCTCGCGGCGCGAGGACATCCCGCTGCTCGCAGAGCATTTCCGGCGCCACATCGAAGAACAGGAAGGATCCGGCGTTTCGGGCTGGGACCCCAAGGCCATCGAGCTGCTCGCCCGGCACGACTGGCCGGGCAACGTCCGCGAGCTTCGCAACGTCGTCCACCGGGCCTGCGTCATGAGCGAGAAGGGGACCATCGGTCCCGATGTCGTTCGCGAGCTCCTGCCCGGCGAGGAAACCCCGGCGGGACCGAGGCCGCGCGGAGGCACTTCGCGCTCCGACAAGAAGCCCGCCAAGCGCGCCCGGTCCTGATCGCGCGCATCGCCGCGGCGCGTCGTCGCCGCCGCTGCTGGCACGAAAATCGCTCTACCTCCTCGACGGGGGCCGGCTCAAGCGCCCCGGAAAGGAAGATCTCCGATGCTGTGGACCATCTTCGTCATCCTCCTGATCCTCTGGCTCCTCGGGCTGGTTTCCGGATACACGCTCTCGGGCTTCATTCACATCCTGCTCGTGATCGCGGTCGTCATCCTGATCATCAACCTGATCCAGGGGCGTCGAACGGTATAAGTGGTCTCGACGGGGACGGCTTCGCGGTCGCGGAGCCGTCCCTGCATCCTCCGCTCGGCCGCGCCGGCAAGGCTTCGGAGCGGTCCTCCTCGATTTGGAAGGGACGCTGATCGACTCCAACGACGCGCACGCCCGGGCCTGGTCGAAGGCCCTCCGGCGTTTCGGCCATCCTGTTTCACCTGCGCGAATCCGGCGTGAAGTCTGCAAAGGAGGCCACGAGCTTCTCCCGTATTCCGGCTCCTCGAATCGGCGGTAATTCCGGCATGGATCATGCTGTTTCGAAGGGTATGTGGAGTCCCGATACAGGGTTCGACTGGCCGCGCCGCGTGCGCGGCGGCCTGCGAATCGCCCAGGTGGCACCGCTCTACGAGAGCGTTCCGCCCAAGCTCTACGGAGGCACCGAGCGCGTCGTCTCGTACCTGACCGAGGAGCTCGTTTCGATGGGCCACGACGTGACGCTCTTCGCCAGCGGCGACTCGCGTACGCGCGCCCGGCTCGTCCCCGGATCGCCGCGCGCGCTGCGTCTGGACGGATCCTGCGCGGATCCGCTCGCGCGGCACATCGTCCACCTCGAGCACGTCTTCGAACGCGCGCCCAACTTCGACGTCATCCACCTCCACACGGACTATCTCCACTATCCGTTCGCCCGCCGCACCGGCACGCCCAGTCTGACGACGCTCCACGGGAGGCTGGACCTGCCGGACCTGGTTCCCGTCTATCGCGAGTACGAAGAGATGCCGCTTTCGTCCATCTCGGACTCGCAGCGCGCGCCTCTTCCCCACGCGAACTGGCAGGGAACCGTTCACCACGGCCTGCCGCGGGACCTGCTGCCGTTCGCGCCCGGGGACGGGGGCTATCTCGCCTTCCTCGGCCGGATCTCTCCGGAGAAGCGCGTGGATCGGGCCATCGAGATCGCGCGCCGGGCCGGATGGCCGCTCCGGATCGCAGCCAAGGTCGACCGCGCCGACACGGATTATTTTGACCGGGAGATCCGGAGGCTGCTGCTGCAACCGCACGTCGAATTCCTGGGTGAGATCACCGAGCACGAGAAGCCCGACTTTATCGGCGGGGCCGCGGCCCTGCTCTTCCCCATCGACTGGCCCGAGCCTTTCGGACTCGTCATGATCGAGGCCATGTCGTGCGGCACGCCCGTTCTCGCGTTTCGGGCGGGCTCCGTGGAGGAGATCGTGGAAGACGGCGTCAACGGATGGATCGTCGACACGATTCACGACGCCGTGCGCGCGGTCGAGAACCTGGACCGGATCGACCGGACCGTCTGCCGGCAGAGATTCGAGCAGCGTTTCACGTCCCGGAGGATGGCGCTGGACTACTTGAAGCTCTACCGCCGCGTGGCGGAGTCCCGGGAATCCGGAGGCGACTCGCGGCAGGCGGAAGGCGCCACGTCGTGAGCGCCGAGTTCGAAGAGACCGGCAACCCGTTCGCCATCCGAGCGTCCTCGGCGCGGCTCGACGCGTCGATGAACGTCCTGAAAGCGGACGAGACCTTCGCCGTCGTGGACCGATTCGGCGACATCGCCCCGGGCGGGACCGGCGATCTCGGGCTCTACCGCTCAGGCACGCGCTACCTTTCCAGCCTCGCGATGGGGCTCGACGGCGGGCGTCCTTTCCTCCTGTCATCGGGCGTGCGCCGCGACAACTCGGCGTTCGTGGCCGATCTGACGAATCCGGATCTCTTCGACGGCGACCGCCTGCTGGTGCCGCGGGGCAGCGTGCACCTGCGCAAGCAGCTTCGCGTCACGCCCGCGGGGCTCCACCTGCGCCTGCGCCTGCGCAGCTACGCGGCGTCCGCGGTCACGGTCCATCTCGCTTTTCTCCTCGACGCGGATTTCGCCGACATCTTCGAGGTGCGGGGAATGACGCGGGCCGCGCGCGGCCGGCGGCATCCAGTCTCTCCCGAGAAAGGCGGAATGCGTTTCGTCTACACCGGGCTGGATCACGTGGTCCGCGAATCGACCGTGCACACGCGGCCGCCGGCCCCGCACGTCGCGGCGCAGCGTCTGGAGTTTCCGGTCCATCTCGAAGCCGGCAAGGAGTGGCTGATGCAGCTGACGGTGGCGTGCCGCTCCTCCGAGCGGCCGCGACTGCTGAAGTCTCCGGGATCCCTGCCGATGCATGCCGGCAACCTCTTCGCCCTCCGCGCCTCCAACGAGGAGCTGGACCTCTGGCTGCATCGCTCCGCGGTGGACCTCCGGATGATGACGACCCGGACGCGCTGGGGACCGTATCCCTACGCCGGCGCGCCGTGGTTCAGCGCGCCCTTCGGCCGCGACGGAATCATCACGGCACTCGAGGTGCTGTGGCTGGATCCGGAGCCGGCGCGCGGCGTGCTGCGCTTCCTCGCCGCCACGCAGGCCACGACCGAGGATCCCGATCGCGACGCCGAGCCCGGGAAGATCCTGCATGAGTGGCGCGACAGCGAGATGGCCAATCTGGGCGAGGTCCCGTTCGGGCGGTACTACGGAAGCGTCGACGCCACGCCGCTCTTCGTCATCCTGGCCGGCGCCTATTTTGACCGCACCGGAGATCGCGCGCTCCTGGAGGAGATCTGGCCCAACATCGAGCGCGCTCTGGCATGGATGGACACGTACGGCGACCGAGACGGGGACGGCTTCATCGAGTACGCATCGCACGCGACGCGCGGACTCGTGCACCAGGGCTGGAAGGACTCCTCCGACGCGGTCTTTCACGAGGACGGATCGCCCGCGGATCCGCCGATCGCGTTGTGCGAAGTGCAGGGCTACGCGTACGCCGCCCGTCGCGCCGCGGCCGATATGGCCAGAGCCCTCGGCGATCCGGACCTCGCGGCGGGGCTTTCGGAGAAGGCCGACAAGCTGCGGGAGCGCTTCGACGAGGCGTTCTGGGATCCGAATCGGGCGTTCTACTGCTTCGCCCTGGACGGCGACAAGAAACCGTGCCGCGTTCTCACGTCCAACGCCGGACACGCGCTCTGGGCGGGCATCGCGAAGCGCGAGCGCGCCCGAGTCCTCGCCGACGCGCTTCTGGGCGCCGACGCGTTTTGCGGATGGGGGGTACGCACGGTGGCGGCGGGGCAGAAGGGATTCAACCCCATGTCCTACCACGACGGTTCCGTCTGGCCCCACGACAACGCCTTGATCGCCGCGGGGCTGTCGCGCTACGGCCACACGGGTCACGCCGTGCGCATCCTGACGGGAATGTTCGATCTCTCACGCTTCGTCGCGATCCGGCGGCTGCCCGAGCTCGTCTGCGGATTCGAGCGCGTGCCCGGCCAGGCCCCGACACTCTACCCGCTGGCCTGCGCGCCGCAGGCCTGGTCCTCCGGAGCGGCGTTCCTGCTGATCCAGGCGTGCCTGGGGATTCGCGTGTGCGCCCCCGAGCGGCGCGTGCAGTTCTCGCGTCCCCGGCTCCCGCGCTTCCTCGAGGCGGTTCGGATCGACGGGCTGCGCGTCGGGAGTGCCAAGGCCGACCTCCTCCTCACGCGCCGCACGGGGACCGTCGAGGTCCACGTCGAACGCACCGAGGGAGATCTTGCCGTCGAGGTCTCGCGCTCGAACGCCGTCGAAGTCGCGCCCTGAGCGCGCCTAGGCCGCGCCGGCGCGCCGCGAAGCGGCCCGCTTCGGCCGTGTGCGCGCGGCGCCCAGACTCTTCTTCAGCGACTCCATCAGGTCCACCACGTTGGCGGGGACCTCCGCCGCGGCGCGGCCCTTGCCCTTGAGCGCGAACTTGCGGCGCGAAGAAAGAAGCTTGCGGAGCGCCTTCTTGTACGTGTTCGGATGCTCCGCCGGATCCCAGCCCTCCTCGGACATCTGGTCGATCAACATGCGCGCCATCTTGACCTCGGCGGGCTTGCGCACGGTCGCAGGGGCCTCGACTCCGGTCGGATTGCGCAGCTCGTCGAACGGCCGCAGCGTCTCGAGCGTGAGGACCTTGGGCCCCGGCAGCAGCGTGGCGAGCTGGGGCTTTTTGCGCATCCGGACGCGGACCATCGCCACGCGGTGCGCGTCGTTGAGCGCTTCCCTCAGGACGCCGTAGGCATGCTCGCCGCCTTTGCGCGCTCCCACGTAGTACGGGTTGTCGAAGAGAAGCGGGTTGAGAGCCGAAAACTCGACGAACTCCAGCACTTCCATGTCGTCGGTGCCGCCGGCTTCCCCCTCGGCTTTCTCGATGTCTTCCTTCTCCGCCAGCGCGTACTCGCCCTTCTCGACCTCGTAGCCGCGCACGATCTCGTCGTTGGGGACTTCGACGTCCTCCTCGCTGCAGAACTTCTTGTAGACGATCGGGGCGTGGTCCTTTCTGTGCAGGAGCCGGAAGGAAACCCGCTCCGAAGCTTCGACCGCCGAGTAGAGGGAAACCGGGATCGAGATCAGACCGAAGGTGATGTGTCCGTTCCAGATCGGCCGCATCGCGCGTCAGACCGCGGCACAGTCAGGATGCCCGCAGTCGCAGGACCCGCCGCGCGGCTTCGACTGCGCGGCGTCCGCGCAGCTCTCGCTGCAGAATTGCTTTCCGTCGCGCTCGACCGTGGCGTCGGTGCAATGACAACCGGGGTGTTCGCAGTTCATGGCTTGCCTCCCGTTTCGTGAGTAGCAATCACCCTGCCAGTCGCTTCGCCGGCACGTTTCGTGCAACGAAATCCCTCGGGCATTCACGCCCACATCACAACGAGGAGACTGTCATGAGCGACTTCGAAGGCCGCGAACGCGAGCCGGGTACCGACGAGCAATCCGATCGTCCCGACGAGCGCAACGCTCCTCCCCGCAACGAGTCCGAAGAGATCACGGAGACCCGCCCGCGGCGGGAAAACCAGGAATCCCCGGGAGAGGGCGCGTCCCGCTCCGGCCAACCCGAGCAGAAGCCGACCGGCGAGGACGTCGACTCAGGCAACGAATAACCTGCGCATGGGATGTTCCGGCGCGCCCCTGCGCGTGCCGGGTGTCCCCGCCTCCGGAGCCGTCCGAAGAATGTCCAGCGAGAGCTCTCTTCTGCGACCCGGCGCAGGGTTCGGCCCGTTCTTTGCGGGCCTTCGGTCCGCTCCGCGCCGGGCGCTGCTGCTCGATTATGACGGCACGCTTGCGCCGTTCTCGGCGAAGCGCGCCTCGGCGGCGCCCTACCGCTGGGTGCGTGCCGCGCTGAGGAGCATCGCGGCGGCTCCGCGGCCGACGCGCATCGGCATCGTCAGCGGCCGGCCGGTCGCGGAACTGCGGCGCCTGACCGGCCTCCAGAACGTCGCGGAGCTGTGGGGCTCGCACGGGCTCGAGCGGCTGACGCTCGAGGGTTGCTGGATCGGCCCTCCGCCGAAGAAGGATGCGGCGGAGTTCCTCGACCGCGTGTCCGCGTCGATGGCGGAGCTGGGCTGGGCTTCTCTCCTGGAGCGCAAACCCTACGGGCTCGCGCTCCACGGCCGCGGCGCGCCGGCCGAGGAATTCGCCGACGCCGAATCGGAGCTGATCGAGAGGTGGTCGGAAACCGCGCACGATTTCGGGCTCGAGCTTCTCGGGTTCGACGGGGGAATCGAGCTGCGACCGGAAGGCCAGGGGAAGGGGATGGTGGTGCGCACCGTCCTCGAAGAGCTCGGACCCGGAGCGTCGCTCGCGTACCTCGGCGACGACCGCACCGACGAGGACGCATTCGGGGCGCTCGCCGACCGGGGACTCGCAATCCTGGTGCGGGCGGAGCCGAGGCCCACGCAGGCCGCGGCGTGGATCCGGCCTCCCGACGAGCTGCGGCGCTTCCTGGCCGACTGGAACGCCGCCTGCTCCGGAGACAGCGCATGAACCTGGTCGTCGTATCCAACCGCCTGCCGTTCACCTTCTCGAAAGGCGAGGACGGCGAGTGGCAGATCGAGCCCGGCACCGGCGGCCTCGTCACCGCCCTGCGCCCGGTTCTGCGCGACCGCGGGGGCCGCTGGATCGGATGGGCCGGCGCCACCGCGCAGGAAGTCCCAGATCCGACGGTCTTCCTCGGAGATTCGCGGCGGCGGTTCGGCTACGAGCTCGTGCCCGTTCCTCTCTCGGCCGCCGAAACGGACGGCTTCTACTCCGGCTTCTCCAACGAGATCGTGTGGCCGCTCTTCCACGACCTGGTCACGCTGTGCAACTTCGATCCGAAGTATTGGTCGGTGTACGAAGCGGTCAACGCCAAGTTCGCCGACTGTGCCGTCCAGAGCGCGACGCCCGAGGATTTCCTCTGGATCCACGATTACCACCTGATGCGGATGGGCTCGGCGCTGCGCGAGCGCGGCGTCCACCGGCGGATGGCCTTCTTCCTCCACATCCCGTTTCCGCCGCTCGACATCTTCCTGAAGCTCCCGTGGCGGTTCGAGGTCCTCCAGTCGCTGCTGGCCTACGACCTGATCGGCTTCCAGACCGTCCGGGACCGCCGCAACTTCGTGCAATGCGTCCGCCTGCTGCTTCCCGACGTGCGCATCTCCGGCCGCGGCGCGGTCTGGAGGATGCGCTCGGGGGAGCGCGAGCTGCGGGTCGGGTCGTTTCCGATCTCGATCGACTTCACGGACTTCGAGGGCCGCGGCGCGGCCCCGCTCGTCTCCGAGATGGCGGTCAGGATCCGGGAAGGGGAGGCGGGGCGGAAGATCGTTCTCGGCATCGACCGGCTCGACTACACCAAGGGCATCCCCCAGAAGCTGGAGGCGTTTCGCCGGATGCTGCGGAAACATCCGGATCTGCGCGAACGGGTCACGCTCTTCCAGATCCTGGTCCCGAGCCGGGAGGCGATCCCCCGTTATCGCGAGCACAAGGAGCAGGTCGAGCGCCTGGTGGGCGAGATCAACGGAGAGTTCACCGGCGGGGGATGGGCGCCGATTCACTACATCCACCGCGCCCTCGAAGGGCAGGGCCTCGCCGCGTACTATCGCGCAGCCGACGTGGCTCTGGTCACGCCTCTGAAAGACGGGATGAACCTGGTCAGCAAGGAGTACTGCGCGTCGCAGGCCGATCTCGGGGGGGCGCTGGTGCTGTCGGAGTTCGCGGGGGCGGCCGCCGAGCTCCAGAACGGAGCGTTTCTCGTCAATCCGTACGACGTCGAAGGCGTCGCCGACGCGCTCTACGCGGCGCTGACGCGGCCCGAGGCCGAGCGGCGCGCGCGCATGCGCAAGCTGCGTCGGACCATCCGCGAGCACGACATCTATCGGTGGGTGGACACTTTCCTCGAGGCGGCGGTCTCGCGCGAGCTCGCCGATTTTCCGCTCGTGGAAGACTACCTTCCCGCCGCCGCCGTTCCGTGAGCTACCTGCCGATCGAGCACCACGGGGTCATCGGAGACCTGCACACCGCCGCGCTCGTCGCCCTGGACGGGACGATCGACTGGCTGTGCCTGCCGCGCTTCGATTCGCCCAGCCTGTTCGCGTCGATCCTGGACGACAAGAGGGGAGGATTCTTCCGCATCTCCGCGACGTCTCCCGACGCGCGGCGGCGCCAGATGTACTTGCCCGACTCCAACGTCCTCATGACGCGATTCCTGACCCCCGACGGCGTGGGGGAAGTCGTGGACCTGATGCCGGTGCACGCGCACGCCGCCGCCAAGAAGGCCGAGGATCACCGGATCATCCGGATCGTCCGCGGCGTCCGAGGAACGCTGCCGTTCCTCCTCGAGTGCCATCCCGCCTTCGACTACGCGCGCGAGATCCCGCAGGTCGAGGTCACGCCCTCCGGCGTGCGCTTCGCGGGGAAGACGCTGTCGGTGGATCTCGTCACGCCGCTCAAGCTCGAGCGTCCGGACGGGGGCGGCGCGCGCTGCGAGTTCGTCTTGAACGAGGGCGACGAGATCCCGGTCGTCCTCTCGCAGACCGACGGGCCGCCGCCGCCGCTGGAGTCGCTGGCCGCGCGGTGCGACGCCGAGTTCCGGCGCACGCTGCGGTTCTGGCAGACGTGGATCTCTCACAGCCACTATCAGGGCCGCTGGCGGGAGATGGTCAAGCGCTCGTGCCTCGCGCTGAAGCTGATGACCTTCGCCCCGACCGGCGCGATCGTCGCGGCGCCCACGATGTCTCTTCCCGAGCGCATCGGGGGCGGGCGCAACTGGGATTACCGCTATGCGTGGGTGCGCGACTCGGCCTTCACCGTCTACGCGTTCCTGCGAGTCGGCTTCACCGAGGAGGCCGAACGGTTCCTGCACTTTCTCGAGGAACGCGTCCGGGAGCTCGGCCCCGAAGCGGGCCTGCAGGTGCTCTACCGTGTGGACGGAGGCATCGACATCCCCGAGGAGATTCTGGACCATCTCGAGGGCTACCGGGGCTCGGCTCCCGTGCGCGCCGGCAACGACGCCGCGCGGCAGTTCCAGCTCGACACCGTCGGGGATCTGATGGACGCGGTCTTCCTCTACGACAAGTACTGCCAGCCGATCTCGCACGGCCTCTGGGTGGCGATGCGCCGGTTGACCGATTGGCTCTGCGACCGCTGGCAGCAGCCCGACGAAGGCATCTGGGAGGTGCGGGGCGGGAGAGGCCAGTTCACGTTCTCGAAGCTGATGTGCTGGGTCGCGCTCGACCGCGCGCTCCGCGTGGCCAACCGCCGGGGATTCCCCGCCCGGATCGACCGCTGGCTCAAGGAGCGCGACGCGATCTACGACGTCATCATGGACAAGGGGTTCTCGCAGCGGAAGAAGGCGTTCGTCCAGAAGCTCGACTCGGAAGTCCTCGACGCGTCGCTGCTGCTGGCGCCGCTGGTGAAGTTCGTCGCGCCGTCGGACCCGCGGATGATCGGCACTCTCGAGGCGATCCAGCGCGGGCTCGAAAGCGACCACCTCGTGCGCCGCTACGACCCGCGCGTCTCACCCGACGGGCTGGAGGGCGACGAAGGAACATTCTCGATCTGCACGTTCTGGCTGGCCGAGGTCCTGGCCCGGGCCGGGCGGGTCGACGAGGCGCGGATGACCTTCGAAAAAATGCTGGGGTACGCCAACCACGTCGGCCTGTACGCCGAGGAAATCAGCCTCACCGGCGAGGCGCTCGGCAATTTTCCGCAGGCCCTGACGCACCTGGGGCTCATCTCTGCGGCCGTCAACATCAGCCGTGCGCTCGACGAGCGGCCTCCGGGGACCCCGAACGAGGAAGACTGAATCCCGGTCCGGGGGGCCGGTATCGGTTTGGCGGGAACGGATCTTGCACTTAGAGCAACGGCGCGCGAAGCCGCATTCATAGAGGAGTTTGACCATGAAAAGGATTCTCGCCCTGGCCGGAATTTTCATCCTCGCCGCGTCCCTCGGATGCCAGAAGAGGGAAACCACCACCACGACCACGGACACGCAGACCAAGACCGAAGCGACGCCAGGCGGCGCCTCCACCACGACGGAGACGACCACCACGGTCACGACAGACGTGACCCCGACCCCGGCGCACTAAGTATCGAGGATCGTGTGCTCCGGGCGGCCCCGGCCGCCCGGAGTCCGCGTTCGCGCTAGCGCGCCACGCCTTCGAGCGAAACGTCCAGCTGGCGAACCGACGCGAAGCGCTCGGCGACGTCTTCCCAGTTCCAGACGCTCCAGACCGCTTCGAAGAACTCCGTCTTGCGGTTCTGGTACTGGAGATAGAAGGCGTGCTCCCACGCGTCGAGGACCAGGATCGGAACGCCCGCCTGGGCCAGGTTCGACTGGTGGTCGTAGATCTGCGTGGTCAGGAGCCGACCCGCGAGCGGCTCCCAGACGAGCGCCGCCCATCCCGATCCCATGATCGTCGAGGCGACCTCGGTCAGCTGTTTCTTGAAAACATCGAAGCTCCCGAAGGCATGGTCGATCGCCTCGGCGAGCTCGCCTTCGGGGCGGCCGCCGGCCTTGGGCGACAGGTTCTGCCAGAACAGGGAGTGCAGGACGTGGCCCGAGAGATTGAAGGCCAGCGCCTTCTCGAGGCTCCCGAGCTTGGAGAAGTCGCGGGCGTCCCGCGCCGCGTCGAGCTTCTCGAGCGTATCGTTGGCGCCCTTGACGTAGCCGGCGTGGTGCTTGTCGTGGTGGAGCTCCATGATTTTTCCCGAGATATGGGGCTCGAGAGCGCCGTAGTCGTATCGGAGATCCGGTAGCTTGTAGACGGGCATGACAGTCCTCCCTCCGGCTCTCGGAGCGAAAAGCGTGCCGGGAGTCGGAGCGACAAGCGTATCCCGGCGGCCCGGGCACTCCTCTTGCAGGTTTCCGCGCGCGGCAGGAGGTGGCCCGATGCTGAAGCTGGCGTTGACGTTTCTCGTGATCGGACTGGTGGCGGCGCTCTTCGGTTTCACGGGGATCGCCGGCACCTCGTTTGCGATCGCGAAGGTGCTCGCCGCGATCTTCGTGATCCTGTTCCTGGTGTTCCTCGT
>Ga0075425_100001555_pt1 | contig 22550 bp, 24 predicted proteins | sample SoiMethybrSBSTD4_FD_75300 | JGI IMG/M metagenome (GOLD analysis project Ga0075425, IMG submission 75300) | Bulk soil microbial communities from a Populus tree surrounding site in Tennessee, USA - Soil MetaG P. TD hybrid SBSTD4 | ecosystem: Environmental > Terrestrial > Soil > Tree plantation... | reverse complement strand
GGGCGAGCTGATCGAGCTCGGCATCAATCACGAGCAACAACACCAGGAGCTCATCCTGACGGACATCCTGGCGCTCTTTGCATCACAGCCGTTGCGACCCGCCTATCGCCCCGCTCGGCCCGCATCCGGTGCCTCAGGTGAAGGGGCCCACCCGGTGCAATGGCTGGATTTTCCGGGTGGCATTCATGGCATCGGACACGACGGGCAGGGCTTCGCCTACGACAACGAATGTCCACGCCACAAGGTGCTGCTCGGCGACTACCGGCTGGCCGACCGACTGGTCACCAATTCCGAGTGGCTGGAGTTCATGGCCGATGGCGGCTACGCCTCGCCGGCACACTGGTTGTCCGACGGTTGGGGCACGGTCAACAGCAGAGGCTGGAACGCACCTGGCTATTGGGAGTGCGAAGAGGGCGAGTGGCGGCAAATGACGCTTGGCGGCCTCGTTCCCATCGATCGCGCCGCCCCGGTGTGCCACATCAGCTACTTCGAAGCGGACGCCTTTGCGCGCTGGGCCGGCAAGCGTCTGCCAACGGAGTTTGAATGGGAAGCCACCGCGCAAGGTTTGGCCCGGGGCGGCAATACGCTGGGCTCCGGCGCCCTACGGCCCTTGCCGGCCAAGCCAGCCGCTTTGGCCGAGCCCGCCCAGATGTTCGGCGACGTCTGGGAATGGACGCAAAGCGCCTACGCGCCTTATCCTGGATACCGCGCCGGCGCCGGTGCGCTCGGTGAGTACAACGGCAAATTCATGTGCGGCCAATACGTGCTGCGTGGCGCCTCGTGCGTTACGCCCAAGGGCCACTCCCGCGGCACCTACCGCAATTTCTTCTATCCGCATCAACGCTGGCAGTTCACCGGCATTCGCTTGGCTGACGACGCATGACACCGCGTGCACGGATGATCCAGGCCGTTTGCTCGGAACCGAGCTCCCTCGACGAATTTGGCCAAGCCGTCCTCAAGGGCTTGTCGGCACCGCGCAAGCGCCTGCCGTGCCAGTACTTCTACGACGCCGTCGGAAGCGAGCTGTTCGAGGAGATCACGCGCCTTGAGGAGTACTACCCAACGCGCACCGAGACGGCGATCTTGCGCGCGCATGCGGCAGACATGGCTGGGCCCAGCGGGCGCGATGCCGTGCTGGTGGAGTTCGGCTCTGGGTCGAGCCGCAAGACCGAGCTGGTGCTGGCAGCGCTCACGGCCCCGCGCGCCTACGTGCCGATCGATGTCTCGGCCGCGGCCCTCTCGGACGCTTGGGCGCGGCTGGAGTCGCGCTTCCCCGGTCTTGAGATCATTCCGGTCAACGCCAGCTTCTGGGAAGCGCGGTTGCCGGCGCGCATCTTTGCCCATGGCAAGCTCGGCTTCTTCCCGGGCTCGACCATCGGCAATTTCGATCCGCCCGATGCGGGACGCTTGCTCATGCACTTCGCGCGCCTGTTGGGCTCCCCTTCACGCCTCATCGTCGGGGTGGACCTCGATAAGGATCCGCAACGCCTCGTGGCCGCCTATGACGACGCCAAGGGCGTGACGGCTCGCTTCAATTTGAACCTGTTGCAGCGGATCAACCGCGAGCTCGGTGGCGACTTCGTTGTAAGGCGCTTTGCCCATCGCGCCATCTATGATCAGGAGTTCAAACGCATCGAGATGCACTTGGTCAGCCGTGTCTGCCAGACGGTGCAGGTGCTCGGCCGCGCCTTCGCGTTCGCGGAGGGTGAGAGCATCCATACGGAAAACTCCTACAAGTATTCGATGGAGCAATTCCGAGCCGTCGCGCGCGGCGCCGGCTGGCAGCCGGCGGGGTTCTGGACGGATGCGAACCGCGACTTCAGCGTGCACGAGTTGGTGCTGCCGCAGGCGCGCGGCTTGGCTTGCGCTTAGGGCCGCGGCCCTCCCCGCACCCGCCCGGTCACCAGCTCGCAACCGCCAGAGACTAACGGGCAAATCCGCGGGGCAGCAAATCCAACGGGGGCCACGTCCCGCCGGGAGCAGGCTTCGGGCAACGAAGCGGATCCAGAAGCGGATCCATGTGCGGTGCCAGATCTCCTCACGCTTTGGTGATCCGGTCCGGCACCCGCGCTCCTGTTGCCAGCGCGAGACCCTAGGCCTTCAGGCCAGACCCAAGGCGATGGCTAAACCCCATGAGCGCTGCTTGACGCCAGCCCCGGTGAGCTTTGGCCCCAGGTGAGCTTGGCCCCAAGCTTGGCCCAAGGGAGCTTGCTCGTTTCGCATTCGCACGGAGACAGGAACCTTTTGCTGCGCTGCGTCGTTATGGGCGGAGGTCCCGGGTGTGCGGACAGCGCCTCATGCGATTTCTCTTTATTGTCCTGACGATTGCGCTGCTGGGAGCAGGGTTGTGTTTCCCGCAGGCCCATGAGGCTCAGACCGGCCAGGACTACACCAAATACCGGCAGCGCAACGGCATGTCGTGCTGCAGCGGGCACGATTGCCGCCCCGCGCGCTACGAGCTCAAGCCTGATGGCAGCGTGGTGATGTACCCGGATGGCCGCGCCGTTTCCATTCCGGGTGATCGCGTCACCCAGGATCCCTCCGACGATGGGCTCGCGCATTGGTGCGGGGTGTTGCACGGCAATGGCAGCGCCACCACCTTTTGCGCCATTCTGCCCCTGCATGCGGCAAGTGGGGCAAGCCACGACGCGCCCGCCACGGAAGCTCCCGCGCTGGACCTGACCCCCGTCTCGGCACGCCTCGAAGGAGCCACAAGGACCCCGGGGATTTCCTTGCCGTGAAGCGCTCACGCATTGGGAGCGGTGGGCCCGTAGCCTCGCGTCCACGTCTGATCGCGCTTTAGAAAGTCATGCAGGGTTTTGCCAGGCTCGGCCCGGAAGCGGTCAGTCCGCACCATGAACTCCTCGATGCGGTCCAAGCGAAAGGTGCGAAAGTCATCGCGCAGCTCGCACCAGGCAGATAGCAGCCACACCGGGCCAAAATAGGCGAGGCACAACGGCCGCACGGTGCGCTCCGAGGCCTCGGCGATCGCATTGCGATAGTGAAAGTGCACCTTGAGGTGGTTGCGCAGGGCACGGCGCAGGTCCGCCATGTCGAAACTGATGGGCTCCATGTAGTGGTGGGAAGGTGCGAGCAGGGCCGTATTGGCCATGTAATCGCGCAGCCGCTCGGGGATGACCGCCTCCACCTTGGCGATCACGTCGGTGGCGGCGGTGGCGAGCTCAGGATCGGCCCAGGACTGCACGATGCGGGCGCCGAGCACCAGGGCCTCGATCTCCTGCTCGCGGAACATGAGGGGCGGCAAATCGAAGCCGGCCTTGAGCACATAGCCCACCCCGGCCTCGCCTTCGATCGGCACGCCGCTGGTTACGAGGTCTTGGATGTCGCGATAAATCGTGCGCTCGGACACCTCGAGCGCACTGGAGAGATCGCGGGCGCGCACCAAGTCCTGGCGGCGCATGAACTGGATGATTTCGAACAGTCGGTCGGCGCGGCGCACGCTTCACCTGCAAGAGCTCGATGCGGAAGGCAGGGCGGTTCTAAACTAGCCCTCCTGACACCACCATGTCAGGAGCCTGTCAGACCTCCTGACAGCAAGGTGTCAGTGGGCCTTCTCCATATTCCGGTCATCGCAAGCGCCGGCCAGGACCGGCAAAAACGAAGGAGAGGCTCATGACGCGTGTTTATCAAGCCGCGAGCGGCGGACGAGGTTTGACGACGCTGGCGGGGGGCGCGGGTGACAGGATCGCCGGCGCCTGGCGCCGCTACTGGCAGCGCCGGGCTAAGCGGGCAACGGTGGAGCTATTGCATTCTCTCGATGACCGCACGCTGCGCGACATCGGCCTTAGCCGATGCGAGATTACCTCGGTCGTGTACGGCAGGGCGGGGGAGCGAACGCGCTGCTACGAGGAGGCTTGGCGCAACTGGCATGCCAGCATTTGAGCGTCAACCTAGCCACCTGGGGAGTTGGAGGAGGCATCGGGCTGCGGGAATATCGGATTAACCCCCCGGTCTATCTCGGAGCCTGAAAATGAGCGAACCCACCAATTCCCTGCTGGCGCTGTCTCACTCCTTGAGCGGCCTCGTTGCGAGTGTTGCCAATGGCGTTATCGGCGTTCTATCGCACGGGCGGCTCGTGGCGAGCGGCTTTGCCTGGACGGCAGATGCCGCAATCACGGCCAGCGATGCCCTTGAGGCCGACGACGAAATCTCCCTCCTGTTGGCGGATGGTCGCACCCTTGCGGCCACGCTGACGGGCCGTGATCCCAGCACGGATGTTGCGGTCATCAGCGTGCCCAACGGCACGCTGCTGCCGCTGCCGAGTACCGCCGCTGCGGGTGTGCGCGTCGGCGGGCTCGTCCTAGCGATTGGCCGGGGCAAGGAGGGGGTCACCGCCAACCTCGGCGTGGTATCCACCGCGGGCGGCCCCTGGCAGAGCCTACGCGGGGGCAGCATCGACAGCCTGGTGCGCCTCGACATGCGGCTCGAACCGCGGCGAGAGGGTGCACTCGTCATCGATGCGGAAGGGGCATCCGTTGGCATGGCGGTCCTCGGTCCACGCGGGCGCCCGCTCGTTATTCCCATGGCCACCATTGCCCGAATCGCGCCCCGATTGCTCACCGACGGTCGCATCCGCCGCGGCTACCTCGGGCTCGGCTTGCAGTCGCTGCGGCTCGACGAAGCGCTGGCTCAGACCCACGCACTGCCGAGCCGGCGCGCCATCATGGTGGTAAGCCTCGATCCCAACGGACCCGCACGCGCTGCCGGCGTGCACGTTGGCGACATCATCATCAGTCTCGACGGGGAGGCAGTACCGGGCGTGAGGAGCCTCTTTGCACGGCTGACACCGGAAAGCGTCGGCCGGGACGCCGAGCTCAGGATGGTGCGGGCGGGTCAGATCGCGACGACCAAGGTCACGATCGGCGCCAGCCCGAACGGGTGAGCGCGCGCGCGAGGGAGGGCATGCGCTCGTCCGAACCGTCCGAACCGGTGGTCATCGATGTCGCCGTCGACGATCCGGCTTTGGCCCAACGCGTGCGCGCGTTGGTGGCCGCCAATCCGGCGCTGCGCCTTGGCGAGGCTGACGCCACGGCGGGTGTGCGCATCCGCGATGCCGGCCCCGAAGACGACGGGGACGCCGCCGTCATCGTGATCACCGATCGCCTCGGCGCCGTGAAGGCGCTCGAGGCCGGAGCGGCGGGCGTCTTGCCACGACGCACGAGCGGGCGGGCGCTTGGTGCTGCGATCAGCGCCGCAGCCGCAGGCCTCACCGTTGTGGCCGAGGATTTTCGCGATCTCATCGTCGAAGCGACAGAAGCCACGATCGCCCTTGATGGGGAAGGCGATGCGGAGCCAGCCAGCATCGATTTGACGCCGCGCGAGCGACAGGTGCTGGAGCTGCTGGCGCTCGGGGCCTCGAATAAGGCGATCGCCCGCCGCCTCGAGATCACGCCGCATACGGCCAAGTTCCACGTCGCCGCGATCGTGGCCAAGCTCGGCGCTGCAGGGCGCACGGATGCCGTGGCGCGCGCCATGCGCCTCGGGCTCGTCATGATCTAATGAACGCGTGGGAGGCTGGAAGCTGGCGCCCTCGAGCGTTGGCGCCTGTGAGGAGGCCGCCCGCGTGAACGCGAGCCACGGCGCTCAGAAAAGGCGGGAGGGCGTGACCAGCCGCACGCGGCGGCGAGGTCCATCTTAGCCCGAACTCTTGGCGTCCGAGTGGTCCGCAGCGAGCGAAAAGGGCACCGCCTCCACCGCCACCACGCCCCGGCCGATGGCTTCGATCGCCTGCACCATGCGCCCGCCTCGTCCGAGCGCCACGTCGGCGAGACGGATCATGAGACGATTGGGATAGGCGGTGGGAGAGGCCTCGCGCAGGCGCCGGGCAATGAGCTCCTCGGCCACGCCGGGATTGATGGCGCATAAGGCGGCAAAGGCGGCGGCGGTCGACCGGCTGATGCCCGCCCAACAGTGCACCACCATTGGCCCCCGCCCGCCCCAGTGGAGGGCGAATTCGATGAGCCGCTCCACGTGTTGCGCATCAGGGGCGATGCATCCGGGCAGCGGCTCGGAAATGTCATGGATATGCAAGCGCAGGTGGCGATCGGGCAAGATCGGGTGGGGCGTCTCCACGAGCACCGCATCCTGCAGGCACGTGAGGAGATGCGAGGCCTGGTGCCGCCCCACGACATCGGGCAGGGCGCTCAACGGACATACGTGGATGGCGCCGTCCTTGGCACGACCGAGGCTGTCGGTGGGCCGGCTGAGGGAGCGTTCACTGTCGCGCATTTCTCTCTCGCTTGACGTCATGGCAGTTGCGTTGCCCTGCTGGTGAAGCGCACATATGCCGAAATGAAGGCAGGCCCTAATCGTGCGCCAGCTCGTGAAAGCGCGCCAGAAACGCGCCCTGGGCAACCCCGATCGGCACCGGACCGAGCTCGTGGAGGCGCTCGCGCAGCGCGGGCGGCACGGCGCGCGGCACGCCGAAGTAGCGGCTAGCCTCCGTCTCGGTGAAGCCTGCAAGCTCCGTTGCCTCGTAGTAGGCGGCGATGCGGTCGGCGGCCTTGATCGCCGTGGTGATGCGGTCGGGAAGCGCCGGTGGGAGGGAGAAGCGCCGGTGGATAGCCTCGAGCAGCTTGGTTTCGAACGCCTTGTAGTCGAGGCCGATGGCAGCCTTGAACGGGCTGATGAGATCGCCAATCACGTACTCCGGCGCATCGTGCAAGAGCGCGGCAAGCCGCCAGCGGCGCGCCAGGTCCGTCTGCATGGCGCTTGCGATCTCCTCCACGAGCATCGCATGCTGGGCGACCGAAAAGGCGTGCTCCCCCAACGTCTGGCCGTTCCAGCGCGCCACGCGCGCCAGGCCGTGGGCGATATCCTCAATCTCGATGTCTTTGGGTGAGGGATCGAGCAGGTCGAGACGACGGCCCGACAGCATGCGCTGCCAGGCGCGCGGGAGGCGCGTTGCCGCGTCCACACGCGTGTGGGGCTTCTCGCTCATGCTGGTGCCCGCTCGACGGGCGCCTTGAAGCGGCGCTGCAGTTCGGCGCAAGCCTCATGACGATGGCAGCTTACCAGGTGGTCGTTGACCATGCCCGTCGACTGCATGAAGGCATAGACGGTGGTGGGTCCGACGAAGCGAAAGCCCTCCGCCTTCAGCGCTTTGGAAATGGCCTTCGAGGCGGGCGTCTCGGCCGGTACCGTCTTGAAGCTTTTGTGACGGTTGATCTGTGGATGCCCGTCAAGGAAGCTCCACAGGAATGTCGACAGGCGCGTGCGTTCCGTGAGTTTCAGCACCGCGCGCGCATTATCAATGGTGGCTTCTACCTTGAGCCGATTGCGCACGATCCCGGGGTCGGCCATCAGCCGGGCCACGTCCTTGGCGCCATAGCGGGCGATGCGCTCGGGCACAAAACCGTGGAATGCGCGCCGGAAATTCTCGCGCTTTTTCAGGATCGTCAGCCACGAGAGGCCGGCCTGGAAGCCCTCCAGGACGAGCTTTTCAAACAGGGCCCGGTCGTCCGGCTGCGGCACGCCCCATTCCTGGTCATGATAGCGCGCGTAGATGGGCTCGCCGATCCCGGCCCAAGGGCAGCGCACGGGCTGCGGCGCCGTCATGACACCCCCGTGGCCACAGCGGGCGCGAGCTCGAAGCTCGCCCAGTCGGGCTTGCGCAGCGTGATGGCCACCCCACCCGCCATGAGGCTTGTGCCCTTCGCGGCGGCTTCAGCGGCACGGTCGAGGCGAATGAGCGCGAGCGCGTCACTGCCAGCGACCGAGCCCACCGCGCCGATGACCGCGGCACCGGCGACAATGTCTGTCCCCGCCCGTAGCGGCGCCTCGCCGACAATGGCCACGATGCGCTTGCGCACGTGGGAGCGGTTTTGCATGCGGCTCACCACCTCCTGGCCGACAAAGCAGCCCTTGGCAAAGGACACGCCGTGGAGCTGATCGAGATTGGCATCGTGCGGGAAGGCATCGCCAAAGGCGTAGTCCTTGCCGCCCTCGGGCACCCCCAACGCGATGCGATGCGCATGGTAGTCTTGGGGCTCAACCTGCAAAGCCCGGCTCGCGCGGACGAAGTCGGGCGCCAACGTCGCCTGGGCCAGGGCGCGCAATCCGAGCGCAGTGAGCCGCGGATCGGGGAATACGAGGCTGCCGGCGGCTCCCGCTAGGGCCTCCGAGGCGCTGCCCCACAGAGCGAAGGCGCGGTACTCGGCGGAGCGATCCTTGATGTCCACTTTGGCGCGCAGCCGGTAGAGGGTGAGCCGCTTGGCGAGATCGGCGGTCTTATCGGCCGCGGCCTCAAGCCAAAAGCCGTCCGGCGCCTTCACCACGAAGAACTCAAAAAGGATCTTGCCTTGCGGCGTGAGCAGGGCGGCGTGGATGGCCGGCCGCACCGACAAGAGATCCATATCATTGGTGATGACGCCCTGCAGCAGCTTCGCCGCGTCCGCGCCCGTGACGGCCACAACGCCACGGTCGGCAAGCACCGCGATCTTTCGATCTGTCGCTGGGCTCATCATGCACCAGTCTGGGTTGGTGATGGGGGCAAAGGTGTTGGGGACAAGGTGTTGGGGCAAGCTCCGAGGGCGATCGTTGGGACCAACGTTGCGTGTCGAGATCTCGTGGACTGAGGGCGATACCGCGGCCAGCCCGCAACCACAGGTAAGCGCGCTTGCGCTCACAGGCAAGCATGCGCCACGCGCCCTGTGGAGTGGCGGGCCCTGAGCTCTGCCGAACAATGGCACATCTGCCCCTTTGGCCACGTCACGACCCCCTGCGGAACGCATGCCAGGTGCCGTCGGCGCCGATGACGATGCGCCAGTGCGTGTAGATGCCAGCCGACCGCATGTCCTTGAGCGCGGCGGGGCTCACGAGGCGGAGCAACTCCACCTCCTGTGCCGGGGTCAATCGATCGAGGGGCACCTCGGCAAAATAGGGCCACACGTAGAGGCGATTGTTCTCGATGTCGGCGCCGAGCGGCAGCACCACGTAGCCCGCGTCCAGGATCTGGGCCAGCGCCGCCAGGATTTCGCGTCCCTCCCCATCGCCCGAAATTTGCTTCCAGTGCCCAATGGGATCGCTCGTTGCGACGCCAAGGTCGGGTTTGAGTTCGTTGAGGTCCCAGGCGTGCCGCAGGTCCTCAATGCGACCCGACCGCACCGCGCTCAGGATGGCCTCGCGCATCTCCTCCACGGGTGGCGGCAGGGCATCGGTCCCATAGTGGACTTGGGGCACGCCGGCGGGCGAGGCCGCCCGCTCTTTGGCGGCCGTGGACCGATCGGGCGGCTTGACCGAGGATTTGGCCGCGGCCGGTTCAGACAGGGGATGGAAGAGTGAGCCATCGCAATAGACAAGCGAAAAGGGCGCCAGTAGGAATAGCGCCAAGACACGCAGCACAGTTCGCTCGTCCTGCGTCATCTGGAGGTTCCTCTTGCTACCGAGCCGACCGGCTGCTTGCGCCGCGCGTGGGGCCATGAGCGCGGCTGCTTGCGCCGCGCGTGGGGCCATGAGCGCGGCTGCTTGCGCTGCGCGTGGGGCCATGAGCGCGGCCGCTTGCGCCGCGCGTGGGGCCATGAGCGGTCGCATGAAGCGAGGTTGCCGCGGCGGGCTCGAGGGTTGGCTCGATGCCGAGTTTGACAGAAGGGATGTGGCATCGGCGCGAGCCCTGGTGACGGTGCCGGTCCGGCCGTGGCTTTGATCCCCAACCCCCTGATCATACCAGTGGGTGTCGTGATGGGCATCCTGCTGGCGATGCCCTTCGGTCCCATCAACCTGTTGGGCATTCAGCGCGCCGTCGAGCGCGGCTTCTTCGGCGGCATGGCGGCCGGCATCGGCATCATGGCCGGCGACGGCTTGATCGCGCTGGGTGCGGCGCTTGGCGTCAACGCCATCACGGGGGCGATACGCCAGTACCGCACCGCCATCCAGATCGTGGGTGGCGTCGCGCTGTTGGGCTTCGGCATCAAGCTTTGCCTGACGCGCGCTGCCATTGTCACGGAGGCCTCGGGGGAAAAGACCTCGTTGCGCGATTACATCTGGGACATTCCGCAGATGTTCATCCTCACGCTCACCAATCCCGCCGCGCTCTTGGGGCTCATCGCCATCTTCGGGGGCGTCAGCTCGTTCGTGGAAGTCGAATCCTACATCGATGCCTTCACGATGGTGGCGGCAATCATGGGCGGCAGCTTCCTTTACTGGTTCACGGTCTCGGAATTCATCGCCACCATCCGCCACCGCCTCGATGTGGTGCGGCTTGAGCAGATCAACCGCATCGCCGGCCTGGTGTTGATCGGCTTTGGCTGCGTGCTGATCGGTGAAATGGTGATTAAGCGGCTGCGCTTCTGGTGAGGACCCCGGTCCTCCTATTGACGCGTGCGATAGAGCGTGAATTCCCCCTTTTCGACGCGCGGCACGAGCCCGCTCACCAGCGAGACGACCGAGGCTTCTCCATAGGACGCAACGAGATCGGTGAGCGCCGTATAGAGCGCGGCGTAGGCCATCAGCTCCGGGGCGATGCCGCTGCCGGTGCCCTCCTCCCAGGCCGCCAGGATAAAATTGAGCGCCCTGAGGCGCTGATCATCGCCGCCAGCGGATCCGAGTGGCTGCATGTCCATCCCCCCGCGCCCAGCCAATACGCCCATGCGGGGCATCGCTCGTTGCGGCGCCAAGTTTGCTGGGTAGCACGGCCGAGGGATTAGGGTAGGCCCTACAACGGTTAACGATTAATCCAAAAGGTCCGGCCAATTGGCATAAAAGCCACGGCCTCATGGCACGGATTTGATGAGGGCCTCGGCAAGTTCGGCCCCTTCGGCCAGGAAGCGCGTGATGGCCGTCTGTGCCGATGGGGTGCAATTGTTGTAGGTGCGGCTATAGCTGCGGTAGCCATTGTTGAAGCTGCGCGTCAGCTTGGCGCGACGCAAGGCCGTCGAGCCTTCCGCGTCCATGAGCTCCTTCATGCGCTCGCGCCAGGCCTGTCCGTCGTTGGATCCGCACAGTTCGCGCAGATAGTGAATGGCGCCCAGGATTTCCGACAGGCGCATCAGCCGCTCGTCGTAGGGCCGCGTGTCGGGGCCGATAATCGCGCTTTGCGCAGCCGCGGTTGCGGCGGCCGCCGTGCCAATGCAGAGCGCGATCCAGAGCTTGCCGCAAGTCGCCAGAGCCGATTGCATGGCGCGCATTCTAGGCAGCACGGCGGCGACGGCAAGCCTGACTGAGCCCGCCGTTGGGGACGGCAGATACCCCCTCAGGACGACGGCATCTGCACCTGGGCCCAGGCTCGGTGGATGAGCGCGGCTGCACCAGTGGTGAGGTCTAGCCTCGCAACATCGCCCAAGGGCACGAAGCGCGCAAGGCAAGCATCGCTGCTGGCGTTGGGCTCCCCCCTTTGCCAGCGGCCGCAGAAGACGGCGATCAGGTAGTGGGCGCTGAGCGCGCCCTCAGCGTCACGCAAAATGACGTCGTGGACATCAACGAGCGCGTCGATGCCGGCTACCACGCCGGTCTCCTCCAGCACCTCGCGCCGAGCCGCGGCCCGTGCCGTCTCGCCCGGCTCGATGTGCCCGCCGGGCAAGCTCCACAGTCCCTTGAGTGCGCCTTTGGCCCGCACGATGAGAAGCACGGCCTCGCCGCGAAAGACGGCAGCGCTCGCGCCGCATCTGGGCCAGGTAGTGTTGCGGTGGAGAGGTTCGGCTTGGGACATGGGCCCCAAGGCTAGCCGAGGGGGCGGGACCCGTCGATGCCGAGGTTTGCAGCCAAAGAAAGCGGCGCGCGTTGGGCGGCGCCCCGCCCCGTGGCCCCCGGGCTTGCTTGAGGAAATTGTCCCGTTTCAATCTGCGGCGATCCTCCCTTAGTGTCCAAGCGACACCAGTTCGCCGATATTGCCCGTCAGGAGGGCGCAGCTGGAATGGATGAGCGCGGGCACCAGATCCGCGCAACGGGGCTGGGATCGCGCGCTGGGTCATGAGCTGGTGCATCAGTGGGAGGGATGAGGATGGACTACAAGGGCGCAGATCTTGACTTGCGGACGCCGCGCCTGGCGAAGAGCGCAACAACGAGTTCAGGCGAACCCAGCCCGCCCCCCCTCCGCGAGCCGGCCGGCAACGGCGGTACGCGCATGGCGGGCAGCTTCGGCGCTCCGGTCGCCGTCGATGAGACGGTGCTTGCCTGCTGCAATCGCGCCTACGACATCGCCCGCTTCCACGGGGCAGCGGAGGTGCGGCTTGAGCATTTGCTCCATGCTCTGACGCGCATCGGCGTGGCTCAAGAGGCGCTGGCCGAGCTCGGCATCAAGGTCGACAGCTTGCGGCGAGACACCGCCGTAGCAATCGCCGCCGAGGGGCCCACAAGCCCGCTTGAAGCCGATGCCGGCCCACGAGCGTCGGTGGCATTTGAGCAAGTGCTGCGCCGCGCCGCCGACCAGGCCGGCAGATGGTACGCCCCCGCGGGCGTGCACGATCTCGTGCGGACCATGCTGGGCGGCGGACCAGGATCGCCCGCGGCCACGCTGCTCATGAAGGCGGCGGCCGATCCCCAGCGGCTCGAACGCTGGCGTGACGCCCCGCTCCGCGCGGCGTTCGACGCGGCCGCCCCGGAAGCAAGCGCTGGGGCTTTGGTGGGCCCGGTGCCGCCCGAGCTTGCCGAAGCGCTCATCGGCCGTCTCGACGCCATGGCCTCAAGCCTGCGGGGCATCGAAGCCCAGGCCGTTGCCGACCGCCAAGCGTTGAGCGCGCTCCTTGGCGAGGCGCAATCGGCGCTCCAGGCATGGGGTGGCGAGGGCGCGGCCGGATCGCACGCCGCGCTGCTTGGCAAGCTGGGCGAGCTTGAGAGGATGCTCGGCGTGCTTGCCAATCGCCTCGCTGGCATCGACGGGCTCGCCAGCACCGGTGATGCCTGGCAGGAGCTGCGCGAGCGCATGGGTGCCATCGAAGGCCGACTCGGGACGCAGGCGCTCGACCTCGCCAACCGCGTTGGCGCTGCAGTCGCCGAGCGGTTCGAAGGCGCACAGAGCGGGCTGCGGCACCTCGAGGAGGAGACCGAGAAGCGCTGGAGCTCCAACGGCGAGCGGCAGATCGCGCTCGAAGCCTCGGTGCGCGCGCATCTCAAGAGCGCGGAGGAAGCCGACAAGAAGCACGAGCGCGACCTCAACGAAATCTACCAAGCGCTCGTCAAACTCGGCGCCAATCAGCAAACGTTGGGCGACAACTTCACGGCGTGGCGCATCGAGAGCGGCGGCGACATCGGCATCGTCAGCAACCGCGTGCAGCAGCTGGAGCGCACGGTGCTCGATCTTTTGGGTCACTTGGGGACGGACCTGCGAGCCTGGCGCCAAGAGAGCCGCGTGGGCGGCAACCGCGCCGAGAGCTTCAAGCGCTGGCTTTACGGCACCAGCAAGGCCTTTGCCTCTGGCTGGCGCGAGGAGGCTGCCCTCCCGAGCGAAGCGGGCGAGCCACCCAAGGCAGCGGCCAAGGCGGACAAGGCGTCCTGAAGGAGACCTAGTGCGCGTCAGCGCGCCGTGGCCCTGCGCGGCAAGGCCTATCGCGGTCGGGCGGTGGCGCGCCAACGCCGGGCCCAAATCGTCACAGCACCTTGCCTGGATTGAGGATGCCTTTGGGGTCGAACGCGGCCTTGATGCGACGCATCAAGTCGAGCTCTACCTCGCTCTTGCTGCGCGCGAGGTCGGCAAGTTTCATCTGGCCGATACCGTGCTCGGCGGAGATGGAGCCGCCGAGGTCGAGCACGATGGCGTGCACCGCGTGGGTGAGATCGCCCCACCTTTCCAGGAAGGCGGCCTTGGCCATACCGGGCGGCTGGGCGATGTTGTAATGCACGCTGCCGTCGCCGAAGTGCGCCAGCGGAACCGGGCGTGCGCCCGGGCACAAACGCTCCACCGCGGCGTCCGCGCGAGCGATGAAATCGGGAATGCGCGCGACCGCCACCGAAATGTCGTTCTTGACGTTGCCGCCTTCGGGCTTTTGCGCCGGCGAATAGGATTCGCGCAGACGCCAAAAATCCCTGGCCTGAGCGAGCGAGCTGGCAATCGCCGCGTCGATCAGGAGGCCGCGCTCGCCGGCGAGCATCAGTACTTCGGTCAAAACGCGCTCGGCCGCACCGTCTGCTTTGAGCCCCGACGTCTCGATCAGCACGTACCAGGGGTGCCGGGTGGCGAAGGGATCGCGCGTGCCGGGCGTGTGCTTGAGCACAAGATCCAAGACGATGCCCGCCATCACTTCGTAGGCCGTCAGTCCGTGGCCGGCCGTTTCCTGGGCCAGGGCATAGAGCGGCAGTGCCGAGCCAAGGTCGGGCAGCGCGACGAAGGCGGTCGCCTTCTCCGCGGGTTTGGGAAAGAGTTTCAGCACCGCCGCGGTGATGATGCCGAGGGTGCCTTCCGCACCGATGAAGAGATCCTTGAGGTCGTAGCCGCTGTTGTCCTTCTTGAGACCCCTAAGACCGTCCCAGACGCGCCCGTCGGCCAGCACCACCTCAAGCCCGAGCGCCAGTTGGCGGGCGTTGCCGTAGGCGAGCACGCTGACGCCGCCCGCGTTGATTGAGAGATTGCCGCCGATCTGGCAGCTGCCTTCGGAGGGCAGGCTCAAGGGGAAGAGACGGTTGGCGGCAAGGGCCGCGGCCTGGGCCTCGGCGAGCGTCAGCCCCGCCTCCACGGTCATGGTATAGCCCGCGGCGTCGACCTGGCGCACGCGCTTGAGGCGGCTGACGGAGAGGAGAATTTCCCCGCGCATCGGGATCTGTCCACCCACGAGCCCCGTGTTGCCTGCCTGCGGCACCACCGGGATCGCCTGCGCGTGGGCGAGCGATAAGATCTGCGACACCTGCTGGGTCGTGCCCGGCCTCAGCACGACCGCGGCCCGCCCCTCATACTTGTCGCGCCACTCGCGCAAATAGGGCAGTTGCTGGGCCCGGTCCGTCAACGCGTGCTCGGGCCCCACGATGGCGCGCAGGCGCTCGAGAAGATCGCCGGAAAGGCAGATGTCGCTCATCGGGATCGCGCCGCCCGCTGCAGTCGATCGTTGATGGCCTCGCCGAGGCCCGCGTGCGGGATTGGCATCACGGCAATCGCTTGGGCACCTGCCGCGTCAAGCGCGCGCAAGGCGGAAAAGAGGTTGGCGGCCGCTTCCACGAGGTCACCGGAGGGGCTGAGGTTGAGCGTTGCGGCTGCACAGTTTGGCATCGCGGGACCAAACGCGAGGAGCGCCTCGCCGGCACGCACCTCGACCGCATCGAGCCGCAGCTTGGTGGCGGGCGCGTAGTGGCGCGCGAGCATGCCGGGCGAGGCGGGCTGACCGGGGGCTCCCCGAGCAAGTGCGAGCGGTCGGCGCAAGACGCGCTCGAGGGTTTCGCGCGCCAGGCCCCCCAGCCGCAAGATCAGTGGCTCGGGGCCCGTCGCGTCGACGACGGTCGATTCGAGGCCAATCGGCGCCGGCCCCCCATCCAGGATGATGGACACGCTGGCACCCAGGTCGGCTGCAACGTGGGCCGCGGTCGTCGCACTCACGTGGCCGGAACGGTTGGCGCTGGGCGCGGCCACCGGCCGATCGGCCGCGCGTAACAGGGCCCTAGCGATCGGGTGCGCCGGCACTCGCAGCGCGACGGTTGCAAGGCCGGCGGTCGCGAGGTCGGCAACCCGACAGCGCGGCTGCTTGGCAACGACCAGCGTCAATGCGCCTGGCCAGAAGGCCGCCGCCAGCTGCCGGCCGCTGTCGGTGAGGCTGCCCAGCCGTTCCGCGCCATCGACGTCGGCAACGTGCACGATGAGCGGATTGAACCGTGGACGTCCCTTGGCGGCAAAGATCGCCGCCACGGCGCGTCCGTCGCTGGCATCGGCGCCGAGCCCATACACGGTCTCCGTGGGAAAGGCGACGAGGGCCCCCCCGCGCAGGGCTGCGCCCGCGGCTGCAATCGCCTCTTGCGTTGCTTCCTGCACCGCCATGCGCCCTCAGGCGAGCTCCTCCGCGCGCGAGGCGAGCGCGCACATAGTGGGCGCCCAGAACCGCTCCACCATGACCTCCTCCGATCCCAAGCGGATTGACTGTAGCACGCCAACCCCACATTTATGATCGTGGTCTAACGAAGCCCAGCAGGGCTCCAGGCCCAAGAACAGCGCCAGCTCATGCCGCCTAAGAACACCCGTGAGGTGCCGCTCGACCCCGAGCGCGACCAGCCGACGCCGGAGCCCCCCAGGGCGGGCCCCGCGGTGATCGCGCAGTATCTCAAGACCCTGCCGGGTTCTCCCGGCGTCTACCGCATGCTCGATGCGGCGGGCAACGTCATTTACGTCGGCAAGGCGCGCAACTTGCGCGCGCGCGTCACCAGCTACGCGCGTACCGGCAACCACACCAACCGTATCACGCGCATGATCGCTCACACGGCGGGGATGGAGTTCGTGACGGTGCGCACAGAGGCCGAAGCGCTGCTCTTGGAGGCCAACCTCATCAAGCGCTTTCGCCCGCGCTACAACGTGCTCTTGCGCGATGACAAGTCCTTCCCCTACATCCTCATCGCCCGCGACCACAAGGCGCCGCAGATCCTGAAGCATCGGGGCGCGCGCAACCGCAAGGGCGACTACTTTGGACCGTTTGCTTCGGCCGGCGCCGTCAACCGCACCATCAACATGCTGGAGCGAGCGTTCCTGCTTCGCTCCTGTTCCGATGCCGTGTTCGAGAGCCGCACGCGGCCGTGTCTGCTCTACCAGATCAAGCGTTGCTCGGCACCCTGCACCGGCGAGATCGGTCTTGAAGACTATGCTGGGCTCGTTGAGGAGGCGACGCGCTTCCTCAAGGGCGAGAGCCAGAACGCACGGCAAATGTACCAGCGCCTGATGCAGGAGGCGGCCGCCAACCTCGACTACGAGCAGGCCGCCAAATACCGCAACCGGCTGTGGGCGCTGGCGCACGTCACCGCTGATCAGAACATCAATCCGGAGGGCATTGAGGAGGCCGATGTGTTTGCCGCCTATCAGGAGGGCGGGCAGACCTGCATCCAGGTGTTTTTCTTCCGGTCGGGTCAGAACTGGGGGAACCGCGCCTACTTTCCGCGCGCCGACAAATCCGTCGGTGTGGAGGAGGTGCTCGAGAGCTTCATCGCCCAGTTCTACGACGATAAGCCGGTGCCGCGCTGCCTTCTGTTGAGCCACGAGCTGCCGATGCAGGCGCTGCTCGAGGAAGCGCTCTCGACCAAGGCGGAACGCAAGGTCGAGATCCGCGTGCCGCAGCGGGGCAGCAAGACGACCATCGTCGAGCACGCCACGCAGAACGCGCGCGAAGCGCTGGGGCGACGCCTCGCCGAGACCTCTTCGCAGCGCCTGCTGCTTTCAGGGCTCAAGGAACGCTTCGAGCTGCCCAAGGTGCCGCGGCGCATCGAGGTGTTCGACAACAGCCACATCCAGGGCGCCAGTGCCGTAGGTGCCATGATTGTGGCGGGACCTGAGGGCTTCGTGAAGAACCAGTATCGCAAGTTCAATATCCGGTCGGCCGACCTCGCCCCCGGAGACGACTACGCCATGATGCGCGAGGTTCTAACGCGTCGGTTCAAACGACTGGTGCTGGATGAGGCGCAGGCGCCGACGGCAGCGGAGGCGCCAGAGCCGGCAGCCTTGTCGGCGACGCCGCTCGAAGGTGAGCCCGCCGATGGGTCGGCCTCCCGCATTGAGCAACCCCAACCGCCGCCCATTGACCGGCGCGGCGGGAGCGCGCTGGCGTTCGGCGTGCTGAAGAGGGACGAGGTGGCCGCCAGTCTTTCCGAGAGCGAGCTCGCCGTGCTCGAGGCGGACACCGACGCGAACCTCCAACCCGACGAGGCGAGCGAGGCGTTCGCGGAGGAGTTTCCTGCCCGGCCCGACCTCGTCCTGATCGATGGCGGCCGGGGGCAGCTCGGGGTTGCCCAATCGGTGTTGGACGAGCTCGGCATCATCGGCATTGCGCTTGTGGGCGTCGCCAAGGGCCCCGACCGCGATGCCGGGCGTGAGCACTTTCACTTTACCGGCCGCGACAAGCCGCTGTTGCTCGAGCCGCGCGATCCGGTGCTCTATTTCGTGCAGCGGCTGCGCGACGAGGCGCACCGCTTCGCCATCGGCACCCACCGCGCCAAGCGCGGCAAGGCCATCTCTGCCAACCCGTTGGACGAGATCGCCGGCATCGGCTCGGCGCGCAAACGGGCACTGTTGGAGCATTTCGGTTCGGCCAAGGCCGTTTCCCGCGCGAGCCCCGACGACCTCGTCGCGGTCTCGGGCATCAGCCGGGCCATGGCGCAGACGATCTACGATTTCTTCCATGAACGGCGCGAGTGAGGGCATCGCGTGCTGCCGCTGGCCCGATCCGATCGCGCCTTCCCAGCGCGGCCAAGCCAAGGGGTCCCAAGCCCAAGAGCCGCTGGGCGGGGGTTGCCTAAGTCGTGATCGTCCGGCCCGGGACCTCCCCATTGACGCTCCCCACCTCAAGTGCTCTTGTCCGCCCCATGAAAACCGTTGCCCCGGTGCCGGCGGCCGTCAGTGCCGTCACCTTGCCCAATGTCTTGACGTATCTGCGCATTCTCGCGGTGCCGGCGGTCGTGTTGTGCCTCTTCCTGGTGCCGGGGAGTGCGGGTCGGTGGTGGGCACTTGCCGTCTACATCGGCGCCTGTATCACCGATTGGCTCGACGGCTATCTGGCGCGCGTGTGGCGGCAGCAGACGGTGCTGGGGCGCATGCTCGACCCCATCGCCGACAAGCTGCTGGTGGGGACGACGCTGCTGATGCTCACGTACGACAACACCATCGGCAACGTGCACGTGGCAGCCGCGGTGATCATCCTATGCCGAGAGATCCTGGTCTCGGGTTTGCGCGAGTTCTTGGCCGAGCTCAATGTCAGGGTGCATGTGACGCAGCTCGCCAAGTGGAAGACGACCATGCAGATGATCTCGCTCGGCATCCTGCTGGCGGGTCCGGCCGGCGACAAGCTCGTCCCCGGCGTGACATGGACCGGGCTCGTAATGCTTTGGATGGCGGCACTGCTGACGCTGTGGACCGGCTACGACTATCTCAAGGCTGCCATTCGCACGGCCATGGAACACTAGGGCGCGGCAATGCCCGTCAAGATCCTCTATTTCGCCTGGGTGCGTGAAAAGACCGGCAAGGCCGAGGAGATCCTCGACCTGCCGGCCAGTGTGACGACGGTGGCCGAGCTCATGGTCTGGCTCAAGGGCCGCGGGCCCGAGTATGCCGAGGCCTTTGCGCGCGAGGAGGTGATCCGCGCCGCCATCGATCGCCGCCACGTCAAGTCTACGACGGCACTGTCCGGCGCGCGCGAGATCGCCTTCTTTCCACCGGTGACCGGAGGCTGATCCGTGGCGGTGCGAGTTGAGCGCGAGGACTTCGATGTCGGGGCCGAGATTGCTCAGCTGACCGCCGGTCGCACCGACATCGGCGCCATCGTCACCTTCTCCGGCACGGTGCGCGGTGGCAGCGGGACCGACGCCATCACGGCCATGACGCTCGAGCACTACCCGGGCATGACGGAGGCCGAACTCACCCGCGTGGAAGCCGAAGCGGGCAAGCGTTGGCCGCTGCAGGCAAGCCTCATCGTGCATCGCGTCGGGACGCTGAAGCCCGGGGACAACATCGTGCTGGTGGTGACGGCCTCCGCGCACCGCCAGGCGGCCTTTGCAGCGGCCGAGTTCCTGATGGACTACCTCAAGACGCGGGCGCCCTTCTGGAAGAAGGAGCTGCGTGCCGACGGGCAAGCGCGCTGGGTTGCGGCCAGGGAGTGCGACAGGGAGGCTGTGCGGCGGTGGGAGGAGGTCCTCCCTTCGCGCGGCTGACGGCCCCCGGCGGGGCGGGGATCACGGGGCAGGTTTCGCGGCGGGCGCGGAGATATGGCGGGGCAGCCCACCCGTGCGGCCCACGGCGCACGCTTGCCCCTCTTGCACCGATCCTCACGCGCTAGCGGCCACCGGCCAGTGCCAGCTCCCGCAGATGGTGGTCGGCATCGCCAAAGGCCATGTCGATCATGGTGAGCCGCTTGAAATAGTGGCCGGCCTTGTACTCCATGGTCATGCCGATGCCGCCGTGCAGCTGGATCGCTTCCTGGCCCACCAGCCGCGCCGAGCGGCCGATTTGCACCTTGGCGGCCGACATCGCCTTGCGACGCTCCTGGGGCTCGGTCTCGGCCGCCATCATGGTGGCGAAGTAGGCCATGCTGCGCGCCTGCTCCACCGCGGTCAGCATGTCCACCGCGCGGTGCTGCAGCACCTGGAACGAGCCGATCGGCACGCCAAACTGCTTGCGCGTCTTCAGATACTCAACGGTCAGCTCATGCAGCGCGGCCATCCCGCCGACCGCTTCTGCTGCAAGGGCGGCGATCGCCTCGTCCACCACGCGCTCCAGCACGGGGAGCCCTTTGTCCGGGCCCGCCAAGACCGCCTCGGGCCCGACGCGCACCGCCGACAACGTCACGTCGGCCGCCCGCATGCCATCCTGGGTCGGATAGCCGCGACGTGTCACGCCGCTGGCCTTGCCGTCGATGAGAAACAGGCCGATGCCGGAGCGATCGGCGCGACCGCCGGAAATGCGCGCAGTCACGATCAGCTTGTCGGCGCAATCGCCGTGGAGCACGACGTTCTTCTCGCCTTCGAGCGTGAAGCCGCCTTTGCCGTCGGCGCGCGCGGTGGTGGCGGTGTCGGCGATGTCGTAGCGCGCCTGGCGCTCCTGATGCGCGAGCGCCAAGGTCAATTTGCCCTCGACAATGGCCGGCACCAACGCGTTGAGCTGCGCACTATTGCCGGAATGGCGCAGCGCGCCGCCTGCAAGTACGACGGTGGCAAAATAGGGTTCGATGGCGAGCGCGCGCCCGAACGCCTCGGCGATGATCATGGTCTCGGTGAGGCCCTGACCCAGGCCACCATGCTCCTCGGCAAACGGCACGGCCAACAGCCCAAGGTCGGCGTATTGCTTCCATAGTGCGGCGCTGTAGCCCTTGGGCTCCTTCATGTAGGAGTGGCGCTTGTTGAGATCGCCATAGCTGGCGGCAAGCAGTCGCTCGAGGCTGTCTTTGAGCTGCCGCTGCTCGTCGTTGAGATCGAAATCCATGAGGTCTGTTTCTCCGCTTCGCCGCTCCCGGCGCACACCTGCCTATTGCGATCCGCGCACGCTTGCCGCGGCAATGCCGGCACCGATGAGGAGGGTGCCGCCGAGGCGATTGAAGGCGGCGATGACACGAGGGCTGGCCATGAGCCTGCGCGCACGCGAGGCAATGAGGCCATAGGCGGTGGCATTGGCGAATGCGAGAGCGACGAAGGTGGCCTCGAAGATGAGCATCTGGGGCCAAAAATCTAGCCTTCGATCGATGAATTGCGGCAGGAACGCCACGAAGAACGTCAGGCTCTTGGGGTTGAGCGCGGTCACCAGCCAGGCGTGGCCAAGCATGCGCGGGGCGGGCGCATGCGCACGGATGGGCGCGGGATTGCGCGTTCCACCAGCGCGCCAGAGCTGGATGCCAAGCCAGACGAGGTAGAGGGCGCCAGCCCACTTGAGGGCAGTGAACAGGAGCGAAGATGTGGCCAGCAACGCCCCGAGCCCAAGCATGGACAGCGTCATGGCCGTGAGGTCGCCGAGCGCCACACCGACGGCAACCGGCAGCGCCGTTCGCATGCCCTGGCCAAGGGCGTAGGAAACGACGAGCAGGATGGTGGGACCCGGAATGACGAGCAGCACGGCCGTTGCCGCAGTGAACGCCAGCCAAGTCTCGAGGCTCATGGCACGCTCCGTCAGGCTCCCTCTTCCTGTTGCGCCTTAAGAGAGGCGCGGGTGAATAGCGAGGCCCCTCCCGTCGCGAGCCCGCTTGCCTCCTCGCTGGCAAGCGGGCTTGCCTCTCACCGGCATCAGAACCCCAGCACGGCCTTGGCCAAAATGTTGCGCTGGATCTCGTTGGAGCCGCCGTAGATCGACACCTTGCGATAGTTGAAATAGCTCGGGGCGGCCGGAGCGGCCCAACCGAGGTCGAGCGGCGGCTCGTTGGAGCCAAACTCTGCGTCCTCCTCCTCCGCCTGGTAGGGCAAGGCCAAGGGTCCCGCAATCTCGAGCATCAGCTCGGTCGTGCGCTGCTGGATCTCGCTGCCCTTGATCTTGAGGATGGAGGACTTGGGGTTGGGCAGCCGGTCCTTGCGATGCCTCTCCTCGGAGAGCACGCGCATCTGCGTCATCTCCAGGGCCTTGAGCTCCACCTCAACGGCTGCAATCTTCTCACGGAAGCGCTCGTCCTCGATGAGGGGCCGGTCGCCCGCCTTCACCTGGCCAGCCAGTTCCTTGATGCGCTGCACGCGCTGTTTGGAGTAGCCGACGCGGGCGATGCCGGTGCGCTCGTTGCCGAGCAGGAACTTGGCGCAGTCCCAGCCACGGTGCTCCTGGCCGACCAGGTTCTCGACGGGCACCTTGACGTCGTCGAAGAACACTTCGTTGACCTCGTGACCACCGTCCATTGTCTGGATCGGGCGCACGGTGATGCCGGGCGCCTTCATGTCGATGAGGATGAAAGAAATGCCGAGCTGCTTCTTCGCGGCAGGGTCGGTGCGGCAGAGGCAGAAGATCCAGTTGGCGTGTT